>JADMIO011486920.1_pt1 | contig 51189 bp, 41 predicted proteins | sample 8958161 | NCBI WGS metagenome assembly JADMIO01 (sample SAMN16585339, study PRJNA669376) | soil metagenome | isolation source: Crop rotation soil | place: USA: Cullars Rotation, Alabama | collected 2011 | reverse complement strand
CGCGACAACTTGTCCACGTGGAATTCTAAGCTTAGGATCCCAATGTGCTGGAAAGGCTGCAAGATCATCGCGCTTACCGGCGCCAGTGCGGATCCACTTGGATCACTCTGCGACATCGCGGTCGCAGTTCCATCCACGCGCACTTCTCGTGTTCAGGAAGCACACATCACGATCGGTCATCTCTGGTGCGAAATGGTGGATCATCTCTCATAACCAAATTTACTTTTGCGTCGGGCACTGTCCGAATCTGAAACTGGCACCACCAGTTATCAGGAGTTTGTAGTACTCATTTCAAAACCGAAGCAGTTACAGACTTACCTCCAGTGGCAGGGCTACTTGGGAGTTAAGCAGGCTGTGGCTGCAACAAAGAGGAGGTTCTGATGAGCAATGAAGAGATAAAAGCCGTTCTTGACGAAGTCGTTCGTCAGCAAGAGGAACTAAAGAATGAGTTCCACAAGAAGAAAAAAGATATGTGGGACAAAATGTCGATAGCGTCAAGCTTTATCTCTGGAGTCATTTTGGCGGTTTTAGGAATCTACTTCACCCAAAGTTACAATCGACAGCAAACTCAGCTTGTCCAGCAACAGGCCGAAGAAAATAGACGGCAAATAGATCGAGACAACACTCTTAAGGAACATCAAATGAGGCTTGCGGAGATTCAAACAGTGGGAACTTTTATGCCATATCTTGCTGGACCAGAGGAAAATAGAAAGACAGCGGCGATCTTAGCAATAAAGGAATTGACGAACACAAAAATGGCTGGAGACATTGCCGCAATTTTCCAGGGCCCAGGATCTATTCAAGCAATGAGAACGATTGGTAGTAAAGGGAACCAATCAGACAAGAGTGTTGCTACTGAAACCCTGGCGACGATCGCCTCAACCAGCAAGCCTGTAGAAAGATTGGCCGCAGTCGATGCGCTTAGAGTTATCAACAACGATCCGCTCGAGATGCAGGCGCCAGATGGATCTACCGTTAAAGTGGAAATTACTTCAGAAGGAACTTCGCCGTTGGTAACTTATTCCTTGAATGGAGAAACACAAGCACTAAAAACAGGCAACTCCTTCAGTTTTCAATTGCATAAGTCCGAACATGACCCAAGCATTCTAGTCATTACGGTGAATTTTACTAACAATGACGGTGGCGTCTATATGATTAATGTCACAGGCAGTGGGGGCACCGTAAATCAATTTAGGCTTAGACAGTCAGAGGGATTGCCCGTAGCATCAATCGCTTACACATTCGATATTACATAGCCCTAATAAAACTTGACACTTGCAATCGATCTATTTAGTCTCTCGATGCACTTCAAACTGGGTCCTTTGGATTGCGCGGAGCTTCCCGACAGGCGTCGCCGCTGTTGATTCACTGAGACATTGATGTTTCTTAAAGAATTTCCTAACGTCACGACAGAACCCAACTCCGCCCACTCACTTCCATTAGGTAGCGCTGAGTCACACACCCGTCGATTACGTACCCTGCTCGTAATTCGATGGTAGGGAGTTCTGTCCGCAGTTTTTGACAATTCGTTGCTGCCTCGCAAGAGAGGTTTCCCCTCGGGGTATCTGTGTGTGTTCACGCAAAGGTACAGGTGTGTTGAATGACTAACGCGAACAAGAAGAAGAAACGCAAGAAGAAAACGGCGCTCGTGATTTGCAGGGACCGGAAACAGTTTTGGACCACACAGACCCAGTTCTGGCAATGGGTGCGCGAAGGAATCGTCACCAAGATCGGGGAACAACCGTTGACCGGACGGTTCAAGCGCGAGCATGAAGAGTTGATGGTGTTGTTGAGTAATACTGTTTTGAATCTGGCACATCCGAATCATATGCGTGAGGCGTTGTTGTCGCGACGCATTGGCATGTCGGGGAGATAATGGAAAAAAACTTAACCACAAAGGCACTAAGACACAAATTTTTAACTTTGTGCCTTTGTGTCTTAGTGGTTGGAATCCTGGCAGAGACTGTGTGCGCGCAGGATGATCGGTATCGGATCGGGCCGAGTGATGTGCTCGATATACGCATTTATAATCGGCCGCAACTGTCGCGTGAGGCGGTGCGCGTTGAAGGCAATGGGATGATCCGCATGCCGCTCATCGAGACGGAGATTAAAGCGGTTTGTCTGACTGAAGGTGAGTTGGCGAAGGAGATCTCGACCCGTTACGCGAGATATTACAAGAATCTTCAGGTCGACGTTTTTATCAAGGAGTATCACTCTCGGCAGGTTGCGATCATCGGCGCCGTGAACGACCAGAGCCGTTTCGAATTGCAAAGAAGAGTGCGGCTGCTTGAATTGCTCACCTACGCAAAAGGACCGTCAACAAAAGCAGGCCAGACGATCAATATCGTTCACTCCACCACGTCCTCTCCGTGCAAAGAAACAGACGAGACTGACGAATCCGCAGCATTCTCCAGCTACAAGCTTAGCGACGTGCTGCAAGGGGATCCGAAATCAAATCCATATCTCGAAGCGGGCGACATCGTGACGGTGCCTGAAGCGGATCAGGTTTACGTAGTCGGAAACGTCTTCATGCCGCTCACGATCTCTTTGAAAGAACCGATCACGTTAACGCGCGCGATCGCGATGGCCGGTGGCCTCAGGCAGGACACTCGCAAAGACAAGATTCGCGTTCTTCGTCAGGAGCCGGGAACGACGACCAGGAAGGAGATCGTCGTCGATCTCTACGCGATCGAGAAGAAGAGCTCCGAAGATTTAGCGCTCGCGCCAAACGACATCGTTGATGTTCCGACGTCAGCCGGCAAAAGCTTCTTACGCAGCCTGATCCAGGGCGTCGGGCCGAGCGTCAGTCAGTTGCCCGTGCGCGTCGTCCCTTGAATCTTCTCTGTGCAACCTCTGTGTTCTCTGTGTCTCTGTGGTTAATAGGAATGTGAGATACACCAACCACAGAGACACAGAGAACACAGAGGTTGCACAGAGAAAACCTAAACTATGAAACCTCCCAGCGAGCTTGCCAAGCGAGAGACGCCGCTCGAAGCGTTCGATCGTGCGATGGAGACGCCGCAATCCTACAACTACGGCGTCGATCCCAACGCCGAGAACGAAACACACCTGCTCGACTACTGGCGCGCGATCCGCAAGCGCCTCTGGCTGGTGCTCGGCATCGTCGCGCTCGTCACGATGTTGTCTGTGGTTTACGTCGCCCGCAAGCCGGACTTTTACGAAGCCCAGGCGCGCGTGCAAGTCGATCTCGAAGAGACCGGCAACCTCGTCAACAACTCCCGTCCGCTCTATGGCCCAACTGACGATCCGATTTACTTCAACACGCAACTGCAAATTCTCGTCAGTCCGGGGCTGATGCGACGCGTCGTTCGCACGCTCGATCTCGAACACAACCCTGACTTCTTCAAAGGCGATCCGGCGCAAAGACAATCAACCTGGCAAACCCTGCTGCGCATGGTCGGACTCGGCAGCAAGCCAGCCGACACCGGACCGAAGCCGCCCGATCAACTGCCACTCACAACCACCGTAGCCCAGGCTACCGCGCGCGAAGATCTAAACGAAGCGAAACGCCTCGCGCCGTACGTCAACACGATCCTCCTCGGGCTCAAAGTCGAGCCCGTCAAAGAGGCCCGCGGTTACTACAAGGAAACACGTCTGATCGACATCAAGTTCACGCACAACGTTCCTGACGTGACTTCGAAGATAGTGAACGCAATCGCTGAGACGTACGTCTTTGCAAATCTCGAGAAGCGCACTGAAGCGAACAGCACCACCGGCGACTTTCTCCAGAAGCGCATCGCAGAGCTACAGCAACAGATCCGCACCTCTGAAGAACGTCTCGTCAACTACGCGAAGAACAACCAGATCATCTCGCTCGATCCAAACCAGAACACCGTCGTCGAGCGTCTCTCAGGTCTCAACCAGCAACTCCTCGAAGCGGAAAACGATCGCAAGACTGCCGAAGCTGCTTACAACGCCGCGAAAAATCCTGACGCCGCGAATGCGCTAGCTGACGACGGCGCGAAACAGACCAACGAGATCGAAGCGAAGCTTGTTGAGCTCCGACAAAAACGCGCCCAGTTGCTGGTGGAAGCGACTGAAGAAGCGCCGGAGGTCAAAGAAGTCGACCAGCAGATTGGTGAGCTCGACAAGCAGCTCAAAGACTTGCGCAGCCGCAAATCGGCGACCCTCGTGACCAACCTGCACACGCGTTACCAGCAAACACTCGAACGCGAACAGTCGCTGCGCAAAGCCTTCGAGCAACAGCGCGCGCAGACGCTTTCGCAGAACGAAGCCGCGATCAACTACCGCATCATTCAGCAGGAGATCGAAACCAATAAATCTCTGCTGAACGGACTACTCCAGGGCGCTAAAGAAAACGACGTGGTGATGGCGGGCAAACCAAACAACATCTCGATCGTCGATTACGCGCTCACGCCCGACAGCCCTGTTGGTCCAAACCGAACGCGCACGGTGATCGCCGCGTTCTTTCTTTCGATCGGGTTAGGTCTCGGCCTCGCGCTCTTCTTCGAATACCTCGACGACACTGTGCATTCGACCGAAGAGGTCGAAAGAGTGCTGCACCTGCCGGCACTCGCGGTGATCCCGTCCGTAGGTCATGCCATTCGACGAAGCGTGCTGCCCGGACGCTCAAAATCGACAGCGCTTCAGAAACAGAATGGCAACGGAAACGGCAACTCGGAATTACTGATGAACGTCGACGGCCGTTCGCCGCTCGCGGAAGCTTACCGGCACCTGCGCACGTCCGTATTGCTCTCGACGGCGGGACGTGCGCCGAAGTCTTTGCTCGTCACGTCGAGTTTGCCCGGAGAAGGGAAGACTACGACCGCGGTCAACACGGCGATTAGTTTGGCGCAGACCGGCGCGAGCGTCGTGATCATCGACGCCGACATGCGACGTCCGCGTTTGCAGAACATCTTCGACATGTGCGAACAGCCAGGGCTCAGCTCGATTCTCTCGAGCGACGTTTCCGAAGCCGACATGCTCGCGATGATTCGAAACGATGAAGCAAGCGGGCTGAGTGTGTTGACGTCTGGTCCAATACCGCCGAACCCTGCCGAGCTGCTTGGCTCAGATCAAATGCGCCGGCTGCTGGCAGCGCTGCAAGCGAACTACACGCATGTCGTTGTCGATTCGCCGCCGGTGAGCTCGTTTACTGACGGCGTGCTGATCTCGAGCATGGTCGATGGCGTGTTGCTCGTGGTCCATGGGGGCAAGAGTTCGCGCCACATCGTGCGCCGCTCGAAACAGTTGTTACACGACGTGGGCGCGAAGATCTTCGGCGTCGTTTTGAATAACGTGAACCTTCAGTCTCACGATTATTACTACTACCAGAGTTACTACGGGAAGAAGTATTACGAAAAAGAAGCATAATAAGCCGCAGATGAACGCAAATAAACGCAAATCTGATCTGCGTTTGTCTGCGTTCCTCTGCGGCTAAAAATTCCTTTGCAAAACTCAAATCTCACCCTTCCTCGTCATCGTATCGATCCGCCGTCTTCGTGGCCGTCAATCGGCGTGCGCGAGCTCTGGGAATATCGCGAGCTGCTCTACTTCCTCACGTGGCGCGACATCAAGGTACGTTACAAGCAGACCGTGCTCGGCGCTGCGTGGGCGGTGATTCAACCGCTGTTCATGATGCTGGTCTTCAGTTTGTTCTTCGGCAAACTGGCCGGCGTGCCTTCCGACGGCATTCCTTATCCCGTGTTTACATTCTGCGGGTTGCTGCCGTGGCAACTCTTCTCGCAGTCGCTGACGCAAGCGAGCAACAGCCTCGTGGGTAGTCAGAACCTGATCACGAAAGTTTATTTTCCTCGGCTCATCGTTCCGATTTCCGCCGTGCTTGCAGGCGTGGTCGATTTTGCGATCGCGTTCGTGATGCTCCTGTTGATGATGTTCTACTTCGGCATCGTTCCGGGATGGCGGCTTCTGGCTGTGCCGGGCCTGTTGGTGTTGACAGTGATAACGGCGCTCGGCGTCGGTCTCTGGCTTTCCGCGCTTAACGTGCAGTACAGAGACGTGCGCTACACGATCAGCTTCCTGGTCCAATTCTGGTTGTTTGCGACGCCGGTTGCTTATCCGAGCTCGATCGTACCTGAGAAGTGGCGCGTGCTTTACGGGCTCAACCCGATGGTGGGCATCGTCGATGGTTTTCGTTGGGCGCTGCTCGGTAAGCCTGAGTCTCCGGGCGTGCCGCTGTTGATGTCCATGATCGTTGTCTTCGTGCTTCTCGCAGGCGGCCTCTACTACTTCCGTCGTCTCGAGCAACAGTTTGCCGACATTGTCTGATGTCTAAGCTCGCCATTCGCTGCGAAGGCATTAGCAAGCGATATCGCCTCGGTGTGTCTCAACAGTACTACCAGGTGCTCCGCGACGTGATTAGCGACGCAGCCGCGGCGCCGTTTCGTCGGTTGAAAAGTGCTGCACGAAACGGCTCCAGAAACGGAAACGAGAACAATCACATCTGGGCGCTCGACGACGTTTCGTTCGAGATCACGGCGGGCGAAGTCGTCGGCATCATCGGACGCAACGGATCGGGAAAGACAACGCTACTCAAGATCCTCTCGCGCATCACGAAGCCGACACGAGGCCACGCAGAAATTCATGGACGCGTTGGATCGTTGTTGGAAGTCGGCACCGGCTTTCATCCCGAGCTCAGCGGACGCGAAAATATTTTTCTGAACGGCGCGATACTCGGCATGCGGAAGTCGGAGATCGAGCGCAAGTTCGACGAGATTGTCGCCTTCGCGGAAGTCGAGAAGTTTATCGACACGCCGGTGAAGCGCTATTCGAGCGGGATGTACGTGCGGCTCGCGTTTGGCGTGGCGGCGCACATGGAGACGGAAGTGTTGCTGGTTGATGAGGTGCTGGCTGTCGGCGACGCGCAGTTTCAGAAGAAGTGTTTCGAGAAGATGCGCGAGATTGGAAGTCATGGGCGAACGATTCTGTTTGTCAGTCACAACATGTCGGCGGTGAGGAGCATTTGCAAGGAGGCGCTGATTCTCGAACGCGGCCGGCTGGTCGCGCAGGGAGAGATCGATCAGACGGTCGATCAGTATTTATCGAGCGTCAGCATGTCGCAGGGTTTGGAAGAGGCAGTTGAGACAAACACGTTCTCGGTGACTTCGGTTGAAGTGACGTCTGCTTCTGGGCCGGTGGTAAAGACGTTCGATCAGGTGCAGGTGAGAGTTCAGTTTGTGCCGAAGGCGGAGATTCGGGATCCGGGGCTTTACGTTTCGTTTCTGACGATGGATTCGCGGCGGTTGGCTGGTCTCGATCTGAAAGACTTCGTCACCAGCGCGCCTTTGAGCGCCGGACAGCCGGCTGAGCTTGGTTTCACGATCGAATCGCTACCGCTCATGCCGGGGACGTACCAGGTCGAGATTCATCTGAAGGAGATGGCGCGACACCTGATCGAGATTGTTCCGAAGACGTTTCAGTTTGAGGTTGCTGAGACTGAGGTTTATGGCGGCCGCAAGCTCGACGGGTGGTTCGGAAGCATCGGACTGCGCGCGCAACCGCTGGAGAACATTTCCCGCAAAGGCGCAAAGGCGCAAAGATGATTGAGAGAATTAAGAACCACTTTGCGCCTTTGCGCCTTTGCGGGAAATATTTTTCAACGCCTCGGGCGCTCAACGACTATGCCACGCACGTTCCGATCTTGATCGGCCTCGCTCGTCTTCGCGAAATCAAGAGCGTGCTCGAGTTTGGCTGTGGTTACTACAGCACGCTCACGTTTCTCAACCGGGCCGCATTTCCTGATCTTCAAGGATTGGAGTCCGTGGAGAACGACACATCTTGGGCGGAGACGATTCACGAGGCTGCAAAGAGCGACGAACGCTGGACACTCAAACTCGTGAGTCGCGACATCGCCGACTCCGTCTCAGCGATCGATCTCGAAGCCTTTGATCTAATCCTGCTCGACGACTCGAAAACGAGCGCGCAACGATGCGCCACGATCCGCGCCGTCGCTCGCAAGCAACCGCAACGCCCGTGGATCGTGATTCATGATTTCGAGATCGACGAATACCGGCGTGCCGCAGCCAGTTTCAAACATCGTCACACGTTCAAAGCCTTCAATCCCGAAACCGGCGTAGTTTCTAATAACCCGATCCAATTGAAACCCCTCAACCGCACGATAAAAGCCAAATCCAGAACCCTCGACGCCGATCAAACCGGGCGCTGGATCCGCTCTTTATCCGCGTCTATCCGCGTCTAAATGAGAGTCCTTGTAACAGGCGGATTAGGCACTGTCGGCGCCGGCCTAATCGCCGAGCTGCGCAAGCGCGGCCATCACGTCGTCTCGTGCGACTTGCAACACCAGCCCGACGAGATCGGCTTCAGCCTGCGCACCGACGTCGAAGTTCCACTGTACGCACGTTGCGACGTGGGCGAGTTTCGCCAGATCGAGCGCGTGTTCGAACGCTGTGGTCCATTCGATTATGTCTATCACTGCGCCGCTGAATTCGGGCGCTGGAACGGCGAAGACTTCTACGAGACGCTGTGGCGCACGAACGCCATCGGCACGAAGAACATCATCCGCCTTCAGGAACGTCTCAAGTTTCGACTCATCCACTTCTCGTCATCCGAAGTTTATGGCGACTGGCCGGACCTGATGGTCGAGACGGTGATGGACGAATATGAGATCAAGCAGTTGAACGACTACGCAATGACGAAGTGGGTCAACGAAATGCAGATCCGAAACTCTGTGTTGCAGTACGGCACTGAGACGGTCGTCGTGCGGTTATTCAATACTTATGGCCCAGGCGAATACTACAGCCCGTATCGTTCGGTGAATTGCCGGTTTCTTTATTGCGCTTTGCACGGATTGCCGTGGACTGTCTTTCGCGGTCACTCGCGCACTTCGACTTATCTCGCCGACACGGTGCGCACCGTCGCAAACATCACGAACAACTTTCGCGCGGGCGAGACTTACAACATCGGCGGCACCGATCTACACACGATCGAGCAGCTTTCAGAGGTGGTACTCAAAGTTACTGGTGCGGATGCGTCGCTCGTGCACCAACAGGAGACGGAGATTCTCACGACGAAGTTGAAACGAGTGGACACGTCGAAATCGCTGCGCGACCTGGACCACAAGAACTCCTACAGTCTCGAAGACGGAATGCGGCTGACCGCCGACTGGATGCGTAGCGTTTATCGTTTGTAGCGTGCAATGCTTCCGCGGCTGCTATACGTCGGAGATGTACCGGTTGAGGCTTCGTACCACGGTTCGGCGCTGTTGCACCGATTACTCTCGGATTATCCATGCGATAAATTGACAATCATCGAGACGGCAGCCGAGTCGGATGCAAAACGCCGCCTTCCGAACGTCAACTACATCTCTCATCCGATCGGAAAAGCACGTTGGCTAAACACACGATTTCACCCTTACGTTGCAGCATGGTTTACTCATGCTGGCAAGCGAATGGCTCCGAGGATTTCACAGTCAGTCAACGGCGCCGGCTTTGAAAGCGTCTTGACCGTTGCCCACGGCTTCGGATGGCTGGCAGCAGCGAACATCGCGAACAAACGAAGAGTTCCGTTGCACTTGATCGTGCATGACGACTGGCCGCGCGTGGCGAACGTCGCACCGCAGTTTCGCGAATGGCTGGATCAACGATTCGGCGATGTTTACCGGCAGGCGCAGTCGCGTTTGTGCGTCTCGCCCGCGATGGCCAGGTTTTACGAAGAACGCTACGGCCAGCCCGCACACGTGATTTATCCATGCCGCACAGCCGATTGTCTCGACTTCGACGTGCCACCCCCACACCACGACCGGCCATTCACAATCGCTTTCGCAGGCACGATCAACTCCGACGGCTACATCAACGCATTAACCGCACTGCAAACTGCGCTGAAACCTGTCGGCGGACGACTGCTGATCTTCGGCCCAACCCAATTCGGTCTCAACGATCCGAATACCGAGAACTGCGGGTTGATAAACTCATCGCAATTACTGACGCGCCTGCGCGACGAGGCGGACGCGCTGTTCGTCCCGATGTCATTCGACCCATCCGAACGCGTCAACATGCAAATGGCATTTCCGAGCAAACTAGCAGACTACACAGCCACCGGCCTGCCGCTCCTGATCTATGGCCCACTCTATTGTTCGGCAGTGACCTGGGCACGCGACAATCCCGGCGTCGCCGAAGTAGTCGAAGCAGAACCCGATCTCACGAACGCTATCGCCCGGCTCGCCAACGATCCTCCGCATCGTATGGCGTTGGCCCAAAGCGCCCTTGACGCGGGCCGCGAATACTTCACCCACAACCGCGCCCAACAACGATTCATCCGCGCAATATCGGGCTCGAAATCCGTGTAATCCGTGACTAAGTCTCATTCAGTCTCGGCAATCATCGCGACCGTCGGCAGGCCCGAACTTTTGCGTCGGTGTCTCGACAGTCTCTCAAAACAAACAGTTCGCGTCGGAGAAGTGGTTGTGGTGCATTGCGGTGATGACGCCGAAACAAAGGCAGTGACGGATGACGCTTGCTGGAACGAGGCGGGAATGGACGTTCGGTATTTCCATTATCCAGAGAGGAACTGTGCGCAACAGCGCAATTTCGCTATCGAACATGCAAAGCACGACAACCTGCTCTTGATCGACGACGACATCGAAGTCGATCCGCTTTGGGTTGAAGAGCTCTTCAATCCGATCTGGAACGATCCAGAGGTGGGAGCGACGATGGGAAATCTAGTCAACCAATCGATTGCAACACCCACGTTCTTGTGGCGAGTTTACCGGCGAGTCATTTATGGTCCAGTCAAAGGTTTTGAGCCCGGACGGTTGGTAGGCGCGGCGCTTCCGAACGGATTTCCAGCCAACGCGCAGCAGCCGATACCGTGCGAGTGGATCGGCGCGGGAGCGAGCGCCGTGCGACGTGAAGCGTTCGAGTCAGTCGGTGGCTTCGCGAACTTTTTTACGGGCAGTTCTCCCGGCGAGGATCTCGATCTCGGTTATCGTCTGAGTCGCAAGTGGAAGGTGTACTATGTGCCTTCCGCGAGGTGTGTTCATCATCAGTCACCCAGCGGTCGCGAGACGTCGGATCAGCACCAGTATCTTTCGATGCGCTCGCGATTCGGGATTCTCATGATCACAATGGGCAAGAAACGCTACATCGCGCTCGGGCATATCGGGCTCTGGGCGTTCGTGCAGTGTTTGAGTGAAATCGCGAGCTTGCGTCGCGGTGTGTTGCGGCCGGATCTTCCGCGCGCGTGGTCCGGACGTCTGCGAGGATTTCTGTCATGCGTAACCAGAGGTTCAGAGTTCAGCCTTTAGGCTGCTGTTTGAGAAGAGCAAGCTAAAGCTTGAACTCTAAACTAAATCACTACGTGGCTGAAACTCTTGTCATCGCCGACTATCCGATCGGTTACGCGAGCGGCTTCGGCGAAACGCTCTACAATCTGTTTACCGGTTTTCCGCGTGAAAAACTCTGGAGCGCGCATCCCGGGTACAACGTACCCGCGGAGGAAAAGCAACGGGCGCAATCGATAACCCTGCCTTCGCCGTCGCGTCCGCACTGGCTGCCACATCGGATCTCTCTTGCTTACTATCCGTTTCTCAAAGCGCGGCAGTTTCGCGCTGCGAGACAGACTGTTCGACTACTTGAAGACGCCGTTCAAAGAAATTCGATCAAGAACATACTGGTGATTCCGGTGAGTCCATGGATTCTTTCTGCGGCCCTCGCGCTACACAAGCGATATCCACGACTCAACCTGGTTCTCTACGTGATGGACGACTGGCAAGGGCATCACGAGTGTCACCAGCTTCCTTATTCGCGCTGGCGGCAGCGTTTGCTTTCCGAAGCGATCGATCGTGCGAAAGTAAGGTTCGCGGTCTCGCGTGAGATGGCGGCGCATTATGAGGCGACGTACGGGAAGCGTTGGCAGGTGGTCCACAACGGCGTTCCGAAAGACCTGCTGACCAACGGAACGAACGGAAGTCGGCCGCCCAGGCAAGTGCTTTTAGCCGGCGACGTGAACGTGTTTCGGTTTGACGCCGTGATCGCGTTTGCTGAAGCGATCGAGCGTCACAATCGACGCCGCGGACAAGCGATCGAGTTCACAGTCATGGGTGAAGTGGCTGAACAGCACCGATCCTCGTTGTCAGCGTTGCAAGCAGTGAGATTGTTGTGCCGGCAATCGCACTCCGCGTGTCTCGAGGCGATGAAAGCCGCGGACCTGCTCTATTTGCCGCTTGCGTTTTGCGAACGCTCCTCTCGCATCTCGCTCTACTCGCTGCCGACAAAGCTGCCGGAGTATCTGGCCACTGGGAAGAGTATTTTCTTTCACGCGCCGAAGGACTCCGCTGTGTTTCGCGTCGCTGAGCGTTACGACCTCACACCGCGACTCGCCACGATCGATTCCGAAGCGCTCGATGCTTTCGTCGATGCGTGGGTGGAAGGGAAGCAGAATGGTAGTCAGACGAGAGCGAAGAACGCGTTGCAGGAAGAGTTTGATATCGAGCGCCTCGCCGCGCGCTTTCAGGCGGCTTTTGCATGAAGTGCCGGATTTGCGACAGCGAAACAGATCCTTTTCTGCGCATCTCGACCGATGGTTTGGATGAGCCGTTTCTCGATGCGACGTTACGAAAGCAGTTGCCTGAGCTGGAGCTTCGTCGTTGTGCTGAATGCGGTTGCTTGTGGGCGAATGACGCGCGGCAGGATGATCGAGTCTTAACCGAAGCGTACGAGCGCGTCGTCGATTCCTACTTCGACTCATCAGAAGAAGATCCGAGATACGTGCGGTTCTACAAATGGTTGGAGCAGCTAGTGAGACGGCATGTTTCTGGCAGGACTATTCTCGACGTCGGTTGTGGTGACGGCGTTTTTCTGTCGACCTTGTCCGGCGAGTGGTCCAAGCTGGGACTTGAGCCGAGCGCGTCGGGGGCAAGTCTCGCGCGAAAGAAAAATCTTGATGTGGCCCACGCCACGATGGATTCGTCACCTCAGTCATATCAAGCGGATCTGATTTCAGCGCTCGACGTCATCGAGCACGTAATCGACCCGAATCATTTCGTCGATTCGTTCAAGCGACATTTGCGACCGGGCGGCGTGGTGTTGTTGCTTACCGGTGACACCGATTCTTATCCGGCCAAGATCGCAGGGCCGCAGTGGTCCTATTTGCGTTGGTGTGGTCACATCTCGGTATTTTCGAGCTCAGGTTTGCGCCGGCTTTTGCAGTCGCATGGTTTCGAGATTCTCGATTGGGTTCGCTGCGAGCATCCCTCGAGTCCGGGCGCAGTAGCATGGTGGCGGGTGCACCTGCTCGAGCCTGCAAGAAAGGTGTTGGGACGAAATACATCGTGGTATCCGTTCTGGCGCGATCATCAGGCGGTTGTCGCGCGGCTGAGGTGAGTGTGGGGCATCAGATCTCGGCTATCGTGACTGCGTACAAGCGAATCGAGCAGACGCTCGCGACGTTGCGCGTCATTCAGAGCTGTACACCACCGCCGGACGAGATTTTGGTCCATGTCGATGCGAATGAGATCGATTGCGAGACGGCGGTTCGAAATGCGTTCCCCACCGTTCGGATTCTTCGCGGCGATGAGCGGCTTGGGCCAGGAGGCGGGCGCAATAAGCTGGTCGATGCGGCGCAGTTTGAGTTTGTCGCAAGTTTCGACGACGACTCGTATCCGATCGATTCCGACTATTTCGAGCGGGCCGTGAAACTGTTTGAACAGTTTCCTGATGCGTCGGTGATCTGCGCCGCGCTTTATCACATTGGTGAATCGATTGGGTTGGACGAGCGAAGCGCGCAGTGGACCGCCGATTTTTCGGGCGGCGCGTGTATTTACCGGCGGCAGGCGTTCCTCGACGCGGGTGGTTATGTGCCGCTGCGCGTGGCATATGGCATGGAGGAGGTGGACCTTGCGCTGCGTGTTCACTCGCGCGGCGGCAGGATTCTCACCACGCCGTGGTTGCGTGTGTTTCATAACACTGATCTGCGACACCATGCCGATCCGCAAGTGACTGCGGGAAGCATCGCGAACCTCGCATTGCTCGCGTACTTGCGGTATCCGGTGTCGCTCTGGGTTGTCGGTGCGGGGCAGTGCGCGAATCGTTTGCTGTGGCTAGTGCGGCATGGTCGCTATCGCGGAATTCTGAAAGGCGTAACGATGATCCCGGCGCACCTTCGCGCGCACCATCGCTATCGCCTGCCGCTCAGCAACCGCGCGGTAAGATCGTATCTGGCGCTGCGCCGCGCGCCTGAGCCTGCAAATCTTTGAGAGGTTTTTCCCGCAAAGGCGCAAAGGCGCAAAGAGAGGAGCAAAGCTTTCCAAGTTCTTACCGTCTGCCTTTGCGCCTTTGCGCCTTTGCGGGAAAATTTCTTCAACGCATCCGTAATGCAAACCTGGCTCTGCTGCCAACTCGGTGCGCGTGAGCATTACGCGGTCCCACGCGCTTTGCAGCTCAGCGGCCTGCTCGGCGAGTTGATCACCGATTTGTGGATTCGATTCACCGGCAGGTTTCACCCGGAGCTCGCGGGCGCGCAAGTCATCGCTCCAAACGTCTCCGCACTCGCGTTCGAGTTGAAAGCTTCTCTGGCACGTGAGAACGGCTGGAAGCTGATCGGCCAGCGTAACGAATGGTTTCAAAAGCAAGCCGTCACCCAACTCGCACGCAATCATCGCAACGGCAATCACACCGTGTTTGCTTACAGCTACGCAGCCGCCGAGATCTTCAAACTCGCTCGCACGCGTGGCTGGCGGACGGTACTGGGCCAAATCGATCTCGGCCCAGCCGACGAACGAATCGTCGGCGATCTTCACAAGAGCGCTGGACTCCAATGGAAACCGGCGCCCAAAGAATATTGGGAGAGCTGGCGCGTCGAATGCTCACTCGCCGATCGGATCGTCGTGAACTCCGCGTGGTCCAGAGATGCGTTGCTCGGCGAAGGCATACCCGCGGAGAAGATTCGCATCATCCCGCTCGCTTACGAACCACCGACCGATTCGAAATCTTTTCAACGCCACTACCCGCGCGCTTTCAGTTCTGAGCGACCGCTGCGCGTTCTGTTTCTCGGCCAGATCAACTTACGTAAAGGAGTGCGGCCGCTACTCGATGCCGTCAAACTGCTCGCGCGCGAAAACGTGGAGTTCTGGTTTGTTGGTCCAATACAGCTCGACATTCCAAAAGACCTTCCACAGTGCAAGTGGTTCGGTGTGGCGCCACGCGGCGAAGTACACAGGTATTACCAAGACGCAGACGTATTCATTTTCCCAACGCTCTCAGACGGCTTCGGGCTCACGCAGTTGGAGGCGCAGGCGTGGAGGCTTCCCGTGATCGCGTCGCGTTATTGCGGTGAAGTGGTGACGCACGGCGTCAATGGAGTCATCCTCGAAGAAGTTTCAGCCCACGCGATCGCCGATGTGTTGCTTCAGTTTTTGCGATCGCCTGAGACTCTCAGCACAATGTCCATGAGATCGGGTGTGACGGAGCAATTTACCCTACGGAGGTTGGCTTCATCGCTGTCGAACTTAACCGCAGATTTACACAGGTAAACCCGGATTTTTTATCCGCGTCACCGGTGGCCACGGCGTTGTTGGGGATACTCAGCACTAGCATCGCGACTACCTTGTCGCTCCTTGTTATCCCCGAAGATCCTTCGCGCGAAGGCGCACTGTTCTATCCCGCGCTCGTGATGTCTGCCGGTCTCGCGACCGCGCCGTTCGCCGCCGCACTCCGTTATCCAAAGGCGCTGCTGCGCGGCGAATCGTTGCTCTCGCTGGCGCCGATCTACTGGCTGCTGCTCGACCTGTTGCAGGGCGTTTACGGAATGCAGGACATCACGGCGGACCACGTGCGCCAGGCATTCCTCGCGATTGGAATCTTCGTCGTCATGGTATGGGTGGGCGCGATCCGGCGGCCCTGGCGAATTCCTCAAGTGGTAATCAGCTCAGTCTCGCAGGAGTTTTCCATCAACACTTACTTCGCGCTCGCGATCGCGAGTTTTTTCATCGGCATGTTGAACTTCGCGGTGCCCTGCAACTTCAACGTGTTTGAGATGATCCACTACCTGGGCCAGGAACGATGGGCCGCACCGTGGGGACGCGGACAGTTCGGCGGCTGGGACGCGTTTCTCGATCACCTTCAATACTTCGGTTACCTGCTGCCTGTGTTAACGGTTGTGATTGCGCGGCGAGTGGGTTTGCGAAATGCACGCACGATCATCTGTATCGCGATGTCGATCGTGATCACTTTGTTTCTTGCGCAGAGCGGGAGCCGGCGCGTGATCGGTGTAATTGGCGGGATGGCGCTCGTGCTATGGGTCTTGGACCAGCGACGCCTGCGTCTCAAGCATTTGATGACGACCGCGATCGCGGTGGTGGCTCTGCTGGTTGCGTTGCAGTTCATGCTCGAGTATCGCAACGTCGGTTTGAGTGTGCTCGTCGGCAAGGGTGAGATACCGAGTGGGCGCTATGAGAAACGACAGGTTCTCGAAGAACAGCACCTGCGCGTTGACGACAACTTCTATCGCCTGTGCCAGATCATTCAACTCATTCCGGAATCGTACGGATACGTCTATCACAAGTATTTGATTTACGTGATCGTGCGGCCGGTGCCGCGCGTCTTCTGGCCGGGTAAGCCGGTCGATGCGGGATTTGATTTGCCCACGGCGCTGGGTGTCGAGGGCGTTTCCTATTCTTATTCGGTGATCGGCGAGCTCTACATGTCGCTCGGTTTCATCGGCATCGCGTTGGGTGGTTGGTTTTATGGGCGCGTCGCTTCGATGGCGAGCGGGTTGCTCGCGCGCTGCACGACGCAGGGCGCGCTCGTGATCTACAGCATCGTGGTGATGGCGCTGTTTTCGGGAATGCGATCGATTCTCGAGTTGATCCTCGTGAGTTACGTTGTGCTTGCGTGGGTCAGTCTTTCACACCTGTTCATCAAACTGCGACACGCGAAGGTGAAGTGAAAGTTTTTGTACTGACAGACTGCCCGTCACCTTACCAGGTCGAGTTGTTCAACGAGATCGAAGCTACGGGTGAGTGTGAGTTGGAGGTGGGTTATCTACGCAGTCGAGATCCTGGAAGGCGTTGGCAGCAGACTGGGATCCGGCACGCGTCGATCGAGATGGAGAATGGTGGCGTGGCGCGGGCGCGTGAGTCTGCTCGTCGCGCCGATTTGGTCGTGTTCAATTACTACAGGCACGCGCAGGCGGAACGGTTGATCGAGGAGCGAACTGGTCCATGGTGTTTTTGGGGCGAGCGTCCAGGATTTCGACAGCCTGGGTGGGCCGGACGGCTTTTGCGCAAGTGGAAGCTTTCGAAATTGCACGCGTCGGCGGCGCCGATTTGGGGAATCGGGAAGTTTGCGGTTGATGAGTATCGAAGAGAGTTTGGCGGGCGACGCGCTTATTTCAACTTGCCGTACTTTTCCGATTTACAGAGGTTTAAGACGGAGGTACGTCAAGAGAAGTCGGAGCGTGTGTTTTTGTTTTCCGGATCTTTGATTGCGCGCAAGGGTGTGGATCTGCTCTTGTCGGCTTTTGCGCGGCTGGCACATGAGGTGCCAAATGTTCGGCTGAGGATCGTTGGAGATGGGGAGGCGCGGTTTCAGAGTGAGCGTGTGGAGTTTGTTGGGTTTAGAGATTGGCATGAATTGCCGCGCGAGTATGCGGCTGCTGATGTGTTGTGTGTGCCTTCGCGATATGACGGGTGGGGATTGGTTGTGCCTGAGGGTTTGGCGGCGGGGTTGCCGGTGATTGCGACGGACAGGATGGGCGCGGCGCTGGAGTTTGTTGAGACGGGGAGGAATGGGTGGTTGATTTCGGCGTGTGATGAGGAGGCGTTGCTTGGTGCGATGCGAGAGGCGGTGTTTAGCGATTTGCGTAAGATGGGTTGTAACGCTCAACAGAGTGTGAGTGGGCACACGCTGCGAAGTGGTGCGGATCGATTTTGTCGTTTCGCGCGGGAGACGATCGACACATGGAAACACGGATGAAACGGATTTTGGATGTGTAGCATTGCCGGAGTTTGTGGGAGGGGGATTTCCGCGGATGCGGTTGTGAGGATGAACCGCGCGCAGAGGCATCGTGGGCCGGATGATGAGGGTGTTGTGGAGCTTGGGCGGGTTGTGATTGGGAATACGAGGCTGGCGATCATTGACACTTCCGATGCGGGGCATCAGCCGATGCGCGATCTTTCGAGCGGGAATTGGATTACGTATAACGGCGAGACGTACAACTTTAAAGAGCTGCGGCGCGAGATTGGTGGTGAGTGGGAATCGAGCACTGATACGGAGGTTGTGCTTCGTGGGTATGGGAAGTGGGGTGTGGACGTGTTTCGCAGGATGCGAGGCATGTTTGCGCTCGCGATTTGGGATGACACGAAGCAGCAGTTGATTCTGGCTCGCGATCCGCTGGGCATTAAGCCGCTTTACTACTACTCGACTAAAGATCGGTTCGTGTTTGCGTCGGAGTTGCGTGCGCTGCTTGCGAGTGGATTGGTGCCGCGTCGCATTGATCCGGCGGGTGTTGATTCGTATCTCGCCTATGGTTCGGTCGCGGCGCCGCTGGCGATTGTTGATGGCGTTAGACAGTTGTTGCCCGGGCATTATTTGCAGGTCTCAGGAAACGACGTTAGCGATGTTGAGTTTGCGGTGGCGGGGGGCGAAGCAGTCAGTGGCGATCGAGATGATGCGGTTGAGCGGCTGCGTGCGAAGTTGGAGGAGTCGGTTCGGCTGCATCTCGTGAGCGATGTGCCGCTCGGCGTGTTTCTCTCGGGTGGAATGGATTCGAGTGCGCTGGTGGCGCTGATGAGTCGAGTAGGGGTTTCACGTCCGCAGACGTTCAGCGTCGTCTTTGATGAGCCGGCGTTCACCGAAGCGCCATTCTCTCGTGCAGTCGCCGACCGTTTCCAGACTGAGCATTGTGAGATTCGACTCACCGAAGATCAGTTGATCGAGATGTTGCCTGCGGCCATCGGCGCAATCGATCAGCCCACGATGGACGGCATCAACACTTACGTAGTCTCCAAAGCAGTCAAGAACGCAGGAATCACAGTTGCGCTTTCAGGTTTGGGCGGTGATGAGTTGTTCGCCGGCTATCCTAGTTTTAGACGAGCAGTCAGATTCGCGTCGGTGTCGCGGGTGTCGAAGAAAGTTTTACGTGCAGCCTCGGGCGTCGGAAAGATCGCTGTGAATTGCTCCGTCCAGCGACAGAAATTTTGGCAACTGGCAAACAGCCCGGGCTCGCCAGCAGACGTCTATCGCATCTCCCGCCAACTCTTCTCGACGGATGCAGTGACTCACTTGCATGGACGCAACTGTAGGGGCGGCACTCCGTGGCCGCCCATCTTCGATTCCAACACCGACCTCGTAAACACAATCTCACGCCTCGAACTAACCGGCTACATGGCCAACACGCTCCTGCGCGACACGGACGCAATGAGCATGGCCCACTCGCTTGAAGTCCGTGTCCCGTTTGTCGATGTGAAGGTCGTCGAATACGTGCTATCCCTTCCGGGCGATTGGAAACTACGCAACGGATCTCCAAAACCGTTGCTCGCCAATGCGCTCCACGATCTGCTGCCACGAGACTTCCTCGCACGACCTAAGATGGGGTTCACACTGCCCTTCGAAAAGTGGCTACAGCAAAACCTGCGACGCGAAGTCGCCTCCGTATTGGAAGACACACACTCACTCACTGCTTTGAAACCCGAAGCTGTAAGAAAAGTCTGGCGTGACTTTTTGCAAAAGCCGCGCGCTGTTGGCTGGTCGCGTCCGTGGTCGCTCTACGTTCTCGCCAAGTGGTGTGAGATCAACAGCGTCACCTCTGCATGAGAGTACTGCACGTCATTCCTTCTGTTTCCGAGCGTTCCGGTGGACCGGCGACGGCGATAATTCCGATGTGTCGCGCGCTGATGCGTGAAGGAATCGAGGTCTTGCTCGTCACAACGAATGCCGGATTGCCGGTATGCAACGGCGATGTCTACGAGTACAAAGGCGTGCCGGCGAGGGTCTTTCACGCGCAGTTGAACGAGTCGTTCAAATACTCACGACCCTTATCATCCTGGCTCGGCGCCAACATCAAAAACTTCAACCTCGCTCACATTCACGCTGTCTTCAACCACTCGTCGGTCGCTGCTGCTCGTGCTTGTCGTGACGCCGGTGTCCCGTACGTGATTAGGCCGCTCGGCACGCTCGAGCCGTGGAGCATGACGCAGAAGTCTCTGCGCAAGCGACTGTTTTGGCAGGTCTCGGGGAAGGGAATGCTCCAGCGCGCCGGTGCCGTGCATTACACGAGCGAGACAGAGAAGCTTTCCACCGAGCGGCTGTTGAGACTGAATTACGGCAAGGTGATCGCACTCGGTATCGAACCTTCAACTCCAAACGACGACGTGGCGGATCATTTTCCCGAACTCGCGCGCGAGCCGTACGTGCTCGTGTTGTCGCGACTTCATCCGAAGAAGGGGTTGGATGTTTTGATCGATGCGTTTCAATCGCTGGTGCAGAAGCAGGAGTTTTCGCGGTGGCGATTGGTGCTGGCTGGCGACGGGCCGAGTGAGTACGTCTCGAAGCTCAAGACGAAAGCTAACGGCGAGAGGATACTGTTCACGGGCTGGCTCGAAGGTGCGCGGAAGGACGCGGTGCTGAGTCGTGCGTCGTTGCTGGCGCTGCCGTCACACCAGGAGAACTTTGGGTTGTGTGTGATGGAGGCGTTGTCGCACTCCGTGCCGGTGCTGGTGAGTCCAAACGTGAATCTCGCCACGGAGATCGCTTCAGCCAGCGCGGGCTGGATCGCCGCGATCGACAAAGACGCGTTGGGCGCGAAGTTGGCTGAAGCTTTGAGTAACGACGAAGAACGCGTTCGCCGAGGTCGAGCGGGCAAACAACTCTCGCAAAAGTATTCGTGGGAGAACGCCGCCAGGGATCTAGCTCTGCTTTATCATGAGATCTTGCGATGCCACGACGGGCGGCCACGGAGTGCCGCCCCTACAGTAAATTCAGGCGTACTGTAGGGGCGGCACTCCGTGGCCGCCCGTTGTGGATTCATACCGTGCTTGATCAGATCACGCCGCTGATACTGACCTACAACGAGGCGCCGAATATCGCGCGCGCGTTGGAGGGTTTGGGTTGGGCCAAAGAGATCGTAGTCGTCGATAGTTTCAGCGACGACGAGACGGTTGAGATCGCACGTTCTTTTCCACAGGTACGTGTCGTTCAGCGTGCGTTTGATTCGCATCGTAATCAGTGGGAGTTTGGACTGAAAGAAACCGGGATCTCGACGCCGTGGGTGCTTGCGCTTGATGCCGATTACGTTGTCACCGACGAACTCGTCATGGAGCTCGGAAGGCTGCAACCTGATTCTCACATCGCCGGGTATCGCGCGAACTTCATCTATTGCATTCATGGAAAACGGATTCGCAGCGGCATCTACCCTCCGGTAACTGTTCTCTACCGGCGCGAGGCAGCTTCGTACATTCAAGACGGGCACACACAGCGTGTCGCGGTTGAAGGAACAGTTGAAGAACTCCGCGGGTTTTTGCTTCACGACGATCGCAAATCGCTTCGACGTTGGTTCAACTCGCAGGCGCGCTACACGCAACTCGAAGCGCAAAAACTACGCGACGCCGACACGTCGAAACTCGATCGCGTTGATCGCCTGCGACGCTGGCGAATCCTCGTCCCGCCGGTGATGCCGGTGTACTGCCTCGTGGTTCGTGGCGGAATTCTCGATGGCTGGGCAGGGCTTTACTACGCGTTTCAAAGGACAATGGCGGAGTTGATGCTGGCCGTCGATCTACGCAGATAAACGCAGATGTACATTCTCGGTATTAATGCGTATCACGGCGACGCGGCGGCTGCGATTGTTTGCGATGGCAAGTTGATTGCCGCGGCGGAAGAGGAACGTTTCAACCGCTTCAAGCACTCGGCGGGTTTTCCAACGCAAGCAATCAAGTATTGTCTCGAGGCTGCGGGAATCGATCTTGAAGATTTGGACCACGTCGGAATCTCGCGCGATCCGTCGGCGCACCTGCACAAGAAGATTTTGTTTGCAGCCACACGCCTCACGAGACTTGCCAGCCATCAGATCAAGGACCGGCTCGGCAACGCCGCGAAGGTCCGCGATCTGAAAGACGAGCTCGCACGCATCTTCGGCGTCTCGAAAAAACAACTACGCGCCCGCTTCCACAACGTCGAGCATCATCGCGCACATCTCGCGAGCTGCTTCTTTGTCTCTCCCTTCGAACGCGCGGCGCTGTTGTCGATCGACGGCTTCGGCGATTTCATCTCGACGATGTGGGCGCTCGGTGAAGGGAACTCGATCGACGTGCTGGGCCAGGTCGAGTATCCACACTCGACCGGCATCGTGTACACGGCGACGACGCAGTTTCTCGGCTTTCCGCATTACGGCGACGAAGGAAAAGTCATGGGTCTCGCGCCGTATGGTGAGGCGCGGTTCATCGAAGAGTTTCGCGAGATCATTCGCACCGAAGAAAACGGGCAGTTTCGTTTGAATCTCGACTACTTTCGTCATCACGCTGAAGGCGTCGAGATGACGTGGGACGAGGGCTCGCCCGTGATCGGCCGCGTCTTCTCGCATGAGTTTGCGCATCTGTTTGGACCACCGCGCGCGCCCGATGCAGCGCTCTCGGATCGCGAGCGCGACATCGCAGCCAGCCTGCAATTGCGGCTCGAAGAAGTCGGCTTCCACATTCTGAATCACCTGCACGAGCAGACGGGCGTGACCGATCTCGGTCTCGCCGGCGGCGTTGCTTACAACTCGGTGATGAACGGAAAGATTCTGCTGCACACGCCGTTCAAACGTCTTTTCATTCAACCAGCGGCGGGCGACAGCGGAACGGCGCTCGGTGTTTGCTACCAGATCTACAACGGCATTTTGAAGTGTGGACGCGCTGAAGTGATGATGGGCGCTTACACCGGTCCACAATTCAGCGATGAAGAGATCAAACGATCATTGTCCGAGAGCGGGCTGCGTTTCCAATGTTACTCGGATGAAGAACTCACAAAGCGCGCGGCGCAAGACATCGCGGCGGGTTTAGTCGTAGGATGGTTTCAGGGACGGATGGAGTTTGGCCCACGCGCGCTGGGGAACCGATCGATCGTCGTCGATCCGCGACGCGCGGAGATGAAAGACGTCCTTAACGATCGCATCAAGAAGCGCGAGCCGTTTCGACCGTTTGCGCCCTCGATCCTGGAAGAGCGTGTCGGCGATTATTTCGAGCAAACGCATCCCGCGCCGACGATGTTGATGGTCTATCAGATCAAGCCGGAGCGGCATGGTGAGATTCCGGCAGTGACGCACGTCGACGGCTCGGGCCGCTTGCAAACAGTCTCACGCGAAGTGAACGAGCGTTATTATCAGTTGATTTCGGACTTCGCGGCGTTGACGGGCGTGCCGGTCGTTCTGAATACTTCGTTCAATGAAAACGAGCCGATTGTTTGTACACCGCAGCACGCGATCGAGTGTTTCAGGAAGACGAAGATGGACGTGCTGTATCTCGGGAATTATGCGGTGCGAAGAGAATAGGGGAGACCGATAATGCGGATTCTTGTCACGGGTGGCGCGGGGTTTATTGGCTCGCATCTTTGCGAGCGGCTTATCAGCGAGGGAAACGAGGTGCTCTGCCTCGACAACTTCTTCACCGGCAGGCGCGAGAACATCTTTCACCTGCTCGACAATCCGCGCTTCGAGTTGCTGCGCCACGACGTGACCGAGCCGGTACTGCTCGAGGTGGACCAGATCTACAACCTCGCATGCCCGGCGTCGCCCGTTCATTACCAGTACAATCCGGTGAAGACCGTAAAGACCAGCGTGATGGGCGCTATCAACATGCTCGGTCTCGCCAAACGCGTGCGTGCACGCATCCTGCAAGCGTCGACGTCCGAGGTTTACGGCGATCCGTTGGTCCATCCGCAAACGGAAGACTACTGGGGCAACGTCAATCCGATCGGTCTGCGCTCATGTTACGACGAAGGCAAACGCCTCGCGGAGACATTGATGACTGACTATCATCGCCAGAACAAAGTCGACATCCGCATAGCTCGCATCTTCAACACGTATGGACCACGGATGTTGGAGAACGACGGACGCGTGGTTTCAAACTTCATCGTGCAGGCGCTGCGTGGTCAGCCGTTGACGCTTTACGGCGAAGGCCAGCAGACGCGCTCGTTTTGTTACGTTGACGATCTGCTTGAAGGCCTGATTCGGTTGATGAACACTGACAGCCTGCACGAGCCGGTGAACCTGGGCAATCCCGGCGAGTTCACGATAAAGCAACTCGCGGAAGAAGTGATTAAGACGTGTGAATCGAAGTCGGACTTCACGTATCTGCCGTTGCCCGCGGACGATCCGCGCCAGCGCAAACCCGATATCACCCGCGCGCAAACTGTGCTGGGCTGGAACCCGACGATACCCTTGCGCGAAGGCTTAAGAAAAACCGTTGAAGATTTTAGAACGCGGGTGCGACTGTAGGGGCGGCACTCCGTGGCCGCCCGTCTTACGTAGGGAACTGTGCTTGTTTCGCAAAGACGGGCGGCCACGGAGTGCCGCCCCTACAGTTACGCCCGTGAAGTTCCGATCTTCTTGAAAATTCTGCTGCTGAATCAGTGCTTTTACCCTGATGTGGTCTCCACGGCACAACACCTCACGGATCTCGCTACTGCACTCACTGCACGCGGACATAAAGTAACGGTCGTCACCAGCGATCGTGGTTACGACGATCCGTCTGTGCGTTTTCCGCGGCGCGAGCGTTGGAACGGTATCGAGATCATCCGCATCCCTGCGATCTCGTTTGGCAAGAGTAGTCTGTGGCGGCGGGCTTTCAATTTCGGAAGCTTTCTCTTCGCGTGCTCCTTACGTTTGCTGACGCTGCGACGATTCGATTTGGTCGTTGCGCTTACTTCACCACCGCTAATCTCATTTCTCGCCGCACTCTTCGTGAAACTCAAGGGTGGCCGTCTCTGTTTCTGGGTGATGGACCTCAATCCCGATGAGGCGATCGCGGCTGGATGGCTTGACGAAAGATCGGCCACGACGCGTCTCTTTCAAAGGATGTTGCATTACAGCTTGAACGTTGCGGATCGGACGATTGTGCTGGATCGCTTCATGAAAGAACGTGTGGTGGCCAAGCATGTCGATCCAGCGCGGATCAAGATCATCCCGCCGTGGTCGCATGACGATCAGGTCGCGTTTTCCGCAAAGGGAAGGGAAGCGTTTCGCGCACGACATGGTCTGTCGGACAAGTTTGTCGTGATGTATTCCGGCAACCACAGTCCGTGTCATCCGCTCGACACGTTGCTCGACGCCGCGCGCAAACTCCAGGCGCGATCGGAGATCGTGTTCTGTTTCGTCGGGGGCGGAAGCGAGCAGGCGAAGGTGCGTGAATCCGGATTGAGCAACGTGAAGTGCTTGCCTTACCAGCCACTGAATGAGCTTTCAAGTTCTTTATCCGCGGCTGATCTGCACGTCGTCGTAATGGGCGATGAGTTTGTCGGCATCGTTCATCCGTGCAAGGTCTACAACATTCTCTCTGTCGGCGCGCCGGTTCTTTACATCGGTCCCGAGCCGAGTCACGTCACCGACATCGCCTCGCAGCAAGGGAAGTTCTTTCTCACGAAGCATCGCCATGTTGACAGCGTCGTTGCAGCAATTCTTGATGCAACGCACCTTCACGAACGCCAGCCCGTAATGCCGTTCGCAAAACAAACCCTATTGCCGCAACTCATCGAAGTCATATGAAAACTTACTTCGCCCTCTTTTCAATCGCGACCATCGCTTCGCTGATCGTAACGCCACTCATCCGCCGCCTCTGCGAGCGATACAAACTACTCGACCACCCAAGCGACGGCCGCCGCATTCACCGCAAGGCCGTGCCTCGTCTCGGCGGAGTGGCGCTTTACATCTCGTGCCTGGCCGCGCTCTCGCTGTTGCCGTTTGTCGACAACCTGCTCACGCAAACATTGAGCGGTTTCAAGCCCGAGTTTCTGACGTTGTGTGTGCCCGCAACACTCGTGTTGTTGCTCGGTGGTTACGATGACTTGCGCGGCGCGAATGCAGTCGTGAAGTTTGTCGGGCTCGGACTCATCGCCACGCTCTTCTACGCCATGGGCGGACGCATCGACGCCCTCTCGATTCCTCTTTTCGGCTCGGTGCAATTGCCGCCGCTCGTTTCGTTCGTCGTCACGATCGTGTGGCTTGTCGGCATCACCAACGCCTTCAATCTCATCGACGGTTTAGACGGCCTCGCGTCCGGCGCTGCGCTCTTTTCGTCGCTCGTGATTCTCGGCGTCTCGATTTCGCAGGAACGGACGTTGATGATAGTCGTGTGCCTCGTGTTGTGCGGCGCGCTCGCAGGGTTTCTGCGTTACAATTTCAATCCCGCTTCAATCTTCCTCGGCGATTCGGGCGCGCTGTTCACCGGTTTCCTGCTCGCGGCGTTGTCGGTGCTGGGAACTCAGAAAGCCACGACTGCGGTAGCGATCGTGGTGCCGATTCTCGCGTTCGGCTTTCCGGTTGTTGACACAGCGATGACGATGGGCCGGCGACTCGTCAGTCGTAAGCCTGTGTTTCAGGGCGACAACGAACACATTCATCACATGCTTTTGGCGCGCGGCTGGTCGCAGCGACGCGCGGCCATCGTGCTTTATGGTGTTTGCGCGCTCTTCGGATTGACGGCGCTGATCTTCCCTGCGACGGGATCGAAGCTTACCGGTTTCATGTTGTTCGTGATTTCGGTGGCTGTGATCATCGCGGTGGGCCATCTTCGTTATCACGAGGTTGACGAGCTGCGCGCGGGGGTCAAGCGCAACGTTGTCGACCGTCGCTTGCGTGTAGCGAACAACATCAGGGTTCGACGCGCGGCGCGGGTGGTGTCGAAGGCGTCGGATGTGCATGAGATGTTTGAAGCCGCGCGGCACCTGCTCGAGTTTGGCGAGTTCAGTTTTGCAAGCGCGCAGGTGGGCCAAGCGGGACGGCGTGTTGATTGGTCGTGGTCGCGGGAGGGTGACACCGATGCGCCGGCGACTTCGGATTGGAGCATTCGTCTGCCGCTGGTGAAGGATGGAGTTGACTGGGGCTGGTTCAATTTTTACCGGAGCGTCGATAGCGAGCCGCTGCTGGTGGACACAAATTACTTGAGCGATCTGTTCCGGCGTGAGTTCACGGAAGCTGCGGCGCGAATTCTTTCGCAGCATGAGGCGCCAGTGGCTGCGGCGGCGATGGCGATGACGGCTGAGAACGCGCGGTAGGTTTTCCCGCAAAGGCGCAAAGACGCAAAGTAAAACCTTAGCGTCTTTCTTTGCGCCTTTGCGCCTTTGCGCGAAATAAAATTTGCTGGACAAAATAATCTTCGCGGCACTCGTTGCCCTTATCGTGATCGCCGCCATTCCTTACGGCACGGTCGAGCCGTGGTGGAAGGCGGCGTTTGTTTGTGCCGTCTTTGCGATCTGCATTGTGGCGCTGATTCAAAGCTTGGTGAGTGGTTCTTACAGCGTTCCGGGTGGATCGATCCTGTTGCCGATGGTGGCGCTCGCGGCGCTGGCGTTTGTTCAGACACTCCCGCTCGGCTCACTCGAACTGGCAACGCTGCCGGTTTGGAACACGATCAGCGCCGATCCTTATCAAACACGCTTCTTCGCGCTCCAAATGCTCGCGCTCGCCGCGTGTCTCGCACTCTTCTATCGCTACGCCAATACTGATCATCGAATCCGTGTGTTGGTTTACACGATCCTCGCCGTAGCAATTGCGAGCGCCATCTTTGGAATACTGCGCCAAACGACACAACACGAAACCGGCTTCATCCTTCCCTTACTGAAACCAAATCAAGGCTTCGGCCAGTTCATCAACAAGAACCACTTTGCATATCTGATGGAGATGGCGCTCGGGCTCGGGTTGGGAATCGCACTCGGCGGTGGATTCAAGAAAGAGCGCCTGCTGCTCTACTTCGCTTTGTTGCTTCCGATCTGGACCGGACTGGTGTTGGCAAACTCGCGTGGCGGGATTCTGGCCATGCTGGCGCAGTTCATCGTCGCTGCAATGTTTTTGCTGAAGCGGCAGTCCGTTGCGTTGAGAGCGGTCCTGATGATTGTTCTGGTTGTTGGAATCCTGTTCGGCACGCTCTGGGTTGGAGGCGATCGGCTCGCGAGCAACTTCGAGGCAGCGACGAACGAGTTCGACACTACGGCTTCAACTGCCGGCGCGAGCCGGAACGAGATCTGGCGTGCGAGTTTGAAGATGTTTGCAGCGCATCCGCTCCTCGGCGTTGGTCTCGGTGGTTATTGGGTCGGCATCACTGCTTATCACGATGCTTCCGGACTCATGACGCCGCAGGAAGCGCACAACGATTACCTCGAGCTGCTATCGAGTGGTGGCATCGTCGGGTTTGCGATCGGCGTCTGGTTTGCGGTAGCGGTGATGCGCGCGGCACGTCGAAACACGAGCATCGTACAGTTTGGCGCGGTACTGGGGATCGTCGGCGTCGCCGCTCACAGTCTGGTCGATTTCGGTCTGCACATTTTAGTGAACGCAGTCGTCTTCCTTGTATTGATCATGATGGCAACCAGGAAACATCCGGTTCCATGACGTCAGCGTTAATCTGCGGCGTAAGCTTTTTTCTGATCGCGTCGATGTTCGTCCAGGACATTGGCGGCTCGCTCGCTTTCCAGGGCCAGGACATCATTGGCGGCGCGGCCGTCATCTTTAAACCGCCGCAGCGCGTGAAAGATCTTATCGGCGGCGCCGCATCAGTCATGGCGGTCAAACGCCCGTCGCGATCGAGTCGTGCAACTCAAGTCGCTCGTAACAACAACAGGCCCACTCGGCCACCAGCCGAAACTGCAAGCACAAATACCACCGATCGAGTCGAGGTCTTCAAGAACCAGGGCGACACTTACTACGATCTCGGTCAATACCAACAAGCTCTCGAAGCCTATCAAAACGCACTCAAGCTCGCGCCACGCGATGCTGAAGCTCAAGCTGCCGTCGCCGATACGTATCTCACGCTCGGCCGTTTTGCCGAAGCCGCTGCCGCGTACCAGCAGACAGTCGGCTTACAACCCGACAACGCCGCCGCTTACAGCAACCTCGGTTATGCATACGACAAGCTCGGAAAGGTGACAGACTCGATCGCTGCTTTGCGAAACGCGGTCCGACTGAAGTCGGATGATGCAATTGCTTTCAACAATCTCGGCGCGAGTTTGTACAAGGCCGGACGTTACCAGGAGGCGATTGAAGCATTCAACAACGCGGTGCGCCTCGCGCCCAACGATGCTGACGCGTTGAACAATCTCGGCGCGGCTTACTACGTGCTCGAACAGTACCAGCGCGCGCTGGATAATTTTCAAAAAGCAGTTGCCGCGAAGCAAGATTCTGCGGATGCGCACTACAACCTCGGCAATGCTTACTACATGACCGGCAAACAACGAGAAGCGACGGTCGCATATCGCAGGGCGATTCAGCTCAAGAGTGACTACGTTGAAGCACGAACGAATCTCGGCAGTCTGTTGATCTCGCTGGGTGAGTTGAACAACGCGATCGGGGAGTTGCAGGCGTCGATCCGGCTTCGCGCGAGCAATCCCGTGGCGCACAACAATCTCGGTTACGCATACGTGAAGCTCGGCGAGACGATGGATCGACAAGCGGCGAATCAGCAGCTACTCAAGGCCGTCGAATCGTACAAGGAAGCTTTGCGACTCAAGCCTGACTACGTGAAGGCGCAGAACAATCTCGGCGCGGCGTACAACAAACTCGGCCAGTATCCGGAGGCTGCGGACCTGCTCTTACGCGCCACGCGTGCCAAGCCCGATTTTCCCGAAGCGCATTACAACCTCGGTACAGCGCTTTATAACCGCGGGCAGTTCAAGGAAGCGGCCGCTGAGTTTCAACAGGCTGTGCGTCTCAGAAACGATTACGCGGACGCTTACAACAGCCTGGGCTCCGCGCTTTACAAGGACCAGCAGTTTGAGCCGGCGATCGAGGCGTACAAGAAGACGCTCGCGCTGAGGCCCGCAAGTGCGGAGACCAACAACAATCTCGGCACTGTCTATTTCCGCACGAAGCGTTACAAAGAAGCGGCGGCGGCGTTTAAGGAAGCGATCAGGATCAAGCCGGATTACGGTGAAGCGCACTTCAATCTCGCGCTTGCTTACGTGGCGTTGAATGATCGCAAAGGCGCGTTGGACCAGTACAACAAGTTGAAGAAGTTGGATCCGAAGTTGGCGGAGGAGTTCTTTCAGCGGCACATGAAGAAGTGAGTTCAGAATTCAGCCTTTAGGCTGCTGTTCGCACAGCAAGCTAAAGCTTGAACTCTAAACTAAAAATCGTTGACCTAAACATTCAGTGACAGTAGACTTGGCCCCGAGGAGACGTACATGAATCAAAAACGACGTAATGGTTCCAGAGCAATTGCGGCGTTACTACTTTTCTCCATCTTCCAAATCGGTCTTGCGACGAGAGCGACAGCAGTTCCGCAGCAGTTCGTCGCCAGGTTAACGACGAGGAACAACCAGCCGATCACTGTGAATGGTCTCAGCGCCAATACAGGCGCTTCGATTTTGACCGGCGCAACGATCGAGACTGGAGCGGATCAATCGGCGACCGTCAATCTTGGTTCACTCGGCACGCTTGACATCGCACCGAATACCAAGCTCGTGCTCACGTATGACGATAAGGGAAACGTGAAGGCGTTGCTTATTTACGGGTGCGCGATCCTGACGGCGAAGAAGAAGACGAATGGTGAGATTGCTACCGAGCAGGGATCGGCAGGCAAGACCGATCCGGCCGCGGGTGGTGTGCTGGATGTTTGCTTCCCGCAGGGTGCGACGGCTCCATCAATCAATCAGGGTGCTGCGGCAGCAGCAGGGGCAGGTGCAGGAGCGTCGTCGTCGCCCGCAGTGGCAGGCGGTGGTGGACTCTTCGGGCTTGGCAGAGCCGCCACGATCGCGATCTTCGCAGGCATCGGCGCGGTAGCGTTGACGCCTCTCGCGTTCCAGGACAATCCCAGCGGCTCTCAACCGTAGAACGTTTTCAAATTGAGCTTTGTAGGGGTGGCACTCGGTGGCCACCCCGTTGTTTTATCTCATGCGTGCAGCGCTCACAGTTCTTGGGATCGGGTTGTGCTTGTTTCTTATCGAAGACTCGGCGAGCTTCGGCTTTTCAAGACTACTCACTCGCTCCGCATTGATCACTAATTCCGTTTCCGCCGCAAACGACGCAATTCAACTCAGCCCTTCTGACCCCGAAGCACATCGTGCACGCGCAACCGTTTTGAATCGTTTGCAAATGCCCGGCGAAGCCGTGAAGTCACTCGAGACCGCCGCCGCTCTGCGCTATCGCGACGACTATCTCTGGGTCGAGCTCGGCAACACCAAAGAAGAACTCGGCAACACTCAAGGCGCACTCGCCGCAATGGACCAGGCCGTCCATTGGGCGCCTTACTACGCCCACACACACTGGCAACGCGGCAACCTGCTGCTGCGCATGGGCCGTCATGACGATGCCTTCGCTGAGCTTCGAAACGCCGCCACCGCTAACCCAACCTACTTCGCAAATGTGATCGATCTCGCGTGGGGCATCTCTGGTGGTGACGTTAAAGCAACTGAAGATCTGATCGACATCAAAAACGACAACGAGCGAGTCGCTTTAATCCGCTTTCTTGCAGGCAAGGGTATAGCCATCATCTCTCAGATCGAGAAGCTATCCACACCGCTCTCCGCAGAGAACAAGAAAGTGCTCGTTCGCCAGCTAATGGCCTCGAAATCTTTTGGCGAGGCGTATCAAGTCTGGCACGGTTCCACTGCGCACGAGTCGTCGTTCGTGAACGGCGGGTTTGAAGAGCCGCTCGCTTTGAACAACACCGGATTCGGATGGATCGTGTCTCCCGAGCAGCCTCAAATCCGCCTCGCTATTGACGTCTCGGGAAAATTCGAAGGCGCGAACAGTCTACAAATCAGTTTGAACGGCATCTGGATTCCACATACACCATTGATATCGCAAACAGTACTCGTCGAACCCCAAACGACGTACCGAATTTCGTTTGCCATCAAGACAAAAGATCTTGTGACCGGCGGTCCACCGGTTATCACCGTAAGCGATGCAACGAACGATCAGTTGTTAGGTCAATCAGGAAACTTTCCCACTGCCACCAACGCCTGGACGACTTTTGAGTTCACCACACTCCCGACCTCGCAAGCCGCCGTCATTCGTCTCGATCGAAACAACTGCGACCCCTCACCCTGTCCGATTTTCGGCACTCTCTGGCTCGATCAGTTCTATATCGAGCAGACCAAACCCACCAAAAAGCAGTAAACTTGCTTCACCCTTCAACCCACTATGGCCGAACAGAGACCAGTTTTCAGTCTTCGAGATATAACCATCGTTCGCATGACCGAGCACGATCTGATCGAAGTGGTGGAGATCGAGGAGCAATCGGGTTTGAGCCGATGGGGTTGGGCTGCCTATTACGCCGAGCTCCAGGGCGGAAATCGTGAACTGATGTTGATTGCGAAGCCGTCGCGCCCGGCTGGAATTGAGTCCGCCTCGATTGCCGGTTATATCGTCGCGAGGGAGACTGCGGGCGAATTGCACATAAACAACGTCGCCGTCAGGGCGGAGTACAGGCGACGCGGGATCGGCGCCGCGCTGCTCAACCATGTCCTCGACGAAGCACGCCGGCGCAAGGCAAATGCTGCGTTTCTTGAGGTTCGCAGCGCAAATCATGCGGCCCAGGCGCTTTACGAAAAGAGTGGTTTCAGGGCCATCGCGCGTCGTGCGGATTATTACTCCGACCCCAGGGAAGATGCCGTGGTGATGAGCCTGGTGCTGGGGTAATTTACCTGCTTGATTTGGACAGGTTGTTGGGCTACCATTTTTCCGTGCGACACAATCCCATGGAGGTTCCAGGCCTTGACCTCCGTCACCATCCTGCCCACTTTCATTCGTCTGAAAGGAGACATGCACGAACATGGATATGGCAACTACGGATAGTATTAAAGAAGAGTTGATAAACCGAGACCCGGAATTCCGCGAATTAGCCCGGGAACATCATAAGTATGAAGAACGGCTCAGTGAATTATCAGCTCTTTCCTATCCGAGCGACGAAGAACAGCTGGAGGAGATTACACTCAAGAAGAAGAAGCTAGCATTGAAGGATCAGATGTACTCGATGATGTTGCAATACCAGAAAACGCAGAGCTTGAGTCACTGAAACTGCCGAGGCAGTTTCTCCGAGCTTAGAGAATCGAAAGGGGACGTGAACCAAGAGTACGCGTCCCCTTTCACGTGGAGTCGGAGGTTCAGAGTTCAGCCTTTAGGCTATTGTTTTGGAAGAGCAAGCTAAAGCTTGAACTCTAAACATGAGTATCGTCAGGGAGAGTGTTCCGTATATTTTGGTGCCCGCGCTGCTCGGGATCGCGGCGGCGGTGCTGGGCTTTTGGTATGTGGCGGCAGTGCTTTTTGTCGTTGTGTTGTTTATGGCGTTTTTCTTCCGCGATCCGAAACGCGTGCCGCCGTCGGATCCCGACGTGGTTGTTTCACCTGCTGATGGGCGCGTCACGCGTATTGGACCAGCCGCAGCCGGCGCAGATGCCCCGAACGTAATCAGTATTTTCCTATCACCACTCGACGTCCACATCAACCGCTCACCGATCCCGGGAAAGATCGTCGACATGATTTACTCGCCGGGCAAGTTTCTGATGGCCACTAATGAGAAGGCGAGTCTGGTAAACGAGCAGAACGCGTTGACGATTCAGGGCGAGAAGATCACGGTCGTTTGCAAACAGATCGCGGGGATACTCGCGCGCCGCGTGGTTTGCTGGAAAGGGAAGGGCGATAGCCTTGGGCTGGGAGAACGTTTCGGGATGATCAAGTTCAGTTCTCGCACCGACGTCCTGCTTCCCGCCAATGTGAAGATCACAGTGAAAGAAGGCGAGCGCGTGCGTGGAGGCACGACCGTGATTGGGAGAATCTCATGACAGCAGATGATTCAGAGGAACGCCCAAATCCGCCGCGCCGTGGATTGAAAAAAGGGCTCTACGTCATCCCTTCGTTATTCACTGCCGGAAACATCGGCATGGGGTTCTTTTCCGTGATGTCGTCACTGCGCGGTTTTCAATTGCTCGGCGGCGCTACTCCGGATATTGCCGGCGCCACAGCTCACTTCGACAACGCCGCCATCGCGATCGGCTTCGCATTGTTGTTCGACATGCTCGACGGCCGCATCGCGCGTCTCACAAAGACCACGACTGAGATTGGTATTCAACTCGATTCGATTGCGGATGTAGTTACGTTTGGATTGGCGCCGGCGGTGCTGGCGTACGTGTGGGGATATGGTGAAACGCTTGTAGAAGGAACGCACCTTCACAAGTTCGCATGGTTTTTGTCGTTCATGTATTTGATCTGCGGTGCGTTTCGATTGGCGCGTTTCAACGTGCAGGCGTCGCGGCCGCGCATCCTCGCTGAAGGCACGCCGAAAGTCGACAAGAAAAGTTTTGTTGGACTGCCGATTCCGGTTGCGGGCGGATTGATCGCAGCGCTGGTCCACTTCGCTCCGTCACCTTTGATCAGCTTAGGACCTGATAAGGCGCGGCTGTATTCCGCACTGCTCATGGTGCTGGTTGGGTTTCTGAGCGTGATGATGGTCAGCACCTGGCGCTTCTCGAGCTTCAAGACAGTCGGCACGCGCGTCCGCAGCATGCGCACAATCATCCTCGCGTTGTCTGTGGCGATGTTGATCTTCTTGTACTCGCAGTATGTGCTGCTGGGAATTGTCGTCACGTACATCCTGCACGGCCTTCTCTCGCGCATGATCGGAATCTTCTGGCGCCGCAGCGACTCGGCGGAAGCGAAGATCGAACCAAACCCGGTGAGCCGCTCCTAGCAACTGTAGGGGCGGCACTCCGTGGCCGCCCGTCTCTGGCAACTTTCACTCTTAGTAAGACGGGTGGCCACGGAGTGCCGCCCCTACAGTTGCACCACGATAACCAACCCTCTCGAGGCCTCTTCATGTCCCAGGTATTCCTCAGCTATCGGCAGACCGATGACAAGCAGCGGCACCACGTGCATGCGTTTGGCGAACGCCTGCGTGATTGCGGCATCGATGTTGTCCTCGATCAGTTCTTTTTGGAGGACAATCCAGGTGGTCCGGATGAAGGTTGGGATAAATGGAGCAGTGACCGTGCGCTCCTCACGCCATACGTTCTCATCATCGGGACCCACGATTGGTTTGAGTGTTTTGAGAAGAAACAGGCGCCGGGAACGGGGTTAGGTGCCGCCTGCGAAGCCGATGATCTGCGCCACCGCATCTACGAAGCTGCCGGTGTAATCGGAAACATTCGGATCGCCTTGTTTGATGATGCTGACAGAGCACACATCCCTAGCAAGCTTAGTCGCTACCAGTATTTTCATGCAGAACGTGACTTCGAGAACATTGTTCGCTGGCTCGGCGGTAAGATCCCCACTGCTGCCAGCGACGGTCCGCGAACTTCGATCCCGCACAATCTTCCGTCGCTTCAACCCTTCTTCGGACGCGAAGAGGAGTTGCGCAAGATCGCCGACGCACTGGATCCGGAGAGTCGCACCTGGGGGGCGCTAATCGACGGACCGGGAGGCATGGGGAAGACCTCTCTTGCCATTCGCGCGGCCTACGACGCATCTCCTGAGGACTTTGAGCGAATCGCTTTTGTGTCGCTAAAACCGCGCGAACTTGACGACGATGGCGTGCGCGATTTGAGCGGATTTCTCATTAGCGGCCTCGCCGAGCTCCTCAATGAACTTGCTCGCGAATTGGGCCATCCCGACATCGCTAAGGCTCCAGAAGATCAACGCCCGCGGCTGTTACTCGATGCTTTAAACGGCACGCGTACGCTGCTCATTCTCGACAATCTTGAAAGCTTACTCAAGCGCGACCGCAATGTTGTTTTTACATTTATCAAAAGACTGCCGCAGGGGTGCAAAGCCATTTTGACAGCGCGCGGTCGCATCGGCTCAGCCGCAGAAGAATTGATCTTGGAAAAGTTAAGTGAGCCCGCCGCCCTTGCTACGCTCGCAAAACTCGTCGAAAGCAATTTTACACTCGCTAAGATGACCGATGAGGAGCGGCTTCTCCTATACCGTGAAACTGGCGGTAATCCCTTATTATTGCGATGGACCGCTGGCCAGATCGGACGCGGAAGTTGCCTCACTTTGATCGACGCTATTGCCTATCTCCGTTCCTGTCCAAAAGGAAATGACCCTCTCGAATTCATATTTGGCGATCTGGTCGAGGATCTCAGCCAAATTGAGACGAGTGTTCTCTGCGCGCTGACGTACTTCAATCTTCCGACTAAATTAGAGCACATCACAGAAATAGCCGAGTGCCCCCTGGATGACACCGACCAGGCTTTACGCAGTCTCAGCAACCGTTCGCTTGTAGTGCCGAGCGACGAATTAATGACATTCACGCTCGTGCCGCTAGTCGCCGATCTTTTGCGGAAGAAAAAGCCCGAGATCATCGCGGAAACAGGCTACCGATTGGAGAAGTGCGCATATGTGTTGGTGGTGGAAAATGGTTATAAGAAACACGACCACTTTCCAGTGCTCGACGCCGCTTGGCCCACAGTTGCCGCCTCCCTCCCGCGCTTCGTTGCTGGGCCGAACGATCGGCTCCAAACCATGTGTTCTGCACTCAATGAATTTCTCAATTTCACGGGGCGGTGGGATGAACGGCTCGGGCTCTCGAGGGACGCCGAGAATCGTGCGGTAGCAGCAAAGGATTTCCGAAAAGCCGGCATGAGAGCTTATCAAATTGGCTGGATCCATTACCTGCGCGAGCAATCAGCAGAAATGCTCGTGTGCGCCGACCGCGCCGAAGCTCATTTGAGGAAAGCACAGGCGGCAGGCCACGAACTAGCCTTCGTCATACGCTTGCGCGGCATGGCACATGAATTAACAAAGAATTACGCAGCTGCGATCGCTGCCTATAGTAAAGCCGTAGACATCTGGCGCGCCTTGAGTCGCGAGAGCAAAAATGTCGCGATGGGCTTGGGCGATCTTGCGGACGCTGAGACTTTGTCTGGGAACATCGATGCAGGCGAACGCGACTACCGCGAAGCCCTTCGGATAGCGCGGGCGCTTGAGGATGAAGAAGGCATTGCCATCTACACCAGCAGTCTGGCAGATGTGGCTCTCGGCCGCAACGACTGGCTTGCTGCGGAGACCCTCGAGCGTGAGGCTCTCTCGATTTCCGAAAAGGTGGGACGCCAGCAATTGATCGGAGTTGACTGTCTCCGCCTAGCCATAGCCCTAGTGCGTCAAGGCAAAAAGACCGAAGCCGCTCTGTACGCCCAACGTGCGGTGGAGATCTTCACCCGACTCGGCTCGCCAGATCTCTCCGACACTCGCAAGATACTCGCTGAGTGCGACAGTTAGGGAACTTTAGGATTGATTAATCGTGGTTTGGCTTTGAAGCCGAGTCCGAAGGTCGGGCGAAGGCTAGGAGGCCGTGTTCGGTGGTCAGGATGACGGCGTCGCCGACGATGATTGGGGAGGCGGAGCTTGTTAGTTCATCACCGGTTGGAAGAGAGTTAACTTGCTTTCCGTCTTTCAATCCGAGAACAACTCCTTCGGAGCTCGACAGAGGTGTGAAGAGAGCGGTCTGTTCGACTGTTAACGGTTGCGCGGCGATGCGGCCGGGCAGTTGTTTCTTCCAGAGCATCGTGCCTTTGAGGCTAAGTAAATAAGCGAAGTTGTCGAGAGACGCAGCAAGCAGTGCGTCGCCGGCCAGTGTTACGGCTTCGACGCCCGCGCCGGTTCGCTTTCGCCATTTCATTCGCCCCTTGTCAGTGCTCAACGCGTAAACGTAACCATCGCCCGATCCAAAAAAGACATACTCTTTAGTCGCAGCCACTGGTCCACGCACGGCGCCTTGAGTTCGATACCGCCACAACACACGTCCGGTCGCTTCGTCGAGCGCCAGCAGCGTGCCATCTTCACTACCAAAGTACACACGACCATCTTTCGCAACGGCTTGACCAGCAAACGGCGATGTGAACGGTATCGACCACAACACGCCACCAGTTCGCTTATCGAAAGCGTAAGCTCTGCCATCGCTGCCACCGGCAAACAACCTCGAACCATTCAACGCGAGCGCGCCGCGAAGCGGTCTGACTAAAGGCGTCATCCACTGCGTCACACCGCCTTCACGTCCGAGCGCGCGCAGTGCTCCCGCTGAATTTTCATTTGCTTTTACGACAGTCTCTGACGCGACATAGATCGCGCTTTCATCGGCGACCGGCGAGGCTGAGAGCTCACCACCGATTTCTGTGCGCCAGTAGAGTTGTCCATCCTTCGCTTTGAGTGCGACGATCGTTCCGCCTGCGAGCGGCAAATAGATTCTCTCGTTGTCGAAAGCCGGCGTGAGATTCAGCGTAGCCTCTGATGCATAGCGCCAACGCACGGTGAGCGGTTGAGATAACAACGCGTCAGTCGCCGCAAATCTCGCAACAAGCAGAACTGTCAGAATTTGAACCAGCATCCGTTTTGAATCCGTGTAATCCGTGGCTATAATCAGCCACTCTTTCCAAATGAGCAACGCCCATCACGAAACGGTAATAATACTTGACTTCGGATCGCAGTACACGCAACTCATCGCTCGTCGCGTTAGAGAAGCAGGTGTTTACTGCGAGATCCTTCCGTTCAACACGCCAATCGAATCGATTAACGCGAAATCTCCCAGGGGGTTGATCTTCTCGGGCGGGCCTTCGTCTGTTTACGACGCGTCGGCGCCGAAGCCGCATCCGGAACTGCTCGAATCAGTCGATTGCCCGACACTCGGCATCTGCTACGGCTTCCAGGTTTTTGCGCGCGAACTCGGCGGAGATGTGGTTGCGTCGCCCAATCGTGAGTTTGGCTACGCACGATTGAAAGTGTTGGACGTGACGAGTCTTTTGTTTCAAGGCTTGCCACCGGAGTTGGACGTTTGGATGAGTCATGGCGATCACGTTACGGAAGTGCCGCCGGGTTTTCATGTGACGGCACTGACTGACGACGCTTTGAACGCAATGGAGGATCAATCGCGCGGCATTTATGGCGTGCAGTTTCACCCGGAAGTCGCGCACACACCACTCGGCGCGCAGGTGTTGCGCAACTTTTTGTTTTCCGTTTGCGGGTGTCGCGGTGATTGGTCGCCTGAAGCAGTTATCGAGGAACAAGTTGAATGCATTCGCACGCAACTTGGCGATCAAGGGCGCGTAGTATCGGGGTTGTCAGGCGGCGTTGACTCGACAGTGGCGGCGGCGCTCGTGCATCGAGCGGTCGGAGATCGACAGACGTGCATCTTCGTTGATAATGGTTTGTTGCGTGAAGGTGAGTTTGAGTCGACTCTTGCGCTGCTGCAGCAGAGCATGAAGTTGAATATCTCCGGTGTTCGTGCAGGCGATCGCTTTCTTGCAGCGCTGGAAGGGGTCGTCGATCCTGAAGAGAAGCGCAAACGAATTGGGAAAGTCTTCATCGACGTGTTTGAGGAAGAAGCGAAACGTCTGGGCGATGTAGGCTATCTGGTTCAGGGTACGCTTTATCCCGACGTGATCGAATCGACTTCAGTGCGTGGTCCATCGGCGGTAATCAAGAGTCATCACAACGTCGGCGGCTTGCCTGAGAAGATGAATCTCAAACTGATCGAGCCGCTGCGTGAGTTGTTCAAAGATGAAGTACGATTGATTGGAAGAGAATTGGGAGTTCCGGAAGAAATCCTTGGGCGCCATCCATTCCCGGGTCCTGGTCTGGCTGTGCGCATTCTTGGTGACATCACGGAGGAGAAGATCCGCCTGGTTCAGGCTGCGGATCGCATACTCGACGAAGAGCTGCGGCTTGCGGAGTTGTACCACTCCGTTTGGCAGGCCTTCCCGGTGCTGCTGCCGGTGTCGACTGTGGGCGTAATGGGCGACGAGCGTACTTACGAGCGCGTGATCGCGATTCGCGCCGTTACCAGTGTCGACGGCATGACTGCCGACTGGGCCAGGCTGCCGCATGATCTGCTGGCGCGCGTCTCAGCTCGCATCGTCTCCGAAATCCGTGGTGTGAATCGCGTTGTTTACGACATCAGTTCTAAACCACCTTCAACTATTGAATGGGAATAAAACCAATCCACAGATTACGCAGATTATTTAACTGTTCTGCGTAATCTGTGGATGGATTTAAAATAAAAAATGCAGGACCGACAATTCGTACACCTCCACCTTCATACTGATTACAGTCTTCTTGACGGCGCCATTCAGATCAAACCTCTCTCCAAACGTGTTGAAGAATTAGGCATGCCCGCGTGTGCCATGACCGATCACGGCAACATTTACGGCGCGATCTCTTTCTACAACGCGATGAAGGGCCGCGGCGTGAAGCCCATCGTCGGCTGCGAGACGTACATCACGCGCGGCAGCCGCAAGGAAAAAGCCGCGAGCGCGCCGGGCGAGAAGGCCAACTTCCATCTGATACTGCTGGCGCACAACTACGAGGGTTATCAGAACCTCGTGCGCCTCACGTCGAAGGCGTACACGGAAGGTTTCTACTACAAGCCGCGCATCGATAAAGAGCTGCTCGCCGAGCACAGCAAAGGATTAATTGCTCTCTCCGCCTGCATGTCAGGTGTTCCTTCCGCAATGCTCGCGCAGGAGAAATGTGACGAGGCAGCGAAGGCTGCGATCGAGTTTGAAGAGATCCTCGGGAAAGGGAACTACTTTCTCGAGATTCAGGAACACGGGCTTGAAGCTCAAAAGCGGATTCGCAAGTCGCTCGTCGATCTTTCGAAACGAACCGGTGTGCCGCTCGTAGCGACGAACGACGCGCATTACCTGATGCCTGACGACGCGCGCGCACACGACGTCCTGCTCTGTATCGGCTCCGGAAAGACCGTCAACGATACAAACCGTCTCCGCTATGCGAGTCCATATTTTTATGTTCGTTCCCCGGAGGAGATGTGGAACATCTTTGGCGCGGAACTGCCCGACGCGCTGACGCGCACGGTGGAGATCGCTGAGCGCTGTGAACTGAAGCTGCCTGAGAACGTGAACTACCTGCCTCAATATCCGATCCCGAAATCGGAAGAAGGTCTTTCGGCAGACGACTACTTCGAGAAGGTCGTGCGACAGGGGTTTGAACGCCGGCGCCAACAGGTCCTGGACACACAGGCTGCACGCGGCGAGTTGAAGCAACCCCTCTCTGACTATCAGACACGGCTGTCGAGCGAGATCCAGATGATCAAGCAGATGGGGTTCGCGGGTTATTTCCTTATCGTCTGGGACTTCGTTCGTTACGCGAAAGACCACTCGATTCCCGTCGGTCCCGGCCGTGGTTCGGCGGCGGGGTCGCTGGTCGCCTACTGTCTCGAGATCACTGACATCGATCCGCTCCAGTACGATCTCCTCTTCGAGCGATTTCTTAACCCCGGTCGCGTTACGATGCCGGACATCGATATCGACTTTTGCGTCCGTGGCCGTGGTGACGTCATCAATCACGTCGCCGGACTCTACGGCCGCGACTCCGTCTGCCAGATCATCACCTTCGGAACCCTCGCCTCGAAGGCCGCCATCAAGGACGTCGGCCGCGCGCTCGAAGTGCCGTACGCTGAGGTCGAAAAGATCGCCAAACTCATCCCGCCGCCTGTCCGTGGTCGCAACGTGAGCCTGAGCCAGGCACTTGAACAAGTACCTGAGCTCCGGAAGGAGATGGAAACCAACCCTCAGGTTAAAGAGATACTTGAGATCGCGCGCAGGCTCGAAGGTTGCGCTCGTCACTCGTCAGTGCACGCCGCAGGCGTGGTGATCTCGCCTTTGCCGCTTCAGGAATTGATCCCAGTTGCTGTCTCCGGGAAGGAAGAACTGACCACACAGTATGTCATGTCGGACCTCGAAAAGACCGGCATGCTTAAGATGGACTTTTTAGCGCTTACCGCTTTAACCGTTATCAACGACTGCTTAACCAGCATTAAACAGCTGCTTGGTGAAGAGATTAAGTGGTCGGATATAGCGCTTAATGATGATAAAGCCCTTGCTGTATTTGCTGATGGACGAACTGAAGCGGTCTTCCAGTTTGAGTCTTCAGGCATGCAGGAGATCTGTCGGAAACTGAAACCAAAAGGGCTCGAAGATCTCGCGGCCCTGAATGCTCTCTACCGGCCTGGTCCACTCGACGGCGGCATGGTCGATGAATTCATTCAGCGTCATCACGGCAAGAAAGCGGTCCGCTATCTCGTGCCGGAGATGAAGGAGATTCTCAACAACACCTACGGCATCATCGTCTACCAGGAACAGATCATGCAGCTCGCGCAGAAGCTTGCCGGCTACACACTCAGCGAGGCCGACTTAATGCGCCGCGCGATGGGCAAGAAGAAGCGCGAGGAGATGGCCGTTCACGAAGAGAAGTTCATCACGGGTGCCGTAGAACGCGGAATTAAACAGGAAAAAGCCGAAAAGATCTTCTCGTTGATGGCGCAGTTTTCGGATTACGGGTTCAACCGCAGCCACAGCGTCGCATACGCTTATCTCGCGTTTCAGACCGCGTACCTAAAGGCCCACTATCCCGAGCACTTCTATGCGGCTGTGCTTTCGAGTGAGGCCCAGGATGCGGCTAAGGTATTCAAGTATTCGAAGGAACTGCGGGCACAAAAGATCGCGCTCTTACCGCCGGATGTGAATGAAAGCTACTCCGGCTTTACACCCCTAACCGGCGCCATCCGTTACGGGCTTACGGCTATCAAGGGGCTCGGTCATTCGATCGTTAAAGCGATTTGTGAGGCGCGCGAGAGCGGACCATTCCGGTCGTTTTTCGACTTCGCGGAGCGTGTCGAATCATCAACGTTGAATAAGCGAGTGTTTGAAAGTCTGGTCAGCGCGGGTGCTTTTGACTCGCTTAAGGACGGCCGGCCGATTGAAGCATGGCGTGGCGGGCTCTTCAACTCAATTGATAACGCGCTCTCCCGAGCCCAAAGAGCGAAGCGCGAAAAGCTCCTCGGACAGAACGGTCTGTTCGGTGCGATGCCCGAAGAGATCGATTTCGCCAACGAACTATCACCCAACGCCAAGGGCTGGACTTCAAGTGAAATGTTAGCTGCGGAGAAAGCCGCGTTGGGCTTCTACATCACGGGCCACCCGCTCGAGCGTTATCTCGACACACTGCAAAGCGTGAAGGCCGTCGGGTCAGCCGAGCTGTTTGAGTTGAATAGCGGTATTCGCGTGACGTCTGGTGGGATTATCGGCGACCTTCAGTTACGCACCACGAAGAAGGGCGACAAGTTTGCGCTCTTCCGTTTAGAGGACGAAGCAGGCAGCACGAAGTGTGTGTTGTGGCCAGAGGTCTACCGCAAACATTCCGCGCTGGCGCAGAATGAACTGCCCGTGATCGTCATCGGCCGGCTGGAGCTCAGCGAAGATAATCCGCCGACCATCATCGTGGACCAGGTTCAGAGCATCGATGCGAAAGAGCGTGGGAACGAATTCTTAGTCCTGCGCACGCCTCAACACGATGATTTTTCGACACTGTGTGATTCCATCCTGACCTTGCTAAATGCGAACCCTGGCGATTGCGAGGTTGCTATCGAGGCCTTAATCGAGGAAGGCACAGTGGTTCGGGTTAAACCGAACAACGCCCTGCGGGTGCGCAGGAGTGGCGAACTTGAACAGGCCTTGAAAGAACTAGGCTGTAGCATCAGCACTGAAACCTCAAACTCTCAACTACGCGTCTGATAATATTCGCGAAGATTATTCGGGGCTAATCACGCAACTGTAGGGGCGGCACCCCGTGACCGCCCCTCGCACAATTCAGGCGAGAGACGGGCGGCCACGGAGTGCCGCCCCTACAGTTAGGAGACAACATGCCAGAACTCTCAACGCTGGAACTTGCCAATCAATTAAGAATCATCGCTCAAATCATCGAGAAGCTTGCGCTTCACCCGTTGACCGACCTCAGCGACGCCCGTGCCGACATCGATCGTCTCGGCGTGTACCTGCAAGCATGCGAAGCCAAGCTCATCAAGTTAATGAACGACGAGCACCCCAGCGATACTGAACCCGGTTCGACTCAGTACGGGTTGGCGCTTTATATCCTGGACACGACCCATCCCGTCCTCAAACGTCTGCTCGATTTTCCACCGACCCAAATCACGGACACGATGCTGGAGCAGTGGAAAACGGAAGTCGAAGGACCCGGTGCTATCGATTATGATGGCTCACTCATCGCCACCAGCAAGTTTGGAAACCTCGATAAGGGATGGGTGACTTCGCTCATTTATTACATCGCGCTCAAACTTGATATCAGAGAAGTCAGTTCATGGGCGCCGTTCGGCACCACTCCCGCAACCATCACCGTCACGAGTGACAAACTCAAAATCGCATTGATAGGCGACTGGGGCACAGGCGATTGGCCTGACGGTGCGATCACGTGTCCGGCGTTGGAAGTGATCGATCAAGTGAAGTCGCAGGCACCGGATTACACGATTCACCTGGGTGACGTCTATTATGCCGGCACTGCCGGTGTTTTCGACTCTGATGAAGAGCTGAATAACTTCGTGAACACCTGGGTAAGCGGATCGCAAGGCTCATTCATGCTCAACTCGAATCACGAAATGTACAGCGGCGCGCAAGGTTATTTTGGCAAGGGACTCAAAGCGCAGCCGTTTGCCGCGCAACAGAACACGAGCTATTTCGCGCTTCAGAGTGACAAGTGGATCATCATCGCTCTCGATACTGCGTACTATGACAAGAGCTCGCTGTTCATGAACGGTGCTTTGACAGACGTCAATCAGATCAACTTCATCAAGAGCCTGAACACCACGGGCAAGACGGTCATCGTGATCACGCATCACAATCCAACCAACGTAGCAGGAACCCAAACAGCACCACTCCCGCTCTGGAACCAACTCGTCGGAGCACTTGGCCGTCCGCCCAATTTCTGGTATTGGGGACACGTCCACAACGCTGTTGTCTACTCGGATCAGTCGTTCCCAGCGCAGAACGGCGTTAAGGCGCGTTGTGTCGGCCACGGCGCAATTCCTTTTGGCGTTGCCTATGGTTTGCAGAACGCGGATGGAACCAGCGTCCCTTCAGTTGAATATTTTGCGCACGAGCTGTTATCAACTGTTTATGACAAGACGGACGTTCAGCAAGCTAATCGCGTCCTGTGCGGCTTCGCGATGTTGACCCTGGGGCCCGATTCGATTACGGAGCAGCTTATCGATCAAACGGGCCTTGTTCGCTGGTCAAAGACAACCGCGCTATAGTGTGCGAAGACAACCCCGATGGCTAAAGATAAAAAAGAGAAACAACCCGCTGAGCAACCAGTGGAACAGAGAACGGCGTTCGAGCGTGTACAACTAGCTCGTCACTCAGACCGTCCCTACACACTCGATCTGATCGAGCGCTTGTTTGAAGACTTCGTCGAGCTGCACGGCGACAAGAGGTTCGCTGAAGATCCGGCGATCGTTTGCGGGCTTGCTCGCTTTCATGGTTTGCCCGTCGTCGTAGTCGGACATCAGAAGGGACGCGACACGAAGCAGCGCAGCTATCGAAACTTCGGTATGCCGAAGCCCGAGGGATATCGCAAGGCGTTGCGCGTGATGAAACTCGGCGAGAAGTTTGGACGCCCGATCTTCACCTTCATCGACACGCCGGGTGCTTATCCGGGAATCGACGCCGAAGAGCGCGGACAAGCAGAAGCGATCGCTTACAACTTGCGCGAGATGGCGAAGATCAAGGTGCCGATCATCGTGACGGTGATCGGTGAAGGTGGCTCAGGCGGTGCGCTGGCGATCGGCGTTGGCGATCAAGTGCTGATGCTCGAGAACGCGACCTATTCAGTGATCACTCCCGAAGGCTGCGCCGCGATTCTCTGGAAAGATTCATCACGCGCAGATCAGGCGGCGGAAGGACTGCGACTCACTGCACAACATCTCTTCGATGAGGGAATCGTCGACAAGATCATTCCCGAACCCGAAGGCGGTGCTCACAACGATTACGATCAAACCGCTCGCTTCCTCGATTCAGCTTTGAGCGAACGCTTGGCAGAAGCCGTCAGTTGCTCACAGGAAGACAGATTAAAGCGACGCTACACCAAACTTCGCGGCTACGGTCGCTGGGGCACAGACGGTAAAGACGCTGGCCCAGCATAAAACAGAGAATTAACCCGCCTTGCTAGAACGGGGAGGCCCACACCTCAACTTAAGCAAGCCCGGACTCCAAAGGAGAACGCCATGAAAACTCACGTCTATACAAGAAAACTCTCCTTGCTGATGGCTCTCACTTTGAGTGTCGTCGCGGTTATCAGCGCACAGCAGCAAACTGCAAAGAGCGTGGACGGCACTGCGTTATTAACGCAGCCAATGCCTGTCGATCCACAAATCACGATGGGCCAGTTTAAGAACGGGCTACGCTACTACATAAGGACCACGAAGAAACCGGAAAAACGTGCTGAGCTCCGGCTTGTCGTCAAGGCCGGCTCAATTCTTGAAGACGACGATCAACTCGGCTTGGCCCACTTTGTCGAGCACATGGCCTTCAACGGAACTAAGAACTTTCCTAAGCACGACCTGCTCGCTTTCATCGAATCGTTGGGCATGCGGTTCGGCGCACACCTCAATGCGTACACCAGCTTCGATGAAACGGTCTACATGCTCACCGTCCCAACTGACAAACCCGGGGCAATGGAAAAATCGTTTCAGGTGCTACAGGATTGGGCGCAAAACGTCTCGTTCGATGATGCGGAGATCGAAAAAGAACGTGGCGTGGTGTTGGAGGAATGGCGTTCGAGTCGCGGCGCCGGCATGCGCAACACGGAAAAGATATTTCCAGTGGTGTTCAAAGGATCTCGTTATGCCAACAGGCTTCCCATCGGCAAACCCGAAATCATCCAGAACGGCAAGGTCGACCGGATCAAGCAGTATTACAAAGACTGGTATCGTCCCGATTTGATGGCCGTGATCGCGGTTGGTGATTTTGACAAAGCTGCAATTGAAAAACTCGTGACTACTCATTTCGGATCGTTGCCGGAGGCCACAAGTCCGCGACCGCGACAGACATTTGATCTCCCCGATCGTGCGGACACAGGTTACTCGATCAATACCGACAAAGAGAGCACCACAACCAGCGTCGAGGTAGATACTCTCCTGCCCGCACGCACGCAGGGCACGATCGGCGTTTACAGGCAGGAGACGGTGGATAGGCTCTTTGCAGCGATGCTGAACGCGCGGTTTGCTGAGCTCGCGGAAAAGCCTGACGCGCCATTCGTTTTTGGCTTCTCAGGACGCAGTAGTTTCCTCGCGCGTACCAAGGAGATCGTTTATCTCAATGCCCTTGTTAAAGAGGGCGCTATTGAGAATGCCACTCGAGCGTTGCTCACCGAGGCCGAAAGGGTTGCGCGCTTCGGTTTCACTGAGACGGAATTGGCTCGCCAAAAAGCAAGCATGTTGCGCAACTACGAACGCCTTGCGTTGGAGAAAGAAAACGCGTTGTCTTCCTCGAAGGCCTCCGAATACATTCGCAACTTCCTCATAGGCGAAACTCTTCCCAGCGCCGATGATGAGTATGCATTGCACCAACGCTTCCTCCCCGAGATCACGCTCACTGAGATCAACAAACTCGCGCGTAAGTGGTTTCCTGTTAGCTCGCAGAATCGATTGGTGGTAGTTACGGCTCCTGAGAAAGCCGGACTCGCAGTACCTGACGAGTCGAAGCTTGCAGCCGTCATCAAAGAAACGTCCGCTGCGGAGCTGAAGCCCTATGTCGATACTGTAGGCTCCGCGGTTCTACTCGCGTCACTGCCTGCGCCAGGAAAAATTACAAAAGCCGCGACAGACGAGAAGACTGGTCTAACAACGTGGGAGTTGGCAAACGGCGTTAAGGTTGTGCTCAAGCCGACAACTTTTCGCGCGGACGAGATTGTGTTCAGGGCTACCAGTCCTGGCGGAACGTCTCTCGTGAGCGATGCGGATTACATTCCGGCAAGCTCCGCCACGCAAGTCATAACGGCGGGCGGTGTTGCTAAATTCAGCGCGATCGATCTGCAAAAAATGTTGGCGGGAAAGATCGCATCAGCGTCACCGTATATTGGTGAACTGGAAGAAGGACTGACGGGAAGTAGTTCTCGTAAAGATCTCGAGACGATGTTTCAATTGATCTATCTGAGCTTCACTCAACCAAGAGCTGATGCGAACGCGTTCGCCGTTCAAGCAACACAGGCGCGGACGTTCATGACAAATCAAAGCGCGTCGCCGGATTTTGCTTTCTTTGAAGCACTCATCAACTCGAGATATCAGAACCACCCGCGCCGTCGCATGTCTACCGCAGCCACGGTTGATCAGTGGAATCTCGACAAGTCGCTGGCCTTCTACAAAGATCGTTTTGCGGACGCGAGTGACTTCACGTTTTTCTTCGTTGGCAGTTTCGACGAGGCGATGATTAAGCCGCTGGTCGAGCGTTACCTCGGCGCGCTTCCTTCGATAGGGCGGAAAGAGACGTGGAAAGACGTCGGCGCCAAGACTGCAACAGGAATCATCGAGAAGAAGGTCGAAAAAGGGATCGAGCCCAAGAGTCGCGCGGCAATAGTTTTTAGTGGTCCATTTGTATACGAGCAACAGCGGCGAGTCGCGATTCGTGCGATGTCGGAGATATTACAGAACCGGTTGATGGAGGTTATTCGCGAGGAGCTCGGCGCAACTTACGGCATTACTGCCAACGTCGGCTATACAAAGTTTCCGAAGCAGGAATACTCGGTGACGATACAGTTTGGCAGCTCACCTGAACGAACCGACGATCTGATCAAACGAGTCTTTGAGGAGATCGAAAAGTTTAAGACTGATGGGCCAACCGAGAAACAACTCACCGACGAGAAGGAAGCGCTGATTCGGGAATTTGAGACCAACAGCAAACAGAATGGTTATCTACTGTCGCAGATTCAAGCTCGATACTACAACGGCGAGGATCCGGCTGGAGTCTGGCAGGTCCCGGAGTTTTACAAAAAACTCGACGCCGCCAAGGTCCAGGAAGCTGCGAAGTTATATCTCGACACTAAAAACTTCATCAAGGTGACGCTCTTTCCGGAGAAGAAATAGAGCCAAGAAGTTTAGCCACAAAAAGGCACAAAAGAAGTTGACCCAATCCGAGATCTTAGTCCTTTATCTCGACCGCCTCGATTACATCGCTTACCGTCTGCCGCGTTTCGTCGGTGTAGATGATGTGCTTGAGAAACTGGTGTAGCGACGGGTCATACCACATCTCTGCTCTTCTATCGAACAATACCACTACCGTTCTGCCCAATATCTCTTCTCTTGGAGCATCAGGGAACGATGCTAAGCTTTCGTCACGGACCGTCCATTTGCCGTGGGCATTAAATAGTTTACCTTCGGGGAGAATCGTCGTCTCAGTCCACTCCCCCCGTCTCCCTCGTCTGTTGCCAACCCAGACGGACTTCGACGTGTCAAAGATCGTGCCGTCCTCATTGTATGCCGTAATCGTGAAGTGAATGATAACAGCGGCGCGCTGGCGATACTCACTGATCGCCAAGCCGCCACTGAACGACCCGACGATGATCAGGGCCACTACCAGAATTCGCTTTTTCATTGTCGCTCCTCCTCTGATTTGCAAAGGGTTGGTTATGGGTTGCAGGAGTTTCCGCAGACAATCGTAGAAACAGGTGTTCCAGTGATGGGGCAAGAGCCGGTCTCGACCAGGCAACAACCCGCCTGATCGGGATTCCCACACTGGCCGACAGGGAATCTGCTAGGTAACGGTTTGCAGCTAAGTATTTCAAAGGAGCAGATCGCCTCAGAGGTAGGACATTGTCGGTTTTGTCCGTAGACAAACCCCAGCAAGAACATCAACAGGGCAATCGCTAGTGACAACTTCCTCATCGTCTTTCTCCTTTCGAGGTTAGAAGAGAGTCGCTAAGTTAGCGTTATTCCAGAACGTGAAAGTTGATGGGAGGAGGTTTGCCGGGAGCGGTGTTGAATTTTAGTATCCGCTAGTTTTCCAAGTCAATGAGGAATTACCTGAGTTAGGCCACAAAAGGGCACATAAGACACAAAACGAGTTGACCCATTATGGGCCAACCTCATTAACTGATTTTGTGCCTTATGTGCCTTTTGTGGCTAATTCCTCTTCGTGGCTCAGAAGGGAATGTCGTCGTCAGATAGATCTGCCTGCGAGTCGGCGGGGCCGGCGCTCGCGCTCGCCGAGGCGGCCCGTTCGTGCGGCACCGAGTCGTCGCCTCCTCGAGTGCCGATGAACTGCATGTCAGTTGCAAAAACTTCGAGCGAGTGACGCGGCTTGCCATCGCGATCAATATACTCATCCACGCGCAAACGGCCTTCGATGTAAACCTGTTTACCTTTTTGCAGATACTGTGAGGCAGTTTCCGCGAGCCGGTTCCAGAGAGTGATGCGAAACCACGTCGTATGGTCCTGCATCTCGCCGTTTCGATCTTTGCGCCGCTCGTTAGTGGCCATGCTGAAACTACAAACGGGAGTGCCCTGGGCTGTGTAGCGCAACTCGGGATCGCGCCCGAGATTTCCCACGAGAATTATCTTATTGAAGGACATGAGGAGCCTTTCTTTCTACTGGGTTTTCCGACGAACTGCATTACTGACGGCGCGATACTACTAGCCTCCTAACAAGCGGTCAAGCGACACCCTGTTTTCAATTTAGCGTTGCGATTTTGTGGCTATCGCGTTCCCTAAATGATTTCTGGTAGACTGTCGATACCGTCAATTCGGTTTAGATGCAATGAAGCCGCGAGTCTACATAGAAACTTTTGGCTGCCAGATGAATGTTGCTGACTCTGAACGTGCAGCCACAGGCTTGCGGGCCTCAGGATACGATCTGTGCACGTCGATCGACGAAGCGGACGTGGTGTTACTCAACACCTGTTCGGTGCGCGAAAAAGCAGAGCGAAAAGTCTACACGCGGATCGGTGAAGTGCGTTCTCAGCGACCGGACAAACGCGACTTGCTCGTCGGCGTGATGGGTTGTGTGGCCCAACTCGAAGGCGAAGCGGTTTTCGAACATGCTTCGTCAGTGAACATGGTGATCGGAACACGCGCCACTGATCGCATTCCCACACTCATCGAGCGCGCGCGCGAAGGTGAACGAAGAGTTCTCGACCTTGGAGAGCGTGGCGAAGAAGACTCGTGGGAGGTCTCTCCAGTCGAGCGCCACTCACCACACGTCGCTTTCCTTTCCAGCACAGTGGGATCCGAAGCTTGGAATTCACGTGACTTGAAGTCGCGGC
>JADMIO011618395.1_pt1 | contig 51194 bp, 61 predicted proteins | sample 8958161 | NCBI WGS metagenome assembly JADMIO01 (sample SAMN16585339, study PRJNA669376) | soil metagenome | isolation source: Crop rotation soil | place: USA: Cullars Rotation, Alabama | collected 2011 | reverse complement strand
GCCGCGACTTCAAGTCACGTGAATTCCAAGCTTCGGATCCCACTGTGCTGGAAAGTGGCCGCAGTTCGGTCAATCAGAACAACCAGTCGGCCGCCAAGGCTGCTGCGCCGCAGGCGCCGGGCCAGACGGCTGGTGGTGGCTATGACAAGAACTATGCCCCGCCGCCCGCCGAGCCGGTGATCGCTGGTGGAATCATCAACGACGAAGACAATCGCCGGGGCAGTGCGGACATGTCGCAGACCGTCAACTACGTCCAGAACCAGACCTTTGTCCGCCAGGAAGACGGCTCGGACGCCACCGGTAACGCCCGCTATCGCTGGGTGGATGCCCGCCAGGGCAGCGGGCAGCCGCAAAAGGTACGGATTCAGACCTACAGCGACGCCTACTTCGCGCTGCTGTCCGAGTTCCCCGAACTGGCTGACTTCCTCAGCCAGGGCGAGGCTGTGACAGTGGTCATCGGCAAGGACCTTGTCCTCGAAACCACGCCGGATGAAGTTGCGCCGAGCCAGAACGAGTTCGATCAGGCTCGTCAGGCGCTGCACAGCGGCGCGTATCTGTCGGCAGCGGCTGCCCGGCAGAACTAGCCGCAGTTCACGGGCTGCCAGCCCGTCAGAATGTTGGAACCACAGGGGGCGCAGCAGTGCGCCCCCTTTTTTGTTGCCAGCCGGACGGAGCCGCTAGAATTCTTGGACTACCAATCGGGGGAAACACGCATGCGGCTCACGCAACAATTGATGGATGAGGGCGCCGAGCTGAACATCACGGGCAACGGCGGCACGCACTACAACGGCGTCAAGATCGTCGAGTGCTTCGAGGACTTCATTGCGATTGAAGCCAGCGATGGCGCGCTGCGCCAGGCGGGGCAGTTCCGCGGCGGCGAGTCGGTCTATGTCAACGTGACCAGCATCACCAGGCTGGAGCGCGCTGGCATGGGCAGCCGGATTCAGGACAGCATCCGCACGCGGCTGCGCTGAGCTCGCTTCAGGCAGACGGGTATACTTGTAAATCCCGGTTTGGACCGGTAACCTGCGGCGCGCGGCTGCGTCTATATGTCTACGGGCCGCGGCGGATAGCGCGCGGGCGAAGGAGCTTTCAGTGGGACACAGGCAAGGCGGATTCACTCTGGTAGAGCTGCTGGTCGTGATCAGCATTATCGCGATCATCGTGGTTGCGCTCGTGCCCACTGTAAACAAGACCGTTCAGCGGGCGAAGGACGGGGCAGTTAAGGGCAACTGCGCCAACATCGAGGCCGGGCTTGCCAACTACGCGCAGCGTCACGGCGGCAGCTACCCCGCGCTGGCCATCGACATCATGGCCCCCTTCCCCGACGACAACCAGATTCTCGGCGACCCCGTGCTGACCGGCAACGCCTTCCCGCAGATTCGGGGCTACGCCACCTACGGCGTGACCGGCGACTACGGCCACCGCAACTATGGCGCCAACGCGGCCAAGACTGTCCATCAGCAGGTGCAGGCGGCGCACAACACCGTCCTGACGCCGGGCAACATCAACTACCCCCGCTATTTCGACACGCTCGTGGCCTCGGATGCAATGCAGGAGTATCCGGCCAACCCGTTCTCGGGCAGCCTGATGACGCGCTCCAACCGCATGAAGAACATCATGGGCATCCAGACCTTCATGGGCTTTGCGCCCAACCAGGGCCTGACCGACATCGGCGACCCGGTGCAGATGACCAACCTCGGGATTGATTTCCCCTGGCTCAACTGCACCACACAGGGCGATGCCACCTTTAACGGCAAGCCCACGCCGTACTTCTACAAGTACGAATCGATTGAGTACACCTGGAACCTCGGCCAGCTGCCGGCAACGCTGCCGATCGACGCCAGCACGTTCGACATGCAGCAGTTCGAGAAGGATTGCGCGTTTGGCACCGACCCGGGCGACTTCTTCGCCGAGGGCAACTTTGCCTACGTCCCCGTGCTGTCTACCTCGGTCTATCCGCTGGAGGATGACCCCACCACGCTGCGCAATGAAAAATTCCAGTGGGGCTCGCGCGTGACGGCGTACATGATCTTCGGCTATGGCTCAAAGACCGGCCGCCAGGATCAGTTCCGCGACCAGCAGCTCGAGTACCTCAAGACCGGCCTGCCGGGCTATGGCAATGCGGGCATCGACACCTATTACGAAGAACTGGTCCTCGAGCTGTTTGAGGGGGCCGTCTACTTCAACAAGGTCGGCGTCTAGCTCTTCCGCATCTACGGCGGTGCGGGCAGCCGCGTGCGCCAGGGCGCCGAGTGTGCTGCCCACCACTGTTGCCACCGCGTCATCCGGGCCAGCCGCTCCTGGCCAGTGGCAAAGCGCTCAAGCAGCCGCGGCGGAATCTCGCTGCCCTTTTCCAGGTACTCATCCAGAAACGCCACCAGCCGGGCGTTGGTGATGATGGACCACGGACCCGCCAGACCGCCAATCAGGCAGGTGTGGTAGGTGAAGAACAGGCTGAGCATGCCGATTGCCCACAGCAGATACGGCAGCTGGCCGTCAACCCGAAACAGCCCCTTGTTGCGGACGTTGTTCAGCCCACGCTGCAGGGCGTGCCGCACCAGTGTCGGCTGATGTTTAGCGGCAAACCATAACGCGTCGAACATGCAGGCGCAATGCTCAAGCTGGGCTTCAACCGTTGTGTAGCTGTAGCGATAGGAATACTGCAGGATGAAGTTGCCGGTCAGCTCCTGCTGCATCAGCCGCATGTATTCCTCGTTGACGAAAAGCTGGGCGGTCGTCGTCGTGCGCAGGAACCACAGATTGGAGTAGTAGTGCACCGCGTAGATCCAGCGCGCGCTGATCGCCCCGAGCAGCAGCCTGACACCCAGACCGGCAAAGGCAAAACCGGCCAGCCGGACAGGCATGGTGGAAAGCGGTCCCGAACCGCCGCTCGCGCCCAGCGCGGTGAAGATCAGCCCGGCAATTGCCAGCGACAGCGGCCCGCCGATCACACCGCCGACGATCGTGATCAGCGTGGCCCAGCGTACTTCGCGCCGCGCGCGGTCCCGCAGGGTGGCCAGGCGCTCGGGCAGAGGTGGACGCTGTATCACCACCCGGCGATAGTAGCACTGCCGGCCCCGGTCCGCGGGACTGCCTGCCTAGCGCGGTGCCCGCAGTCGCGTACGCCACGGCTTAAACTGCCGCGCCCACCAGCCCCGCGGTTCAGACGGTTCTGGCAACTGCGCCGGATCCAGCGCGGGCTGTTCCAGCAGCACATCGAGCAATGCCACGAGCCGGGCCCGGCTAATGATGTAGCGCGGGGTGTATTGAAAGCCCATCCCCAGCGGAAGCAGGAACAGCATGGTGGACAACGGACCAAGCATGCTCAGCAGCATGAAGTGCGGCGGCAGCACGTGGTTCGGCCCTCCGGAGAACACCGGGGCAGCCAGCACGCCGAAGCTGACCGGGACGATCAGCCCCACGACCATCGCGGTCAACCAGACCCAGAGTGGAATCTGGAACATGCCCTGGAACTTGTAGATGAGCTGGCCCCACATGTACTCCAGCCGTCCTGGCAAGGGCGCCAGCTCGGCCGCGCAGCGCAGTGGCAGGCCGTAGCAGGCATTGAACTCGAGCTGACGCTCAAAGCTGCGCTGGCGCTCCTTCGGCTGGAAGAACCCCAGCGATCCGATGTGCCGTTCCCGTGCCGACTCCAGCAGCAGATGGTAGTCCTCATCCGCGTAGTACTGGGCCTCGCAGGTCCGTACCAGGTGTCCCAGCGCATCGCGGTAGTAGTGCGCGTACAGCTTGTGCGAGGTGCAGAGCTGGACCAGTGTGCGCACCAGGGCGAACAACATCAGCGGCGGGATCAGTGCAAACTCGACGGAGAGCACGGTATGCAGCAGCGTCGGCAGCGCGTTGAAGTGCTGCGCCGGGGCCGCCGATTGCTGCAGGATGAAGCCGAGGACCCACACTGTCAGGCCACTGATGGTGCCGATGAGCAGAAACAGCAGCCCCGAGCAGATGCTCGACAGCCACGTGGCGGTCCACGCACCACGCCGGGCCCGATCACGCAGGCGTCTGAGCCGGGCTTGGAACGGCACATATCTCTGCTGCAACTCTTTGAGCTGAGCCTGTTGCCCGGCGGAGAGCGGCTCGTGGTGTTCACCTCCGCTCGGCTGTGGCCGCTGTTGCGCTGCGCTGGCTTGAGCCTCGGCCATCGGCCGAGTGTAACACGGCCAGGCTAGTCCGGTGCTTCCTCAAACGACGTCCAGTGCGCCAGCGGCCGCAGCCACGACCAGCGCGGCTCCACCGGGGGCGCAAGTCGCTGAACATCAATTGCCGGCCGTTCTGTCAGGCTGTCGAGCAGGGCCACAAGCCGCGCCCGGCTGATGATGTATTGCGGGCCGAGGCTCAGCGCCAGCGCAACAGGCACGCCAAGCAGCAGCAGTGCGATGGCGCCGGCAGCCACCAGCGGGCCCTGGCTGACCGGCGCGGATGGCAGGAGCACCAAGGCGGCCAGGGGCAGCGCGCCACCGACCATGACCGTGGCCCAGGTCGGCAGCGGCAGTTTGAAAATGCGCTGAAACAGCAGCGTTGTGAAGCCGGTGGTGAACGAACGGGCGGAGGCCGCCACTGTTCCACGCGACGCCTGGCGCAGCAGGTCACAGTGGCAGGCGCAGTACTCCAGATGTTGTTCCAGCGTGCGCGGTGCGACGCGCGGTACGGCTGAAGTGAAGTGTGTCGTCAGCTTGTGCCGGGCCTCGCTTAGCAGTTGCAGGTAGTCCTCGTTCGTGTAAAGGAGCGCTTCGTCGCAGTGCAGCAGGCGGCGCCAGGTATCGCGATAGTAATAAGGGTAGAGCCGCCAGGCGGTTAGCAGCAGCGCTACTGCTGGCACAAAGCCGCGCAGCAGCACAATCAAGGACACGATGGCCACGCTCTGCAGAAACTGCAGGTCCTGCGCCGTTCGCGCCATGCTGGCCAGACCGGACAGGGCGCTATAGCTGAAATAGCCGAGCAGCAGGGACAGCAGCAGTGCGCTCACGCTGGTCGTCAGCGTGGCAGTCCGGGCTGCTGTTCGCGCGCCGTCCCGCAGCCTCGCCAGCCGCCATTCCCAGGCAAGCCTGCCATTGCTTTGGCGGGTCAGCGGCTGCATGTCGGCAGCGGTGTGGGCCGACTCGAAAGCGTCAACCAACGTGGAAAGCTGGCGCTGCTCGGCAATTCCGGTTTCGGCTTCCGGCATGCGCGGAGTGTAACACCAAGCGTTACACAGCAGATCGCTACTTGATCACGTTCACCACGTTGAACGGCACAAACACGGCGACAAAGATGACCAAGGTCACGATCACCAAGGCCAGACCAACAATAATCCAGAAAAATGCTGGAGGCCCGTCATTGCGCGGAGCTTGATCCATGCCTGGATTATAGGCAGCGTCAGTGTCCGAGGGCCGGATCGACACAGTGCGCAGGTGCGCCCTGAGCCAGCGCCGGTCGTGGCGCGGCCGCTAGACTTGCTGCATGCCAGCAGCAAAACAGCGTTGCGCCTGGGCCGCGGGTGATCCGCTCTATGAGGCGTATCACGACCAGGAATGGGGCGTGCCTGAATACGACGGACGCCAGCTCTGGGCCAAGCTCGTGCTCGACGGCGCGCAGGCCGGCCTCGCCTGGATCACCATTCTGCGCAAGCGCGAAGGATATCTGCGCGCGTTCCACGGGCTGGATCCAGTATGCGTGGCGGCCTACACCGAGGACGATGTTGCGCGGCTGCTGGCAGACCCCGGCATCGTGCGCAACCGCCAGAAAGTGGCGAGTGCAATTGGCAATGCCCGGGCGTATCTCGAGCACTTCGGCGGGGCGGCTGAGTTCAGCACATTCCTGTGGAGCTTCGTCGACGGCAAGCCTGTGCGCAACCGTTTCAAGACGATGGGCGAAATCCCGGCCGAAACGCCGCAATCGCTGGCCATGAGCAAGGCACTGCGACAGCGCGGCTTCAGCTTCGTCGGGCCCACGATTGTCTATGCCTTCATGCAGGCGGTGGGCATGGTCAATGACCACCTTGTGACCTGTCCGCGACACGGTGAGGTGGGGAAAGGCTAGTTGCTGTTAGTTTCCACCGGCAGGCGAGCCGGCTTTCCACGCAACCACAACGAATCTGCCGGCTGATCGATTTCTCCGGGCCACTCAATCCAGTGGCCATAGTCACCGAGCCTGCCCAGGGCGAGGAAGGAATCGTCGGCAAGACGGGCAAACATCCCGCCTACATCAATCAGAAAAGACAAGTCAACTTCAACCCATGGACCATGCCGGAATTGCAGGAGAATGCGATGGCCACCAAGTGAACGAAACTCGACAATTTCTGGCTCAATGTCCTTCAGTCTTACCACAGCTGTGATTATCCTCAATTGGTTGTAGATTTCAACGGAACAGAGTTTTGTCTGGGACCCGGCCGGCCGACAAATCTGCATACGCCAAGTCGAGGGCGGTTCGGTTCACTTCCCCCCACTCACGAATCTTTCGCGCCATACCTGCCGGAGCCCTCCGCAGGTCTGTATCCATCTGCTCCAAGCTATCAAGATAGAAGCGAAATATCTCGCCGGCCGCGTCAACATGCAGATGTGGCGCTTCCCGTTCAAGCGCGAAGAGTTGAATCTTCCAGCCGTTCAGGATGAACAGCGTGGGCATTCCCGCTAGTGCTGCTTCTTGATCTCGGGAATGGGCCGGCCCAGCCCTTCGATTGACAGCTCATCGGCCTTGTTGACCCAGCGCGTGCCCATTTCCCACAGGGTCTCGGCGCTCAGCGCGATGTCGCCCGGCCAGTCGAGATACATGCCGTGTTCTTTGGTGCGGTAGTTGACCAGGAACTGGTCGTCGGCAAAGCGCGCCAGTTGCCCGCCACGCGCGATCAGCGGGGCGAGGTCCACTTCGATCCAGTAATCGTTGATGTACTTCAACCGGATGCGGCCCCGGCCGGGAACCTTGACCGCCGTGATGCGGTACTGCTCGCGTGGAATCGGTTTCACGATAATCAGTATATCCCAATTGGAAGAGATTTTCAGGATAAATCCGGACCAGCACTGCCACCATCCAACAGCGACCCGCTACAAGCGCGTGCGATGTTCCAGCGCGCTGGCGAGGGTCGCCGCATCGGCATAGTCCAGTTGCCCGCCGCTGGGCAGCCCGCGGGCCAGGCGGGTGATCCGTGGCCGCTCAGCGTCCTGACCATCCGGGGAGCCTGCTCCGGCTTCCTCCAGGACCTGCTTGAGGTACAGCGCCGTGGCTTCGCCATCCGGACTGGCGTTAGTCGCCACAATCACCTCAGTCACACCGTCCGCCGCCACCCGCGCCAGTAACTGCCCAATCCGCAGATCGTCCGGCAGCACCCCGCGCAGCGGCGACAGCGCTCCGCCCAGCACGTGGTAGCGTCCCTGATATCCACCGCCCCGCTCCAGGGCGATTGCATCCAGCGCCGTCTCGACGACGCAGAGGGTCCGGCCATCGCGCGAGGGATCGGCGCACACCGCGCACTGCGTGCCGTCCTGCGACAGGCAGCCACACTGCGGGCAGTGCGAGACACGGGCCGTCGCGTCGCGCAGCGCTTCGGCCAGGGCGCCAACCTGCTCCGGGGTCCAGCCCAGCAGCTTGAGCGCCATCCGTTCGGCCGCCTTGGGACCCACGCCGGGCAGCCGCGTCAGGCGGTGGATCAGTTCGGTCAAGGCGGGCGGGAGCGCAAGCATGGCCTAAGTATGCCGCACGGGAACGGCGCCGCTGCTAGTCCACCATCAGCTCATACTGGCGGATGGGATACAGCTCGCCGCCAACCTTCTTCAGCTCAATCGCCCAGCCGGTATAGCCCTGAATGATGGAGACCGTCCAAGTGCGCTCGCCAGCCGCAGCCGCGTTCTGCGCCGGTGGAGCTTTCACCTGCACATAAACCGGCTCTTCCACACCACGCTCTGCCAGCGCCTTGCGCTGCGCATCCGTCGCGACATTGATGCAGTAGCGCTGCGGGAGTGCCACGGCTACCGGCTTGCAGCCCGCGACATCGATGTAGATCGCACGCAGGGGCGGCGTTTCGCTGGTCGGAGCCGCGGTGGAGAGATAGCTGAAATAGTTGAGCAGCGCGCGGGCCACGCCGCGTTCGAGCGCCCCGAGCTTGGCCTCATCGACATGCGGCGTGGGATCAATGAGGTCCTTGATGCCGTCGTCGTCGGAGTCGCTGCCCTCGGTGTCGTTGAACAGCTCACGCTCGAGGATGTCGGTCAGTCCGTCGCCATCGGTGTCGAGCAGCAGCTGCGTCAGGTTGAATTGCTGCGAACGCAGTTGGGCCCGCCCTGGCTCGGGATAACCGCTGCGCGAGTCGTAGCTGATACGCTGCCAGCGGTGCCTGAAGGTGGCCAGCTCGCCCTTGATCCTGAGCTCGAATTCAGGTGGAGCCTTGGCCGCCAGCGGTGCGGCACCCGGCGCAGCAGGGGCGGCTGGTTCCGGCGCGGCCGCCGGCGGGGCTGAGGGCGCCGTGCTATCGGCCTCGGACGGCGTGCTGTCCGCAGTGGGCTCTGGTGCGGCAGCCTGGCGCAGTCCGGTGGGCACGATGCGCCCGAAGGTTCCATCCGGCTTGGCGTCGAGGCCGAGAAAGATCTCTTGCGACGCACCGAGCCAGTTGGCCGTAAACGCGGCATAGGTCTTGCCCTTGGCGGTCGCCTGGCTCCACAGTCGCGGCGGTTGGGCCTCGTCGGGGCTGACTGGATTTGTCTTGTCGATCTTGAACGGCGGCTGCGGCCAGGCCAGTGGCGCCGGCTTGAGCGGCGGGTAAGCCTGCCGCACGTACGCCAGCGCTTCCGGGGCACCACTCTCCAGCAGCGCAGCGGTCAGTTCGTCATGCAGCACCTTAAGCTGCGGATCCTGCGTCCAGCGCTGCAGCTCGGCGCCCAGCGCGGGGCCGCGCTGCCTGAACGCGGCGAGCAGCGGCATGCGTGGAAGGGCCCGCGCCGGGCCACCTTCGCTTGCCTCGGCCGTACCGGGCTGGCTGGCCAGCTGCTCTTCCAGATACGCCGTGAGCCGCACCAGCGCATCCAGCTGCGCCGGGGTGGCGCTGTCTGCCTTGAGGCAAAGCTGGCCCAGCCCGCGCTGACCGGCTGATACGGCGCTGCGCATCAGCTCTGCCTGGGCCAGTGGGTCGTCATTGGAGTAGAAGGCCTTTACGAGTTTGGTATGCGGCTCCGGAGCGGCCGCGTGCTGTAGCTCTCCGTTCACTGGCTGCAGCGCGGCGTCCAACTGGAGACAGACCACAGCGGTGGACTGCGGGATGAGCCGGCCACTGAGCGTCATCTCCGGAGTGGAGGAGAGATAACACAGCCGGCCGTCGGCGAAGCACGGCCCGGGCCAGTCGATGATTCCCGGTTCGCCCGCAAGCGCCGCGCCGGTCAACGGGTCGAGCCAGCCGGTCTTGAACGGCACCTGCTCCGGCGTGAACTCGGCTTCCGGTCCGCTGTAGACGAAGAGCTGACCGGCCAGCGGATAGGCCCGCGTATTGCTGAGCCGGGTGAAGGCCGCCACCTGCCGGCGATGTCCTGTGACCCGCTCGATCACTTGAATGTCGCGCGTGCCGGTCCCCGCAATAACCACGCTTTGCGAGTTGAGCCTCAAACTCTCCAGCGCATTGCCCTGCAGGCGCCAGTCAACCCAGGCGGTCTTCCACTCCGGCGTCAACGCGGGGAGGCTGTAGAGCCGGGCTTCGACGACGCCGTGCGTTGCGCCCGCCGGCGCCTCCGGGATCCCCGTGCGCTGCCCCGGCTTAAGCTTGGCCTCGCGTTCCATGAGCCGCGCCGTCCAGCGGTTGAGCCCGGCCACCGGGCGCGGGCCGAAGGCGCACTCGAGCACTCCAGCGTCATCCAGGCACAGCACTGCGGGCCAGCCCGGGCGGACCCGCCGGAGCCGGCCCAACGTGCCGTCGCTGTGCGCCAGCAGCAGTTCGTCCTTGGTCGCCACGGCCATGGTCGTCCCATCGGCCGGAATCTGCTCGGCATACCCCAGCAGGTTGCCCGTGTCGAAGCTCTGCACAATGCTGCCCGAAGCCGCGTCCAGCAGGAGCAGCCCCTCCCCCGGTGCACTTTCCGCGCTGGCCACAGCTTGTGCCGGGCCGGTCAGCCGACTGACCCATGCCCCGGCCGTGCCGGCGGTCAGCAGGTGATAGCCAGCGGTGGTCCACAACGTCTTGCCTGTCGTTGAATCAAGTGCGATTACGCCGTCGCCGCCGGGCAGCACCACGGCTTGCGCAGTAATGAAGCTGTGGCCACCGAGCCAGTGCTTGAAATTCGGCACAGCAACTTCCCACAGCTGGCGACCGGTGGCCAGATCGAGCGCGGTCAACGTTTCACTCGTGGTATGTCCGAGCAGGACGAGGCCCGCGCCGGCCACGAAAGGCTCGCGCCGGCCCTGGCTCTGAAAACTGGCCCAGCCTGCCGCCTGTGGCAAGGGCGGCCACGCTTCGGCCATGTCATACGGATCGCTGGGCGCAGTGCCCCAGTCGGGCGGCCATACTGCCAGAACGGTCGGAGCCTTCGGCGGCTGGGCTGGCACGGCCGGCGCCGGGGAGTCTGGAGGGGCCGTGCTGTCAGGTCTCGTGGCGATCCGCGGTCGGGCTGGACAGCTGGTGCAGACCAGCAGCGCAAACATTAGGCACCAGCCAGCGCATCGGCCGAAGCCGCATGACCTGCGCTGGGGCTGACGCGTCATGGCCTAATTATTGCGCAGCCCAGCGCCGACGTGTGCAGTCCTGCACCAGCCCGTCGGCCACGGTGTCGTTAACTGATCCAGGTCATGCGGCTGCGGACCGGGTAGTATTCGCCGTTGATCTCAGCTAGCTCGATGAAGTAGCCGACACCTGGAAAGTCGATGGTGATGCCTGGCTCCTGCTCCACACCGGTCGTCGACGCCTGGATGGCGAGGTGCTCCTCACCGTAGATGAAGTAGCCCTGGCCCGCCTTGGTCAGCGGTGGCATGACTGTCACGTTGCCCAAAGAGAAATCGGGGTAGCCCGGGGCCAGCTTGCCAAACGCCTCCATGTCTTCTTTCGTGGACAAGCAGATCCCGTACTCGCCACCGCGGCTGAACGCCACCGGTCCACAGCCCCCGACAGAGAAATACAACGCCGAGAACGGGAACGAGGCGCGGTCGGGATCGGCCGCCCGGTAATCCGACTGCTTGTAAAAGTAATCCAGCGCGCGAGCCACGCCGCGCTCCACCGGGCCCATCAGCGCCGAATTGACATTCGGCGTCGGGTCGACTGCATCGGGCACGCCATCGCCATCGCTGTCCGTCCGCGCCGGGTCGAGGAACAGCAGCCTTTCGGCGATGTCGGTCAGGCCGTCGCCGTCGGTGTCGCGGCGCAGGTCTGTCAGTGGCAGCGTGTCGAGTGGATGGTCAGAATCGACGAACCGGTCGTAGTCGCGCTCGTAGTCATGCTCAAACCTGGCTACGTGGTGGCGGATGCCCACTTGCGGCAGGGCGAGTTTGAGCTCGAGCGGCCCCTTGGGGCTGACCAGCACCGCGCCGCCCAGGCCGTTGTACCTGATGCAAATGTCCATCAACCCCGTCGGCAACAGTTCCTCGAACGCACCGTCGTTGTTCTGGTCGATGCCAAGATAGATCTGCCGGTCGCAGCACAACCCCTCGTGGTTGAACGCTACATAACGCCCGCCGTCCGCCGCCTGGGCTTCAGCCCACTGGTTGAAATCGTACTGGCCCTTGACATCTCCGGCCAGATAGTCGTCCAGCAGCTCGGGCACGGGGCGGGAAATCTGGTATGGCGCGACGGGCCGCGACAGCGGCGGCAGGGGCCGCGCCGTGTCTTGTGCGGCCAGGCGCTGACCCGCCTGGGGGCCGCCGATTTCCGCCAGCAACCCCTCCAGGCGGGGATGCAGCGCGGCAATCTGCGGGTCATCCAGCCAACGCACCAGTAGCGGTGTGACGGGCTGCCCGAGCGGACGCAGGAAGTGCAGGAGCAGCGCCGCGGCGCTGTAGTTGTAGCGCCCCTCTCCCTGGACCCGGCACAGATACTCGGCATCCATGGCGAGCGCGTCAAGATGCGGCTGGTCGCCGGCCTGCACTTGCTCCAGCAGGCGGATCAGGCCGCGCTGGCCCTGGCCGGCGACACGGCGCATCAGGGTCGCGTCCTGTAGCGGTGCGGCACTGGCATAGAACGCCGCGATGAGCTCCGTCCGCGGATCTGGTGCGGACAGCACCGTGGGCTGGCCCGGCAGCGCCGCAAGCTCGGCGTCTACTTTCGAGCAGACCAGTGCACTGTTCTCCGGCAGCTCGGCATCCCAGCCGCCATGCTGGGACACCATCCGGCACAGGTAGCCGTCAGCGTAGAACAGCCGCCGGTCCGAACCGAGATCCAGCGCAACCACTTGCGGTTTGAGGTTCGATAACGGCAACAACTGCAATGCCTGAGGCGCTGCCGTCGTGGAACGGTCGCCTGTCAGGCCCTCCAGCAGCAGGGCGTCCGGCAATTGGGCCAGCAGCTGTGGCCCACCCTGGCGCGTCTCCTCATCGCTCCAGTCCTCGAAGCCGGACACGCCGTCGCTGCGGCGCATCACACGCAGGCCGGGGTCGCTGGCATAGACAGCGTAGTCGCCGGCCAGACTCAACGCCTTTTCACCAAACTCCTTGTAACGGACGAAATAGTCGAACCAGGCGCGCCGCCATTGCAGCTTGCCCTCAGGCAGCGCGTAATACGACACCACTGCGTCGCCTGCAACCTGGCCGGTCGCCGGGTCAGCAAGCTGCTTGAGGTAGCTCGCCGTGCGGCCGTGCTCGCCCGTATCGTCGAATACTTCCTCGCCATCAGCCGCGTCCAACGGGAACTCCACGGCCACGAGTCCGCGCCCGTCCGCCGCCAATTGGGCATCCCAGCCTGCATGGGTACGCGCAATGCGCTGTACCGTCCCGTCGGCGTGGCATAGGACAAAGTCTTGCGGCGTGGCCACCGCGAAGCTGTTGCCGTCAGGGTCAGCCTGGCCGCCGTAGGCATAGACCTGCCCGAGCCTGAAATCCTGCCGCACTTGCCCGCTGGCCGGGTCGAGCAGCAGCAGATCCGTACCCTGCGCCGGGCTGAGCCCACCCCGCACATTACGCTCGAAATAGCGGCTAGCCCATGCACCAGCACTTCCAGCGGCCTGCAGGTCCAGCCCCTCGGCTTCCCAGCGCTTGCGCCCTGTGTCAAGGTCGAGCGCTGCCACCGCGCCACCGGTGCCGCGCAGTTGCAAGTAAGCGGTGCCGCTGGACAGCGCCAGCGGCTGGAACGACGCGAGCCCGCCCGCCTCCTTCAGATCGGCGCGCCAGAGTTGCGCCCCATCGCTGAGCCGCAGCGCTTGCAGCCCATCCGGCACAGATGTAAACAGCAACCCCTGGCCGATACCGAGCAGGCTGTGCTCGTAGGCTTCTGCGCCGATATGGCGCGCCCAGCCGGCACCTTGCGGCAGTTCGGGCATGATTTCCGGCCAATCGTTCTCCTGGCCAGGCGGCGTGCCCCAGTCCGGGAGCGGCGGCGGCGGTGTGCTGGCTGCGGTGGTCAGCACAATGCCCAGCAGCAGCAGGGTAAGGACTGGGATAGCAGCTAGACGGCGCCGATGATGCATCGGTTGAGCATAGCGGACTTCTCGCATGTCAGACCAGACGCAGCCAGGTCGAAATTGTTACGGGGAACTTGCGTAGATCTGCTTCTGCCGCCAAGCCTAGCCGCCGAGCAGTCCGCCGAGGTCCATTCCGCCGGGCAGGCCCATATTGCCCTGCACGCCCGCCATCACATCGGCGGCGCGGGCATCGGCGGCGCTCAGCGCAGCCTGCATGGCCGTAAACACCAGGTCCTCCAGCATCTGCGGGTCGTCTGGGTCGCTGGCCTGCGGTTTGATGTGCACGCTGACGAGCTGCTTGTGGCCGTTGACCACAATCTTGACGAGGTCGCCCCCGGCAGTGCCTTCCAGCCGCTCCGCGGCGAGCTGCTCCTGCGCCTTGGCCATCTCTTCCTGCATGCGCGCCTGGAACTGCTGCGCCTGCTGCATCATCTTCTGGATATTCATGGCAGTTGGGCCGTCCGGCCCGGCAGGATCAGACTAGAACCAGGTCTCGATGAAGGTATAGAGCAGCGAAAGCCCGATAAAGCCGATGCAGCACAGCTTGATCAGCTTGCGCTTCTGCTCTTCGGCGCCCATCGCCCCGCGATAGCTGTCCGATGCGCCCGTCACGGCCGCGCCGAGTGTATCGGCCTTCGTGTTGAGCATGGCGGTCAGCACGATGATCGCAATGCAGTCCAGCAGAATGATTCCGCCCAATGCGGGAAGTAGAAAAGACATAGTTCACCCCGAACCGGAAATTATAGCATCGCCAAGCGTGCTCAAGCCCGCTCCGCCGCAGGCAGGTATAATCCGCCCCATCGGGCAGTGGCGCAGTCCGGCAGCGCACCTGCTTTGGGAGCAGGGGGTCGCCAGTTCGAATCTGGCCTGCCCGATTTTTTCCCCTTCCTCTGCTGTTGACCGGCGGAGACTACTTCAGCGGGTTGTAGTTGATCAGCAGCGCATCCTGGCCGCCCGCGCCGAAATCCTCCACGCCATTGCCGTTCGGTCCCGCCGCCGCGCTTGGCGACGCATCGACCAGCCCAGCCGCCACCGGCGTCAGCGTCACCGTCGCCCACGCTGCGTTGGAACCCTGTGAGCCGTTGGTGAGCAAGGTCCAGGCGGGGCTGTCTGCCTGATTGGCATAGCCGGCGATCAGCAGCTTGCCCACCGCGCTGCACGACAGGCCGAGCAGCTTTTCAGTCGCTGTGTCGGCCCGCTTGCGCGCCCAGGGCTTGTTGTTCTTGTCGAGCGGGATATTGCCGTCCTTGTCGTACTTGACCAGGAAGTGGTAGTAGTTAAAGCTCACGTCGTCGTCGTTGAGCCCCAGCACATACACGTTGCCCGACGGATCGAGCGTCACGCCGCGCGCAAACTTCTTCTCGGGCGTCGTCGTGTTGTAAGCGCGCTGCCAGATCAGCGTGGCGTCCGGCAGGACTTTGATCAGCGAAATATCGGAATCGCTGACGAAGTTTGGACCTGTCGAGCACACGTAATATGCCTGCTCCACCGGGTCAAACACGGCGTGGCAATCGGTCTGATCACCAGCCTTGCCAAAGGCCCGCGTCCAGTACACGTTCGCGGTCGTATCCCACTTGCTCAGCAACAGGTCAGTCCCGCCCGCGCCAGCGCCGCTGGTCGTGCCGGCAAGGTACAGCCCCGTTGCACCATCGGACTGCACGGAATCCCAGCTGTCGAAGCCGGCGCCGTTGCTGCGCTGCTGGCCAACCAGCATGCCGTCCGGGGTATAGACCAACAGCAGGCCGTCCGTGCCGCCGTTGGCGCCCGTAGAAGTTACGCCGGCGGCAAACAGCAGGCCACCGGCCGTGGCCAGCGACTTTACGCCTTCGGTGCCCGCGCCGCCGCAGGTCTGATTCCACAGCAACGCGCCGGTTGCATCGTAATGCAGCACGAACGCATCGAGCCCGCCCTGGCCGAAGCTCTTGGTGGAACCTCCGACATAGACGCCACCTGCGCCGTCGGGCAGCACAGCCTGGCCCAGGTCGTCGTTGTTGTTGCTGGTGCCGCCCCACTGCCGCTCCCAGAGGATCTGGCCGCCGCGCGAATACTTCACCGTCAGGACATCGATCCCGCCTTCGTTCTGGCGGTTCACGCTGCCCGTGGCAAACACCGCCCCTATGCTGTCCGATGCGATGCCCGTGAGCGAATCGTTGAGGGTCCGGCCCCAAGTGTGCGTCCACTCGCTCTCTTCGAAGTCGACCACGATCTTGAAGTCGTAGGTGTCAATTCCAGCCGTGCCGGTGACGGTCAGCGACGCGCTGTAGAGCCCCTGATTGGTCAACTGCACCACCGGGCTGACTTCCGTGCTCGTGTTCGGCACGGCGGCGCCACCGAAGTCCCAGGCGTAGGTGAACGGCCCGCTGCCCGTGACTACGGCATGCGGCTGATAGAAGCTCGAGCTGTTGCCGCTGGTCGGCGTGACTACGTTGATATACGGATCCGGGGCCTTGTAGCCCGCTTCCGCGGTGCTGAACTCGCTCTCGAAATTGCCGTAGAGGCTCTTGACCCAGTAGACATGCTGCAGTGTGTCGCCGACCGCCGTGTCCTGGTAAGAGGTGCCGGTGATGTGGGCGGCAATCTTGTTTTGCTGGTTGTCGCGATAAATGTCGTAAGCCTCGCCGCCGCCATTGTTGGAACTCCAGGACAGCGCGATGCGATCCGTCAGCGTGCCATCGGTCGCCTGCAGGTCGGACACCGGATAAGCCGGGGGCTGCTTCAGGCAGAAGCGCGCGGCGGCGGCCTTGCTGAAGTTGCAGCCGATGTAGCCCGCGCTGATCAGACAGCTGCCGTTCTTGAGCGAGTTGTAGCTGATCCAGCAGTAGCCGTCGTCACACCAGTCGTCGCCCCACGAGTTGCGCACATGAAAGGCGGACTTGCTGTCGTCATAGCCGACCACGCACATCGCATGTCCACCGCTGTGGACCGTGCTGGAGTCGAAGTCCCAGACTTCGTCCTCGTCCACATCGCCGAAGTCGTCGTCGAGGTGAATGCCGATCGCCACCGGCACGTTCATCGTCGCCAGCGCAGACTTGATCTTGTTGATCCCCTCGTCCCCGGTGGTGCTCCAGGTGACCGCCGGCGAGGCGCGCAGCAGCAACGCGTCGGCATCGGCGTCGGCCGAGAAGCTGCCGCTGCAGTCGAAGTTGTCCGTGTCGCCGTAGGGGGCATATTCCTGTGTGGCGTCGCCATTGGTATTCAGATAGTTGAGCACGGTTGTCAGATTGCGGCCCTTGTCCGAGCCGCAGTTGTTGACGCCCGTCTTGACGTACAGATAGCGTGTGCTGGCCCGGTTGAGCGCGTAATAGAAGTCCCAGCAGCCGCGGTAGGTCTGGCCGAGCACAGCGTCAAAGCAGCCCTTGGCGCTGGCGAACGCGGTGCACGAACCCATGCTGCCCTGATCGCCGACCGGTGAGCACATGTACTTCAGATCGACGCTCGCGGGCAGGCTGCCCGACTCGGCGAACTCCGGGGCGCGGTCCTCAATGCTGCCCGCCGGATCGGGATCGAGGCCCGTGGCGCGCAGTTCGGGCGCACCGACCTGCAGCGTATTGAGCTTGGACATGTCAGTCCCGAGCATGGCGATCAGCACGAGGCAGTGGCCCGTGCCGTTCGTATACGGCGTGAACGAACCGAGGCTGAGCACCTTGTCCTGCGGCCCGGCATACCAGTCCCACTTGTTCGCGCTCCAGTTCGATACACCAATCCACAGGTTGCTGATGTCGGTCGTGAACGCCGCGGCACTCCAGACCATGCCGATTGTCTGGTCCTGGTTGCTGGCCGCGTAGTCATCCAGCTGGAAGTCATAGATGGCATAGGCGATGTCAGCCGGGAAGTGCTGAGCGCCGCTCCAGGTGGGCATGAAGTCCAGCGAAGTCGCGGCGGTAGTCACCTTGTTGTTCGGTTTGGCAGGATCGTAGTCCGCGCCATTTTTGCTCAGGTTGGCCGGAATGAAGCTGGCCTGCCGCGCCGTCGGCGCAGGCAATTGCGACAGGCCGAGGGCGGCTAGCGGCGCCGTAAAGGCGACCTGTTTGGTCAGCGCCTCGCCGCCGCCGAATTCCATCACCGGTTGCGGCCGCATCGTGACCCGCTCGAGGCCGGACACAGGTGTGCCGGGCAAGGGGGATGGAGCTGCCGGGCCGGCGGGCTGGGGATTACTGATTCCGTGCTTGCCGCCGCAGCCGCTCAGCGCGAACAGCATAAAGAGCAACGTCAGGCCGGGCCTGAGCCAAAGCTTGCGCATATCCACTCCCATGATTGCACCCTGCCGCCAGGGCGCGGTCGCCGGCTGCGAGGCGTTGCCAGCGCAATTGAACTATAGCAAAACGCTGTGTAGCAGCAGCTATCGCCGAGCCGGCCGGCGGGGGAGTTACTCGCTGGCGACGGCCAGATCGACCTGCGGCAGATGGTCAGTCAGCCGCGGGAAGTCGGATAACTTCCGGGCAAAGGCCGCGTTGAGCACTTCATCCAGCCAGCGGAAGATGTCGTGGGTGCGGATTTGCCGCCGCAGCCGGCGCATCCGCTGCCGCCGTTCGGTCAGCGGCATGCTCAGCGCCTGACAGATGGCCGTGGCCGTGGCCTCCACATCGTAGGGATTGATCAGCAGCGCGCCCGCGCCGAGCTCGGCCGCGGCTCCGGCCGACTCGCCCAGCACGAGGACTCCGCGCTCGCCGGTCTGGCAGGCACAGTATTCCTTGGCGACGAGGTTCATCCCATCACGCAGGGGAGTGACCAGGGCCACATCCGCCGCGCGCAGGCAAGCGTAGACTTCGTTGCGGGTCATCGACCGGTGGAGGTACTGGATTGGCACCTGGCCGCCGGGGCTGGTGAACTCGCCGTTGATCTCGCCGACCAGCCGCTCGATGTCGTGGCGCAGCCGCTCGTATTCAGGTACGTGCTCCCGGCTGGGCACGGTCACCTGCATGAGACAGACGCGGTCGCGCAGCTCGGGGCAGCGCTCCAGCGCCAGGCGGAACGCCTCGAGCCGCTGCGGAATGCCCTTGGTGTAGTCGAGCCGGTCAATGCCGACAATCAGCTGGCTGGAGCCGAACTTGCCACGCAGCTGGGCAGCCTCGGCAGCCAGGACCGGGGACTCCGCCGTGGCTGTGATCTCGGCATAGTCGATGCTGATCGGGAACGCCCCGACCCGGATCGTCCGCTCGCCAATGTGCACGCTGACGACATCGCCGCGGCCCGTGATGCGCAGGTCCGGCAGCCCCAGCTGCTGAAGGCAGTGCAGGAAGTTGCGGCGGTTGCGCACAGTCTGAAAACCAATGAGGTCAAACGCCAGCAGTCCGCGCAGGAGTTGGCCGCGCCAGGGCAGCTTGAAGAACACTTCCGGCGCAGGAAATGGAATGTGCAGGAAGAAGCCCAGCTTGTTGGTCAGCCCGGCCTGGCGCAATTCGTCCGCCACGAGCATGAGCTGGTAGTCGTGGATCCAGACAAAGTCCGTGGGCCGGGCGACGGTGCGGACGGCGGCGGCGAATTTCTGGTTGGCGCTGAGGTAGTCGTGCCAGTAGGCCGGGGCGAAGTTGCAGCGCGTCTCAAAACCATGCAGCAGCGGCCACAGGATCTCGTTGGAGAAGCCGTAGTAGTAGCCCTGCACCTCGGCCTCGCTGAGCAGCACCGGCTCGATGTCGTAGCCGAGGCTGTCCGCATGCGTCTGCATCAGCGCGGCCAGCCCGTCGTGGTCGCTGACCCCCGGCCAGCCGACCCACACGCCGCCGCGTGCCTGGAGCACCGGCGCCAGCGCACTGACCAGCCCGCCGTCCCCCGCCCGCACCTGCCAGGCACCGTGTTCGTCGTGCGACAGGATGATCGGCAGGCGGTTGGAGACCACGACGAGGCGGCTGCGGCCCGGGCTGCTCATCGCGCACTCCCGCTCAGGGCCGCGCGCGACTCGAGCCAGGTGGCGAGAAACTCCAGTACTTCTTCCGCTGTGCGCAGCCAGGCGGTCGCCGCCGTCGGCCGCCAGGCGGGCCGCACGAGAATCCCCATGCCGCCCGGCGGCAGCGCAGCAAACGCATCCTCGTCGGTCAGGTCATCGCCCAGATACACCAGTGGCGTTTCGGCCCCTTCCTCCGCCCGCACCGCGAGTACGGGGCGCGCCTTGCTGGCCATGCAGCTGCGCAGCTCCAGGCCGCCGTCAAAAATGTGCAGCTCGATGCCCTCGCCGGAGAGTGTGGCCCATTGAGGCTCAAGCTGTTCGCGCAGCAGCGCGGTGCGCTCTGCAGGCAGGCCGCGCCAGTGCAGGGCCAGACACCCGGGTTTGAATTCCAGTTGAGCCCCATAACCAGCGGCGGTGGCGCGGTCGGCCGCGCTGCGCAGAATTGATTGCTGCGCGGGATTCAGCGCCGGATGAACCACGAGGCCCGAGGGCAGGCGCTGTTCAAAGCCGTGGCTGCCCCAGACTTCCAGCGCGGCCGCCTGTGGCAGCAGCCGCAACAGCTCGGCCACGCTGCGCCCGCTGACGATGACCAGCCGGGTCCGCGCCTGGGCTGCCAGCCGCTCCAGCGCCTCCGGCACGCCGGGATATGGCCAGGCCTGTGCGCGGTCGATCGTGAGTGGCGCCAGCGTGCCGTCGTAGTCCAGCAGCAGGACGGCACGCGCGGCGGAGCGCACGCGGGCCCACAGGGAATCCTGCCAGCCGGGCCCAGGCTCGGGATGCCCCGGCGGAGTTGCCGCGTCGGGAATCACGCCGATCACGAGCTCACCAGTTCGAGCCGGTCCTGCGTGCCGTGCAGCAGCGCCAGGGTCAGGGTCAGATACTCGCGCAGGTGGCGCGTCAGCAGAAAGTTCTCGCGCACATGGCGATGCGCCCGCTGGCCAAGATCATGCCGGACCTGCGGCCGTTTGAGCAGGTAACGGATGCGCAGCGCCGCCCCTTCGGGCGAACGGACGAGAAAGCCCGTGTAGTGGTCGACGACTTGCAGGCGGATCCCGCCGACATCGCCGCCGATCACCGGCTTGTATTTCCACATCGCTTCAGACACGGTCAGGCCAAAGCCTTCCTTGGTCGATTTCTGCAGCACAATGTCGGCCGCCCGCTGCAGCGCGTTGATCGTGCGGTGCGCATCCGGCGGCAGCAGCAGGATGTGAATATCGGGATCGCCGTTGGCCGCCTGCTGCACCTCTTCCAGCACGGCAGCGCCTTCGGGGTCGTCCGATGCCCCGCCGCCGGCGAGCACCAGTTGCAGCGGCTCGAAACGCCGGGCCAGCCGATAGGCGTTGATCACGCCCACTGGGTCCTTGAAGCGGTCGAAGCGCGATACCTGGACGATCAGCGGCCGGTCGGGGTCGAGGCCGAACTGCGCGCGCACTGCAGCAACTTCCTCTTCCGGCAGGTCCATGTTCTTTTCGCTCAGCGGGTCAATGCTGGGGGGAACGATGTACTGCGGATGGGGCAGCCGGCGCGCAAACTCAGGCAGCGAGAAGATGCTGGCGTCGTAGCCATCTACCCAGTTGCGCAGATAGCGCCAGACGGGGTGGTACGGATGGCTGGCGTCGATGTGGCAGCGCCAGACCCATTTGCCCCGCCGCCGCGGCAGCAGCTTGAGCGCACCGGCGGGCTGCGGATCGTGGATGAACACCACATCCGCCTGTTCGAGCTGGTCGCGATACTCTTCGGCGAACGCTTCGTTCGCTGCTTCGTAGGCCTTGAGATCGGCCGGTGTCGGCGCAACGTGGTCGCCCTGCAGCGCGTTGTGAAACGTCTTGGTGCATTGATAGAACGCCGGGGTGCCGGAAATGACCTCCCAGCTGGCCTCAATCCCCAACGCGCGCTTGAGCGGAATCAGGCGGTGCAGAATCTCCGCTACGCCGCCACCCTCGCGGGTCGAGTTGACGTGCAGCACGCGCAGACCGGCCAGCGGTCGGGCCAGCTGGCGCACGTGGTCCACGGCGCTGGGTCCGCCGACGGCAGCATATTGGTCCAGCAGGTCGCTCATCTCGCCCCCGTGAATTCCTGAAGGATCTGACCCAGCACGTACTGGGTCTGGCCCAGCGAGGAAAAATAGGGATCGACGCTCGAGATGCGGTCGACCACTGGCTGGCAGCTTTCACCGCAACCGCCGAGCCACACCGAGAAGTCGTCCTGCCCACCCGCCGTGCGCCGGCGCGCGTCGATAAAGTGATAGAAGATGCTGCCCGGGCTCATCTGCGGCAGCGCCTGGGCCAGGTCCTGCGGCGTGTTGATGACGTGATGCGCGTCAAACACGACGATCTGCGAGCGCAGGAAATAGAACGGCTCGTGCGCCAGATTCCAGGTGGGCCGCTCGGCCTCTTCGATCCGCACTTCCACCAGATCAACGAGGTCCGCCCGCAGGTCCTCGAGGGTGACATAGTCGGTCGGGTCGATCACGCTCAGCCGCTCGGCCAGCGTCTTGTCGTTGAGCGAGCGAAACGCCCACGAGGCCAGATCGTTGTTGAACTCCGGCTCGTCGAACAGCGGCTGCAGCAGCCGGCCCCAGAAATGGTGATAGATGCTTCCGCTGTCTACCCGCAGCAGCGCATCGCGCAGGCTGCGCAGGTCGACCACGCTTGTGCCGGTGGCCAGCACCACCAGTTCGCAGTCGCGGATTGCCATCGGTTGTAGTTGCAGTTCGGCGTCAGGCATGACAACTCCCCCTCATGACAACTCCCCCTATTAACTACCTCTGGTCCACGCTGGCAGGCGCAGTCCAAATTCGCTGCGCACCCGCTGGTAGACGTCCGGCAACCGCCCGGTTGTCGCATCCCACGGGTGTGCAGTAACATGCGCGCCCGCCCAAGCGGGCTATCATATGCAGGCCGTTGTGCGCCCGTAGCTCAGTGGATAGAGCACCTGCCTTCTAAGCAGGTTGTCGCAGGTTCGATCCCTGCCGGGCGCGGTTTACCTCGATCTCCACACACCGGCTGGATAAGCTCTCAATCGCGGCTCCGGTCCGCAGATTGATCTGTACCCTGTCCCCCCAGATAACAACACCGTGGGGATCCTGCAGCACGTCTCGCAAGAGGCTCTGGACTACCCGCCGCTGGCCGCGATCCCAGGCATCTATGAGCCGGGCAAACTTGACTTTGGCCTCGGCAACTTCCAGGGGGATTCTGCGGTAGGCATCGTGGAGCATCAGTAAATCCAGCTTCAACACCTGCTGATTACTCTCGGCTTCATTTAACTCCGTCAGCATGTCATCCAGTTCCGATGCAACAGCGGGCGGCAGCGGCCGCATGAGCCGTTCGCGGATGTGCTGACGCCTTTCCTTCATGGAATCCAATTCCGCCTCAACTGCGGCCAGCCGGTGCAGCACATCGGCCAGCCGCTCATTACAAGCCGTCGCTACTCGGGACTCGCGCGCAGTCCAGGCGGCAGCGTCGAGGGCATAGCTCCGCAACTGAGACAGGACGTAATTTTCAAGAAGATCCTCCGGGATCTGGCCGAATGGCAAGCGTTCCCCTTTTGGGCGCGTACCATCGGCATAGTGGCGCTTAGTCGCGCTGTAGCGGCGGTAGTACAGGTACGGCGTCCCGTCCGGGCGCAGCTTGGTTGCTGGACAGCCCATGTACTTGTCATAGCGCGGACCTTTGTCGCCTGCGTGCGCATACCACAGTCGAGTACTGAGCAAATAGGAGTGGGCATTGCGCCTGTCTCCCTTGCCTGCATTGCCCTTCGTCTGCTGCACCAGCTCGCACAGCCGGGCATGTCGCTCCGCGGTTATCAGCGCCTCATGGCGACCGGGATAGAGCTTGCCCTTATAGGTGAGCTGGCCTGTATAGACCGGATTAGTGAGCACGTACACGAGGCTCCAGCGAGTCCAGAGGACCGCTGCCGCTGCCTGGAATTCCGCACCGGCGTCCTGCCTCTTTCGGGGGGATTGACTGGGCCGGCGCATGCCGGCATCAGCCGCGAGGTCCAACACCGCCGTCACGCTGCCCGTTTCCTCCAGCCATGTTGCAAGTTGCAGCACTTCGGCCGCGGCGGCTTCATTCACAACAAGCCTTCCGTCATCCCCCACGCGATAGCCATAGGGCGGCGTGCCGTTGTGTAGCTGCATGTCCACGACGCGTTGTTTGGCCTTTAGGGCAAACAGCTCACTCGCCTCATCGCTTACAAGCTGGTCAACCGCACCGAGCACATTGACAGTGAAGCGGCCGCGGGCGCTCTTGAAATCCCAGTTGCCTTCAAGGACATCGATCCGTGCTCCCCAGCTTTCGATCTGTGAGACCAGGTCCCACAGCTTAGCTAGGCTGCGAACAAGCCGATTCATGCGAGTTACTTTCAGGACCGTAGCGCGGCCGTCCTTAAGCATGGCAAGTGCCTGTTTCAACAATGGACCACGCAGGCTGCTACCGCTGAAATCTTCCTCAGCGAACCGGGCGACAACAGTCTCCCTGTGCACTGCGGCGTCCTGTTCGAGCCGCAAGAGTTGCGCCTGAGTGCTTGGGAATATGGTCCCTCTTTCCTTGCGGGAGCGGGAGGCGTAGAGGATTGTGGCTTCCCCGTCCGGTAACAGCGGGTCTCTCATGGCGACTGGCTGACCGTGACTACGTAATTGTTCGTTGCGGCAACCCGGATCGCCTTCTTGCGACTGACGTAGCGATTGGCATAAATCACATTGCGGCCGGGCTGCAGGTCGAATTCAGTTACGCAGTCAGTAATGACTATGTCGCCATTGCTGTCCAACAGGGAGAATTCGGCGTCAACCGGGATATGCAGGCGGGTGTTGTTCTGTACTGTTACGTGCCAGCTACAGACCATGAAGTAATCCGTTCCCTTGGTCCATTGCCAGCCGCTTTCACCCAGCTCGACATTCGCCGCGCCGGCTGTTGCTAAGAGCGCCAGGCCGAACATGATCCCTGCGGCCGCGCGTCTGCCCCAATTTGCCATGCCTTTCCTCTACTTCTTGATAACGTGCTTGACTTCACCCACGTAGATAATCCGCTTAGGAATCTCCATCATGGGATAAGCCTCATTAGTACTCACAAGATAATCTTGCGCTGTGCTGTTGTCGAAGTGGTAGCGCTTCACCAGATCCTCATAGTCATCGGTCGTGACAACAACCAGCGCGCCCTCTTTCAGCAGGCGGTTGGCCGGCTGCGCCACGGGGTAATGCACAACCACGACATCCCCCGCCGCCAGCTCCGGCTCCATGCTCTCCCCCCGGACCGCCAGGGCAATCAGCGTGCCGCTCTTGGTGCTTAACGTCGCCGGCGCTTCAACCCAACGGCGATCCGCCTTCAGGGGTTCATTCACAGTGCCGCCGCCTGCGGCCACCGCGCCGCGCAGCGGGACTTTGAGCATCGGTTCAAGGGTCAGCGGCGGCTTAGGCTTCCGGGTCGCTACGGGCTTTATTTCGCGCGCGGCTGGCTGTTCTAGGGCCGCGAGCAATCTGTCCAATTTGACATGGACGCCGGCCGGTTCGCCGGCCGCAATTCCGACTGAGCCTTGCGGCACGATCTGCATGTCTTGCCCCAGCACTTCGAGCACCTTTAGCAGTGTGCTGATAGAGATAAAGCCAATCTCGCCCTTAGCCAGGTCATAGTAGCTATCGCTCTTTACGCCGGCCCGCTTGATCAGCTCTGTCTTGGTCAGCCCTTGCTGCATTCTCAGATGCTCAAGCTGAATCCCCAGCTCTCGCGTATCTTTCATCACAACCCGTCAGAAATGTAGCACAACTCCGCGAAAGGGAGCGAAAACTTCCCTAAAGGTGTTGATTTCCTTCCTGATAGGTGATAACTTCTCTCCAATGAGCGAGAGAGGAAGCACCCAGAGCAAGCTCTTCTTTGCCCGGATCGCCTTGGATCTTTCCATGGCGCAGGCAGCGGAGAAGGCCAGTCTCAGCGAATCGACGGTTCGCAGGCTGGAACAGCTCGACCATTGGACGGACGTTCGGGCGCGCCGCAGCGCGCGCAAGCTGTGCAAGGCCTATCAGGCACTTGCCGCCGAAGCCGGGCTGAGCGCGGCTGATCTGAGCTTTGAAGCACTAATCCCAGAGGCCGTTGTGGGACCGGCGAAAGCGAGGGTGGCATGAGCGACGTCAACCCCATCATCGGGAAGATCGAGGCCCTGCTGAACAAGACAGCTGAAAATGGCTGTACAGAGGCCGAAACCGCCGCCGCCGCTGCCGCCGCCGCCCGGCTCCTACTCAAGCACAACCTGACGATGCATGACGTGCTCAACGCACGCGATGAGGCTGAACAGACCACGCACGAGTCATGCCCGATGAACCAGCATGGTCCTGGGGCGTGGAAGTGGCAACAGCGGATCGCGGCGGGATGCGCCCGCGTTACAGGCTGCTCAATGTGCTACGACAAGCCTCGCAACAGCTACGACTTTGACCACAGTGCGCGCCGCTGGAAGCAAAGCACAGTTGACGGCGTGTTCTACTTTACGGGAACTCCGAGCAATATCCGCGTTGCGATTCGACTCTACCGCTGGATCCTAGACCAGCTGGACCGGTGTGAGGAAATCGCCCGCGGTGTAATGCGGGCTCGCTACGGCCTCATCGGCCGGGGCTGGCGACAGTCATTTTTCACCGGCGCAGCCCTGCGCTGCAACCGTCGCCTGATTGATGAGTTTGACAGGCAGGTTGCAGAGCTTGGCGCGCGCAACTGCATGCTGGCCCTGTACGACGCAAACGAGGCCTATGAAAAGGCGCAGTTTGGCTCCCTCAAGATTGAGGACGTTAAGCAGTGTGCCAGCAACGCTGAGGCTTACAAGCGCGGCCAGTTGGCCGCTGACAAGCTGGATCTGGCGGCGGGTATGGACACCCGGCCGGCCCTGCAAGCGAGGTCCGTGTAATGGCACAGCGGATCCGCGTCAGCGCCGTGGCACGGGCCTTTATGGCCCTGCCCTGTGAGCTGCATATGAGCCTGCCAGTCGGCGTTGCAACTGAAGTAACGCTGCAGCCAGGCCTTAATCCCTTCGATACCCCACAACCGGTGGACGGCGCGGGCAGTGCAAATCAGGCGGAATCCACACCGCTGCACTGTCCGCCCGTCATTCCTGCAGGCGGCGGGAACAGCGATTCTCCGGGGCACAGCAACACAGCTTCCAAGCACCAAGCGAGGAAGACTGAGGGCAGGGCAACTACAACGCGGTCTGCCGCCGCGGCCCGGCCCTCGGTTCTCGGACGGAGGGTCAAGTGACGCAAACCATCGACGCGCGGATCTCCCGCGGCATTGCCTTTGGCATTCAATCTCTCAGCGGCACGCTGCACAGCCCGATGGGGGCGCAGCTCAGATTCATCGCCGGGCCGGCCTACAGCCAGCGCCGGCTTGAGGATGTGATTCAGGCGCAGGTTAGCCGCTGGCGGTTCAACGAGGATGACTATTTCGACTCCCCCGCGCTGGGTGAGTGGGATTTCGATGAGGTGTTCGACGCCTTTGCAGAGGCGGTGCGCCGGGCGGTGGAGCACGCCTGCCTGACCGCGCCCGAAGTCATTGCCGAGCCGGTCAAGCTCAAGCTCATATCCAGCCGGCTCTCCCGCCATGTCGAATGGCAGCCGCCCATGGGACCCAACCCGTTTGAGCAATGCGAGGTTTGCGGCGGGCCGCTGACTGAGGATGACCACGGGCTGGTGTGCTGCGGCTGCGTTGCGGGGGGGCGAACGGATCAACCTGACGCCATTTGGCCGCGCCATGCTGCATGAGCCATTGACCAACTAGGCGAAAACGGGAACGGGGTGGAGGGTGACATGGACAGAGATACGAGATATGCAATCAAGACGGCTGTGCAGGCGGTGCTGGATCAGTACCCATCAGACGTACAGGAGGCCTGCCAGCTCGTCTGGGAGTACCGGCAAAAGCCGCATGACCTGATGGAGCCAGCCGCGCAACTGCGGGCCGCTCAGCAGACAGGTGTGGACATCAAGACCATTGCCAAGGTGCGCTCACTCACGGGCGCAGCCGCGCGCAAGGCCATCAAAGAGGCACAGGGCCATGGAGCTCAGTGAACAGCGCGAACGGCCGGCCGGGCGCACTCCGGCCGATTACAGGGCAGCCAAGACGGCCTGGCTGCATGACAACCACGCCCGGCGTGGTCACGGCCAGCGGACCGTCAGACGGCAACCCTGGCAGGCGGTCGTGCGCTGGGCGGCACGGCTGCTAAGGGGCATGAAGCGATGACAAGCACACTTTCAATGCTGCGTGGTCCGCAGTCGCTGTTGTCGGCAGTCGCCGACTCACAGCGGGATCCTGACCAGATCCGGGCGGCGCAGGATGCGCAGCGCCTGGCTGCTATCTGGGCGGGGCAGCTCAATGAAGCCCAGCTCGACGGCAGCATGTTGACACTGGAAATGCTGGAGCGCACAGGCAACATCGCCTGCGAACGCACCGGCGTAACAGCTTGGTACAGCGTGCAGCTCGCCCTGGAGCACATGACGCGCGACATGCCCGAATTGAAGCAATTCGGCGGCAAGCTCGCCAAGGGCCGGGGCCGCTAGAGATGGCGCTGAGCTTCCAACGGCTGGCCCTGTGGATGTGCCTGACTTGTGACGTTTGCTCGCACAGCGAGGGCCGCGAGGGCGACTGGCAGGGCGCGCTCAACAGCTTCAAGCGCGACGGCTGGTGGATTGAGCAGCACGGCAGTAAATGGCGGCACTACTGCCCCGCCTGCGCACAGGAACGCCAGGATGAGCGGCGTTCCGAACGCGGGATCTTCGATTAACCGCCCTAACCAAAGTCAGCAAACCGCTGAAGGAGTTGTCATGTCTGATGTGTTGAAGTACGTAATTGTCCGGACCCTCACCGCTGGCGTTTTCGCCGGCGAGCTGGCGAGCCGCAACGGTGAGGAAGTGGAGCTGGTCAACGCCCGCCGGCTCTGGTACTGGAAAGGGGCGGCGAGTCTTTCCCAACTCGCGGTGAGCGGCACCTCTAAGCCGAAGGACTGCAAGTTCCCTGTGGCGGTCCCCCGTGTGGTGCTGACGCAGGCCATCGAGATCCTTGACGTGACGGCCGAAGGCCGGGCCAGCATTGAGGCAGTGCCAGTATGGGAAGCGTAACGGCAGAACAGGACGGCTCCGGCTCCGGCGACGGCTACGGCTACGGCTCCGGCTCCGGCTACGGCGACGGCTCCGGCTCCGGCTACGGCGACGGCGACGGCGACGGCTCCGGCGACGGCTCCGGCTCCGGCTACGGCGACGGCGACGGCTCCGGCGACGGCTAGACACAAACGGCGCGCCGGTCCTGCGGCCGGCGCGCCTCTCGCTTCATTCCCCCTCCCCTTATGGACCGCAAATCGAGCAAGCTACTGATTGATGAGGCACCGCTGCTGGTGATGCCCTCTCTGGCGGCCAATCCGCGCATCGGGCTCAACGGCGCGATCATCCTGCAACAGCTCCATTTCTGGCTGCAGCGCTGCCCTGTAGACGCGCAGGGCTGGCGCTGGTACGCAATCAGCTACCCGGAATGGCAGCGCTACCTGCGCTGGTGGTCAGAGCCCACGATTCGCCGTGAATTGAGCGCCCTGGAAGGAGCCGGCGTCATTGTGGCGCGGCTGGCCGGCGGAACGGACCGAACCAAGCACTACAGCATCGACTATGCGCAGGTTGATCTGCTGTTTTCGACAGATGCATCTGATCAATTTGATCACCCCCCATCTGATCAATCTGATCAGATGCAACCGCTCAATTTGATCACCTCACAATCTCTTAATAAGGATTTAGAGTTTAAGAGAGAGAAGAAAGAAGTTACTAACGTAACTTCCCGGCCGGCTGCTGCCGATCTGCCAGATTCAGCAGATGGCGCGCTGTTCGGGGGACCGCCAGCCCCGCGCAAAAGAGCCGCTGTGCGCGGGGGGACGGTGAGCTACTCGCCGGCGCAGCTCGAAATCGCCAGGGCGCTTACCGGCCATTGCGACGCCTTGCTCAAGGCCGGGCGCAAGTGCCGGAATCCGCGCACCGCAGAGACGATTGCAGCGGGGCTGGCAAAGGCGGAGCTGGGCGACCGCGAACGGAGACTCACGGCCGCGCTGTCCTGGGCTGTGGTCCGCGGATACTGGCAAAAGCGGATCCTCAACCTCGCGCAGTGGACCAAGCCGGAAGTCTGGATTGACCTGCTGAACGAATACCTTGCGGCGCTGGAGGCACCGGGGCCGCGCGGGCCTGCCCCGCAGCGCGACTACCGGCCGGCTGAGGATGCTCTGGAACAGCGCGGCGGGCGCAGTCTGCCGCCCGGCGTGGAGGCGGACTGATGGGCATGCTCCGCGAAGCTGACGGCTTCCCGCACCCCGCTGAGCTTGAGGGCTTGCCCGCGGCGCGCGAACACCGCCGCGACCGGGAAGGCTTGGACCGCACGCCGCCGCAGAACATTGAGCTGGAAATGGCAGTGCTCGGCGGGATCATGCTTGAGCCTAAAGAGGCTTTCCCGCTGGTGAGCGAATTCCTGTCGCGCGATAGCTTCTATCTTGAGGGTCATGCACTGATCTTTGACGTGATGGCGGACCTGCACCGCCAGGGAATTCCGCCCGATTCAACGGCCCTGCTGGATGCCCTGCGCAGCCGGAACCTGTTGGAGCGTGCCGGCGGATCCGGCGTGGTGCTCGGCATGCTCAACAGCGTGCCTACGGCGGCGAATGTCGAATACCACTCGCGGCGCGTGGCGGAAAAAGCAAACCTGCGGCATCTCATCCGCTGCAGCACGCGTGTCATTGAGGATTGCTACCGGCAAGAGCTGCCCTTTGACCAGGTCCTTGACCGGGCCGAAAGCAGCATCCTGGCGCTTGGGGTGAATAGCGCGGCCATGGGCGGCGCGTCAGTTGGCATAGCAGAGACCCTTGGGGAATACATGGATCTGCTGGTGGAACGCTCGGATGAAATTGAGCGCCGCAAAGCAGCCGGGGAAGCGAAGCCGCGACTGACAACCGGCGTGCCGACAGGCTTTGTGACCCTTGACCGCATGACCAATGGCCTGGCTCCGACTTCGCTAACCATCGTCGGCGCGCGTCCGAGTATGGGCAAGACGGCCCTCGCGCTCAACATTGCGCACAACCTAGCGGTGAAAGATCAGACACCTGTGCTGATTTTCAGCCTGGAAATGACGGAGCTGGAGCTGTCGGAACGGCTGCTGTGCGCCGGGACGCTCTACACGGAGCACAGCACAGTTCACGGCATTGGAACCACTCGTCTCAACAGCCCGGATCTGTCAGCGGATGAATGGGGCGTTGTGCAGCGCAGTTTCCAGCGGCTCAGCGCAGCCCCGGTTCACATCATTGCGGCCGGCACGATCCGTGTATCCGAAATGCGGCGCGAGATCTCGCGGCACATTTCCCAGTACGGCATTAGGGCCGTCATTGTGGATTACCTCCAGCTCGTAACCGGGCACGGCGGCGACAACCGCACGCAGGAAGTAAGCGAGATCAGCCGCGGCCTCAAGCTGACGGCGCGCGATCTGCGGATCCCGATTGTGGCGCTCAGCCAGCTCAGCCGGGCCGCGGAACAGGAAAACCGTGCTCCGGTACTGGCGGATCTGCGCGAGAGCGGGGCGATTGAACAGGATGCGGATGTTGTGCTGTTCATCCACCGCCCCAAGAAAGACGAAATCCCCGGCGTGCTGCCCCTTGTGCAGCTCATCGTTGCCAAGAACCGCAACGGCCCTACTGGTGTGCTCAAGCTGCTGTGGTTCCAAGAGATAACACGCTTCCTTGACTACAAACAAACGGAGGGTAAGTAGTGAAAATCGAGGGCTTTGTGATCATCCGCGCGGATGGCGCCGGAGACGATCTGGATACCCGGCTGGCCGATTTCGAGCGCAAGACGGGCATGGTGACACTGCGCATTCCCGCCAAGGCGAGGTATGACTTTGCCATCCACGGGGGGGGGCAAGCGGCGGAATCCAAGTGCGGCTTCGACAAGCCGGCTGCGCCGGTGGAGGCCATCGGCCATGCCATAGAGGCGGGAGGGGACGATGAGTAACCAGGACGAATACAGCGTCCAAGCCCAGCTTGATAAGCAGACGCTGGAGGCCATGTTCGGCGACGTGTTCGCCACACTGGCCCTGGTGCGCCGGGGCCAGTTCGACTTTCAGGCGTTGCCGGATGAGACGCCAGAGCAGACAGCGGAGCGGACGGGCAAGCTGGCCGCAACGGCGATTCTGGCGCTCAAGCCTGCCGAAAAGCAAGAGCTGCAGCGGCTGGCGGTCGGGATTGTCCAGAACCTGCTGGGCAAATTCGGCATGAATGCCACGTACAAAGTCACGCCGGTTGAAAAGAGCCGCATCATTCTGCTCACCAAAGGCGGTGACGCGTGACCGCCGTCATCGGTGTGGATCCGGGGCAGAAACGCACTGGCGTAGCAGCCTGCCTGGCTGAGGGCTGCTGGGGAGCCTTGACGGCTGAGGGCGGGGCGCTGGGACTGTTGACCGCCCGGATGATCAAGGCGGCTGAGGTCGCGGTAATCGAATGGCCGGTCAGCCAGGGCAAGCGCCGGCTGCGCGCTCCAGGGCAGGCTGTGGCGGACACTGCGGCCGTAGCTGAGGGTGTGCTGGAGGCCTGCCGCTTCGCGGGCGTGAAGCGGATCTATTGCGTTCCCAGCGGCCATCTGCGGTTTCAGGTCTGCCGCTGGCAGCCGCGTTGCGGCGTGCTGGCGAACCGCTACATCCGGGAATGGCTGGCAACTCAGGGACACGAGCTGGCCCTGTTCAACACCACTGACCGCCGCGATGCGTTGATTGCCTGCCTGTGGGGGATCCGCGCAGTGGCGGGTGACATCGTCGGCGCTGAGCGCTGGCTTGACAGAACAAGCAACTAGGAGCGGGCAATGTACCGAATCGCAATCCTCATCGTCCTGGCCGTGCTCTGTGCGGGCTGTGGCACGGCGAACGTCGGCGCGCATGGCCCGTTTGAGGTCACGCCACAAGTGCAGCCGGATACGGCCGTTGCAGCTTCAACGCCATGGAGCGGAGATGCGAGATAGCTAAGCAAATATGTTATGCTGAGCTTATGAGATTTCCACCACTAGGCGAACCTGACTGCGTGGCGCTTGTTCTCTGTGAGCAAGTTGAGCACAGCCCAGAGGGCACGGTACAGTCGCTGATTAACTTGTTCGACGGGGTCATTGTTACGTCTCTGCCGTCAGCTAAGACGATTGTTGTTTTTGTGACTCTCACGAACATGGAACGGCCGGTCGATTTTGCCGTATCTGTTTCCTCTCCATCGGGTAAGGCAATCAGAATGGTGCCTACGTCCGATCCGAACATGACTATGTCTCCGCAGGACGAATTTGCGTTTGGCTTCGAGTTCGCTAACATCCCCATCACCGAAATTGGCAGGTACAAGGTTGAGGTGACTGCCGGTGAGAATTTGGATGATGTTCTTGCGCGGCGTTACTTTAACGTCCAAGTGAAGCAGTAAAACGACGTAGAATGGTTCCGGGTGAATGGTGGAACATCCACCCGGAGATAGACAATGGAGGTCGATCCAATGTCCAATGTGGAGACTACCACACACTGCGCAGCCGTCGAACTATGGCTGGGCAACTTCACCAAACCCAACACGCGCCGCGACTACGGCCGCGAGATTGCCCGCTTTGCTGCCTGGCTGGGCCGGCCGCTGGCAACGGCGCGCATGCTCGACTTCCAGCGCTTCAGGGATGGGCTCGGCCTCGCTCCGCGCTCCGTGCGGCGCGCCTTCGATGTACTGCGCAGCTTCTACGGCTTCGCAGCGCGGCGGGCTGAGACTGGCGCTGAGTGGGGAGCGGCACTGGCGGATCTGCGCGAAGTAGAAATGCCGGCTATCAATCGCCGGCCGGGCCGGGGTTTGATGCAATCCGACATTGAGGCCATGGCGCGCGGCGCATCGTCTGAGCTTGACCGCGCGGTTATCGTGATCCTGTACGGCGCGGGCCTGCGGGTCAGTGAGCTGTGCGGCCTGTGCTGGGGCGATGTGGAGCAAGGGCCGGATGCACAAGGCCGACCGGCCGCAGTGCTGCAATTGCGCGAGGGCAAGACCGGACAGCGCGAGGCACGGTTGCCGGCCTGGGCCTGGGCTGAGCTGCAAGAGCTGGGCTACACGCGCGGCGCATCCGATGATCCGCTGGTGAGCAAACAAGGGGTCGGGCTGAGCCGCTATCAGGTCGCACGCATTACAGAGCGTTGCGCGAAGCACGGCGGCGCAACTGCCAAAGCCAGCCCGCACACATTGCGCCATAGCCATGCCCGGCACGCGCTGGCGCAGGGCGGCGGCGAACGCGTGTTGCCGCTGGTGCAAAAGCAGCTCGGGCATGGCAGCCTGAGCACAACTGGGCTGTACCTGGACAGTGCGCCGGGCGAGAGCAGCGGGGACTATCTGCGCCTGCCCGTGTGGCGCGCACAACGGCCGCAGACGCAACTAAAGCTGGCCGTTGGCGGTCAGCGGTAGGCGACCAGCGATGCTTGTCTGTCTCTGGTTTTGCTCTTGGCTTCGGCGCAGTCTTGCTTGACAATTGGCCGCCCGCGTGCTATTTCGCGTTTACGCGTCGCGGCGTGCCGCGGTGGCGTCAGCCACTAGCTAACGCGAAGTTGCGCACCGGGGGAATTGTCCGCAGGTCGCGCCTTGCCTGATCACCTGCATTCCATCCAACCATCGCCCGCGCGCCGCGCCAGTCACTACCCGCCGCCACACTGCCAGCCCGTGCCGCGCATAACTGCACTTATGCGCGGGTCATAAGTCGGATGCGCGGGCCGCGCCGCAGGCAAGCGGGGCGACAGGCGGGAGGGGGTGCCTTCCCCTCGGGGGTCGGTTTATCAACCCCCCCCTGCGGAAAATTTTGGGATTTTGAAACCTCTGGGATTGACAGGTTGCCCGGCTCTTGTTAGGTTGCAGAAAAGAGCGAGCCTACCGGTCAAGCCGGTAGACCCGGCTCATCCCTCTGAGGATTCGAGGCCCGCAGAGATGAGCCTTGCCAGTGTACTGGAGGGCAAGGATGAGCGTTGAGAATTCGCGGCAATCGCCGCTGCCTGGAAGTGGCATGGTTTACCGTCCCCGCATTTGCCTGCGGGACCGGCTGCGTTTTGTCGCTCTCCGCGCATGGCTGTCCACCGCCAAGCGTCATGATCTTCAACTACTCCACAGCGCGAAGTATGAGCGCAACTTTACTGCACTCGCATTGCTGATGGCTAGTGAGATAGCAGAGTTGGTGCGGTTCTTCACCGGTGGCAATTTCCCCGCAGGCTGGGCTGTCACAAACGCGCCGCCAGGTACTTCGCTGGTCAAAGGAACCGCTCATCTGGCGACAGCCATTGGTGAGGATGTGGCGGCGCTTTTGGGTCTGCCTCATGTCACATGCTTTGAGCCTGGTGCGCCGGCGCGGACGCGGTTCTACGATCCAACAGCAAAGCGAATCGGACTGCTGGACAGCGCGCCGAAAGGCTTAAATCTCATCTTGGTGGATGATCTCGTAACCACCGGTTGCACAATGACGGAGTGCTACAACCTGCTTTCCCCGCATGCCGCGCTGTTACCGGTGGCATGGCTCTACGGTGAGGCCGAGCCTTCAGGAACAACTGCATTACCGGTTACCGATGACCAGTTGCGCCTCTTTCGCCGGGAGCCGGTTGTCCACAATCTGTCCACGGGGGCTTGACAGATCGGCTGGGCGTTGTTAGGTTGCAAACATGAGTGGCCGGAAATGGACAGTACGCAGCGAGGGGCGGCAAAGCGCCAGCGGGCAATGCCGCGCTTGTCACACCCGGTCCGCAAGCTGAAAGCTCCCCGCCGCCCGGCGGAGCCGGCCAGCCAAAGGGGAATCCTTGGCTGCTTTATCCCAAGCTGACCGCCGATGAGGAATGGTCAATCCTTGCCTTGCTCAAGCTGCACTATCAATGGCTGACCACTAACGCTGACTTTCTTGTACTGAGCAAGACAGCCAGTCCGGGCATGATGAGCGACAGCCTAACGAAGACGCTGAGCTTGATGATTGATCTTCAAAAGCTCAACGCTGGCGGCGGCTCCATGACGCTAGATGACTTCCTGGCTGGGATCGCAGCTGCGCGTGGCGCAGGTCCGGGAATTGAATCAGACGACACAGCGGAGGTCACGCCATGAAAGCCGCTGGTCTGACCTTCGATTTGGTTGACTCAGTTCGTGCTGCAGGTCGGCTGCTGTGGCGTGGTCAATGGCAGATCGACGTAGTGCACCACATTATCAGGAACTTCTACTGCACTTTGCAGGGACCATCGCAATTTACCGGCAAGAGCTTTTGCCTTTCCCTCATCCTGGCCGCGGGGATCCTGCTCGGCGTCCGGACTGTCATCGCCATGCCGACGCTTCGACAGGGCGGCCGTATCCTGATGCGCGAGGCGCTAAAGCGCATTGTTCCATTTGAGCGTGCGCTTGGCGACGGCCTGAAGCGGACTGTCAATAACACCCTTGAGGTCGTGTGGTCCAACGGCGCAGTGCTCATGTGCCTCTCGGCTGACGACGCGGCGCAAAAGGGCATTGAGGGGTATACCTTTCATTGGCTCGTATGGGATGAGGCGCATGGCTCGACCAAAGAGCAGCTTGCTGTCTTCCTCTCCCGACTCGGCGTGGCGGTTGCTGAGGGTACGGCGCGCGTCATTTTGCTCGGGATCATCCCGGAGATTCCGGACGCGCTGATTGATGTCATGCAGCAAGAGCCGGCGAATTACAAGCCGATAGTCATTGATGATGAACGGATCATGCGTGACGCGCCACGCTACCGCGCCGGCCTAGAGACGTACAAAAGGCAAATGCCAACAAACGCCTATTTGCGCTTCTACGGCATGAAGCGGGTTCCACTGACGGGCATGCACTACATCCTGCCCGGTCTGGCCCGCGAAGGCAAGCCGCGCTTCCTTGGTGGAAGAAGCGCCAAGACACTTGGGGTAGACATCGGCCGCACATCGGACCGCACGGTTTGCACAGTCTTTGAGCGGGCGCAGGGTCTGACCATTTGGCATACGCCACTGATCTTGCCGCAGGATATGGACACTGGCCGGCAGGCTGCTGAGATTGCTGCTCTCGCGAGAGAGGAAGGGATTCCCTCGCGCGATTGCGCCATTGAGTACAACGGCGTTGGCGTCGGTGTGGGGGATGTGCTCAAGTTTGGCCTACCCGGCGTTATGGCCGCGCCGATGGCTGACATCCAAGTTGTGACCCTTGATTACGAAGTCAAGTATGCCGTCCTGGAGCTGATGGGGCGCGAGGCGCGTGACGCTGAGTTGATCTGCCCGGACACTGAGTTACACGGTCAACTATCCAAACTGGGCTACAAGAACGAATTCTCCAAGCGCGAACTGCCTGTCCGCGTCTGGGATCACAGCGATGAGCTGAGCAGCGGCATCATGGCGAAATGCGCCACGCTGAGTATTGGGAGCGCGGCATGAGCCTGCAACAAGTCACCACTGCGAACATCGACCCGTATCCGGATCTTTCCGGCCGGGAGCTGTACGAGACCAAGACGCGCACCGGACTCAACCGCATGCCGGTGATTCTTCATCTGCCCCGCATCCTCGGCAAGACTGAGGATCCGGAAAAGGACTGGGCTCTGGATGATGTTGCCACGCGTCTGATAGTCGAAGGATCGCTTGCGGCCTATGACGGTGAACTGCTCGATGGCCTGGAGGAAGTAACCAAGAAGCGCGTAGTGCAATGCGCCGGCATCAACAATGAAGGCAAGGAAGTAACCCGTGTCTTCGAGGCCGATGTCAGCAAGACGGGAACACCTACAGGCAAGTGGCGCATTACCAACTATGCCGACTACGACAGCGATAAGCCGTTGGAGCTGGATAGCAAGACCGCGCCGGGATCCGCGCTGTGGGTATTCCCGAATGGTAAAGGGCTGCTGTACTGGGCGTCGGACATCCTGGAACGGATCCAACGCGCCTGCGAAACAATTGAGGGCCAGATGTCCGGCGCGGCGCTCAAGCTCATCGTGCTCGGCTTCCTTGGCGACTGGGCTAAGGCGCGTGAGGAATTCGCCAGCGGGCCTGGCGTGGTGAACATTCCGACCAAAGGCGCAGCCGTGCAGCGCGTCGGCAGCAGCGAGCTTATCAATCACTTGCTTGATGAGCTGAGCATGCTGCGTCCTAACTACATGATGCTTACGTATCTGACTGATACGAGTATGGGCGCGAACACAAGCGGCGAGGCGTGGAGTATCCGTCTGGAATCCATGCGCTATTACGTGCAGCAAGTGCAGCGCCAAATGCGCAAGATCTACAGCGAACGATTCGGCGTGGATCTGCGCTTTGCTAACTACCAGGTCACGAGCGCGCAGCAGCGGCAGTTTGAATTCAACCTGCTGCAGATGATGTATCAGGCCGGCGTGATCACTGAAGAAGAATTCAAGGCAGCGGCGCGCGAGCTGATGCCTTCTTAGGAGAGAGTATGAACTGGCCTAGACTTTTACTGTATCCGGATCCGGAACCAGGCGGGGGAGGTGGTCCGCCTGCGCCAGCTGCAACCTACACCAAAGCTGAGGTTGACAAGCTGTTGCAGGACGGCATCACCGCCGCCTTGAACAAGCGCGATGCTGATGCCAAGGCTGAGGCGGAAAAGGCGGAAGCTGCGAAGCCCAGCTACAACGAGGATCAATACCAGAAAACGCTGGCGTTCTACAGTAAGAACGCTGAGGCGCGCGAACGGTTGATCAAGGAGCTGGACGCGGCCACAGGCGGGGCGGCGGGCCAGGGGGTGCAGGAGCTGCGTCGCGAACTGGCCGTTGAGCGCGCCATGCGCAAGTACAACCTAGGCGAGGATGATCTTGACCTGTTGACAGCCGCAGACGAGGCGGGTATCATGCGTCAAGCCGAAAAGCTCAGCACCCGGCTGGGCACCATGACGAAACGCGGTGAATCCGCAGACGCTACCGATGACGAACCACAGGGTGAGACCGTGCCTCCCCTGGAGACGTATTCCGGCAATGCCGCACTGAGCCCACGGGATCAATTGGCCAAAGAAATGGCCGCCGTGAAGAAAGGCCGGTAGCAATTCCCATGACGTGAGACGAGGGGCGCAGGCCGACTGATGTCTGCGCCCCAGCCGCCGGATCGCTCCGGTACTCCAATCACTACTCTGGAGTACCACAATGTCTAAGACTCTGCGTAGTTCCTACACGAAGATCGTGAAGGGCCGCATGTCTGCGAATAAGGGCTTCTTGAAGGCGCTCAATGGCAACTTCACGATGCCCGGCTCGGTGCCCGTGGAAACGATGAGCACCGTGATCGCGGAGATGTGGGACACCTTCACCACTGGCGCGCTGAGCGCCGGCACGCTGACTTCCGATACCTCCAACAACCTGCTGGTTACGCTGACCGTGACCAACCGCTACACCTCCATCAAGAAGAGCGCGACCGAAAAGAACGCGATGGAGTACGACCCGGACGCCATGCTTGAGGCGAACGAGCAGGGCGCAGATGCGCTGCTCAAGGTTGTCCAGGGCAACGTCATTGCGGCGGCTATCGCTGCCACGCCGGGCCTCTCTGTGGCGCTTGGCGCGGGTGCGACCGGCTGGGTGGACGGCATCATCCCGGCCTCAGCAACCTATCCGGACGTGATCAACTGCATTGTCGCCCCGGTCGGGCGGCTGTTTGAGCGCGTCCGGAGCCGCAACGGCGGCACGAATGAGGGCATGGTGGCGGTCGCCGATGAGACGTTCCTGGCGCGGCTCAAAGCGCTGGCGAACTTCAACTATGCGCCCGGCCAGCTCCGTATTGATCCCAATGGCGACGCCTACTGGGATGGCGTGCGGATCTGGGGCCTGTCGGGCGAGACGAACTTTGGCGGCGCAAGCAACGCCTGCATGTACGTCATCGGCGGTCACGGCTTCGCCCTCAACTGGAACGATCCCCTGGTGTACTGGGAAACGGCCTCTGGCTGGGGACAGCCGGGCGACGGTTACTGGGAATACCAGCTCCAGCTCCCGCACGCCTACGGGCTGGTCAACAGCCAGTTCCTGGGCGAATTGACCAGCCCGGCCAGCTAATCACAGGCCGGCGCTCACTGTGAAATCACGGGAGACCTGACATGCCAAACAACGAAATTCAGCGGATGATCCGGGAGGCGAGCAGCCCCAGCCAGGCCGCCCATGGCGACTTTACCGCGCAGGTGTTGCGTGGTAATTCGTTCTGGGGGGCCAATCAGGCTGGCGTGGCAAGCCAGGCCGGGCTCTCCGCTACAACGCCTGTGCTGACGCTGTGGAACCCGCTCAGCAGCGGCGTTTACGTCATCCTCAATTATGCGTCGGTCATCTTCCCGGTGGCATGTGGGGCCGCCGCGGATGTCTGGCTGGCCGTCAGTGCCGCCATCGCTGCGGCTGGCGCGGAAGCCACGGGAACGGCGACGCCGGCCAAGAATGCGCTGATCGGCGGCAGTGCCGCCTGCAAAGCGCAGCTTCTGCTAGCCGCAACCCTGCCTGCCGCTCCGGTGGCGCTGGACCAAATGGGCGTCGAATGGACCGGGGCTATCACGACAGCGCCGGGCATCAATGCCATTCAAAAGCGTTATGACGGCGGCGTGATCCTGCAGCCCGGTACCGGTCTGTCGATTCAGACCAGCACCGCCAGCGGGGCAAACGGGATGCTGTGCAGCTACTTCTGGGAGGAAGTCCCGGTCAACAACTAACCACTATCACCGGGAGGCGCAAGCCTCCCGGATCCAACTTGGAGGATTCCTATGGCAAATGACAAGACTCCTGCGGCGGATACCCCGCCGCCCGCGCCTCCACCGGGTGTGATTCAGCTAACACCGGAGCAACTGAGCGAGTACATTGCGCAGGGCGTGCAAAAGGTGCTCGCGGCTATGCCGGCTCCGCAGGCTCCGCCGCCCGCGCCAGTGTTGCAGGCAACGCGCCAGGGTGCGGCCTTCGACAAGCTGACCGGCGCAACCGATGACCCTCGCGGCGTCATCGTCATGGGCGACGGCCTCACGCTGTGTGACAAGGACGGCGTGCCGGTGGTGTTCAACTATGAGGATGCCCGCGAGCTGATCTGCGATCCGCCTCAGCTTGAGCAGGTTGCAAAGCAGTACACGCGGCGGATCCTCACCCCGCAGGAAGCTGCGGCCGCCGCCCCGCCCGTCAAGAAGCGTCGCTTGCGTGGACAGGCGCAGCCCAAGGCCTAACCCATGGCAGATACCATCGTCAGCGTGATTGATTCCGCCCGGCAAGAGCTGGGCAAGCTCGGCGCGGGCAAGGATAGCTGGTTTACCGATGACCAGATCCTTGACCGCATGCTGCAGCACACGCTGGCTCCCAGATCCGCGGGGGCGCTGGTGCAATTCCGGCTGCTCACGCCGGCCTCCAGCTCGCCGCGGATCTGGAAGTGGTTCAAGCCGGCCGGCTGGCGGCATGTCTATCTCTACGGGATTGACTTCACGCACGCCGGTGGTGCCAGCTACACGGTTAACGCCAGTGGGAGCATCATCCTGAAAGAGGGCACGGACAGCAGCGATCCGCTGTATGTAACCGCCGTGGCGGTCGAGTTCGACAAGCTGATGGTGGATCTGCTGATGTCGATGGCGACCCAGCGCAGCCAGGATCAAAGCCAGGCCACGATGAACGGCCAAATCAGGCCAGCCGCCGAGTATGAGCAGATCCTACAGATGGCCGCCGTCTGGCAGGGGGTGCAAAGTGCCTGAGCGCATTAGAGGCGAGAATGGCTGGGATGGTCCGGTGGAGATTGTCTTGCCGGGCACCGTCAACTGGGAAAACGATGCCAAGACGCTGGCGGCACTCATTCAGGACAGTGCGCCGGTCGGACGCGGCACGCTTAAGACCGACCTCAGCTTGCGACGCGCAGGCTACAGCAAGATCCGCGACGGACGGTCCGTCACTGGATTTCAACTCATCGTTCACAACAGCTATGCCCGCGTACAGGATGAGGGCGGCGACATTCCGGAACGGTTCCCCAAGGGCTATGAGCTAATCGCGAACGATGATCGCACATCCCTTGGACCACGCGCCGGCAAGGCCCTGCGTTGGGGGACTCCCGGCGCTTACGTGTTTGCCAAGTCAGCCGGGCCGTTCCACATTGAGGGCCAGAACTACCTGCAGCGCGGATTCGACCGGTGGATTTCCGCGCGCGGACACGATGGCCTGCAAGTCATGTGGCTTGAGGATGAGCAGAAAGCGGAGGCAGCGGCGTAATGGCTACCACCAGCAAATTTGGCCGCATTACGGAACTGCTAATTGCGCATCTGCTCACCTCGGGCGTAGTCACGTCGGCGCATTCCAACTGGGGGGGCGCGCCGGTTGTTGACGGCGTGGATGTCGATCTAACGTGGGGTGGCGGCTTCACTGACCAGGACTGCAACGGTGTGCTACGCCGCAGACGGCCGTTCAACCTGCGGATCCGCGCGGGCAGCAGTGACGCCATTGAAACAGCCTTTGAAACGATCCTGACCCTCTGGTACGACGCGGCACGCCGCGAGGCGCTGAGCGCGCTGGGTGTCACTTCAATTCTGCCGCGGAGCGACGATCCGCCGATTGTCTGGCCTGGACAAGGCGACAACAGCGGCGGATCTGTCGCCGATTTTCAGTTCAACGTGCAGGTCGAATTCAACTACTAGGAGCAACGATGTCACGCAACAAGCCAGCAGCGCCCGGCCCTCAGCCGCAAATCGCCCAACGCCCGGACGGCAAGTGGGGAGTACAGCAGCCGGACGGGACGTTTGCAGAAGAAGCGTTCGAGACGCGAGGGGACGCCAAGCGGTATTTCATCGACAACCACGCTCCGCCGTCTGCTGCGGCGGCACAGGAGTAAGTAATGCCTACACCACACAACACGCAAATCAACGGAGTCAAGTGGGCCGCGGGCTCGCTGGCGACGCCTACAGCCGCGGCCTATTACCGCACTGTCGGGATGGACTTCAGCATTGTTGAGGACCGGGATTTCATCGCCGGCGCAGTCTCGGCGGGAATCGCGCAGGATCTTCCCTCCCGGCTCGGCAACCGCAAGAGCCGCGGCAAGTTCAGCGTAGAACTGGCCGGCTGTCCGGGTTCGCCCGCCGCCGCTTCGCCGGCGAACTTCGCTCACTGGGGAGCGCTGATGCGTGCCTGCGGCTTTGTGGAGACCTGCGTGGATGCAACCTCGCTGAGCTACCAGCTGAGCGATAACACGCACCTGACCGGGGACGGCGGGCCTACGGATGCGATTGACCTGACCTTCAATGTTGATGGCCTCCAGCAAAAGGCCATTAACTGCGTCGGCGACGTGTCCATCGTGTACGAAGTCAACAAGATCCCGCGCCTGGATTTTGACTTCACCGGGAACATAGATACCGGCGCGGCCGCTGCGGCAACATCGAGCCTGACAGAGACCGCCATCGGGTCTTTCACAGTCGGGCCGGCTGGCCTGGACTGGGCAACGGCGACGGCCGGCTTGAATGGCGTGGCGGGTCTGTCGATCGACAAATGCACCGTCAAAGTCGGCAATGTAATCACACTGCCCCCGAACGCGAACAGTGCCTATTACGGCTTTGATGTGCCGTACATCGTGCGGCGCAAGCCTTCGATTTCGCTCTCGGTCCGGATCCCGGCGCTGTCCAGTTACAACGCTGAAGACCTGCTGGCGGCCGGCACGAGCCAGGCGCTCAGTATCAGCTACACGGCCGGTGGCAGCAGCTTTAAGACGTTGACCTTGACGGCAAACATTGTGCTGACCGGCAAGTATCCGGCCCGTGCGGACATGGGCGGCATGCAGTACTGGAACCTCTCGGCTGAGCATGACGGCCTGACCAACCTGCTCAAGCTGGCAGTCACCTAATCCCGCCGCGGCGGGCACCTTACAGGAGTCAACGATGGAAATCACATTGCAGTCGCGCCTTGCGGGCGTGACAGTCAAGGTTGTAGACGAGCGGTTCCCCGATGACCCGCCCGGCGAAATCCAACTTCGCGCGCTGACGGCCCGCGAAGCGCTCTACGTGCAGAGCGTGATTGACAGCACTGCCGGGGATGAAAAACTGGCGGCTGTCAACACGCTTAGCGCCCGCGTCGGCATTCAGGGCTGGAAGGGCCTGCGGCGGCCCGATGGCGGCTCACTGGAGTACCGTGGCGAGGCCCAGATCATTCTTGGGGACAAGGTCCTGCTGACGCAGGAATCCTGCGTCCTGGAGCTTCCTGGTGTCCTGCTCAGGAGCCTCAACACCTATGTGGAACGGCTGTCCCGACTGAGCACAGATGAGGCCACGGCGCTGGGTTTTATTTCGCCGCCCGCGCCGCCGGCCTCGGCTGCGGGGTAACGGCTCCGGGGCTTGAGGGTTGCTACTCGTGCAGTGGCATGTGCCATGTGCGAGGGGTCAATGGGGAGCTGGTCTACATCAAGAGCTGCCCCTATGCCGATGTGCCGCCACTTGTGACGCTGGCAGCCAAGCTGGAGGGCCGGAGCGGGCCATGGCTTGATCAGCCCGCATGGCTGGATGAAGTGTTCGAGCTGCAAACCAGATTGCGCCGGCAGGCGCGGGAGAGCTGACCTTGGAACCACGCACGTTAACAGTCAAGATCATGGCCGATGGGTCCGTGGCTGTCAGCGAGCTGGAGAGCGTTGGCAAGGCCGGGAACCAAGCGGCGGGCGGCACTGCTGAGAGCTGGACTACCAGTTTTTCCACCATCGCGACCGGCGTGAATCAGGCGCGGCAACTAATCAGCGCGGCCTGGGGAGAGGTGTCCGCGCTTGTGGAGCGCGGCACGGCTGACAACAAGGCTGAGGAAGACAGCGTAATCAGCCTGACCACGGCGCTTGAGGCGCATGGACATGCCGTGGATGCGAACGTAGAGGCCAGCCGGCGCTATGCCGATGAGGCCATGAAGCGCTTCGCGATTGACGATGACGAGATCCTTAAGATTGAAGCGATAGCAGCCAGCTACGGGCTGGCCGGCCGGGACATTCAGACCTTTGCGGATGACGTAATCGCCACGCATGAGCGCACGGGCAAATCGGTTGAAGCCAGCGAAATGATTGTGGAAAAGGCGATGGGCGGGCAGGTCAAGAGCTACCACGCGCTGGGCATCGAAATCGACACGACCGGGACCAAGAGTGATGTGCTGGCGCAGCTCCACACCAAACTCGCGGGAAGCATGGAGGCGGCGGAGCAAAAGGCGCAGGGCTATGAGGGCCAGCTGAAGCTGCTGAATGACCAGGAAGACAACTTGCTTGGCAGCATGTCCAAGCTCATCACGCAGAACCCGGACACGCTGGCGATGCTCAGCGGCCTGAGTAGTGCCGTTGGCGACTTGACTACAGATATCGACAACTGGCGCGGGGGTATGGTCAGCGCCGCAGACCAAGGCAAACACACAGCCATGACGATTCATGCTGAGTTTGACGATATGGCCGCGAACGTGGTGGAGTCTGTGGCTGTTGTCGGTGCTGCGGTCAAGGATATTTTCGACGGTGTAGCGATTGGGTTTGACTGGCTGCTCAAGACTTCGGGCGATGCCCTCCTCAGCCTGGGGGACGCCGGCAACAAGATCCGTGGATTCTTTGGCCGGGACGCGATGGATCTGAGCGGGATCCGCGATTTCCGGGACACTATGGCCGGCGCGCTGCTCATCACTCAGCAAGACATTGCCGCGAATCAGGAAGCCGCTACCAAGGCCTCAGCGTTCGCGCTGGAACTCCGGAACCAGGCTGAGGCTGCGCGGCAAGGGCTGGCCTCAACATCTGACCTTACCGCGGCCATCAACGATCAGTCGAGCGCAATAGGCGGGGATGAGGGCGCCGGCGGGGATCTGGCGAAAGCGCCAAAGGCCGGCAAGGGCGGCGGTAAGGGGCTCGTGGGCAGTATCGAGGATCTGACTGGCAAATACAACAGCCTCGCTGCCGCACAACGGGATGTCAAACAGAGCACGGTGGACAACCTGTTCAAACCGGCCAGCGCAGACAAAATGCAGGACTACACGCAGGGCCTGCTGGATCAGCTCATGGGCGGCGGCATGTCGCAAGGTTCCGCGACCAGCTTTATTGACAGCCTTGGCTTGCCGACGCCAGATAGGCAAGGCACTGAGCCTGTGGGCAGGGCTTCGGGTAGTGATGACCCTTGGGGAGCCTACAGCGATAACAGCTATGACTACGGCACTGGTGGAGGCAGCGGGTACGGGATGATCGCCCCGCGCTTTAGCCAGGGCGGCCGTAACACCAATGGTGGCCCCTACGACCCTTCAAAGTACCCCGGCTCCCAGAGCCGCGGTCCTTGGGATTTCAGCGGCCCTCCGGGGATTCAGGAGCTGTTGCAGTATTACGCGGCCATCGGCCTGATCACGGAATCGCAAAAGCTCGGACACATGGTGGATCCCAACCAGGGCAACTACTATGCCAACTACTCCGGCGCGCATGACCTGGTCCCCTTCGGTTCGCTTGGAACCAGTCCGGACAAGCCCCTCTACATGACCTTAGTGGGCGGTTCTGCCGCCCTGGCGGAAAACGCCATCGGGAGCGCACGATGAGCAACACCGTCATGCTCTATCTGCTGGGCTGTGAAGCGCCGGGCATCGCCGCCACGCCGTACAGCGTGGGCGGTGCGGCCAGCGGCAGCATTACGGCCGGCACTTACAACTTCTGCATTGCGGCCTTCCCGACGCCGGACGAATCTTGCATTGACCGCGTGGGCTGGAACCAGACGGAAGTCTCGAACGATGGCACGCTCAACATCACACAGCCGCATGTCGGAATCGCAGTTGCATCCGGCAACCGGTCCATCACCTTCAACTGGCTGGCTCCGACAGTCCCCTGTGATCACTTCCAGGTGCTCTACAACCCGGGGATTTTGTTCGGGTACTGGCACCGGCTCAAGTCTGTGCCAGGCGACCAGACGAGCACAACGATTACCACGCTGACGGCGATAACGCCGGGAACGGGCAGCCTGACCCTGCGCAAGCTGGACGCCGGGACCAAGCAGCTGTGGTTTGATGGCAACCTTGCGCTGGAGATTGTGCCGGGCGCGACGCTGACTTTCCCCGGACCGACAACCTACACCGTCAAATCCATCTCCCACACAGACGCGGTTTACTTCGACTTCCTGCCGCGCGGCACTCAGACGGTGGTAACGGTCAACGAAGCGATTACCAGCGCCGTGGGGGATATCGGCACGTATCCGACCGGGGACAGATTGGCGCAAATTGTGCCGATTTCCACGGCCGTTTACGGTTCGCCATCGTACAACTACGGAAGCATCATCGGCATGGGAGAGGGCCGGCAGCTGTCGATAGTTACGGATCTTAACCCGAGTTGGCGCGCCCAGAGCTTCACTAACTTTGCCGGCTATGAGGCTGCCAAGAGCTGGGCGGGCAACTGCCCCATTACTCAGCTTTCGCTCGATGTTCCGGTAAGTCAGGTCCATGGCTGGGACTTCAAGCGGCTGCTGATGTGGGTCCAGGCCAAGGCCCGTGTGCTGGTCTATGACGACTGCAACGCGGGGTTTTTCTCGCCATTCAACCAGTTCCGGGGGCAGCTTGGCGGTCCTCCGACGCTGATGTCCAAGAACGGTCAGCACGTTGTGCGCATCCCCGTAAAGGTCGATAGCGCGTTGGGGTGCGTCTGATGCCAGTCCATCGCGTCAAGCTGACCGGCCCGAACGGCACAGCAACCGGTGTAGCCTCGCCAGCGGTGCTTAAGTGCACCAAGACGGTCAACATGCCGGCGACCTGCAACGGCACGCTGGCGGGCAACTATGAGCGCTACAGCGATGAATCCAGCAGCGGCAACGCTTGCCAGGGCAACGGCCTGATTGAGTGGACACGTGACGGTGCGCGGATCTTCACCGGCCGCACACTGGTAAAGACTGACAATCTTGCGGCGGGCAACCCGCAAATCACACTTGAGGCCACGGATCTGTTCGGGCTGCTGAATAACTGCCTCGCGGTCGATGGCAGCGGCAATCCGATTTTCACGCTGGAGACTACTGCTACAGGCACCTTGAGCGCTGAGGCGATCTTTCCTGTGGGCACCAGCGGCGGCCTGGAATTGAAATGGTATCCGGCCTATACCAGCGGTGCGGCACGCAGCGGGGCGGCGACACCGCCCGGCACAGTGCTGGATGTCGGGGGCATTACCAGCGGCTCCACATCCGCCACGATGGGCATCCCGGACGATAACCGGCTCCCCCCGTCCGGCCTGGCACGCATCGGATCCGAGGTGCTCTACTACGACGGCTATGACCTCAAGGCGACCGGCGCGGCCATGATTGCGCACAACATGGTTCGCGGCTGTCTTGGCACCACAGCGGCCGCACACGCCGGCGGGGCCTCGTTCTTCAGTCTGCAGTACAACGGCTTTGTCTATGCGCAGCCGCTGGTGGAGGGCAGCCCGGACGGTGGGGCAACCTGGATCACGCTCGATCCGGCGGCGTACACCGTCAACTATGCAGAGGGCAGTATCAGCTTTGCCGTGGATCCGCTGGTTACTGGCCCCACCCCGATGGTCGCGCCGGCGACGGATCTGCGCATTACAGCTGACTACTACGATCTGGCGCATGCTGGCGCTACGGCGCTCTGCCTTGCGAATCCTTCAGGCGGCCGTACAGGCGTCCTTGAGACGCTGCTGAGCGGCGCGGTTACGGCTGGCGGTCCGGGGCTGTCCAGTGGCGACTGGGACATTGACCTCAGCTATGCAGCCGTGCAGCGTCTCGCCACGAGCGGAGCGCAGAACCTGCGCAACGTGATTGCAACGCTGGTTGCGCAGCTCGGCCCAACGCTTATCGGCAAGGATAACGGGGTCTGGCCGGTCTATGACATTGCCATGTTCGTTGACCACAGTTCGGGCAAGCTGTGCCTGCACGAGCTGAAACAGGATCCCAATAATCCGGTGCGCCTGACCGGCTGCGCTGGGAAAACACGGCGGTTCGCCCTCAGTGACACCTACAGCATGGTCTGCGTCAACTACACGGTCGGGGGCGATCCCCGCTGCTGCGTTGTGGCGCTGTCCAACCTGGATCCGGCAAGCAATCCGAACACCTCACTGCTCGTTTATGACCTCGCCGCCTACAACAAGCTGTTCCCTTCGCACGGCTTGCCTCAGCCGCGGGCGCTGATCATCGACGGTGGCGAATGCGGGCCAGGCGTTGCGGCTCATCTGGGCCAGGTTGCCTTGCGCAAGGGCCTGACTCAATACGAGGCCCGGACCTACAACCTTTCCGGATTCGTCGGCACGATCCCGGAAGTGGGAACGGTCGTGGACATGGAGGACGGGTTTGAGGGCGTACTGTGGAGCGTGGCCTTTGAGCTGGCTGGCGGCGCGGAAACCATTACGGCCACAGTGGTTGACTTCACGGGCGGTGTGCCATGAGCGGCATCGTAGCCATTGGGCCGGGCGGTCAGCGCACGGCGGTCAACAGCTATGAGCGGGCGCTGCAGCTCATCAACAACACTGCTGACCCGACATTCCTGACCGCCACCGAATTCCCTGTACCGCCTGCCGTCTTTACATCGCCACTGCCGCTAGCAAATGGCGGCCTCGGCACGATCCTGAGCGCGCCGGCCGCGGATGCGGTATGGGGCTACGATCTGAGTGATGGCGCAAGCTGTGCAATGGCAATCGGCAGCGGCCTGACCTACACCCATGCCACGCACACGCTGAGCGCCAGCGGCGGTGGTGGCACACCGGGTGGGGCTGATACCTACGTCCAGTTCAATGACGCTGGCGCGTTCGGCGGCACTGATGCACTGACGTTCAACAAGGCGACCGGGCTGCTGGTGGTCGGCAAGGCTGCGCTCGGTAACGCTGTTCGCCTGATGGGCTTTACCAGCGGATCCACTCAGATTGAAGCCCAGGCGGTGGCTGGGTCCAGTGTGCTGAAACTGCCGGCTGCAACAGATACGCTGGTCGGCAAGGCCACCACCGACACCTTCACCAATAAGACGCTGGACAGTGCAGGGGCCGGGAACAGCCTCTTGGTCAACGGTGTTGCGATGACAGACAACACCGGCACGGGCAAGGTGGTTCGCGACACTTCGCCGGCGCTCGTGACGCCGGATATTGGCGCGGCCACGGGCACAAGTCTGGCGGCGACGGGGGCGCTTACCAGCAGCAGCCCCAGCGCGGGGATCGGCTATGCAACTGGTGCTGGAGGGAGCACAACGCAGGGTATCGCCGGCAAGAATGCGGCCGTAACGCTTAACAAGCTCTGCGGTCTGATCACCATGAATGCTGCCAACCTGAATGCCGGGGCGACGGTCAGCTTCACCTTCAACAACAGCAGCATCGCCGCCACGGATTACGTGCATGTGAAGCATGAGAGCACAGGCACGTTCGGCGCGTACCGCATCTCTGCCAACCAGACGGCCGCGGGATCTTGCGTCGTCACTGTCAAAAACGACAGCGCGGGCAACCTGGCGGAGGCCATCGTGCTCCGCTTCAAAGTTGATAAGGCGGTCATAACTTAATGGACAACGGAGTACAACATGAGCGCAGAGCTTTTCCCAAAGGCCCTGATGGCCTTTGTCGCGATTGTAAGCACAGCCGTGCTTACCTACAGGCTGGTAACGCGCTACGCGTGGCAGAAATCCTGCTCGTCGGGGGACTGCCTGTCCTGTGGACATGGCTTGAGGCGCGCGGCGTGTTCCACATCAACCCTGAATGGGTCACGCTCTACATCGGCGGCGTCTGCGTGCTCACGGCGGCCAGCTACGGCTGGCGTTTCAAATTCGCACAGCCGCCATCGCCACCATCAGACCCGGCATCGCCGTAGAGGCCTCGCCTAGTTATCAACCCGGCGCGGCGCGGGCAACAGCCGCAACGTAGTGTGATGGAGTGCGATATGAGCATCCTGTCCAAGGCGCTGAACAGCGCCTCAATCAAGCTGCTGTGGGGGTTCCTCAAAGGCCTCATTGAGGCTGAGGCGGAGGAACCGCTGGAGCAGTACCTTGCTGACCACGCCAGCTATGAAGACCTGGACGAGCTGGAAAAGATCGTCGCGGATGCCCGCGAGATTAAAGCCGGTCGATGAGCGGCCGGCACATCAATGACGCTGGCCGCAAGCTCATCGAGCAGTTCGAGGGGCGCAGGCGGGCCGTCTACAAGGATCCCGTGGGACTCCCGACTGTCGGTATCGGCCATCTGCTGACGGCGGCGGAAAAGGCGCGCTGGCCGGTCGGGACGGTGCTCACGGATGAACAAATCAACACACTGTTCGCTGGCGACATCGCCGGGTCGGAACAGGCTGTGGCGAAAGCGGTCAAGGTTGCGCTGACTGACAACCAGTTCGCCGCCCTGGTCAGCTTCACTTTCAACTGCGGTCCCGGCGCGCTGCAGCAGTCAACGCTGCTACGCAAGGTGAACGCCGGCGATTTCCACGGTGCTGCTGATTGGTTCGCGCCATGGAATAAAGCCAAGGGCAAAGTGCTGCCGGGCCTGACGCGCCGGCGGGCGGCCGAGAAGGCACTGTTCCTACAGCACTAGCGGCCGCCGTCCCTTGGTGATTCGTGCCAGTGCGGCGGTGCCACTAACCAGCGGCCGGAACAGATCGGCTAGGTGTGTGGAGATGGAGGGTAAGCAGCGAGAGCACTGCCGCGCCGTGGCCGGCCATAAGACAGCCGGCGCACGTTGTTTGTACGCACAACGCGAAATCTTGTTAGAATTCAAATATCCCAGTCTCTGCGGAGCCCACCACCCATGCCACACGCTGTTCGCCTTGCCCTGCCTTTCGGTTTACTCCTGCTGCTTTGCGCTTGTGGCGGGGGCACGCGCTCCGGTCTACACAGCGCCGGTCCGGCGGTGCAACTGCTG
>JADMIO011356686.1_pt1 | contig 51206 bp, 42 predicted proteins | sample 8958161 | NCBI WGS metagenome assembly JADMIO01 (sample SAMN16585339, study PRJNA669376) | soil metagenome | isolation source: Crop rotation soil | place: USA: Cullars Rotation, Alabama | collected 2011 | reverse complement strand
CGCGACAACTTGTCCACGTGGAATTCTAAGCTTAGGATCCCAATGTGCTGGAAAGGATCTCGACCGACGAGCACCACGTCAGCCAGGAGTTCCGGGCGTCGGTCGGTGCCCCGTGGCCCTTCCTCTCGGACCCGGAGCGCACGGTGCAGAAGGACCTCGACATCCAGGAGTACACGGATCCGGAGCACGATCCGATGGTCCCGCACACGCTGGTGCTCAAGCCGGGACTCGTCATCCACAGCGTCTACAACGGCTACTGGTACTGGGGACGTCCGTCCGTCGCAGATCTGCATCGCGACCTGCGCGACGCGACGCGCGAGATCCGCCCCGATTGGGACCTGGGCATGCCGGGCCTCCGAGCGGCGTGGGATGCCGGCGACGTCGCCGCCTTCCACGGCTGGAATCGCTGGAGCCCCGAGCGGGTCGCGGCCGAGCGCGAGCGGATCGGCCTCGGGGGCTGACGGCCTCCGCGAGCACGGCCCCGGCAGCGACCAGGCATTCCCCGGGTGCGCGCAGAGCGGACGCGGTGGCACCGTCAGCTTCACCGTGAACGACCCAGCAGCTGCGACGGTGCGCTTCCGCCAGAGCGAGCGCCGAGAGCTTGACCGCTTGCTCGACGCAGTCGGCGGCGGCAGCGAGCTCGACGAGCCCTCCGTCGACCTGGGCCTGATGATCGCGGCGTACCGCGGCCGCGACGAGCCGGCGTAGAGCTGGATCAGATCTGAGGATGCTCATGCTCCGAGTCTTCACCGACACAGGTCGGCATCTCATCCGTGCCAGTCCCTGGTCGCGTCACTGGTGCGGGCGCCGGATCACGCGTGCCCAGCGCACGCGTGAGCTGGCCGAAGGCGGCGAGCAGCCGCGCCTCGAAGTCCTCTTGCTGTTGCACCTGCGCGTCCCGGTGCTCCTGCACCGTCGCGTCGCGGATCCGGTCGCGTTCGGCCTGCCGGGTCTGCGCGAGCAGGATCAGCGGTGCCGCGTACGCCGCCTGGGTCGAGAACGCGAGGTTGAGCAGGATGAAGGGATAAGGGTCCCAGTGCCGGATGACCGCGAACGCGTTGAGGGCGATCCACACCGCTACGACGATGCTCTGGCCGATGATGAACCGGGGCGTGCCGAACGCCCGCGCGAAGCGTTCGGCAAGGATCCCGAACCGGTCGTTGCCGAACGTCCCATGGTGGGGTCGGCGAGGACGCGGACCGGTCATCGTGGCGGCGCTGACATCGGTGGTGTGCAGCGGCGGCCCGCGCCGGTCCGATCGCCCACGACCAGCCGCCGCGGCTCAGCACCCGGAAGAAGCCGCCGGTGACGAGCGCGGCCTCGACGAGGCCGAGCCACATTCCCCGGGGCGACGGGGCCCGCCGATGAGAACCTCTGCTGTGAGGTCGGCGATCCGCAGCAGGTCCGACGGCGTCGTGGCGGTGGCAGTCATGGCGTCGACAGTGGCGTGTCGACGACGCCCTCGCGCCCGTCAACACCCTGGCCGCGCTACCGGAGGCGCTCAGGAGCACCGCAAGGATCGTGTGGCAGCGCAGCCAACCAGCGCTATGACGGGCGCGAGGGCATCGCCGATGCGCGAGTGTTGGCAGCCCATGCCCACCGACACCGACGGCTCGAAGCCGACCATCTCCCCACCGGCGCCCACCTTGCTGTCGGTGAACGTCGGTCTGCCGAAGGACGTGCTCTGGCAGGGCAAGACGGTCTTCACCGGCGTGTTCAAGGACCCCGTCTCCGGGCGTCGCCGCGTGGGGAAGCTCAACGTCGACGGCGACGGGCAGGGCGATCTTGGCGGGCACGGTGGGGAGCACCGCGCCGTGTTCGTCTACCAGATGGACTCCTACCGCTATTGGGAGCGCGAGCTCGGGCGAGACGACTTCGTCTATGGGCAGTTCGGCGAGAACTTCACCGTCGAAGGCCTCAGCGATGCGGACGTCTGCATCGGTGATCGGTATCGGATCGGCAGCGCCGTCTTCGAGGTCACGCAACCACGGGTGACGTGCTACCGCGTTGGGATCCGCATGAACGATCCGCGCATTCCGGCGCTGCTCGTCTCACACCACCGCCCGGGCTTCTACTTCCGCGTGCTCGAAGAGGGCGATGTCGAGGCCGGCGACGACATCGTCAAGCTCGCCTCCGGAAGCGAGCAGATGTCCGTCGCCGAAGTCGACGCGCTGCTCTACCTCCCCGGCCACACGCGCCAGCAACTGCGGCGAGCGCTGCGGATCCTCGCGCTGAGCCCTGGCTGGCAGGGGTCGTTTCGGGCGCTACTCGAGGCCGGGCCCGGCAGCGGCAACGCCGGGCTGGCGGTCACCAGCCCACGCCCCGCCTGGCCGGGCTTCCGCAAACTGATGGTCGCGGCGATCACCGGCGAGAGCGACTCGGTGATCTCGATCCGTCTCGAGGATCCCGACCGTGCGCGCCTCCCGGCGGCTGAGCCGGGTCAGTTCCTGACGCTCCGAATCCGTCCCGACGACGCGCAGCGGTCGGCGCTACGCAACTACTCGCTCTCCGGACCCCCCGACGGCGGCTACTACCGGATCACCGTCAAGCGTGAACACGACGGCATCGTGAGCGGCTATCTGCACACGCGCCTGGCCGTCGGGGACCAGATCGACGTCGCCGCACCCCGCGGCACCTTCATCCTCGACCGGTCGCAGGCCCCCGTGCTGCTGATCAGCGCCGGGATCGGCGCCACCCCGGTGCTCGCCATGCTGCATGCGCTGGCCGAGCAGCATTCCGATCGGCACGTCTGGTGGCTGCACGGCGCGCGCAGCCACAGCGACCAACCGTTCGCCGCCGAGGCCCGAACCGTCCTTGCATCGCTGCCGAACGTGCGCGCTCATGTGTACTACAGCCGCCCCGGCCCGGACGACCGGCAAGGCCGCGACTACGACACCCCCGGCCGCCTCACAGCATCGCTGCTCGCCGGGCTCGAGCCGCCGCGCGATGCCGAGGCATATCTCTGCGGGCCCAGAGCGTTCATGGATGAGATCAGTGCCGGCCTGGGCGCGATCGGCGTCGACGCGTCACGCATCCACACCGAACCGTTCGGACCGGCGCCGGGTCTGACACCGGGCATCGCAGCGACACCTGCGCGCGTGCCCCACCCGCCCGCCGGCCGGCCGGGGGACGGCCCGACGATCGAATTCGCCCGCAGCAACCTTGCCATTCCATGGAGCAGCGAGTACGCCAACCTGCTCGAACTCGCCGAAGCATGCGACGTGCCCGTCCGCTGGTCGTGCCGCACCGGTGTCTGCCACAGTTGCGAAACGACCCTCATCGCGGGCGACGTTCAGTACAGCCCGGACCCGATCGAGGCCCCTGCCGATGGAAGCACGCTCATCTGCTGCTCACAGCCGCGCCGGGATCTCGTGCTCGACCTGTGACCCCGGTATTCGCTAACCGGGAGAGACCGGGGCTTGCGCTGGCCCGGTGACGTCGCAGTGGTGCCTCGCGCGCCGGTCAGACAACGCGCACCGGCGTGCCGAGTCGCGCGAAGGAATAGACCACTGTGGCCTCTGGCAGCGGCAGTCGAGCGCAGCCATGCGACGCGGGCTGGGCCGGCACGCTCGCGTAGCCGTGCAACGCCCAGCCGGCGTTCCAGTAGGACGCATACGGCAGCCAGGTCTTGTAGGGGACCGACCACGAGCGGACCTCCTTGCGGTAGATGGCGAAGCGCCCAGGCGGGGTGCCGAGGTCCGCGTCGTCGCCGCCGACGCCGGTCGAGGTGTGGATGGCGCGCACGACCTTCGCGCCGTCGAGCAGCAGCACGACGCCCTTCGCGCGATAGATCTCGATGTGGCGGCCGTGCCCGGTGGACAGGGGGACCGGGGTCGTCGCGGTCTCCAGGCGAGCGGATGTCACGGGGCCGACGACGCCGTCGCGCGGGAGCCCCTCCCACGACTGGAAGGCCAGCACGGCCTGCTGAGTGCGGTAGTCGTAGCTGCCCGTGACCGCGCGCCGCGGCAGGTAGGACAGTGCGGCGAGCCGAGTCTGTACGGCGCGCGGGTCCAGCGGCGGACGGACCCGCTCGGCCGGCGGCTGGGGCGGTGAGAAGGCCGGCCGGGCGTAGTCGGCGGTCGAGGTGACGATGTCCGCGTGCCCGGGCACGCGGATCCGAAAGAGGGTGAACCCGGTGGCTGCACTCGCTGTGAACACGAGCTGGCTCAGGCGGGCGGTCGCCATCGCGCTGTCATCTGTGCCGAACCGTCGCGACAGGCGCAGCGTGACACGACGGCCGCCCACCGCCGCGGCGGTCAGCGCGACCCCATATGGAATCGCGGTGCCATAGGCGCCGCGCCGCTCAGCCGCGGTCGGCCCGGCGAAGAGCGCCTTCAAGGCGCCGCCGAGGCGACCTTCACCTGCGGGCAGGGTGCGGGTGACCACGCCCATCTGCTCGCCGTGAAGCAGGTACACCCGGGCCGTATCGGCCCGGGCCGCGCCGGGAAGCGCGAGACCCAGGAGGACGGCGAAGAGCACGGTTCGTCGACCGCTCGCTCGCGGGCGGCAGATGGGAGTGGAGGTCATGGCCGCAACGGTGCCGGACGGCGCGGGCATTCGCGCCCGTGGCCCACGGGCTGCATCCCTGGTCGGGGCCGCCGGAGCAGCACCAGTGGGGCGATTCGTGGATGGCGAGACCCGGACTCGAACCGGGGACACCACGATTTTCAGTCGTGTGCTCTACCAACTGAGCTATCTCGCCGCGGCCGGGGAGGATAACGCCGCCGGCGCGGCGCCCGGAAGCGCGGCTACACGGCGTCAGGTCGCGGCCCTCGCCGCGGCGACCTCCTTCATCGTGTTCATCGCGGTCATGGGGTCGACCACCGGGCGCACCTCGATGTCGGCGTAGACCATGAAGGGGTACTCGGCCATCATGCGGTGGATGTCGCTGGCGTCCTCGGCGTCGAGGATGCCGAGCCCGCCGCCGCCTACGAAGAAGTAGAGCGTCTCCATCTGCGGCGCGTACTTCTGCGTCCACGCCGCCATGGCGGCCCCGAGCTGCGGCATGCGGTCCGGCGGCGGGGCGAGCTTCAGGCGAACGATGACGGCGACCTTCATGGTGTGCCTCCGATGGTGCGCGTGGGCCGGACCGCCCGATCATCGCCCCCTTGGCGGCCGAACGCCAGCCGCGCGGAGGGCCACCCGAGCGATCGCTCAGCGCCCCGCCCAGGCCAGCAGCTCCGGCAGCGGGTCGATCGGCGCCCCGCCCGGCACACGCCAGCCGACCGTCCAGATCTCGAAGTGGAGGTGGTTGGCGCCGCTCGTCGTGCCGGTCGCGCCGACTTGGCACAGCGTCGCGCCCGCCGCGACGGCCGCGCCCGGCGCGACGACGGTCGAGTGTCGCAGGCAGTGGGCGAAGAAGTAGTCGCGCCCGTCGGCCGCGTCGAGCACGACGTATTCGCCGGCGCCCTCAGCCTGGAAGCTCGTGCGGCTGATCGCCCCGGCGTACGGCGCGACGACCGGCGTGCCCGCGGCGGCCAGGATGTCCTGACCCTCGTGGACATGGCCGACGCGCCCGGCCCCGAAGCGGCCGTCCGCCCCGCCGAAGTCGAAGGCGCCGGCGACCGGGAAGACGCCCGGCCCGCCGGGCGACGGCGCGGGAACCGCCGGCAGCGGCGCGGGGATGGGCGCGGCGGGCGCCGGGGCAGGGACGGGCGCTGGATTCGGGCGGCGGCGCACGAAGATTCGCACTCGGCCGGGGTGCGCCCCGTCGCGCCGCAGCGTGCGGCCGTGCGGGTCCTTGACGTGCAGGCGCACGACGTAGCGCCCGATGCGCAGCTTCAGCGAGGACGGCAGGTGCACGGTCACGGTGCGTCCCGTCGGCAGCCGTCCCAGCGAGCGCCGCGCCACCGGCCGGCTGCCCGGCAGCCGCACAACGACGATCCGCGCGCGCACCCGCGTCACGCCGCGCTGGCGCACGCGCAGGCGCAGCACGGGCGCGGCGGCGCCGGCGACGATCTCCCGCGGCGTCGCCGTCAGCCGCGACGCGATCGGGCGCGCGTCGGGCACCGGCAGCGGGTCGCCGAACGCGGCGCCGCCGCTGCGCAGCTGGCTCACGACCGCACCGCCGCTGCCGCTGGCGGCGCCGGCGGCGCCGGCGGCGCCGGCGGCGACAGGCGCCGGGCCGAGCATCGCGAGCAGGACGATCGCGGCGAGAGCGAACCGCATGAAGGGCAGGGTCGGCCAGTCCGGCCCCACCCTCAAGCGCTGCAAGCACGCGCCCGATCGTGCGCGGTCAGCCGCCCGCCGCGAGCTCCAGCGACACCGTGACGTCGTAGATGCCGTTGGCGATCACCGCGTCGACGTACTCCGCGATCGCGGCGCGCCGCTCCTCGAAGTCGCTGGCGGCCTGGCCGGCCTCGAGCTCCTCGAGCGTCCCGTCGAAGAAGCCGAACGTCACGACCTCGTCGGGGTCGGCGAGCCCGCGCAGCGTGTGGAAGCGCACCCAGCCGGGCGGCGCCTCGTCGGCGCTGGGCATGAACGTGTCGCGGAACTGGTCGAACGTGCCCGGCTTCAGCCGGCGGACGGTGTGCGCACAGAGCATGGTGTGCCTCCTTCGGGCGGACGATGGCGTCGTGGTCCGGTCCCGGCGTCAGCCGTTACGCGCGCATCGCGGGCGCGCGGCTCACCTCGGGATGTAGTCGAACGTGTCGGGGTTCGGTCCGTTGCGGCCCGCCTCGCCCCGATCGAGCGCGTCGATGCGCGCCATCGCGTCGGCGTCGAGAGCGAAGTCGAAGATCGCGTAGTTCTCCGCCACGCGCGCCGGCGTGACGGACTTCGGGAAGACGATGCGGCCGTGCTGGAGGTGCCAGCGCAGGACGACCTGCGCCGGCGTGCGGCCGACCTTCTGCGCGATCTCGCCGATCACCGGATCGTCGAGCACCTTGCCCTGCGCGATCGGCGCCCACGCCTCCACGGCGATTGCGTGCGCGTCGCAGTAGGCGTGCACGTCGCGGTTGGCGAAGTACGGGTGCAGCTCGACCTGGTTGACGGCCGGCACGACGTCGCAGTCCGCCGCGAGGCGCTCGAGGTGGGCGACCTGGAAGTTCGACACGCCGATCGAGCGCGCACGCCCCTCGGCGGCGAGCTCCTCGAGCACGTGCCACGTCGAGACGAAGTCGCCGTCGTAGAGCGTCGGCAGCGGCCAGTGGATGAGAAACAGATCCACGTAGTCGAAGCCCAGCGCCTCGAGCGTACGGTCGAACGCGCGGCGCGCGTCGTCGGGCCGGTGGAAGCCGTTGTTGAGCTTGCTCGTGACGAACACCTCGCCGCGCGGCAGGCCGAGCGCCCGGATCGCCTCGCCGACACCGCGCTCGTTGCCGTACATCTGCGCGGTGTCGATGTGCCGGTAGCCGACGTCGAGCGCCGTCGCGACGGCGCGCGCCGTCTCGGACGGCTCGATCTGGAAGACCCCGAAGCCCAGCTGCGGGATCGTGTTGGCGTCGTTGAGCTCGATGGCCGGAACGGTGCTGACGGTGCTCATGGGCGGGCTCCTCGGGTCGCTGGCGTCGGCCGCGGCCTGCTCTGTACCCGGTCGCGGACATCCGCTCTCCGGACGCCCCCGGAGGGTTAGCAACGTCAGCCCAAGGGGGGGTATCCGGGCGCTCGGCGCGAGCCAAGAATGGCTCGCATGAACTCCTCCTTCTCCCTCACCAACCGGGCGCGCTCGATCGAGCGCTGGGTCATCGAGCGCGTCGCCTTCTACCTGAACTGTCACGTGCGCGACATCGACCAGACCGTGCCGCTGGCGGAGACCGGGATCGACTCGGCGTCGGCGATCGGCCTGTGCGGCGACGTGGAGGATTTCTGGCAGATTGACGCGGACCCCACGCTCGTGTTCGATTACCCCACCATCTCCGACATCGCAGCGTTCATCGCGGGGCAGCTGGCGCCCATGGAGCTCGCCGCCTGACCGTCGACCGGGATCGGGGGCATGGATGGCTAGCAGGACCGACGGATCAGAGCACGGCAACTTCGTCTCGCACCTCCGTGCGCAGGCCGCGCGGTACGGGCGCAACCGGTCCTGCACGTACCTGCGCGGGGTCGGGCGCGAGCTGGTCGAGGAGGTCGTGACCTACGAGGACCTCGACCGCGACGCGCGCGCGATCGCCGCATGGCTCGACACGCGCGGCGAGCGCGACCGCCCGGTCCTGCTGCTGCACGCCGACGCGATCGACTTCCTGCCGGTGTTCCTCGGCTGCCTGTACGCCGGCGTCGTCGCGGTGCCCGCGCCGCTGCCGCACGACGCCAAGAGCATGCAGCGGACGGTCGGCATGTTCGACGACGCCGACATCGGCCTCGTGCTCACGACGCAGGACGTCCTCCCCTCGCTCACGGCGTGGGCCGCCGACAGCGGGCTGGCCGGCCGCGTCGCGTTCGTCGCGACCGACGCCGAGGCGCTCGCCGATCCGGGCGACTGGCGGATGCCGGAGCTGACCGGCGAAACGACCGCCTTCCTGCAGTACACATCGGGATCGACGAGCGAGCCCAAGGGCGTCGTCGTGACGCACGCCAACCTCATGCACAACTGCGCCACGATCGGGGCCGCCGTCGAGCTCGACGACGCGTCGACCGCGGCGGGCTGGCTGCCGCACTTTCACGACATGGGCCTCGTCGGGCTGCTGCTGGCGGTGCTGCACCAGGGCGCCGACCTCGTGTTCATGTCGCCGATCTCGTTTCTGCGGCGACCGATCCGCTGGCTGCAGGCGATCGATCGCCACGGCGCGACGGTCACCGTCGCGCCGAACTTCTCCTACGAGCTGCTCGCGCGCCGGGTGTCCGACGAGGATCTCGCGGGCCTGGACCTGTCGACGCTGCGCGTGGCGCTCAACGGCGCCGAGCCGGTCCGCCCCCACGTCCTGGACGCGGTGATCGCGCGGCTGGGACCCGCGGGCTTCCGGCCCGACGCGTTCGTCGCCTGCTACGGGATGGCCGAGGTGACGCTATTGGCCAGCGCCAGCGAGGTCGCGCGGCCGCCGCGCTATCTCGACGCCGATCCGGACGCGCTCGAGCGACACGAGCTCGTGGCCGGCGGCGCGGACGGCGCCGTGCGGCTCGTGAGCAACGGAGCGCCGCGCGGCGTCGACCTGCGGATCGTCGAGCCGCAGACGCGCCGCGTCCTGGAGGAGGACCGGGTCGGTGAGATCTGGCTGCGCGGGCCGAGCGTCGCGGCCGGCTACCTGCACCGCCACGAGGAGAACGCCGAGCGCTTCGACGCGCACACGGCCGATGGCGACGGGCCGTTCCTGCGCACCGGCGACCTCGGCGCGCTGCACGACGGCGAGCTCTACGTCACCGGGCGGCTGAAGGACCTGCTGATCGTCAACGGCCGCAACCTCTACCCGCAGGACATCGAGGAGGCGGTGGCGCGGATCCACCCGGCGCTGGCCACGGCGCCGGGGGTCGTCCTGAACGTCGACGCCGGCCGCGAGCACATCGTGGTGATCCACGGCGTCGACGCCGGCGCCCTGGACGGCATGACGCCGCAGGAGCTCACCGCGCAGATCAAGGGGACGGTGGCGCGCGCGTTCGACGTGCCGGCGCCGAGCGTCGTGCTGGTCAAGCGCAGCGCCATCCATCGCACGACGAGCGGCAAGGTCCAGCGCCGCTCGATGCTCGCGGCGTTCATGGCGGGCGGCGTCGACGGGGTCGTGTGCGAGGCGATCGATCCGGCCGTGCAGCGGGTGCGCGCGGCCGCCGGCGCGCCGGCGTGACGCCATGACGCAGATCGCGATCGTGGGCATGGACGGGCGCTTTCCGCAGGCGCCCGACCTCGTCGCCCTCTGGCAGCTGCTGCTGGCCGGCGGCGACGGCATCGCGGAGGTCCCGCCGGAGCGCTGGCCGGTGGGCGACTTCTACGACCCCCAGGGCGGCCCCGGCAAGTCCAACACGCGCAACGCCGGCCTGCTGAGCGACGCCGACGCGTTCGACCAGGAGTTCTTCGCCATCGCGCCCACCGAGGCGGCGGCCATGGACCCGCAGCAGCGCCTGCTGCTGCAGACGGCGTGGCGCGCGCTGGAGGACGCGACGATTGACCCGCGGTCGGTGGCGGGCTCGAACACCGGCGTGTACGTCGGCCTGATGGCCAGCGAGTGGAGCAGCGTGCACCTCATCGACTTCGCGCGCATCACCGCCCAGCACGGCGCGGGCGCGGGCTACTTCATGAACGCCAACCGCCTCTCGTACCACCTCGACCTCAAGGGACCGAGCGTCGCGGTCGACACCGCCTGCTCCTCGTCGCTGGTCGCGGTGCACCAGGCCTGCGCCGCGTTACGCGCCGGCGCGTGCGACCAGGCGCTCGCGGGAGGGGTCAACCTCGTCCTGACGCCGGCGCTGAACATCTTCTACACGCAGGCCGGCCTGTCCGCGCCCGACGGGCGCTGCAAGCCGTTCAGCGCGCACGCCGACGGCATCGGCCGCGGCGAGGGCGTCGCGGTGCTCGTCCTGCGACGGCTGGCCGACGCGATCGACGCGGGCCTGCCGATCTACGCGGTGATCGAGGGCAGCGCCGTCAACTCCGACGGCCGCAGCAATGGGATCACCGCGCCCAACCGCTGGGCTCAGAAGCAGGTGCTCACGAGCGCCTGCCGCGACGCCGGCGTGCAGCCGAGCCAGATCGACTTCGTCGAGGCGCACGGCACCGGCACGGTGCTCGGCGACATGATCGAGGCCAAGGCGCTCGGCGACGTGCACGGGCGCCGCTCGGGCCGCGACGCGCCGTGCGCGATCGGCTCGATCAAGGGCAACATCGGCCACACCGAGGGCGCGGCCGGCATCGCGGGCCTCATCAAGGCGGCGCTCAGCCTGCACCACGGCGTGCTGCCGCCCAGCCGCTTCGCCGACGCGCCGAACCCGCAGCTGCGGCTGGCCGACAACGGGCTGCGGCTGCCCGAGGCGCCCACCGCGCTGCCCGGCGGCGTCGCGCGCGCCGGGGTGAGCAGCTTCGGCATCGGCGGGACCAACGCCCACGTGGTGCTGGCCAGCGCGCCGGTGGCGCAGGCCGCCGCCGACCGCGCGCCGGGCCGCGCGATCCTCACGGTCTCGTCGGCGAGCCGCGAGGGCCTCGGCCGGGCGGCCGCGCGGCTGGCCGACGACCTCGCCGCCAGTCCCGGCGAGCGGCTCGGCCAGCTCGCCTGGTCGAGCAACCGGGTCAAGGCGTCGGGCCGCCACCGGCTCGCGGTCTGCGCGCGCGACCGCGAGCAGGCGGTCGCCGGGTTGCGCGATGCCGCCTCCGACGCGGCGTCGCTGAGCGCCGTTTCGGGCGTCGCGCGCGGAATCTCGGCCGGGTGGCTGTTCACCGGCCAGGGGTCGCAGTACCCCGGGATGTCGCGCGCGCTCCACGAGGCCTCCGGCATCTACCGCGACGCGCTCGCGGCGGTCGACGCGGCGATGGCGCCGCAGCTCGGCCGTTCGGTCCGCGAGCTGCTGTTCGAGGCGGACCGCGCCACCATCGACCGGACGGAGTTCGCCCAGCCGGCGATCTTCGCGCTGGAGTACGCCCTGGCCGCGGCGCTGACCGGCGCCGGCGCGGTACCGGCCTGGATGCTCGGCCACAGCGTCGGCGAGTTCGCGGCGGCCGTCATCGCCGGTGTCCTGCCGCTGGCCGACGCGTCCGCATTGGTCGTGGCGCGCGGGCGGCTCATGCAGGAGCTGCCCGACGGCGGCGGGATGCTCGCGGTGCGGCTGGACGAGGCGGCGGTGGCCGACCTGCTCCGCGCCGAGCCGGGCCTTGCGCTGGCCGCGGTCAACGCGCCGCGCGAGATCGTGATCTCCGGCGACGCGGGCGCGCTGGATCGGGTCGGCAGCGAACTGGGCGAGCGCGGCGTCGTGCACAAGCGGCTCGCGGTCTCCCACGCGTTTCACTCGCCGCTGATGGAGCCGGCCGCGGCCGCGTTCGGCGAGGTCGCGGCGCAGTTCGCCTACCGCGCCCCCGAGATCCCGATCTACTCGACGGTGCGCGGCCGGCTGCTCGCGTTCGACGAGCCGATGGACGCCGGCTATTGGGTCGAGCAGATCACGGCGCCGGTGCGGTTCGCCGCCGCCGCCGGCGAGGCGCTGCAGACCGACCCGACGCATCTGCTCGAGATCGGTCCGCGCCAGATCCTCGTGCCGATCGCAGCCAGGATCGCGCCCGGCCGCGACATCCCGGCGCTGCTGCCGTGCCCCGGCCCGCCGGCGACGGGAGACGAGCTCGACGAGGTCGTCGCGGGGCTCTACCGCGACGGCCTCAACCCCGAATGGGACGTGCTCTCAGAGCCCGAGCAGCGCGTCCCGCGGCGGCTGTCGGGCTACGCGTTCTCCACTGCTCGCCGCTACTGGATGCAGACGCCCCGGCCACAACCGGACGGTTCGGCGCCCGCACCGGCGCCGAACTCCGACCCGATCACCGTGCCAGAGGAGGATCCCACCATGGATGGGCTCATCGCGCTCTTTCGCGAGCAGAACGCCGTGCTCGCCGCGCTGGCGGCCAACGGCGCCAGGCCCGCCGCGACGTCACCGAGCGCGGGGCGGTCCGAGCGGCCGTCTGCGCCGGCCGCGGGCGATGCGCCGCAGGTCGCGGCCACGGTGCGCGCGCAGGCGGCGCTCGTCAGCGGGCTGCCGGAGGACACGCTGCGCGACGGCGACTCCCTCACCGGCGACCTCGGGTTCGACTCGATCATGGTCACCGACCTCGCCGGGCGGATCACGCACGCGCTGCCCGGCGTCACCTTCGATCCCGGCGCGTTCACGTGGGAGCTGACGCTCGGCGAGCTCGTCGCGCACCTCACGGGACGCGAGAACGGCGCCGCGGCGCCCGCGGTGCTCGCGGTGCCCGCCGCGCCGGTCGCGCCCGATGCGCCCGATGGAGCGGCCCCGCCCGCGGCGCCCGTCGCCGAGGAGTCGCGCATCGAGGACTTCCCCGAGGTGCGCGAGCTCGCCGACCGGTTGCGCGGCGCGGCGGCCCTGGGTCTGGAGAACCCGTACTTCCTCGTCAACGACGGCGTCACCCGCGACACGTCGGTCATCGGCGGCAGCGAGACGATCAACTTCTCGAGCTACAACTACCTCGGCCTGTCCGGTCATCCGGTCGTCACAGCGGCGGTGCAGGACGCGGTCGCCCGCTACGGAAGCTCGGTGTCGTCGAGCCGGCTGCTGTCCGGCGAGAAGCCGGTGCACCAGGAGCTCGAGGCGGAGCTCGCCGCCCTGCTCGGCACCGACGACGCCATCGTGCTGACCGCGGGGCACGCCACGAACGTGTCCGTCATCGGCCACATCGTCGGGCCCGGCGACCTGCTGATCCACGACGCGCTGGCCCACAACAGCATCATGGAGGGGGCCAAGCTGTCCGGCGCGACGCGGCGCCCGTTCCCGCACGACGACGCGGCGGCGCTCGACGAGCTCCTCACCGCGGCCCGCCACCAGTACCGCCGGGTGCTGATCGTCGTCGAGGGCGTCTACAGCCAGGACGGCGACATCGCCGACCTGCCGGCGCTCATCGCGGTCAAGCGCCGCCACCGCGCGCTGCTGATGATCGACGAGGCGCACAGCCTCGGCGTGCTCGGCGCGACCGGCGGCGGGATCGGCGAGCACTTCGGCGTCGACCGCGCCGACGTCGAGCTGTGGTCCGGCACCCTGTCGAAGTCGCTGGCCAGCTGCGGCGGGTACGTCGCCGGCAGCCGCGAGGTCATCCAGTTCCTGAAGTACACGACGCCGGGCTTTATCTTCAGCGCCGGCATGACGCCCGCCAACGCCGCCGCGGCGCTGGCCGCGTTGCGGCAGATGCGCGCCGAGCCGGCGGCGCTGGCGGCCCTGCAGCGCAACGCGGAGCTCTTCCTCGAGCTGGCGCGGGCGGCCGGTGTCGACACCGGCGAGAGCGCCGGCACGCCGATCATCCCGTGCATCGTCGGCGACTCGCTGAAGACGCTGCGCCTGTCCGCCGCGCTGCTGCGCCGCGGTGTCAACGTCAACCCGATCCTCTATCCGGCGGTGCCCGAGGAGCTGGCCCGGCTGCGGTTCTTCGTGACGTCCTGTCACTCCGAGGAGCAGATCCGTTTCGCCGTGCAGGCCCTCGCCGAGGAGCTCGCGGCGCTGCGCGAGCCGGTGGCGTGACGCTGTGGCGGCGCCCGCCAAGGCCAGCGCCTACCTGAGCGCGCCGCCGCGGCCGGCGGCCCTGCGCATGTTCTGCTTTCACCACGCCGGCGGCGGCGCCTCGCTGTACCGCGGCTGGCAGCGCGCGATCGGCCCGCACGTCGCGGTGTGCCCGGTGCAGCTGCCCGGGCGGGAGGAGCGCGCCCGCGAGCCCCGGTTCACCGAGCTCGACGCGCTCGTCGCCGACCTCGATGGCGAGATCGGCGACCTGCTCGCCGAGCCGCACGTCCTCTTCGGCCACAGCATGGGCGCGCTCGTCGGCTACCGGCTGGCCTGTCACCGCCGAGCCCGCGGCGAGAGCCTGCCGCGGGCGTTGCTGGTGTCGTCCTATCCGGCGCCGCACCTGCCCGCGCCGATGCCGGACGTCGACGCGCGCGACGGCGACGCGTTGATCGGGCTCTTGACCGGGATCGGCGGCCTCGCGCCCGAGCTGCTCGATTGGCCCGGCGGCGTGACCGGGTTGGTGGCCGTCGCGCGCGACGACCTGCGCCTGTGCGCGGGTCACCGCGACCACGGCGAGCCCGCGCTGGCCTGCCGGATCCACGTCTTCGGCGCCGACGGCGACGCGCTGGTCGGCGAGCAGGACCTGCGTGCGTGGGATCGCCACGCTGCGTCGCCCGTCGAGCTGCGCGTCCTGCCGGGCGATCACTTCCACATCCGCGACGACCCGGCGCCGCTGCTGGCGCACGTGAGCTCGCTGCTGCGCCGCTACCTGGCGGTCGGCCCGGCGTGATCCTGGCCGATGCGCGGCAGTGCGCGGTCTGGTGGGCCGACGCCGGGTCCGCCGACCCGGCGCTGTCCGCGCTGCTGTCGGCGGCCGACCGCGAGCGCGCCGAGCGCCTGCGCCGCGACGTCGATCGCGATCGCACGATCGTCGCGTGGGCGCTGGTGCGGACGCTGCTCGGCGAGCTGCTCGGCGAGCCCGCCCCTGGCGTGGCGATCGAGCGCCGCTGCGTTCGCTGCGGATCGGCCGACCACGGCAAGCCGCGGTTGGCCGACACCTCCGCCGGCGTCCACTTCTCGCTCGCGCACTCCGGTCCCCACGTCGTCGTCGCGCTGACCCGCGCCGGGCCGGTCGGCGTCGACGTCGAAGCGCTCAGGCCGAGCGCCGACTACGGCGCGCTGCGACGCAGGACGCTCACCGCCGAGGAGACGGCCGCGTTCGACGCGGCTGGCGCGCGGCCGCAGGACTTCCTGCGCGCGTGGGTGCGCAAGGAGGCCGTGACGAAGGCCGTCGGAACCGGCATCGCGACGCCCTTTCACAGCTTCGCCGTGGGCGAGCCGGGCGATGGCGCCGCGCTGCTGACCTGGCCGGACGACCCCTCGCTCGTCGAGCGCACGACGTTGCTCGATCTCCCGGGTGACCCGGACCGCCCGGCGGCGGTCGCCGTCCTCGCGCGCGATGTCCGCGTCAGCGAGCACGACGGCGCGCGGGTGCTGCGCGCCGCGGCGGGCGCGGGTCGAAGCTGAACCTCCCTCACGCGCCGCTGACGGCCGGCGCATCGGGCGGTCCCGGTCTACGTCCGTGCGGATGGACGGCTGGTGGGCCGCGACGGACCCGCGGCAATGCCCGGTTCAGTGGCGGTTCAGTGCCTGTTGCTCTAGTGCGTGCTGTGACCCGCGCGGATCGCCCACAGCAGAGCGAGGCCCTCGCCGCGGCGTCTGCGCGGACGTCTGTCGCGCGGGCGCACCCGACAGTGCTCGCCGTGCTCGCTGTGCTCGCCGTGGGCGCCGTGGGCGGCACCCCGGCGTCCGCGGCGGTGCCCGTCAGATTGACGCCGGCCACCGCGACGGCGTCCGCGGTGCCGGGCTGCCCGTCGCCGGCTCGCGCCGATGCGGGCGGTTCGCTCAAGCCGGTCGACGCCGTGTTCGTCGAAGACGACAGCGGCTCGATGGCGGGATCGAAGGGGTCCGATCCGCTGGCGCTCCGCTACTCGGCCACGAAGCTGGCCGTGCGCTTCCTCGGCGACCTCACGGCGGGTCTGTGCAACCGGATCGCCGTCGTGCACTTCGGGTCTCGTGTCGCGACCGACCGTCAACTCCCGCTCGTCCCCGAAGCGACGTCGCAGGCCGCGCTGGAGCGCGCGCTATTGCCGGGCCCGTCGCTCGGCGCCACGCACTACGGCCCGGCGTTGCGCCGCGCCGGGCACCTGTTCGGCCCGGCCCCGATCGCCGGGCGCCTGCGCGTGGTCTTCCTCATCACCGATGGCAAGCCCAACCAGCCCGGCGTCTCGGCGGCGCGCGAGATCAGCGACATCAACTCCGCGGTCGCGGTGCTCGGTGGCGCGGCGCTGCACGTGCTCGTCATCGACCGTCACGGGCGCTTCGGCGCGCAGGAGCGGGCGATGTGGGACCGGCTTGGTGCCAAGACGATCGACCGTCTGACCGGCGCATGGGGCGGCCAACTCGAACGGGCACTGACCCGCGCGATCGCGGACGACCTCGGCATCTCGGACGAAGCAGAGCGCTCGATCTCACCCGGCGTGGACGCATCGGTCGACGTCCCGCCCCTTCGCCAGGCGCTCGTCGTCACCGGCTTTGCCCTGCACCCCGGCGCCACCCTGAGGCTGATCGCCCCGGGGGGTCGGGTCGCGCGCACGCTCCGCGGTCCGCTCGCGATCGCTCACGTCGACGCGCCGCGCCCCGGGAGATGGCGGCTGCGGGCCGTGGGCAACGCGCCGGTGCGCATCGCCATCCGGCTGCTGGCACCCCGCCTGCGCCTCGATGTGGCCGCCAACCCGTGGCCGCTCGGCCGACCGCTGGTGCTCACCCTTCGCTACGGGACGCGGGCGCAGCGGCGGACCGCTACGGCCGACGTTCGCGTCACGGGCTCGGCGGGGACGGACATCTCGCGACGCCTCGTCCCCGCGTCGCCGCCGGGAACCTTGGTGCCCGACCGGGCCATCGTCCTGAGCCGGCCGGGGACGTACCGGGCCGCCGCCGTGGTACGCGTCGACGGCGTCCCGGTCGCCCGCGCGTCATTGCCGGCGATTCGCATCACGGCGAAGCCGTACCTGGCGCTGAGCTCGGCGACCGTCGATGCGCGCCACGGGCTGTCCGTACCGCTGCAGCTGCGCTTGGGTTCGAGCGCAGTCGATGCCCGCGAGGTGCTGGCCGACGACCCGCGGGGCGTCGTGCATGCCGTCGTCGTCCACCGTGGCGCAACCGAGCGGCTGAGCGTCACGTGGCACGGAGGCTCCGCGTTCGCCGTCACCTCCAGGTATCGCCCTGAAGACGGCGAGCGCCTGAGGCTGCGCGTCTCGCTGGGCGCGCGCATGGCGAACGGTGCCGACGTCACCGACACGCTCGTTGCCGCGGTGCGCGCGGAGCCCACCGACGCCGATCTCGCCGCCGACGATCGCCGCCGGATCGCGCTGTTCGTCGCGCTCCTGGCGGTCGCCCTCCTGATCGGGCTCGCCGGCTGGGTGCTCGCGCTTCCGCGGATGACCGGGCGGGTGACCGTGGCCGGCACGGAGGTCCGCGTCGACGGGCGGCGCATCGTGCGCGTGCGCGGCGAGACCCTGCGCACGTCGACCTGGATCATCGGGGCCCGCCGGCGGCGGGGGCGCGTCGGCCATGAGCGCCAGGTCGGTCTGCTCCCCACGCCGTGGGCGAAGCGCAGCAAGGCCCGCGGCGGCAGTTCTCCCCGCCCTCGTTCAACAGGAGGTTCGTAACGATGTCCTCGGAGCTTGCGATCTTTGGCGCCGGCGGGCTGTCCCGCTCCGTCATCAACCACACGAGGTTCCTGCTCGACCGCGCAGCCGATGACCGACGGCCGTCGGCGCTCGTGGTCGATCTCGCCCAGCGCGACCCCTACGGCATCGCTCCGGATGGAACGGACGAGTTCGGCACTGCGGAATCGCCGCAGATGGCGCTGCTGCGCAGCTCGAGCATCCAGCAGGTCCTCACGGACATCGCGGCCGGGCGCCCCTCACCGCCCGACTTCGAGCACATCACCGTCGCCGAGGCACAGATCTTGCTGCGCAAGCTCCCCAAGCCGGGGGAGGGCTCCGGGCAGGATCCGCGCGTCACGGCGATCGGGCTGACCGCCGAACGCCAGCTCGTCAGCAACAAGCTCGGCGCGTTCAGCACCGCCGCCCATCACGCCGCCAATCCGGGCTTGCCGTGGATGCTCGGCGTGTTCGGCCTAGCCGGCGGACTGGGGACCGGCAGTGTCGACCGGCTGCCACGGGCGCTGCGGGAGGTCGGCGCCACCGCGCCGATCCTGGCCGTACTCGCCGCGCCCGACGCCTGGCGTGCGCTGCCCGCGCATGCGAAGCCGAGCATTCAGCGCAACATGGACGCCAAGGCCGCTGCGACGTTGCGTCGGGTGGCGGTCGAGGGCGACGGGCTCGACATGATCTGGATCGTGAGCGCCGGCGGTGGCCTCGCCGCCGCCACGACGCCGCAGGCAGGCGTGGCTCCAGCGATCGCCACGTTCGTCGCCACCATCGTCCAGAACCCCGGTCACTACTCGAGCCGTCTCGCGAACTGGCGGACGCTGCGGGCCAATGGCCGCCCGTTCGCGACGTTTGGCATCGCGCAGATCAACGCGTTGCCCGGGGCGCACGGCGCACGGATCGCACACGAGCTCGCCGTTCGCGCGCTCTCTCGCGTGGTCGAGCCCGATCCGGTGCGCCAGAAGACTGCGCGCGAGGAGGCACGCACGACCATCGGCGATGCTCCGGTGTTGCGGGAGGCATTGCCGATCGCCGCACCGAAGACCGCCGACATCGTGGCGATGGCGCAGCCCGAGCGGGTCGACTCCCTCCTTCGCCTGGGCACCACCGACGACCGCAACCCGCCCGAGCTCCCGGCCGGCATCCGCAACCCCGGCGTCCTCGGCCGCCGGCCGCACGGCGACGACGTGCGTGCGTTGTCGTCGAGCATGGTCAAGCAGGACGACGAGGCCGTCGCCAAGCACCTCGCGCGAAACCGCGTGCAGGGACGCGCGTCTGCGACCGCGACGATCGCCGAGACGCTGCGGCGGGCGTTCCCGGTCGTGATCGCTGACGATCCGCAGATCCTCGTCGCGCTCGCGGCAAAGATCGGGGAGATTGCCCGGGTCGCGGAGGCCGCGCGAGAGCGCCTGTCGGGCGACGTCCGCCGCGTCGACGACGCCCGTCACCCGGTGGCGAGCGCGGAGGAGGCCCTGCGCGAGGCGCTCGAGCCGCTCGGGCGCCGCGTGCCGAGGCGCGCCGTGACCGCATGTCTGCGGGCGACGGAGGACGTGATCGAGGCACATCGCTGGGCCGCGGGCGCGGCGGGGGCGATCGCGCTGCTCGGCGAGATCGCCGGACTGGCGACCGCGCACGAGCGCCAGCTGGTGGCGGCGCTGACAACGCTCAAGGACGTGCGCCGCGGCGAGCAGATGCTACGCGCCGAACAGGTCCAGCAGATCCAGGCCGTGCAGGCAATGCCGCACATCCAGCCCGCGTTCGAGCTGGGGGGTCTTGCCCACAGGCTGCACGACGAGTCGATCGACAGGTCGCTGCGGGGAGACGCGGGGTCGTCGGAGCACGTGCTGCTGGGCTTCGCGTCGTTCAAGCTCGCCGGTGATCCGACCGAATCCGGGCAATGGGAGCTCATGCTGAGCTGGCGGAGCGATCGCGGTCAGGACGCGTCGCGGTTGGACGATCCAGGATCGCGCGACACCATCCCGACCGACGTGCTCTCCAGCCTCGCCGAGCGGGGGGTGGGCGGCTGGCGCGGCACCCGCGATCTGTGTGCGGAACGGCCGCTGTTCGACGCGCTCGGCGACACCCTGCAGGAGCGCGCCGCAGCGGTGGAGGCAGCTGCGGACGTCACGCTGGCCCAGAGGTTCGCCAAGGAGCTCATGGACGAACTGGGCGCGACGCTGGTTCCGCTTGCCCGGATCAGGCCGAGCACGACCGAAGGCGCCCCGGCGCCCGACCCGATGGTGTTCGCTGACAGTCGGCCGCCGTTGACGGCCGCTGGGCAGCTCATGCAGCCGGCGCTCGAGCACGAGCTCGGTGGATTCAAACGCGAGTCGACCGCCGAGCAACCGAACTCCAGCCCGACCGCCGGCACGCTCACGATCGTCCAGCACTACCACAGCCTGCGCGCTCAGGACTTCGAGTTCATGCAACGCGCCACTCTCGCGTACGTGAAGGGCGACGAGCACGTGGACACCGACGCCATGGGCGTCGCCGCCCACCGCATCGAGAAGGCGATGTACGAATGCGGGCTCACAGAACCGCGTCTGCTCGACGCTCGCGTCGTCCGGCTGCTGCGTGACGCGGAGCTACTCGACGCGGCCTCCGTGCTCGTCGCGTTCGAGCGCCTTCCGATCAAGCAGGCGGAGCGCACGATGGGAGAGCCGCAGTTCGCCATCAACAACGCGGCCGGCGACACGTTGCGGGTGCTCGCACCGGTCGGGGACCCGGCCGCCGCCATCGTCGCCCTCTGTGAGACGACCGACCACCTACGCCACCAGATCCTCGAGCAGGCCGAGGCCACCCAGGCGGAGATCGTGCACGGTTACGGAGGTGACCGGGCCGCCGGTCAGGACGCGTACCTCAGGCGGTTGAAGGCGCTGGACTTCACCGACACGGGCGCCGACGTCGATGGCCCCGACCTGCAACTCGCGCTCTCACTGCTCACCAACACCGCCGGCCGCCCGGACCTTGCCATGAACCCGTTGAACGTGGATGTGCTCGCGTTGCCGGCCAACGGTGGTTCGTCACGCACCGGCGCACAGACCTAGCCGCTGCGCCGGACGCCATGTCAGCTCGAGCCATCAGTGCGGTTTCAGTGACGTACGGGACGCTGCATGAGCAGCGGGTGCGCCCGGCGACGTGCATGTTCCCCGTGTGCCGTCGCCGGGTCTGCACCGCGCCGGTGTCGGCCACCGCGCCGCGTCTGCGTGTCATCTGCGAGAACCTGCGCCGTGTGTCACGCAGGCGATGACCGCAGGCCAGGCGGCCGCGCGGAACCCGCCCGCCGACCCGCTGACGCCCCGCCCGTCGCCGGCGATCGGCCGACATGGGCCGAATTCGACGAGCAGCCGGCGGCGGACTTCGAGCCCCGTGCGCCGGCGGAGGAGCTGGCGACGGTGCTGCAGCGCATGCGCGCCGACCTGGACCGGGCCGGGCGCGCCAGTGCCGAGCAGCGCGTCGATGCGCTGCGCGCCCTCGCCGAGCAGGCGGTGCTCGCGGTGGAGCTCGAGAAGCTGCTCGAGCGACACGGCCCGCAGTTCGACGACGCGGCGCTTGCGCATGCCTATCGCGCGCTGGGGCAGCTCAAGGACCGCATGCTGGCGCACGTCGCGGACGCGGGGCTGGAGATCGTCCGCCTGCGCGGGGTCGCCGCCCGCGATGTCGCGGACGTCGTCGAAATCGACGGCTGGCGCTGCGACGACATCGACGCCAGCCCCGTAGTGGTCGCCGAGCTCGAGGCGGGCGTACGGCTCGGCGGGGCGCCGCTGCGGCGCGGTCGCGTGATCATGGGCGGCGTCGGCGCTGATGCGACCGCGGCCACCCCGCGACACGGCGACGCTCGCCATCGACCGCCCGCCGACGATGAAGGCGTCGCGCCGGCGGCGGTTGATCGGCCCCCGCCGCGGATCGTCTGCCCGATCCCCGACTGCCGAACGGAGAACGAAAGCGGCGCCGACGTCTGCGTCGGATGCCTGACACCGCTGGCCGGGTTCGGGCGCCTGCTCCTGCATCCCGCCTCACTGTTCAACCAGGGGCTGCGGGCCGCCCACCGGGGTGACAGCGCGCTCGCTCGGGAGTGCTTTGCCGCCGTGGCCCTGTGGCTGCCACACGACGTCACGACACGCAACGCACACGCACTCGCCTGTCTGGACGCCGGCGACGTCGCGGCGGCTCACGCGGCCTGGACCGAGGTGCTGCAGCGTTCGCCGGCCGATCGAATCGCCCTCCGCGGCCTTGCGGCGCTGCCGCCTCCGGATGAGCTTCCGCCACGCTGACCATCGCTCGCTTGACCGTAATCCAGCGCTCTGGTTGGCTGACCCGCAACCGGTGCCGCCGTCGAGGGGCGACGCGACGGTGGAGCGATGGCGGACAGTGACTACGTAATTCTCGGCTCGGTGACCGTGCGCTCGGGCCCGGGTGGAGCAGCGCCGCCGCTCGGGGAACAGAGCAAGTTGGTGCTGGCCCGGCTGCTGCTCGACCCAGGCGCGCGTGTCAGCACGGACGCGCTGATCGACGCGCTGTGGGGCGACGAGCCGGGCAAGCGACCTCGCAACGCCGTGCAGGTCGCGGTGAGCGCGGTGCGGAGCCTCCTCGGCGACACCGGTCGTGAGCAGCGCGTCATCCTCACCGAGGGCGACGGTTACCGCCTGGTCCTCGACGACCCGCTGCGCCTCGACGCCGAGCGCTTCAGGCGGCTCGCCGCCCGCGGCCACGAACTCGTCGAGTCCAATCCGCGCGCGGCCCGCGCGCTGCTCACCGAAGCGCTTGCGACGTGGGGCGGCCCGCTGTTCGCCGACCTCGGGGAGCGTCCATGGGCGGTCGGGCACCGGCGCGAGCTTGACAGCATGCGCGACCGCGCTGAGGTCGACCGCAACGAGGTCCTGCTCACCCTCGGCGAGCACGCCGAGCTCGAGACCGCACTGCGCAGGCAGATCGTGCGTGACCGATTCGACGAGCGGCGACGAGGCCAGCTCGTGCGGGCGCTGCACGCCAGCGGTCGGTCCGCCGAGGCGCAGCTCGCCTACCGCGAGGCCTATCGAGAGCTCGGCGCGCTCGGAGCCGAGCTGCGGCGAATCGGTGCGGAGATCGCGCGAGGCTCGGCGACCGCCCCGCCGTCACAGCGGCGCGTCCGCGGCGCGTCGCTGTGGCCCGAGGGTCGCGGCAGCGCGGACGGGGTGCTGCTGTGCGCGGTACTCGACGTCGATCACCGCGCCCCACGGCGTCCGGGACTCGGGATGCTCACGCTGATCGCCGACCGGGAGGGCGGAGCGCCGCATCCGCTCGGCGCTGACGTTCTCGTGGCGACGTTCTCGGACGCCGACGCGGCACTGCGAGCGGCAGCCGCGATCGCTGCCGAGGGCTCGCCCCCCGCCCGCGTCGGCGTACACGCGGGGGGCATCGCGCGAGTCGGCGACGGGCTGGCCGGTCCGGGGCTGGCGCGCTGTCGCCAGCTCGCACACGCGGCCTATGCCGGTCAGGTCCTGATCTCCGGGCGCGCGCGATCGCGCCTCGCCCGCGAGACGGAGCTGCGCGATCTCGGCGAGCAGCGGTTCTTCGACCTCGGCCCCGGCGAGCAGGTCTTCGAGCTTCCGGGCAGCGGCGGCGCCGGCGCCTTCCCGCCGCCGGCGACGCTGAACCAGATCGCCCACAACCTCCCGGTGCAGACGACCCGGTTCATCGGCCGCGAGGACGAGCTCGCGAGGGTGTCGCGGCTTCTCGCCGGGGGCGAGCTCGTGACGCTGACCGGCGCCGGCGGCTGCGGCAAGACGCGGCTGGCGCTCCAGCTCGCCGGACGTCACGCGCAGCTGTTCGCCGACGGGGTCTGGTTCGTCGACCTCGCCGAGATCGCGCCCGCCGCGGCCGTGGAGACCGTGGCCACGGCGGTTGCCGTCCAGCTCGGGGTACGCGCGCTGCCCGAGGAGACACAGCAGGATGCGCTGCTGCGGCACCTGTCGGACCGCAGCGCGCTCATCGTGCTCGACAACTGCGAGCAGGTACATACGGCATGCGGGGAGCTCGTCGTCGCGCTGCGCGCCGGCTGCCGTGACGTCTGCTTGGTCGCTACGACGCGGCGGGCGCTGCGCATTCACGGCGAGCAGACGTTCAGCGTGGCCTCGATGGCCAGCAGCGGGGGCGACGACCCGCCCGGTCTGCCGCCGCCGGCCGTCCTCCTGTTGCTCGAGCGCGCGGGCCTGCTCGCCGGCGAGGAGCTGGCCACCGACGAGACGCTGCGGCTGGCGACCAGCATCTGCGACGCACTCGACGGGCTACCGCTCGCGATCGAGCTTGCAGCGGCGCAGGTTCCGACCCGCGGGCTGCCTGCGGTGCTCGAAGGCGTGGAGGCGATGCTCGGCGGCGAACAGGGCCTCCGTGACTTCGCCAGCGACGATCCGAGCCGGCCCGATCGTCAGCAGACGATCGAGAGCGCCATCGACTGGAGCTACCGCATGCTGGGCCAGGCCGAGCAGCGCGTGCTGGAGCGGCTCTCCGTGTTCCAGGCCACCTTCGCGTTCGAGCAGGCGCAGCTCGTAGCCGAGGTCGACGCGGGTGACGCCCGCAGCCTGCAGGCCCTCGTCGACTGCTCGATGATCGCGGTGGCGCCGGCGCTCGATGGTGTCGCGCGCCTGCGGCTGGTCGGACCGATCAGGGCGTTTGCGCGGGCACGGCTCATCCGCAGCGGCGAGTTCGAGGCCGTGCGAGCGTCCCACGCCGAGGCCTTCTGGTCGCTGGCCGTCGATATGGCTCCGCGTCTGTTCGGGCCGCAGGAGCAGGCCTGCCTGCAGCGCCTCGAGGCAGAGCACGACAACCTGCGCGCCGCTCTGGAGTGGTACATCGAGCAGGGCGACAGCCGGCGCGCGCTGCGGCTCGTGGGCGCCCTCTGGTGGCTGTGGTTCTCGCACGGTCATCTCGAGGATGGCTGCGCGTGGGTGAAGCGCGCGTTGACGATCGGCGAGGAGCCGACACGTGAGCGTGTTCGGGCGTTGCGCGTCGGCTCGCACCTGTCCTGGTGGCGGGGCGACCATCCCCAATGCGACATCTACAACAACGCGCTCGAGGCGTGTGCGCGTGCGATCGACGACGAGTGGGGGCTGGCATGGGTGAAGATGGGCTTCGGCGCGACCGCGATCTTTCGCGATCCGGTCGCCTGCCTGCCGCTGTTCCTCGAGAGCAAACAGCGCTTCGACGAGCTCGGATACCGCTGGGAGGCCGGCTACACACTGCACCTGATCGGCGGCGCGTACTGGTTCGGCGGCGATCACCGCGCTGCGGGCCGAGCGTTCGAGGAGGCCGTCGAGATCTTCGCGCAGCTCGGCCACCGTTCGGTCCTCGCGTCGCTGCAGCGCTGCGCCGGGCTGATGGCCGCGCGCTGTGGAAGACCCGGCCGGGGCCGCGCGCTGTGCAGCGATGCGCTGCGGCTGAGTGACGCGATCGGCGACCGGGCGGGCAGCGCGCAGGCGCTGAACTTCCTCGGCGCGATCAGCCGTGAGGACGACGACCTCGGCACGGTCATCGAGCACCACGCCGAGGCGCTGCGGCTCGGGCGTGAGGTGGGCGACCTGTGGGCGACGTGCTGGGCGCTCGACGGTCTCGCCGGGGCCGCTCGCCTGCTCGGCGAGCTGGAGATCGCGGCACGTTTGCTCGCGAGCTCGACGAAGCTCGCCGAGCGGTCGTGGTACGTCCCGTCGCCGCGCGAGCGCGAGCTGCGCGACGAGGATCTGGCCGCGCTGCAGACCGGACTCGGCGCAGGGGACTTCGACGCCGCCAGCGCTGCGGGCGAGCTCATGGGTGCCGGCGAGGTCGTCGCGTGCGCGTTGGCGTTCGCCGCGCGCCACTCCGACGTTTGAGTGGCGGGTGACGCTTTCAGCGCTGCCTCAGTGTGATGTGCGAGAAAGTGCCCTCACACGCCCCGCGCCGCCGTAGCCAAGCGCACGGGATTGCCTTAGGCTGGCGCTCGCTCGGCAGCCGGGGGACGAGGGACAGGCCGGGTGCGGTCGATCGCCGGGCGTTGTCGCCGGCATGACGACACGGACGGGTGAACGGGGTCAGCCATGAACTGTGAGAAGTGCCACGCACCGGCGGTCGGCTCGGCGGCGTTCTGTCGTCAGTGCGGCAGTCGCCTGCCCGCACCCGTGGCGGCGGTCGCAGACGATCACGCGATTGCGCCCACGGACGCCGAGCCGAGGCTGAGCGGACCCTCACCCGACGAGTGCCGGGAGTGCGGCGCGCCGCTGCGCTCGCGCGCCCGATTCTGCTCGTCCTGCGGAGCGGTGCACGAAGGGACGGCCGACCGCGACAACCCTCCCGCCACGCCCGTCGCGGCCCCGGCACCCCCTTCGGCGCCCGTTCCGCCTCCGGCGCCCGCACCGCAATCGACGGCGGCCGCTTCCGTGGCCGGCGGCGCCTCGGCGGCGGCCAGCACGGCGTCGGCCAAACTCGGCGAGGCGGCGCAGAAGCTCCTGATCGCGAGCTTCCGGGGACGGTTGTCGTGGAGCCCGCGCCGACGCTGGCAGTCGCTCGCACAGATGGTGGGACTTGCGGCTGTCGTCGCCGGCATCGTCGCCGCCGCGGTCGTCGTGGGCGGCAACGGCACGTCCGCGTCACCCGGCGACGGCGGCGGCTCGGACGTGAGTGGGCAGCCGTCGCCTGCGCCACCGCCGGCCCCGCCCGCCCCGCCGGCGGATGATGCGGGTACGAAGACCGCGCCCGACGACGGCGACGAGCCCGCACCCGCGGGTGCGTTCACCGCCGCGGACGGATATGTCGTCGTGCCGCCAACCGGGTGGATCCGCGACAGCGACAGCAAGGTCAAGGGCACGTTCACCGAGTCGCGCTGGCATCTGTCCGGATCGCCCGGCGTCTACGTGCTCGTCAATCACACCGCCGGGTACGAGGGCAGCGCCCACGACGGCGCGTCGGCCGTCCGCGCCGCGGTGCAACAGGCCGACGACTACGCGGAGATCGGCTGGCGCGAGCTCGAGCCGTCCGGCTGGTACTGGGAGTTCGAACTCTCCGGGGCGCACAAGATCGACGTGTTCACCAAGGCCTGCGGCGATGGCTACGCCGCGCTCGGCGCGGCCCCGGCCGCGGAGTTCGAAACCCATCGCGACGCGGTCGTCGCGTTCATCGAGTCGTTCCAGTCGCCGTGCGGCGCTCCGACGCCGACGATCTCCAGCGACGGGGATGCGATCGCCGCGCCGGCGACGAAGACCGCGCCCGACGGCGCGGACACGAACACGACCCCGGCTGCGCCCGCGCACACGGTGACGCCCGAGGCGGCGCGCAACTCGCCGACGCGGATCCTTCGCCGTCACTTCCAGCGGCTCAGCAGCGGTGACTACGACGCGGCGTACGAGCTGCTGAGCTCGCGCTATCGCGACAGCAACCCGAACTGGACGCAGCAGCCCTCCGAGGCACAACCGCTTGTCAACGTCGTCGCCATCGGACCCAGCCGGATCAGCGGCGGGCAGGCCCGCGTCCCGATCACCTTCTACGCGCGCGACCGCAACTCGACGAGCCGCAGCGACACGAAGTGCCGGCGCTTCAGCGGCGACGCGAGGCTCGTGAAGGAGGGCGCCGCGTGGCGCTACGACCCCACATCCAATCCCTATGACGCGACGGTGGTCGACTCCGCCACGCCCGAGTGCAACCCCTGAGCGTCGCGCCGCACCCGCACCCGCGCCCGGGGGCGGCGTGGCTCTCGCGCCGGCGGGCGTAGGCCGTTCATCAGCGCGGTTTCAGCGGCGTCTGCTTGAGTCGCGGCCCCGACGAAGGAGATCTCATGGCGCAGGAGTCCGTCGGCGCCGCGACGGTGACGGGTGGCACCCGGGTGAACGCACGTGGGCGTCCTGGCCTACAGCGCCCGGCCCTCGCCGTGGGCGACGCGGCGGACCTCGCGCATGTAGTCGGCGAACGTGTCGCTTCTGAGCTGCTGCGGCCCGTCGCTGAGCGCTTGGTCGGGGGATTCGTCGACCTCCACGATGAGGCCGTCTGCACCGACGGCGGCGGCAGCCTTCGACAGCCGCAGGACGAGGTCGCGGCGGCCGGGGGCGTGGCTCGGATCGACCAGCACCGGCAACCCACTGCGCTCCTGCATGATCGGCACGGCGGTCAGGTCCAGCGAGAAGCGGTAGCGGCTCTCGAACGTGCGGATCCCGCGCTCGCAGAGGATCACGTCGTGGTTGCCCTCGCATCGGATGTACTCGGCAGCGCCGATCGTCTCGTCGATCGTGGCCGCGAAGCCGCGCTTGAGCAGGACCGGGCATCCCGCGCGACCGAGCTCCCGCAGCAGCGCGGTGTTCTGCATGTTGCGCGCGCCGACCTGGACGATGTCGGCCACCGTGAGCACGAGTTCGAGGTCGCGCACGTCGAGCAGCTCGGTGACGATCATGAGCCCGGTGGCGGCCTTTGCGTCGAGCAGCATCGCGAGGCCGAGCTCGGCGAGCCCCTGGAAGGACCGCGGGTCGGTGCGGGGCTTGTAGGCGCCGCCGCGGAGCATCGTCGCGCCGGCCTGCTCGACGGCCTTCGCGACCCGCAGCGTCTGGTCGAAGCACCGCACCGAGCAGGGTCCCGCGATGACCGTGAACGTGTCACGGCCGATCCGGTGTCCGCCGACCTGGACGTGTACCCGCTCGAACGCGGCCGCCTCGGCCGGCGCAGCGTCCGGCGCGACGAGGTGCGCGGACATCCTCATGCCGCGCTGGCGACGAAGAGGGTGGCCACGCTCTGCGCGCGCTCGTCGAGCGGCGGCATGACGGTCCGATCGATCTGCACGTCGACGACGAAGCAGCCGTCGAACGTAAGGCCCTCGGCCAGCGCGTCGTCGAGCTCGTCGATGTCCGTCACCCGCCGGCCGCGGGCGAGTCGCGAGCCGGTGCACGTGAAATCCCACTCCGGCAGGTCGGTCGTGGACCGCGCGTCGAGCGCACCCATGGCGGTGCTGCCGAAGTACGGGAGGCCCAACCGGTGATCGTTGAACACGACGATGGTGATGCGGTGCCCGTGCTTGACCGCGGTCGGCAGCGGGTTCATGAGGTGCATCGAGCCATCCCCCGTGAGCAGGACGACGCGCTGGCCCGTCGCTTCGCAGAACCCGCAGGCCCCGCCGATGGCGTGACCCATGGATCCGTAGTGCGTCATGATCCGCACGTACAGACCGGCGGGATCCTCGAGCGCGGCGACCGCGCGTGTCGTGTACAGCATCGTCGAGCTGGACTCGACCAGCAGGGCGACGGTCGTCGGCTGGCGCGCGACGGCGCGCACCACCTGGTCGGCGGCCGCCTGCGGATGAACGGTGTCGGGCACGTCGTCTCCTTGCTCTTCGGGGTCTGTGGCCATGGCTCTTCAGCGCTGCATCAGGGCGTCGATGAACTCGCCGAGATCGGCGGTGACCGACAGCAGCGGTCGGTTGCGCGTGGCCATCGCGTTACCGGCCACGGCACCCGCGTCGAGGTCGACATGCACCACGCTGCAGTCGTCGGGCAGCAGGTCGGCGTTCGCACCGCCAGACGCGGTGCCCAGCCGGGTCCCGAGCGCGATCAGGCAGCGGACGTCGAGCTCGCGCAGGCGCCGGGGAACGTCACCCGAGCCGGCGTTGCCGATGACGCCCAAGGAGCCGGGCAGGATGCCGACCGCGGCCGGCGTGCTGAAGTGGACGGCTCCGAGATGTCGCACGAGCTCCGCGAGGCGCGGGCGATACGGGACGCAGCCGTTGCCCAGCAGGAGCGCCGTCCGCCCGCCGGAGCCATCCATCAGCTCGGCCACACGCCGCACGGTCGCCGCGCTCGGCGCCGGCAGCGCGACCTCGATCGAGTCGAGCGCCGGCAGTCGCGGGCACGGTCGGGCGAGGATGTTCGTCGGCACGCTGACGTGGACGACCGAACCCTGAGGCCGGGCGAAGAGGTGACGCAGGCGCGTCACCACGCGCGGCAGCTCCGTCTCGTCGCCGAGCGGGACAAATGCGTCGTACAGCTCCGCGCCGACGGCGTGGAGGGGATGGAAGTACGAGGACTCCTGGATGTCGTAGGCGCCGACGAGCGGGGCCGGCGTGCGCGGCGTCAGCACGAGGATGCTGGCGCCCTGCGACCGGGCGCCCGGGATCGCCGGCAGCAGTCCCATCGTGCCGGGCCCCGAGCCTCCGATCACCACCTGCAGACGGCCCGTCGCGATCGACGCCTCGATCGCACCGAAGACGCCCTGGGTCTCGACCGAGACGTCCACGGCGCGGATGCGCGGATGCGCGACGGCGGCCTCGACGAGGTGCACGCTGGCGGCGGAGATGAGAAAGAACGCGCAGCTCCCCGCGCCGCCTGCGCGGTGCTCGCCTTGCCATCGCGGCGGCCGGGCGCAGAGGTCGGAGAGCCGTGCGGCAACGTCGAGCAGAGCTTCGGCGACAATCGGCGTATCGCTGGCCGTCGGCCGACGGCGGCTGTCGGCGGCCATCTCAGACCCCTGCCGGCCGGTCGGGACGAGGGAGCGGGCACGTGATCGCGGCATGCGTCCAGCGCGCGCGATCAGGGCTCTCGAGGCCGGCAACCGCCGGGATCCCGGGCTCGGGCTCGATCCCGGCCATGATCGAGGTGACCGTCCGGTACGTGCCCGTTGCGATCTTCACGGCCAGCTCGTCGGCGCCGAGCGCAGAGCGCGTCGCCCGGCGCAACCCGCCGCGGTGCAGGAGCTCGTCGACCGCGTGCAGTACGGCGGCGTCGTGCCCGCCGAACGCCGCCGGGCCGGCGGCGACCGCGGCGATCTCCGCGCGTGAGAGCACGGCGCCGCACGAGATCCTCACGTGGCCATGCCACGCATATGCGCTGTCGAGCTCGGCGCTGACGCGCAGCGCGACGAGCTCGCGCAGCCGCGCCGGCATGCCCTCCAGCAGCGCGTCGCAGAGCGCGCACAGCCCGTCGCCGATGACCGGCTGTGACGCGATCGTGTCGAAGAATGCGCGCGGGCGTTCACCCTTCCACTCGACGCGTTCGCGCGCTTGGCGTTCGACCAATCTGTTGTGTGATGGCATGGTAGGGCCTCCGTCGTTCACGGGACCACTCCGAATCCGGCCGCAGGCGACCGGCCGGCACGTGCGTCACATGACGGGTTGTGTGTGCAGATCGCCGGCGTTCGCTCGATCTCTCGGCGGCCGGCGGCCCCGCTTCGGGGGTGGACTCAGAATCGAGAACCGGAGTGCGGATCTGGTGCGCGCGAGGTACACGATTCGTGTACCTCGGCGGGCTTGCGCACAGCCATTAGGCTGCCGCGTCAGTGGCTCCGGAGGACCCTCACCGCCCGCACGCGTCGACGCCGGCCGAGCTGAAGGCCGTGGCCGACATGATCCGCAGCGGCGGGCCGTTCGTCACCTGGAGGGTCGACACCGGACTGAACCTGCGTCCGCTCGATCCCACCGCCGAGCGGACGACGATCGGCCGCTCGCCTGCGTCGGCGATCATCCTCAACGACTCCGAGGCGTCATGGCTGCACGCCGAGATCACGCGGATCGACGAGGCGTGGCTGATCGTGGACACCGGTTCGACGAACGGCACGTTCGTCGACGGCCGGCGGGTCCACGCACGCGCGCGCCTGCACAACGAGGACCGGATCGTGATCGGCGACACGATGCTCGTGTTTCACCTGCCAGGCGAACGCCTGGTGCCGACGAAGCGCGCGGGGCGCGTCATCGAGCGCCGCGATCTGAGCGACATCGAGTTTCACGTCCTCACGGCGCTGTGCCGGCCGATCGTCGTGGGCGGCAGCCGCGACCCCGCGCCGAACCTGGCGATCCAGGCCGAGGTGCACATGACGCTCGGCGGGGTCAAGCGCTGCCTGACGCGGCTGTTCGGCATCTATGGCATCGAGAGCGCTTCCAAGCGGCAGGCGCTCGCCGACGCTGCCATCAATTCCGGTGTGGTCGGGCCCCGCACGTACGACTGAGGTCACACCGGCGCCGGTTGTCTGATTTTCCCGGCACCGCAGTCAGCTGCGACCGTAGACTGCGCCCGCGATGAGTACTGAGACCGTCGATGTCTTCATCCCCAATGCGGGAGCCGGCGGGTCACAGGAGTGCACGGTCATCGCGTGCAGGGCGCAGCCCGGCGGTGAGGTGACAACGGGCGAGGTGCTGGCGCGGCTGCGCTCCGGACAGGTCGACCTGGGCGTCGAGGCGCCGCTGAGCGGAACGCTCGTCTCGCTGCACGCCCGTGACGGGGCACGGATGCGCGTCGGGGACCTGCTCGCCGAGATCGTCCCGGACGCGCCGCGCCCGGAGCGCCAGCCGCGTCCGCGCAGCGCGTCGTCGCACACGCTCGTCCAGCGCGCGCCGCTCGGCGCCGCGATCGCGATCTCGGCCGCTGCGCTCGCCTGGCCGGTGGCGGTGCTCGTCGTGTCGGCGCTGGCCGGCATCGTCATCGCCGCGTTGCGCGACACGCACCTGCGCGGCGGGGTGCCCGGGTCGGCTGATGTCGTGGTCGCGCCGCTGCGACTGCTGCGGAGCATCGCGCGCGTCTCGGCGAAGACGTTGACGATCTCGCGGCTCGTCCCGGAGTTGGTCCGCCTCGCGGCCTCGCTGGCGCTCGCGGTGGCGCTTCCGGCGGCGCTGGCTTGCCTGGTCTGGTTGACGACCGAGAGCGCCGACGGGCTCGTCGCGGCGATGCGGATGGCGGCGTACGGCTACGCGTTGCCGATTCTCGCGGTCCTCCTCTCGTTCCGGATCCTGCGCCGCGCGCTGGACTTCGACGGCATCGCCACGCCTCTGCGGAGCCTGCTCGAGCGGTTGCCGGAGGCTGCGCTGAGCGGGACGGTCGTCGCCGGACTCGTCTGGATCGTGGCGTGCGCCGTCGTCATCCCGTCACACGCCTGGGCACCGGCGTCGAGCTTCCAGGGCGTCGTCCAGGCGCTGCCCAGCGGCCTGCGCGACAGCGTGAACGAGCTGCGTGCCTCGATCGTCGCGGCCGAGGCGCGTAGCGTGGTCGACTGCCTCTGGCGTCATGACCGGCCGGGGTGGCGCGAGCCGCGCGCGTTCGTGGCCGGCGACGGGACGCTGCTCGTCGGCGTACGCCCCGACCGCGCGCGGCCACCGGGCAAGCGGTCGTTCGCGGTGCTCGCGCTCGCCCTGCAGAACCAGCTCTCCAACGGCAACGCGAATGTCGCGGTCGTGCCGCGGCCCGGCGCGAATGCGGTCGCCTTCGATACGTTCGACGCGAAGCGCCCGGTCACGGACATCAGCCGGATCCTCGAGCGGCTCACCGTCGCGGGCTCGTCCGCGCCGCCGCTGCCGAACCCGTCGCAGGTGCGGCCGCAGGACGTCGAGACCGCTCTCACCTGCTCGGCGGCGGCGGTCTGAGATGGCCGGGCGCGGACGCGAGCCGACGGTACGGCGGGCCGGCGCGCCGTGGGCGGCGGACTCGCTGCGCGACACGGTCCCGCTTGCGCGCACCGATCAGCGCGCGACGACGGTAGGGCTGTCCGGCGCGCAGGACGGGCCGCCACAGGGGCCGCTCGCGCCGATGGCGCGATGGGTCTACGACGCCGGCGAGGACACGACCTACGAGCTGCTGTGCGAGCTCGGGCGCGGCGGCGAGGGACGAATCTTCAAGGCGCGCCAGCTCGGCGCCGCGGGCGGCGAGCGTCCCGTGGCGGTGAAGATCCTCAGCCCGGAGGCTCATCTCGGCGGCTTTGGCGACCCGGTCACGGTCCTGCGGCTGTGGCGCGAGCAGGTGCAGGTGATGCGCAACTTCGCCCACGCGGGATTTGCCTCCGTCCACGTCGCGTTCGCGCTCGCCGAGCTTCCGACGGCGCGACACGCCGACCAGCCACCGTGGTGGGTGGGCCTTCCGGCAGTCGTCATGGCGTGGGTCGACGGCACCTCGTTGCAGCAATGGCGCACGACGGCGCCACGCACGCCGCGCGAGAGCCTCGCCGTGCTCGCGCCCTGTGCCGATGGTCTGGACGCCTTTCACCGTGTGACCGGCCATGTGCACCGCGATCTGAAGCCGGCGAACATCGTGGTCGCCCGCGACGGCGCGCGTGTCATCGACTACGGGCTGCTTCGCAACGCCGAACAGCTGCGCAGCCAGTCGCACCTCCTCGGCACCGCCGGTTACCTGGCGCCGGAGCTCTATCGGGGCGCCGAGTACTCGCCCGCCACGGACCTCTACGCGTTCGCCGCGATCGCGTACTTTCAGCTGACCGCGCAGCACCCCGTGCTCGGGCAGTCGTCCAGCGATGTGTTCCGGGCGCTCAAGGATTGTGGCTGCTCCGACGCGGCTGCGCTGCTCGCCAAGGCGATGGGTCGCGTGCCGCAGACGCGCGGGCGCGCCGGCGGCGCCGCCGAGCTGCTCGCCCAGCTGCTGGCCGCGCTGGACGGCCGCCCGCGCGGCACCCGCACGCCGCCCCTGCCGCCGCTGCCACCGCTGCCGCCGCGCGGGCCCGACCGTAGGCATGGCGCGACGGTGCCGAAAGAAACTCCGCCGGTCCTGCGCGCGCTCGCCGTGGCGTTCGGGCTGTGCGTGCTGACCGTGATCGTCCTGCTCTTGATCTACTAACTGAGGGGAACCAGCGATGCCAGGTGAACAACGGGACCCATCGTCCCCTGCGCTGTACACGTTCGAGACCACGATCCGCCGCTTCGCGGAGTTCCTCATCCAGACGCTGTTCGCGAAGGCCGGTGCGCCGGTCGTGGCCGCCGCCGGCGTGTACGTGAGCGTCATTAGCTTCGAGGAGTCGTCGAGCAGCGGGATCCGGTCGGTGATCTTCTTTCTCATCCCCACGCTCTGGGGGGCGTTCTGGCTCGTTTCGATGTCGCGCACGGCCAAGCCGCTGGAGCAGACGGGGTCGGTCGTCGTGCCGGTGCTCGGCGTTGTGGTGGGCATCGTGATCAGCGTCGCGATCGTGATCTCCGCGCCGGTGGAGATGAGCAACATCGGCCTCGGCGTGATGGAGGGCTTCTACTTCATGGCCAACCTCTCCAGCGACCGCGAGTCCGAGCGCCAGTGGGGCCTGGCCCTGCTGCTGATGGTGACCGTCATCGCGATCACGGTGGCGGCGACGGCATGACCCCGATCGACGCCGCTCGCTTCTGCCCCTATCACGGCGGCTACGTGAAGCTCGCGAAGTGCCCGATCGTGGCGACGAGCGTGCGCTTCAACGAGGAGGACAAGATGCGGCGTCGGCGTCAGCCCGCCGCGCGCGCCCGGCCGCTGGACGACATCGAGGACTCCCTCGGCGGCGATAACGGCGACGACGACGTCCAGGCGCTCGACGAGCCGGCCGCGGTACGCCCCGGAGCGGTCGTCACGCGCAACGTCCTCGGCGACCTCGGTCCGCGGGTCGGCGAGCCGCTGACCTCGAAGGTCGACGGCGTGGAGCGCGTCGTCCTCGCGCTGGCCCCCGGCCTGCCGGCGCCGCCCCCGCGGCCGCCCGGGCGCCGCTTCGCCCGTCGTCCGCAGGACGCGCCGGCGACCGGAACGCTCCCGACCCTCCTGGACCTCGCCGGCGGGCGTGACGGGCGCAGAGCCCGCCCGGCCCGCGCATGCCCAGAGTGCTGGCATCCGTTCCCGATCACGATCGACCAGCGCAACGCCTACCCGGTGGCCCTCATCGGCCACGCCGAGGCGTCGAAGACCTCGACGATCCTCGCGCTGCTCGACGGCGTCGCGCAGCACGGCGCGACGGAACTCGGCGTCAAGTCGTTCGCCGCGACCGAGCAGACGATGCGCAACCTCGCCCGCCACGACAGCCAGATCTTCGCGAACTTCCGCAAGGGGATCGGGCCGAAGGGCACGCAGCCGCAGCACCACGCCCCGCTGGAGTTCCTGACCTACCTGCCCGACAGCGACCGGCAGGTGGCGCTCCTCGTCCAGGACGCCGCCGGCGAGGACCTGATGGACGAGGAGAAGCGGGCGTTTCGCACGTTTCTGTGGTCCGACGTCGTGATCTTCCTCTACAACCCCGAGGACTCGCGGGAGGCGGGCGGCGACCGGCTAGACCAAGCCGTGCTGCTGGACTCGGTGCGCAACGACATCGAGTCCTACGGCGGTTTCGACGCGTCCGGGCGGGAGTTCCCCGAGCCGGAGCTGATCGTGGCGGTCTCCAAGGCCGACCTGCTTGACAACCCGCCCGATCTGCAGGATGGCCCGGCGCCGGAGGAGGAGGTCATGGCGGCGGTCATGGAGCGCGGCGACGGCGCCGTGGTCAGCGCAGCCGCGCGCTGGAAGAAGGACAAGGTGCACTGGCGGTTCATCGCTCCGATGCCCGAGCATGGCGGCGGTCCGCAGGGCGTGACCGACCTGTTCGCGCTGGTGCTGACGTTGCTGCGCCCTTGAGGCTCGGCCAGCTCTGGTATGGGTGGGCGCCGCGCGGCGCCGAGGGCGTCAACCTGCGCCAGGTCGTCGCCGGCTCCGGGCGGCTCGGCGATCCGACGAACGGGGTCACGCAGCTCGCGCTGCCGTGGTGCGGCTACACGAGCCGGCCGGCCTGCGGGTGGGTCGAACGCGACGGGATCGGCGTCGCGTTTCGCCGCACGCCGACCGGACAGGACGCTGCCGGGCGCGAGGGGGCGTTCTTCGTCCACGCGCTGATCTGGCGCGCCGGCGCCTTTCCCGCCAGCCTGCTCGGCGGGCTGTGGGACGCGGACGTGTGGGTCCTCGAGCCGCCGGACGACCCGCCCGCGAAGCTCGCCGCGATCCAGACGGTGGAGGAGCTCGGGCTCGGTCGCGCCCCGGCGCTCGACGACGTCGCCGTGCGCCGGGCGGTCGCCGCCCATCTGGAGAACCTCGCGGCCGGTCGCCGGTCGTCGATCGCGCTCGCGCCCGCGGAGGCGTTCGCCTGCTCGGCGGCGATCGCGGTACTGCTGCCGTCGCAGTTCGGGCTTCCTGCCTTCTCGACGTTCGAGGAGCCCTCGCGCGAGCTCGCGTACGACCTCGTGGCGAGCCTCGACGCGCCACGCCACTTTGCGCCGATCGCCCCGGACGTCGAGCCCGGGCCGGTGTGGAGCGCCGCGGCTCAGCTGCTGCTCGACGCGCACGACGGCGACGACTCGGCCGCCGCGGTCGTGGCGACGCTCGCCGAGCGCGCGCCCGATCTGGCCCGGTTCGCTGGCGAGCTCGGACAGTGGGCATCGCTCGAGACCGCAATGACCCCCGACGAGCGCTCCGGCCAGTCGGGCGTCACGCTGGCCGCCAGCGACGCCCGGCTGCTCGCGCGCGTGTTCGCCCGGTTCGGCGTCGCGGAGATCGCGCGCGGCGTCGCCCGCGGGCATGGCGTCGCGGCGGTCCTGCGCCACGCAGCGGCGCTCGGACAGGAACGCGCCATCTTCGACGCGCTGGCACCGGAGCTCGGGCACGGCGCCCCGGGCGACGCCGTCACGACCCTCGCGCGGATCGCGAACGTCAGCGCCGATGCGATCGCCAGCGCTCGTCTGGCCGCTGCCGTCGGAGCGGCGTGGCAGCGGCGAGGCGCGCTGGGCGAGCTCGACGGGCCGGCCGTGCACCGGCTGCTGGCGCTGCTCGTCGACGCGCCGGCCGAGAGCGTCGTCGAGGAGTTGCTGCAGACGGACGCCGCGACGGTCCTCGTCGTCGCGGACGAGGCGCTGCCGCCGGCGTGGCGTGGTCGCGCGGCCGCCGCGCACCCGCGGCTGATCACCCCGGATGCGCTGACCGCGCTGCTGAGCACGAGCGCCGATGCGGCGCGGGCCTTCGCGGGACGCGTGACCGAGAGCGGGCTGCAGACGCTCGCGGTCGTGCTCGAGCACGCGTCGCCCGAGCTCGGCATGCGGGTCGTCGAGTTCGTCGGCACGTATCTCCCCGACGAACGCCGCAGCGAGCTCGCGCTGCCGGTCGCGCAGCGCCTCTCGCCCCCGGACCGCTTTCCGGCGATCGTGCGCTACGCACCGCCCGCAGCGCGGCGCGACCAGCAGTGGGGCCACGCGCTGCTCGACGCGTACGTCGGGCACGCCCTTGCGACGCGCGCCTCGAGCGGGGACCTGCCGCGCTTGGAGCGCTCACAGCTTCCGGCGACGGACGACGGCCGGTTCGCCGCGTGGAGGACGGTGCTCGAACGCCTCGCGTCGCTGCGCTCGTGGACGCGCGAGGCCGAGCTTGCTGAAGCAGCGCGCACCGCGGCGTCGGTGGCCGATGCGGCGGATCGCGACGCCGCGCTCGAGCTGATCGTCGACCGTGCCGCCGACGCGTTCGGCGGCGACCGCCGCAGCTGGGCGGCGGCGATGGACGCCCTCGCCCTCATCGCCGGCGAGCCGTCGCCTGAGTTCGCCGACCGCGTCGCGCGGGCCGCCCTGCGTGGCACCCGGCCGCTGCCGAGGCGGTTTGCGTCGTGGGTGATCATCTGGGTGGCCGAGGCGCTCGACGGCGGCCGCCTCACCAGTGGGGAGCTGCGCGACACGCCGCTGGATCATCTGTGGGCGCAGCTCGGGCGGGCGGACGTCGACGACCTCACCGCTCGCCTCAAGGAGCACCGGCGCGGCTCGGCCGGTCGCCGCTGGCTGCGCGACAACCGCGACAGGCTCGCGGAGCGCTACGCGCGCTGACCGATCAGGCGTCGCGCGGTCCGCTGTCGAGGAAGTCCTCGTACACGTCCGCAAGCAGATCCAGGTAGGCGGCGTAGACCTCGACCAGCTCGCGATCGTCTGGCGTGATCGACGAGGCAAGGTCTGACGCGCGCCGCCGCAGCTCGCCGAGCTCGGCGAGGACATCGATCCGGGCCGGCTGGTGCACGCCGTCCTCGACGAACGGAATCACCGAATCGGCGACCCAGGCGTCCGCCAGCGCGAGGTCGGCGTGCAGCTCGTCGACGGCGTCGGTCGCGCTTCCGTCGGGGAAGCGCTGCTGCTGCCAGCGCTCGTAGGACTCTGTGAGCTCGGTCATCTCAGCGATACCTGAACGTGACGACGCCGCCGCTGGCATCCAGCGTCCCGTTCGGACCCCCGCCCGGCGTCCGGTACGTCATGCCGGACTTCATCCCGGGGGCGTCGTTTGCGAGCTTGCTTGGCGTCCCGACGCCGGGTCGGCTTGCCGCGAACGCCCGCCCGTCCTGCGCGTACTGCTCGGGCGAGCGACCGTAGCCGTGTCTGCCGTAGTGGTAGGCCAAGGACCGCTCCACGGTCATGTTCGTTCCCACCCATCCGGCCGTGATCGGCTGGCCGACGGCCGACGGTTGACGCCGCGGCACCGGCATGTAGGCGACGGACACACGCGTCTGCCCGTGCTCGCCAGGCGCGCCGCCGCCGAGCGCGTTCGCCTGGCCGGCGGTCTGCACCGCCTGCTCCTGCAGTTGGGCGGCCCGTCCCTCGTTCGTCAGCCCGCGGCGGATGAAGTCGTGGGCCACCGAAGCGGCGTACTGGACCTCTTGGATCTCGGCCGCAACGCGCTCGCCCGCGACGCGCGCCTCCTCGTAGTGCACGCGCGTGGCGCGAACCGCTGCCGTCACGCCGTCCAGCGCACCGTCGTGCGCGGTGAGCTGTTCGACCTGGTGCGTGGCGCGCTGCTCGTGCGGGCGCAGGTAACGGCCGCGGATGTGGGCGCTGGCCTGATCGTTCCACAGCGCGTGGGCCTCGGCCTGCGCGGACGTCAGCTGGCGAAGCTGCTGGGCGAGATGCCACAGGCGACCGTTCGCCACGCCGATCGCCTAGAGCCCCGACGCCTGGTCGAAGACCTTCAGCCGGCGGATCGCCTGCGTCATCTCGGCGGCCGCATCGAATGCCAGCCGCCGCGCGTCGGCATAGCCGTCCTCGGCCGCCTGGAGGTGGACCGCGGCGCGGCCCAGCTCGTCGTTGGCCTGCGCGGCGGAGCGCCCGGCGTTCTCTGCGGCGGAGTGCTGTGTGGCCGCCGCCGCAGCCGCACGCTCGGCGTTGGCCACTGCGCCGGCCGCGTGGTCGCGCGCCATGACCGTGAGATGTCGCGCCTCGGCCGCCTCCGCCGTGGCCTGCTCGGCGACCTCGATGGCCGCCTGTGCCGTCGCGACCGCGCTGTGGCACGCCGCTACGCGATGCTCGGCCCGGGTGCGTTCCTCGATCGCCAGCCGCAGCTCGTGCTCGGCGCGCCGAAGGTCGTCCAGCGCCGCGCTCAGTGCGGCCTGCGCGCGACGAAGGTTGTTGGCCTCCGCGTTGCAGTTGCGGCGGTCGGGGTCGCGTCGACACGTCCCCAGCGCCGACTCGGCGCGCGAGACGAGCGACTTCGCGGCCGCGACCTCGGCGCGCGCCCGTTGGACCCACAGCTCGGCCAGGCGCACGCGCTCGCGAGCCCGCTCGAGCCAGCCGAGCGCTTCGCCGAGCTCGCGCTGCCAGGCCGCGAGCATCGCAGCGGCGTAGCCGCGCGCGTTCGCCACGGCATCCACGCGATAGGCGGCCGCATCGTTCGCGTCGTGCGCGTGCGACACGGCCTGCTGTGCGACGTCGCGCACGCGCTGTACGCCGTCGCGCAACTCGAGGGCGTGGTGGCTTGCGAGCGCCGCCAGGCGGTCTGCGTCCATTGCCTGCTCGATCGCGGCACGGTGCGTGTACTGGGCCTCGTGCGCACCCTGCCCTGCGGCGTTGGACCAGCGTTCGAGCTCTCCCGCGACGCCGTCGATCGCCGCCGCGACGCGTGCCGGGTCCGCCACCGTCAGAGCCCTTCGGTCCGGTCGGCCGCCTTCAATGCGCCCAGGCGCTCGTTCAGCAGCCGGCTGATTGACTCGGCGCCGCGGTTGTACTCCGCCAGCCCGCTTTTTGTCCTCAGCCAGTGGCTCTGGAACTCGCGCGCCGCCACGCCCTCGTAGACGCCCCTCAGCTTGTTGAGCGATCGCTCGAGATCGTGGTAGGCGCTCGCGACCTTCGCGTTGTGGCGCTCGAGCTCGCGGCTGTAGCTCTCCAAGGACCGCACGAGCTGCGTGACGTCAGCCATTGCCGAGGTACTGGCCGAGTTGCCGGATCTTCGTCTGCAGGAACTGGTGGTACCTCGGCGCGTCGTTTCGCAGATAGCGGGTCATGTGCTGGTCAAAGCTGTTCCAACGGCCGTGGTATGCGCGGGAGAAGCTGTCCTGCCACAGCCCGCGGACCCGGTTGTGCTCACGCTCCAGGCCACGGCTGGCGTCCTGCATCGCCTGCGTGAAGTCGTTGAGCTCGCGATCGAACTCGCGCAGCGCTCGCATGACGTCGTCCATGCTCACGGCGCCTGCCGCTCCTTCAGCCGCCGGAAGATCGCCGCGACCTGCTCGGCGAACGTGCCGAACGGCACCTCGCCGTTGGCGTCGCGGTCCGCCACGCTGCCCTGGTCGACGATCGTGTACGGCTTGAACTTCAAGGCCTGATCGCTCTGCGCGTCGAACAGCAGCGCCGCCACCGGACGCGGCCCGTCCGGCTGAAGCTTGGAGGCCTTCGGCGAGCGGACCATTACAAACGAGTCGTCCTCGGACATCTGCATCGCGACCTTGTAGCGAAAGGCGGACTGCAGGCGCTTGGGTCCGACGACGCTGACCGCGGTGCCGACCGTCGTGAACGACGCGACGACATGCACGCCGACGGCCGGACCGCGGTCGAGCAGCAGCTGTAGCGCCCGGCCGGCCGGCGAATCCTCGAATCCGTAGTCGTCGGGGATGCGTCGCATCGCTTCGCTGCGATCGGGCTCGGAGAGCACGAGCAGCAGCGGGCTCTCGTGCAACCGGTCCTCCTCTGCCAGCGCCCGCCGGCGGTCCACCTCGGCCAGCGCGTCGTTGACGTAGTGCTCGGCCGCGGCCTCCTCGGTCGATACCTCGACCGCATAGCCGAGGTCCTGAGCGGAGTGCGCGATCGTCGGCAGGGTGCTCGCCCACTCCGTACCGGGAATCGAGCGATCGGCGATGAGCAGGCGCAGCCGTCCGGGGGCAGCCTGGGCGCAGACGCTGACGATCGCGGCGCCCAGCACGGCGATCCGCTCGGTGTGCTGCTCGCCGACGACGCAGAGGTGCTCGTACTGGCGGCGACGCAGCACGACGGACGCCTGGCCGCGGACGCTGAATGCCTGACCCAGAAACAGCACCATCGGCGACTCCGCCGACAGCCAGTCGGGCACGCCGAGTCCGCCCTGGGCCGGCGATCGTCGAGCGAGCTGTTGCACGTCGGATGCGGCCGGCCATCGTGCCTGGGAGACGAACAGTTCGAGCAGGGGGTTTTCAACGAGGTCGGGCTGACGATCGCCGTCGAACACGATCGGGCGGGTGGCGCCTGTCCATCTCGCGCGCATCGCTTCGACGATCTCGGCACGGCGGTCGGCGTCGAGCTTGGCGACCTTGACAGCGACGTTCTCCTGGTCGTTGCCCGCCCGATCGTTGAAGACGAGCCGGCCGGGCCGGTCGCATGTCGCGCTGATCAGCCGGCGGCCGTTGGGACCGAAGTCGGTGGTGCTGTTGACGTCGCTTTCGGTCAGCTGCATCGCCATCCGCAGGTGCATGTTTGCGAACACGAGATTTCGGTGGGTCATGTTCGCGGGGGCGAAGTGCTGCGAGCCGAGCAACAGGTGGATGCCGGCGCTTCGCGCCTGTTCGGACAGACGCAGCAACGCGTTTGCGGCGACCTGGTCTCGGTCGTCTTCGAAGAGCAACTGGAACTCGTCGGCGATCAGCAGGATCCTCGGGAGCGGGCCGTCCGGGGAGCCGAGCGCGCGGTAGCCCTCGTAATGCTCGATCCGGTGTGACTTGAACAGCTCGTTGCGACGTTCCATCTCGTCGAGCAGTTCGCGCAGCACGCTTCGCGCGAGCTCGGGCCGCGTCCGCAGTGACACGACCTGCGCGTGCGGGAGCTGTCGGTAGCTGCGAAACGACACCCCGAACTTGCCGTCGAGCAAGAACAGCTGCAGCTCGTCGGGGCTGTAGCGCGTGACGAGGCTGGCGATATAGGTGTGAAACAGCGCGGTCTTCCCGGCGCCGGTCATCGCTGCGAGCACGCCGTGCGCGCACGGGCGGCGGTCGCGTTTGTCGACGCCGAAGTAGATGCTGCGTTCCTGGTTGGCGCCGTGGCGTCCGACCGGCGCCTCGATCCGCTCCGCCGACGTCTCGCTCCACCACGAGTCCGGCTCGACCTGTTCGATGTCGTCCCATGCGACCGGCCGGTCGATCGGCGGCGCGTTGCGAATTCGCTGCAGCAGGAGCTGCTGCAGCTCGGCCGACGGCGGGCCGTCGAGCGTCACGTTCGTCGGCAGGCCGTCGACCGAGGAGCTCAGCGATCCCACGCTGACCACGATCGGCGACTCGATCGCGTAGCGGCCGATGTCGATCGGCGCCTCGATGTCCTCGTTGTAGTGCAGTACGAGATAGACGCCGGCAGCCGGACCCGAGCGCGCGACGCTCTGCAGCGCCTCGGCAGCGCGCAGGTCGTACCCCTGGGGGAAGTTCGCGGCGAAGACGAAGTGAAACGCCTCGCTGAGCCGCAGTTCGTCGGGTATGAGATCGAAGGCCGGCGTCGCGGCGTCGAGGTATGTCTGGACGATGCGCTGGATCTCCATCGTGACCGCGTCCAGGTCACGGCGAACGTCGCCGCTGGACGGCTCGACGCGCGCGAGATAGCGCGCCATCGGGAACGCCGTCCCGTGGCCGGCGGGATCCAGCAGCGTGTACCGCGACTGCTGCGGGAGCAGCACCGACGTGCGGACGACCAGGGACTGCAGGAGGGCCGTCGCGGTGGCCGCTTCGCCGGCGCCGCTGCTACGGATCACGATCGCGCGGCGGGCTCCGATCAGCCCGGCGAGGAACGGCACGCCGAGCTCCGCGCCCGTGCGCTGCTCACGCATCGCTCCCAGGGCGATGCTCGTCGGCAGCGCACCCACGGCCGGCTGCCAGGAGGACCAGTCGCGATGGTCCCATCCGAGCTGCTCGAGCGAGAACTCGTCTTGCGCACAGGACCGGACGACGGCGAGATTTCGCTCCAGCTCGGAGGTCTTGGCCTTCGTATGAGCCGTGTCCGCGGCACGCGCAAGGGCGACGAGGCGACGCAGTCGCTCCTGAGACGCGGAATTCGTGCTCCGAAGCTGGGCGATGCTGGCTTGCAGCTCTTCGACGGTTGGCATGCGCGACTTCCGTGGGCTAGAGGGCCGATGCGATGACGATGAGCAGGAACACGACGAGCGCCGCCGCGCCCAGCATGAGCATCATCCGGTTGCGGTTGAGTCGAGCGATCTCCGTTTCGTGGGCAGTGATCTCGCTCTCGCGCTCGCCGATCGCCTGCACCTCGCTGCGGATCTCGGCCTCGACGGCTCGCAGTTCGGCCAGGAGATCTCGCTCGCTCGTCAGCCGAGGGTGGCTGTCGACCGTGCTGGGGACCGCTCCCGCGGCCGGCTTGGCGGTAGTCTCGATGGTCGAGAGCAGCATCGCGGCAGTGTCGACGTCGGACCATAGGGCCGCGCGCGCTTGGATCGCGTCCTGGACCGAACCGCGCACCCGCGGCGCGACGGGCTCGGCGGGATCGATCAGGAGCTGGCCCGGGGCGGGGGCCGCCGAGTCGTCGTCCGGCGGCTGCGGCGGTGGGCGCAGCCGGGCGCGCGGGGCCGGCGGGGCGCCAGCAGCCGCGGACGGTGCCGGCTCGGGGTCAGCCGCGCGCGCCGGGGTTGGCACCGTGGGCGCCGACACGGGTGCCGGCGCCGACACGGGTGCGGGCGCTTCGGCGTGCGTCACGGCGGCCGTGACGGGACCATCGTCGTCGGCCGGTCGCTGAGCCTGGTCGGCGCCACACGATCCGCAGAACCGGTCGTCGACCTCGCAGGGCGCCGCACATTTCCAGCAAGTGTTCATTCTCGACCGCCCTGGCCTGGTAGCTCCGTGCCCGCACCGCGGACACACATATTTGACGTAGTCCCAACCGCTGCGTGAGGCCCCCGGCCGCAATGCGGCGGGCACGGCGTCGTTCCCGACGGCAGGCCGGCCGGGAAGCGACCCTCCAACCCGGCATGAGACAAACCAGTACGCATGGCCGGCCTTGTCTGCACACCGCACGAGTCACGTCGCATGAGCGTCGTGACCATACTGAACCCGCAGGGGTGCGCGCCGGGAGTTTCGACGGTTTTCAGTGCCGTTTCAGCGGCGCCATTGCGCCGACCAACTTCGCCTAACCGCGGCGTGCCCAGGTGAAGCTTGTTGGGTCATTGCACCAACCGCGGGGGCTAGCGTTGCGACCATGACGCCTGGTGACGAGCGCCGCGACGATCTGTGCGCGGCCTGCGGGACACCGCTCCGCAGTGGTGTTCGCTTCTGCCGTGCGTGTGGGGCACCTGCCGCAACGGCAGCTGTCCCGTTGCGCAGCGGGGAGCCGGCAGACGCGCCAGGTGCGCCGTCGCGGCATTCGTCGAGGCGGACGGTCCAGCGTACGATCATCGCCGGCGCCGCCGTGGCGCTGGTGGGGCTGGGCGCCGGCTTCGTCCTCTATGGCAAGTCGGGTGGCGGGTCGCCGACCGGCGCGCGGGCGGCATTCGTCACGTCGTGCGGACGGTGTCACGCGCTGCGCGACGCGCGCACCAAGCCGACGCCGGAGTTCCGGTCGCGTTCGGCGAAGCTGGCCAACGTCGGCCAGGACCTCGATCTGCTCGATCCTCCACTGGCGCTTACGCAGAACGCCATCATGGAGGGACGGGCACGCGGATTGGGGCGAATGCCAGCCAGGATCGTGAGCCCCACGGAGGCGATCAGCATCGCGCGATACATCCGGCGGGTCGCCCGACCGCGCCCGGTGTCGAGGTCGCCGGTGCGACCCGACCTGAGAGGCCGTACGCTCTTCCGGGAAGGCAACGGGAGCTCGACCGCGTGCGCCGCCTGTCACAGGCTGAGCGCCGCGGACACGCACGGCACGACGGGGCCTGACCTGGACGAGGTCCTGCCCGCCATGAGCACCTCGCAGATCAGGGGGTCGATCCTCGATCCTGACGCGGAGGTCGCTGCTGGATTCGAGCCGGGCATCATGCCCAGGAACTACGGCGATGTGCTCTCAGCCGTCGAGCTCGAGCGCCTTGTCGCGTTTCTGGTGAACGCGCGGGCTCATTGATCAAGGGCGGGGCCCGCCTGCTTCGCGTCGCAAGAGCAAGCGTCGGTCGATCGTGTTGTTCAGCGCCGTTTCAGCGCGCTCTGGTCCGGTGCACACCGGTCGATCCGAACCGTTGCGGACGTGCAGCGGCGGCGGCCGGCCATAAGCGACTCGAGGAGATGTGATGACAGATCGACGTGAGGATGGACGCAGGAGCCGGCGTCGTCGAGGCGCGCGACGGCTGCGACGCTGCGTAGCGGCGGGGTTGGTGACGTGCGCCGGGGTGGCGGCAGCGGAGGGCTCTGCGCTGGCGGCTAACGCTGGGTACGCCACCTGCATGAACCAGGCTGCGGTCGTCGGCGTATGGGTCAACGTTTCGGGCGGGTCCAGCGGCTGGGCGTGGCGGTCAGGCTCGGGTTTTCAGCAGCGGTGGAGTTACAACACGCAGTCGCGCTCCTACTCCCTGACGGTTGGGTGCGGCGGATCACCCGCGTCATGGCAGGCGAGCACGAGCACGCCGTACTACTCGACGAACTGGTCCAACGTGTCCTGCTTCCCGGGCTACAGCTACGGGTTTGGCTCGATCTACGTCCGCGATCGCTGCTACGCCGGATAGGTTCAGCGCGCGGGGAATCGGCACTCGCCGTGGCCGCAGGCTCGCGGCCACCGCGAGGCCGCACCTGTGGGCGCTTGCGGCTCCATGGCCTGGCAACAAGTCCTGAGCGCGCCGCGTGCGGCCTCGGGCGATGCGTGGCGGGACCCGGACGCGAACCGGACGGATATCGAAGACACTGTGCGCGTGGCCGACTGGAAGAAGACGAACTTCGAGGCGCTCGAGGACCGCAGCCCGGCCGACGTGTCGATGCGGTGGCTGTTCGCCCGCCAGGAGCTGGGCTCGCCGGAGCTCGGCGTCAGCCGCTTCGTCTACGAGCCCGGCGTGCGGATGCCGTTCGCGCATCGCCATCGCGAGCAGGAGGAGGCGTACGTCGTGGTCGGCGGTTCGGGGCGCGCCAACCTCGATGGAGAGATCGTGGCGCTGGGCGTCTGGGACGTGCTGCGCGTCGCGCCCGCGGTGGTGCGGTCCTTCGAGGCCGGGCCGGAGGGGCTGGACCTGATCTGCATCGGCGGACGCCGGCCCGACGGCGGCGACGGCGAGCCGGCACCCGACCCCTGGGAGGCCGAAGGCGCCGGACTGCGCGTCGAGCCGGTGACGGAGGACTCGTTGCAAGAGCGCGACGGAAGGCTCGTCATCCCCGCGGCCGGAGCCGCGATCGACGACGAGCTCGTACGCGCGTTGCGCGATGCCGGCCAACGCTGAGCTGCTCGTCGACACGAGCGTGGCCGTCGCGCTCGCCGTCGCCGATCACGAGCATCACGAGGCGACCGTGCAGGCCGTCGGCCGGCGCAGGCTGGGTCTCGCCGGACACGCCGCGTTCGAGACGTTCTCGGTGCTCACGCGCCTGCCGGCTCCGGCGCGCCGTGCCCCGGCCGTGGTCGCGCGCCTGCTCAGCACGAGCTTTCCCGCGACCCGGTTTCTCAGCGCACGCGCGACCGCAGCGCTCCTTGCCGACCTCCACAACGCGGGCATCACCGGCGCCGCCGTCTACGACGCGCTGGTCGCCGCGGCGCCTCGGGAGCATCGTGCGGTCCTCGCGACGCGCGACCACCGAGCGCTCGACACGTATCGGGCGCTCGAGGTCAAGGTCGAGTTGATCGGCTGACCCCGAGCACCCCTGGGCCGCGCCCCACGTGAGGCTCAGCGCTCGAGCATCCGCGCCAGCAGCTCCAGCGCGCCGACCTTCGCCAGCGGCTCGTTGAGGTTGCCGCACTTCGGCGACTGCACGCACGACGGGCAGCCGTCCTGGCAGGGGCACTCGAAGATGAGCCGGTGCGCGTCGCCGACGAGCGTCTCGAAGCGCAGAAACCCCTGGCGCGTGATGCCGACGCCGCCGGGGTGGCCGTCGTAGATGAAGATCGTCGGCCGGCCGGTCTGGGGGTGGTAGTTCGTCGACAGGCCGCCGATGTCCCAGCGGTCGCACATCGCCAGCAGCGGCAGCACCGCGATCTGCGCGTGCTCGGCGGCGTGCAGCGAGCCGAGCAGCTTCTCCAGCGGGAAGTCGTCGGCGAGCAGGTCGTAGTGCAGCTCGAACCACAGCGCCTGGGTCTGGAAGGTCGTCTGCGGGAGATCCAGCGTCTGCAGGTCGATGACCGAGTGGTCGGAGATCTTCTTGCGCTGGTAGGCCAGAACCTGCTCGGTGACGCTCACGCGGCCGAAGGAGAGCTGCACGCCGCACGTGTCGCGGCGGTCCAGCAGCGCCTCGATCTCGGTCATCGTCTCCTTCTTGGGCTGCGTGTAGAAGTCGCCGCTGAAGGGCTGCACGAGCGCGCGCTGCGTCGCGATCTCCAGGCGCTCGACGACGTACGTGCGCGCCTGGTGCAGGTAGATCGCGCCGTCGTGGACCGTCGTGTGCGCGCGCGCGGACTCGACCGTGCCGAGCAGCTCCCCGTTCACGATGTCGACGATCGCGAACGAGTCCGGCGAGGCGGAACGCAGCGACACGCGCGCCGCCGGATAGTCCTCGGGGTGGCGCAGCAGGTACGCGCCGTCGCGCTCGACGAGCTCGCCCATCGCCACGAGCGCCTGCGCGTGGCCCTCCCAGCGCGGCCCGAGCGTCTCGGCGTCCGGCGCGCTCAACGGCCCCTCGTGCGCCGCGCAGAGCAGGTGCGCGAGGTGGATCGGCTCGTTCTCGTGATCGAGGATCGCCGCCTCGACCGGCCGGTCGAGGAACTCGTCGGGGTGGCGGCAGAAGAACTGGTCCAGCGCGTCCTCGCCGGCGACGTAGACCGCCAGGCCGCGCCCGCGCCGCCCGGCCCGGCCCCACATCTGGCGCAGCGAGGCGACGGTGCCCGGGAACGTCACGACGACCGCCGCGTCCAGCGCGCCGATGTCGATCCCCAGCTCGAGCGCGTCGGTGGTGATGACCGCCAGCAGCTCGCCGCGCATGAGCCGCCCCTCGAGCTCGCGGCGCTGCTGCGGCGTGTAGCCGGCCCGGTAGGGCACGACGAGATCGCGCAGCTTCGGATCGGCGAGGCCGACCATCCGCGCGACGAGCTCGACCGCCTTGCGCGACTTGATGAAGCAGATCGTGCGCGCGCCGCGCCGCGCGAGCTCGCCGACGATCTCCGCCGCCTCGCCCAGCGACGAGGCCCGCGTGCCGAGCGCCTCGTCGGTCAGCGGCGGGTTCCACATCGCGATCTCGCGCCGAGCGCCCGGCGCGCCGTCGCGATCGACGAGCGCGATCTCCTCGAGGCCGGTCAGCCTCTCGGCGAGCTCGACCGGGTTGGCGATCGTCGCGCTGGCCAGCAGGAACCGCGGCTCGGTGCCGTAGGCGTTGGCGATTCGCCGCAGCCGTCGCAGCACGTTGGCGACGTGCGAGCCGAAGACGCCGCGGTAGACGTGCGCCTCGTCGACGACGACGACCGCGAGGTTGGAGAGGAAGTCGCCCCACTGGCGGTGGTGGGGCAGGATCCCCATGTGCAGCATGTCGGGGTTCGTCAGCACGAGGTTCGCGCGCCGGCGGATCTGGCGGCGCTGCTCGCCGGGCGTGTCGCCGTCGTAGATCGCCGGGCGGACCTGCTTGGTCAGCCCGAAGGCGTTGATCGCCCGCGCCTGGTCCTGGGCCAGCGCCTTCGTCGGATAGAGGTACAGCGCGCGCGCCTTCGCGTCGCGGCACAGGACGTCGAGCGTCGGCATGTTGAAGCACAGCGACTTGCCCGACGCGGTGCCGGTCGTGACGATCGTCGGCCCCTCCCATGCCGCGTGCAGCGCCTGCGCCTGGTGTGACCACAGCGTCTTGATCCCGGCGCCGTCCAGCGCGTCGCGCACGGCCGGGTGAAGCTCGTCCGGCAGCGGCTCGGTGACCGCCTCGCGCGCGCCCTGGAATGCCTCGCGCACGAGCCGGCCGTCGGCCCGGCCGAGGTCGAGCAGCGCGCTCCACGGGTGAGCTTGCGGGGCAACGGACACGCCGCTGCCATAGTACGAGCGCCTTGCCGGTGCGCAGCTTTCATCACACGGAGTTTCCGGCGGATCGTCTGCGTGCCGAGCGGGTGCAGACGATCTCCGTATGCGTGCCGGCACGCGAGGAGGCGGCGACGATCGCCGCGATTGTCGCGCCGCTCGTGGCGCTGCGCGAGGCCGGCGTCGTCGACCAGGTGCTCGTGCTCGACGACGACTCGCGCGACGGCACCGGCGCGATCGCGGCGCGCCTGGGCGCCGAGGTCGTGCGGCCGGCGGCGCTGCTGCCCGGCTTCGGGCCGGTGCTCGGCAAGGGCGACGCGATGTGGCGGGCGCTCAGCGTGCTGAGCGGCGACGTCGTCTGCTTCGTCGACGCCGACTCGGAGGACTTCGGCGCGCACTTCGCCTCAGGGCTGCTGGGCCCCCTCGTCTGCGACGACGCGATCCAGTTCGTCAAGGGCTTCTACCGCCGGCCGTTCAAGAGCGCCGACGCGCACGTGCAGCCGACGGGGGGCGGTCGCGTGACCGAGCTGACCGCGCGCCCGCTGCTGGCCGCGTTCTATCCGCAGCTCGCCGCGATCCGCCAGCCGCTGGCGGGCGAATTCGCCGCGCGCCGCGAGCTGCTGGAGCGGATGGCCTTCTGCACGGGCTACGCAGTCGAGATGGGCCTGCTGCTCGACGTCTACGCCGAGATCGGGATCGAGGGCATGGCGCAGGTCGACCTCGAGGTGCGCCAGAACCGCCACCAGCCGCTCGCCGACCTGGCGCCGATGGCGGACGCCGTGCTGGCCGCGGTGACGTCGCGGCTGCGCCGCGCGGGCCGGCTCGCCGACGGCGACGCGCCCGGCGCCGAGGAGCTGCTGGAGCGCCCGCCGCTCGCGGAGCTGCGCGCGCTGCGCGACGGCCGCGGCTGACGCTCAGGCGTAGCGACAGTCGGCGAGTTGCTGCAGGCGGTCGATCTCGGCCGCGATCAGCGCCCCGGCGCGGGCGAGGTCGTCGATGCGCTCCTCGACGGACTCGTGGTCGTCGTGCGCCCCGTCGGCCCGGCGCTGGTCGTGCGACCGGCTGACGACCTGGCCGCCGAAGAGCAGGTAGGAGCGCGACGGCACGCCACGGTCGTGGCGAGGTGCGCCCGCGGCGGCGTCCGCGGCGTCGTCGAGCTGGCCCATCCAGCGCGCGATCGCGATCCGCTCGGCGCCGGTCAGGACGCTGCCGCGCAGCGCGTCGCGCGTCGCCTCGAGCCGCGCGAGGACCGGGCGCAGCTCGTCTTCGTCGGGCAGCACGGACGAGCTGCACGTGCTGATCGCCGACAGCGTGCGCTTCGCGACGACGGCGGCGGTCTGCGTGCGGGTGCGGCCGAAGGAGGGCAGCGCCCTTTCCAGCACAGTGGGATCCGAAGCTTGGAATTCACGTGACTTGAAGTCGCGGC
>JADMIO011631538.1_pt1 | contig 51207 bp, 43 predicted proteins | sample 8958161 | NCBI WGS metagenome assembly JADMIO01 (sample SAMN16585339, study PRJNA669376) | soil metagenome | isolation source: Crop rotation soil | place: USA: Cullars Rotation, Alabama | collected 2011 | reverse complement strand
GCCGCGACTTCAAGTCACGTGAATTCCAAGCTTCGGATCCCACTGTGCTGGAAAGCAACAGTAAATGCACAATGAACAATACGTTGACAGATAACAGAGCAACAGTTCGCATGACCGATTTCATTCCACCAACCCCCTGGGCATGTGCAGCAGATGCCGGCTCACGATGCCTCGATGCCATCGATAGTTATATGGTCGTCGAAAAGCTATTTCAACTATTGAGTCGTTACGAACGAAAGACGTCACCAAATATTCAACCCAACGACACGCCGGCATATCGTTGCCTGAAAGCCAACTCGCTGAGTAGCGTAGTAAACAGCCAACCTGCAGGCATCGGAACAATAGCAGTCAAAGACGACGGCTTCCTGATCAATACGATTGGTCGCAATGTGTTCGCAGCAAGTTTCGCCGAACAGCTATGCAAATCACGCCTGGTACTCCAAGAATCGGTTTATCAAGACGATAAGCCTTCACAGTTCGATTTGGATGTGCATGCATTGATCTTTGCTGGTGGGCTAACTTATGCAGTGAATCATTTTGGTCACATCCGAATACTGAGCGGCAATCAGCAAGTCGATACCAAAGAGTGGCCAGGCGATTGCGAACAATTTATCGTTGCCCGAAATTGCCTGATCAGCACCTCACCCCGCGGCTATGAATCAGGGCATCCGGCAGCACCTGGATTAGTAATAGCCGATGCTGAGCTTGAGCAATCACCCGTTGCTATAAATAATCCGCGACTGATCCACCCTGAACTCGGTATTACTACGGCAATCGCCATCGACACTAATCACAAATCAATAGCAGTAGCGGCAAATGACACAGTCACGCTATTCGAATTAGACGGCGAACATTGCCAACCGTTGGTCATGCGCAAGAAGGCACAGACGACGGTCCCATTTTGCGTCACACATATTACTTTCCTTACCAGCAGCGAAATTGTCCTGGCTGGACCAGCTATTAATGAACAGGCTGACGACAATTGGGATTCACTGGTTGGCGGCAGCTTTGTCGTGGTGAATAACGCGCTCAAGATTTTGCGTCAACAGTCATTTAATGACGTTAGGGTTGCCTGGGGGAATGGCGCCACAGCCGTTCTCGTCGATGAGTCGTCTCAGTCTATGTATGCACTAGATCGCTTTGCCCAACTACATGAATGGAACCTCAAGACATTGTCTTATCGATTGTTGCACTCATCGTCCCTCAATGAGAGTCAGGGCATAGCCCATGCCGCATACAACCAGCAATTGATTGTATGCGGTTACAATCGTGGCGGACATGTGCTTCACGTCTATGACCCAGCCAGATTGAAGCAGGTTCAACAGGCGACCACTGCTTCAGTAACCACTGCATGACTGCCACTGCTACAGTTGACTGCCTTATACTCGGCGGCGGACCGGCCGGCCTGAGCTGCGCTCTCGAATTGATTCACTGCAAGCTTTCGCATATGCTGCTCGAAACGCGAGCGCATCTGGGCGGTCAGCTTGAACAAATCCCGATTGCGATAACTAACTTTGCCGGCGGTTATTTTGCCAACGGCACCAAATTCAAAGAGAATCTTTTGGCTCTGTCATGCAGTCAAAACGTCAACCATCTATTGAATTGCGAGATCCAAGCAGTCGATTTAACGACCATGACTATCACCCTAAGCGATCGCCAGCTTAGCGGTCGATCAATTGTCATTTGCACAGGCAATAGACTTCGGCAATTAAACATTCCCATCGACGCGGAATGTGTTTCTGATTTTACTTATGACCTCGCCTTGATTGATAGCAGGAAACTTCGTGAAAGTGTCGTAGCGGTAATCGGTGGCGGCGATAGCGCTTTAATCGATGCGCTCGAGGCAGCTGAGAAAAATTGCCAAACTTACCTCATACACCGTGGCAAATCGTTTAGCCGAGCAAGACGCGATCTCGTAGCTGCCGTAGAAGCAAACAAGAATATTCACCCGATTTTGAACACTGAAGTTAACTGGTTCGGGGTGAAGAACGGAAAGAAGTTCATCTCTACGATCAACAACGTCAGCGGTGCTACCTTTGAACTGTTTGTTGACGTCATGATTGCCAGGGTCGGCTATCAGCCAAACAGTGACATCGTAACAGGACAGTTGGCAATCGATAATTCGGGCTACATCGTTGTCGATGGCAAATGCCGAACATCGCGCCCATTTGTTTACGCCGCCGGCGACGTTACCGAAATTGGTGGCATCGCTACAGCTATAGGACAAGGATCTATCGCTGCCCGACAAGTACATGCCGATTTACTGCATACCAACACGTGAGGATCATATGTTCGTCAGTTGCCAGGAAGCCCCTCTGCAAGACCTATATAAGATCCTCACCGGCACGATCGTCCCTCGCCCCATTGCCTGGGTCTCAACTACGAGCAATGAGGGCAGAAATAACCTTGCCCCGTTTTCCTTCTTCAACTGTTTCGGCGCTGATCCGCCGATGGTCGGATTTGCGCCAGGATTTAAATCCATCACGCGCTCAGGCGACACGACAGTTCGCGAGCCGAAGGACACGCTGCGCAATATCGAACAAACCGGGCAGTTCGTCATAAACATCGTTAGCCGCAAGCTCGCCGAACAAATGAACCAGAGCAGCGCGTCTTACGAACCAAATGTTAGTGAATTTGACCGAGTTGGACTGCGGCCGGCGAACTCCACATACGTCACCCCGCCGCGAGTCAGCGAATCACTGGTCAGTTTCGAATGCAAGTTGATTCAAATCATCCAACACGGAAACAACAATCTGGTCCTTGGTGAAATTCTCGGTATTCATTTAGACGATTCAGTAGTGGGGGACCGGTTGCACATTCGTGGCGACGTGCTGCAAGCGGTTGGACGTCTGTCCGGTAACTGGTATACAACGACAACCGATGGCTGCTTCGAACTGAGAAGACCAGAAGCAGCAAACTAGTTTTGCGTCTTAACTAGCGGGAATGAATAGGACTTGGTGATCGGAAACTGACCGAATATCTGATTGCCGAATAAAGTTACCGGAGCGATCGGTTTGGCGGTGGCTCTCGTTGTAACCGTGACGTATGGGCTTGTGCCAACCGGCGGCTGTCCGTTGAACGTTGTGTAGTTTACGGAAACAACTTGTGGAGATGACATCAGCGGGCTGTTGTTGGCGAATGACCGGACGATGCTTTTTGCTATGGCAGTACCTTCGGTGGTGGTATTACCTTGAGCAGCAGCTCTGGCAGCATCGCGGCAAGCGCGATCATTGACACCGAAACAAGCCATTGCCGAGCCGATATCGAGAGCGAAAAGCGAAATAGCAATCATGATGATGCATCCTACAGCTAATTCGGCAAAAACTGAGCCCTTCTGATTGCGGCGGACGTTTCTTACCTTAGTGGAGCTAGTCATGGCTTTCTTCCTCTGCATTGCTTATCTGTTGTTGAATTACTGATTGAGTCCTTGCGGATTCTCGGCCATCTGCCGAGCTGCAAAATTGACTTCCAACGGAGCACTAAGCATAGGAATCCGTCCGAAGATTTTTTCGTTGAGTTGAAACAGCGGTTCAACTTCGCCTTTGGCTACAGTTTCGATTTGGTAGATCGATCGCGACGTATCGGCAGGTACAGCCAGTTTTGACGACTGTCTTATGGGTTGTCCACCGTTGATTGGGGTGATGACGATATCCGTACTGACGTTGGCGATAGTCAACCCTGTGAATTTCTTGGCGGTGCTGCGGATGGCATTGTCAGCCAGCACAACAGCAGCAGGCTTATCAGCGGTGCCGCTTTGAAATGTTTTTGCTTTGGAAGCTAGATGTGCACCGTCTTGTACTGCAGCATTCATAAAGGCCAAGCGCAAAGTTACACTTGCCAGCGTTAACATGGGCAGCAGCAAGACAACCAGGATCAGAATCAACATAACGGGCACTTCAATCATCGAAACACCGTTCTGTTTTCTTGCGCGAATCATATGCCTCACCTGCCCTTGTTTGTTCAACAAGGTGATGACGCAAAAGGCTGGAATGTTAGGGCGACTTTTTGTGAAGTATTTCCAATAATTACAGTTGTCATGCGGCTTTTAGCGCACATGACTACTCGCCGAATTTAGTCAACGAGTGAGCAAAGTTGCCGTGCAATGCTGGCAAAGGCGTCTTTGATATTACTCGCCGATGTCACGGGGAAGTAGCGACCGCCATTACCGGCAATGTTAGCCATACCGGTCGGCGTGTCATGACCGAGCACTCTCTGCTGAATCGGAATCAGCGAAGAATTCAGGGCCAAGCCGACACTATAAATGGCGATACCCTTCTGACGCGCCTTCTGTGCTGCCAAGATACAGTTCTGAAATGGATCGCCGCTCAATGGTCCGCCTGAGGTTGGCTCTCCGTCGGTAAATATGATCACGACCTTCTTGGCATTCGTCCGACTGCCAGTGTCAAACATGTCGATTGCCTTGCTTGCCGCTCCACCGATGTTCGTGCCGCCGAATGCCACCAATGGATCGATAGCTGGCACCACTACATCGAAATTGTTGTCATCTTCTGGTTTCTTCAATGCGATCGCCGGCAACGGCACCGGTGCATTTCCGGCTTGCAGGAATGAGGTAGATACTTTGGGTTGATTGAGTGCAGTGCTCGGATCAGTACCTATCTGATCGTCGAAGGCAACCAGTCCAAAATGTGGATTGGCATTCTGATTCATCAGTCTGAAGAAATCCGTCGCCGCTTGCTGAGCTTCAAAGATCGGGTGTGTATGCTGCTTGGCGAGCTTTTGATATTCAGCTTGATAGCCTGACTTCGGCGTGACCAATCCGGCAAGAGCGCTATCGGCCTTGCTGTCATGAAAAACGCCACCGTCTTCAAGATTGCCCCGCGAGGCTTCAACAAGTGCACCGACATTCGGGAAATTAAAGCCATCGGCCGTTAATCCGGCAAAATCGGTGCTCTCATCAAGATTGACTACGGAATCGGTAAACCCACTTACAGCAGCAGTGCCCGGTGGAAAATTACCAGGCGGAGTGCCGTGTTCCTGCGGTCCCCGCAGCCGGGCATTAAAGCTTCCTGTCAACTGTAATGGTGGCACCGCACCTATCGATGTAGCGAGCTTTCCTTTGTTAACAACGTCGTAGACAATTTTATTTTGCGCGGGATCCCATCGGCGACGAACCTCGGTCATTAGAGTTTCGTCGTCCATAGAGCCCGAGACATCAAAGCAGAGAACAACATCGAGATCACCAACGCCGCCGGTTGCATCTACAAGTATCGGCATTGACTTGGCGCCGACCATGCTGGCGAAAATCGGCGTGAATCCGTACTTGGCGCTGACACGTAAAATCTTCGCCTTTGGATCGCCCACCGGTACGACTGCATTGTTGTGCTTGGGATCTAAATACTCGAAGCGCAGTTTACAGTGACCGACTTCTGGATTACTGTCAAAATCGTTTTCGACCTTGTCCAATCGCTGGCCAAAGATGTCGTTCAGTACAAACATTGATTTAGCAGCATCAATAGCCTTTGTTTGCGCAAACATAGGATCTAAGCGCGTCGATCCGGCCAGTGCGGTAGCTCCACCGAGAGCGGCCGATTCAGTGGCGCTGCGCAACTGATCGCGTATCATTGCCGCACGCGTGATTTCGAATGCAAATATGCCAATGAGCGCAACTACAAGCGTGACCACCACAATCAGTGGCGTAGCCTGTCCGCTCGTTCTCTGGATTACTTTGTGACTCATTTCGCTGCCCTCTGCCCGATAGTTTCCTGCGATGACCCACTACCTTTATTTTAGAACGCAATCTGATTATTTTGGGATAGACATAAGCACTATCTCCGGTGGCATCGCTTTTCCCTGACAACTACTCCACCGAGCGGAGCGGAAAATTATGCGTGCGCTAACTATAAATTCGCACTAAAGCAACAGCGCATATCCGCTATTTTAAAGGCTATGCACTTATTTGAAACACAGCAAACACGTGGTAGCACCATGGTGGCATATCAAGGGAAAGCCCATAGGATGCCACTGCCCATGGTGCGCGATCGGCAAGCGCAACACTTGCCATGAGCCGATCGAGATCGTTGTGGGCAAATTCATCTACAGTTGCTTTACGTCCCAGCTGTTGCGACAACAAATGTCAACAGCACCCGCGTATTCAGCCGGTATGCAAAGGATATTGGATTGTTGGCACAAATTAGAACTGGAGATTTGCGGAGTTCTTGCCACCCGCAAAAATGTTCATAACCGAGTGTACGCCGAACAAAACGTTCTCATAAACGACGGCAACAAAAGACCGTTGTTGCATCTTGCGCAAACGTCGACACTGACTTACACAAGTACCGGATCTGGTGGCATTTGCTCGACGGCTGGTACCCGAAGCGAATTCGACCTCTTGCGACCAATCCATACCAGTTCTGACGGAACGTTGCATCCAGGTATGCAAAGATCCGCCATCCGACTGCATGCGCTTAAGCTTCTTGCAGTACTGAATGGTGGCGCCTGATTTGCCTGATTTATAAATAGTTGAAGTGGTCAGGTGACGAAGTTCCTGACTCATGGCTTGTTCTTCTACTGGCTGCTCTGCTGGAGGCGCTGCGATTTTTGCCGTCCGCGTACGCCCATGATTCTTGGTCAGGTTCTTAAATAGCATCAGTACTACCTGCTCCCGCATTGCAGAAAGACGCCCACGTAAAGAGAACCACTTGCCGCTCAGGGAAGCAGCAGTCTTGGATCCCAACTTTTCGCCGGCTTTATTATATTTCGTCGCCCGAGGAAGTCAAGAGATTTAATTTAACCTTCTCTCCGTGCTCCCGTCATCCCTACTGCACTTATCGTCTACTTACCACAAACCCGCTTGACAATAACGGGCTAATAAATGCCCGGGCATAGCCGGTACTTCACTTTTTGGCAGTAATCGGTGTATCCGTCGAGTTCTTCGACAAGAAATCTCTCCTCATCAACAATTCGCAGGTGCAAAACGGGCAAAGCGACCAACAAAATTAGCAGCCCCCAGTAAGAGCCCAGCGCAAGCGGCATGCCGACCATCAGAAATGTAGCGCCGGCATACATTGGGTGACGCACTAAGCCGTATAGTCCGCTCGACACGACTTTCTGCCCCTCGCCTAACTCGATCGTCGCCGAAGCAAATCGATTGGCTCTAAAGACGAAGTAAAACAACACGTAGCTAAAGACGATCAAGCCATCGCCGGTAAAAACCAGCCATGCTGGAACGTGCGACCAGCCGAAACGATGATCGATTGCCGGAACGATTAGCAAAAGGAAGAAACTTAGCAGGATGAAAACCATGATAATCCGCTGCGACAGTCGTTTCTCCGCCGTGGGTCCAGCTTTCATACGGCGTCGCAAAAGGTCAGGATCGAACTTCAGAAGATAGAGAGTATGAACGACGGTCGCCACTGAAAAGACGGTAACAAAGACCCAGCCCTGCCAATAGTCAAAACCACCTGCGGCTAGAAACAGCGGCACGGCAAAGATAAGTGGCGTGAACAACACGCCCAGTAACGCTTTGATCGTCGTGTCCCGGTCTGTCATGTATATATAGAACGCCTCGAAAGCTGTTTTGTTTCAACCATCAGGTTTTCAACCGGATCATTCAGCAAAGTGTTCGGTTCGTCAATCGCGCCGGACCCCTTCAACCGTACGATCCCTTATGTAGCTAGGGAGGCACGACTGTGCGCAAGGTTCTTATCCAACTACTAACGCTGCTACTAATACTCACCAGCAGTTGTGCTTCTGCCCAGAGCGAGACAGCAAACATGAACACTATTAGCAAAGCCCCTGCCGTCGAGTCGTTCCTCTTAAGCGGCAATCTTGCAGCCGGCGAGACAACGCTTTCAACACTGCTACTTAAGCACCCGCATGATGATCAACTTCGTTTCGGGCTGGGCACCCTGCAGTTTCTCCGCGCCCTTGAGCAGCTAATGAAAGACTTGCATCGCTATGGACTAAAGCCGAACGCGGTACATGGACTGCGCTTACCGATCTTTAGACTGCCAGTCGCCGAAAATCCAAATCCTGAAACACTGACCTACGAGCAGTGGCGCCGAATTATCGATTCTTTCTCGCACAACTTAGCTAAGTCAGAGGCGACGCTTGCTTTGATAGCCGATCCTTCAGTTACCTTACCTCTGCACTTCGGGCTAATTAAATTAGATCTGACCGGCGATGGCAAAAGCGACGAGGGTGAAGCGCTCTGGCGTGTGTTTGCCGAACTCACCAACGACAGGGAGTTAACTCAGGCGCAAGCCGAGCAGTTCTATATCAAGTTCGATCGCGGAGATGTGCATTGGTTGCGCGGCTACTGCCATTTGTTGATGACGGTCTGTGAGACCTTCCTGGCTTACAATTCGCGCGAGACTTTCAACTCGACGGCCCACCTTTTCTTTGCCAAGGCGGACACGCCATACCCCTATCTTGCTCAACCAAAAAGTATTCGACACTGGACAGACAACGATCTGGAGATTGTCGACCTGATTGCCCTTGTCCATACAATCAGTTGGCCGGTAGCCGAGCCCTCACGAATGACTGACGCACTGCACCATATGGAGTCGGTGGTGGCACAAAGCAATGAGACCTGGAAATGGATCCTGGCAGAGACTGATGACGATCACGAATGGTTGCCCAACCCACATCAAACCGGAGTTATTCCGAACGTGCGGGTAACCCAAGAAATGGTTACATCCTGGTCCAGTATCATGTCTGAAATTGACAGTTTGCTCAAGGGCGAAACGCTGATACCATTTTGGCGCGGTTCAGAGCCGGTTGGCATTAATCTGCGCAAAGTCTTTCTAGCACCCGAGAAGCTCGATGTTGTTTTATGGGTGCAGGGAGCCGCCGCTAAACCTTACCTGGAAACAGGACGTTTATCGAAAGGCGAAAGCTGGCGCTCCTACATGAATGCCTTCGGCAGCTCATTCCCGGGCTTTGCGCTATGGTTCAATTAGTCGCAAATTGTCCATTAACGTCAGAATCTACCAGGTCAATTCCAGGGAAGTTCGCCTGAAGCGCCTTGTTCGCACTTGCATTAGCATTGAAGAACCTGTGGACGATTTTCAAATTCTCTTCTGTGGGCAACGGCAGTAAATCTGCCAAATTGGCAATCGCCTGCTGTTGTCTTTCAGCTCTTTTATCCATATTCCAAACCTCCAGCGCACTGGTAGTGCGCCAACCCCTGCAGCCACAAAGAACTTACACAGCCAAAATGACTTTTAGCGAACAGCAAAGACTATTGCGCTGCGGCTGTAGTTCTCGGCAATGTGACAGTAAAGGTAGTTCCTCTCCCCTCAGTGCTTGCGACATCGATCGTGCCGTGATGGTGATCGCAGATAGCTTTGACGATCGAAAGGCCAAGCCCGCTTCCACCCTGGGCGCGCGCGCGCGACTTATCGACCCGGTAGAAGCGGTCGAAGATGTGCTTTAGACTTTGCGCATCGATACCGATTCCGGAGTCGGCAACCTTGATCTCAACATTCGCTTCAGCAACTTGCAAATCGATTTTCACGATGCCACCACTATCGGTGTAGCGCAAGGCGTTTTGTAATAGATTCGTCACGACCCTGAAAAGCGCATCAGGATCGCCTTCAACCGTGACAGGGGGCAAATCGCCAACCTTCAACTCTAAATTCTTACCCGTGAATGAAGGTCGCAGTGACTCAGCACAATCAACAATAAGCTTATCAATCGCTACACTAACTTTCTTCATCGGCATCTGCTGTAGCTCCATTTTGGTGAGCATCAGCATGTCGTCTATTAACCGTCCCATGCGATCTGTTGAACGCACTATGGATTCCATATCTTTGGCAACCTGTGAATCAGGCTCCGCGTCGAGGGCAGCATTCTCGGCAGTCAGTTGAATGGCGTGAACCGGCGTACGGAGTTCATGTGAGGCATCAGCCATGAATTGCTTCAATAGATTAAAAGCTTGTTCTGCCGGACGCGAAGCCTTGCCTGAAAAGAAATAGCCTGACAAGCCGAGCACGAGAAGAAGTAACGGCATTATTGCCGCCATGACCGTGGCAAACATTTTGGTCGACTGATCGCGAATGTCGACCGGCACCTCAGCCTGAATATAACCAGCGGTGGCACCATGATAAATAATCGGGTCGCTAGTGGCGCGCACTTTGATACCGTTGGCCGAATCCTCAAAATTATCGAGCGAAAGCTCAAGCCGTTTGACCCCGGGCGGTCCAAACTCTTGAACAAAGTTGCCCTGCTTGTCGTACAACTGCACAGTGCTGCGTTGATGCGCCCATTCATTGGATACCTTTTCGTCGGCGAACAAAAAGCGCGGCTTATCATCGATAAACTGCACTTGCGGGAGGTTGCTGGCAATCATATCTTCGAGTGTTTTGTCGAGACTCTCATTAATACTGTTGTAGCAAAGCCATGTACCGCAAATCACAAGGGCGAAACTAGTGATACCACTAAGCACCACATACCATACCGCCAAGCGAAAACGCAGCCGAGTATAAATAGGTGACGACGCTGTAGACTCAACCATTACTGCAGTTAACCATCGCCAAGCCTGTAGCCTGATCCATGGACTGTTTCGATAATCGAAGGGACACCTGGTTGATCGAGTTTCTTGCGCAACATGCGTATATAGACACGCACGGCATCAGGGGCGACTTCCGAATCAGATTCCCAAACGCGGGTAACCAATGCGTCGGCGGTAAACGGCTGTTGGGGATGGCGCATCAAGAACTCGAGCAGGTTGAACTCCTTTGGTTCGAGTTTGATTGCTTCACCATCACGAGTCACCTTACGCGCTTTAACATGCAATGTGATCTTGCCGCACGTCAATTCATCAGTCGGTTCCGCCGTGCTCGTCCGGCGTAACAACGCACGCACGCGCGCCGAAAATTCGCGCAGATGGAATGGTTTGGTTAGATAGTCATCGGCACCGGAATCGAGCCCTTTCTCTTTGTCATCGAGCTCGCCTTTTGCCGTCAGCATGAGAATTGGCGTCTTGTCGCGGCGTTCACTGCGCAACCACGTGCATACTTCCACTCCACTGCATTTCGGCATCATCCAATCGAGCACGACAAGATCGTACTTAGTGACAAGCAACAGGTCCTTTGCTTCTTGCCCGTTAAATGCCAGTTCAACCAAATGCTGATCGCGCTGTAACGCTCGCTTGAGCCCTTCGGCGAGCTCCGCTTCGTCATCGACAACAAGTATCTTGCTCATATTGGGTCAACTGATTATCTTGGAAATCCGCCAAAAGTATAGAGTAACCCTTGGTTCGGAAGGTTAAATTGCCATTGTTGCAAAGCCACAGTCACTCCTCTAGCATTGGCAGTATATGCAGTTAGCACTTAGGATTTATCTAGCAGTTAGCCTTGTCCTGATCGCCACGTCAGAGGCAATTGCCGTCCCGTTCGCCCTAGGATTGGGTATGTCGCTGCAACGAAAAACACCGGCGAATGTGCCTCAAATCGCTCGTGACAAGTACAACGAAGGAATGGCATCGTATCGCAGCAATGAATATGCAACAGCAGAAAAGCAATTTATCGAAGCCAGTAAAATGATTCCGTCATGGGAATGGCCGCACCAGATGCTCAGCTCGGTCTATGGAGGATTGAAGCGCAATCAGGATGCCTGGCGCGAAGCCAAAATCGCCTTGCATCTTGATACCGAAGACGAAGGGGCATGGCTGGATCTTGTCGGCGCCTATTTGCATTCGATGCACATAGAGAAAGCTATCCAACTAGGTAATGAGTATCTGAAACGTTTTCCGAAGGGCAAATATTGCACACAAATAAAGCAGCAAATCGTGCTCGCCAACCGAGAACTCGAACGCCGCAAAGAACTTGGTGTCACCCGATTCGATCCCGATAACTACCTGCCATTTGCAACGGAGGGCGGGCAGCTTATCTGGAACCATTTTCCACTCAAGGTCTATATAGCTGATGCACGCGGAGTAAAAGGATTCGACAAGTCGTACTCTTCGATGCTGCCGGATGCCCTTAACGAATGGCAGAACGGCACATCGGGCATCATCAGTTTCACAATTGTCACCACTCCAGAAAACTGCGATATTGATTGCGCCTGGACCGACAATCCGGCTGATCTCGGCAACCCCGGCGAGGGCGGCGAGTGTGTTACGACGCGCGGTGCTTCAGGTTTTCTAGAGCATGCAAGGGTGCGCATCTTGACGCGCTCAAAAACACATGATCCGACTACGGCGATGCTCAAGGCGGTATGCCTACACGAAGTAGGTCATGCGCTGGGCATACGCGGACATAGCGATGACTGCCGTGATGCTATGGATTCGTTTGCATCGGACAACATGCAAATAGCCGGATTGACCTGCCGCGATTTACGCACCGTCTGCCGATTGTACGTGAAGGATCCGCCGGCGGCCAAGATAATTTGTGGCGCGCCGAAACTTTATGCCAACAAAAGGTATGGCACGCCGGCAGCTCCGCTTACGGATGCATACTACACGCAGCCATATCCGGATTCATCATATAAAACGCAGCCGAACTAGCGATTTGGCAACTAATTGTCACCTCCACTGATTACCTTCTCGAATGTCCAAAGTTTCTGAGACGGGTTGAGGAGAGAGCGACATGGGAAAACGTGGCGGTGGCTGCAATACCGGCAGCTGTTCGGATCAGACAGTTCCACAATCGGAGTGTCAGCCTAACGCGCAGTGGACACCAGTAGCTGCGCAGCAATGCTGGAGTCAACAGTATGCACCAGTCATGCGCGGCAACTGTCCAGGCGGCTCGTGCGACGGTCGATTTATCCAGATGGATTCACCTTATACGGGGTGTGGCGGCAGAGGTCGTATGGCAGAGCCCGCTGCCAGCGTAAAAGACTTGCCAGCCGGTGTGTACAACGAAGAGTCTGCCGTCAGCGCCATTGAGAAAGCGAAAGCCGAAGGCAAACCCATAGTTTCGATTGTGGCAGGACCAGATGGCATTGATAAGAAGACAGCCGCCACTATGGACAAATTGAAAGATCAGGTAACCTTCGTCGTCATCGATCATCAAAAGGCCGAGTGGATGCGCCATGAAAATGGTAAGGGCGGCTTGGAGACAAAACACTATTGGGCAACGGTTAATCTCTCAGGGGCAGCCGGCGACATTGGCAAAGTCAAACCGAATTCAGTGGGCATTTATCGCCCGGAAGGCTATAGCGATGCCAATCCTCAAGGCAGTTTAAAGCCGTCGGCGCTGGCAACATATGACCAGAACTTCGACCTGGAAAAATTTCTTGCCGAACAAAAGATAGTGTCGCCAGAGAAACCTCTCAAACCGGACATCGACAAAGTGCCCAGTCCTCCGGAATTGCCGCTGGTACCACCGCCAATACCATCGTTAGATGAAACCTCCGATAAACCGAACAGCAAACCTGAGCCACCGAAGATTCCGCTGGCAACAGATGATCCCAAAGTTCCCCTGCCAGAGGCTCCGCATCCACGGGCGGTGCAACCGCCGATTCGCAAGCCGGAATTCAAAGAGCCGCCGGGACCACCGAAGCTGGATGCACCGGAACCAGTAAAGCCTGGTGCCAAGTCAGTCCAAGATATCAACTTGAAAGCTCTGAAGGAATTTCCGACTGCAGCCGAACAAGTCGATAAATCGGCACCGCCGATTCGCGTAGCCAAAACGGCGGAGGATGTGCAGAAAGCCATCGATGAAGCACGCAAGTCAGGCAAGGCTCTGATTGTCGACCGTCCAACGCAACGCTGCGACGATCGTATTTGCTACGATGTCCAACTTCCGGCCAAAAGGGCCAAAGACATCGAAGATAAAGCTGTCGTCATTCAGATTCCGCGCGATGGACTGAAGGGCGTTGATCCGCTGAAGTATCCTGAAGTTGCTGCTATTGCCGGTCTATTTCCAAAGCCGAGCAATGACGTCACCAAGATCGCCGAGAAAACTGGTCTTGATCTGAAAGCGTTCAATTTCGGACCTAACGGCGATCTGTCGCTTATGTGGACAACGCCCCCACCCTCAGAAAAGCCGCCGGCAGGACGTGGTCGAGGAATTGATCTTAGCGGACCGACGATACCCGCAGAGAAACCTCCCGTAAAACCGCAGATACCTACGGTGAAGCCACAGGTGCCGCTCGATAAACCGGTCAAGCCCGAGGTGCCAGCTAAGCCCGAAGTTTCAATAAAGCCGGAACCTGTGAAACCTGAAGCGGTCAAAGTCGATGAAGCGAAAAGACAAGCAGAACGCGCAAAATTGCCCATATTCGAAGCCGACCGCAAGAAGGCCATCGAACAGGCGCAAAAGCTCAATGTCCCACTCTACATTTTTGTAAGTTCGACTCAGTGCGGCTGGTGCACGCATATGGAGAATAACTACCATCAGAGCCAGAACTTCAAAACTGGTGTGCAAGGTCAGGTCCAGGGCATCAAAGTGGTATCAGATTTGGCCGGTTGGGGCAAAGACTTGCCTCAGTCAGTTCAGGATCTGGTAAGGCAAGGCGGCGGTGTGCCGCGGACCTATGTACTTGATCCACATACCTTCGAAGTTATCGGCAGCGGACATGGCTCACACGACCCGACGCACGAGATTCGGCAGGGATTTGCCAAGCTCAATTCCGGTAAAGGACCTGATGTCACACCGAAGCCGGAGGTCGCGCCGAAACCTGTTGCACCGACCGTTCAGCCGCCGATGATCGTCTATCCGCAGCAAGTTCAGCCTAGACGGAGAAAGTATTAGCCACACAAGTTCTTTTTGACATTCCTGTCAAAAGAAAATCGAACAAAAATAGAACATCCCCTTCGGGGGATTTCCCTTTGCTTATAGCGCCGGAATAATTCGCAGATGACTAGCATCCGTGTTTAAATGGTTCTATTTGCCCCTAACTTCCATTATCTCGATCTCGAACGCAAGCTTATGCTGAAGGTTTGACTGACACCGCTGGCGGTATCATGGCCAATAGTGTCAGCAAGAATTGCAATCGGCATAAATTGCTGCTTTTTGATATTGCAGTTACACAATCCAACATTCGCGATGGAAATTGTGTTGAGCTTGTCGATGAATTGAATGATTCGATAGACGACCGTTTGCTTCGCAAGAAACCAATAGGTGATCTAGAACAAAGATTTCCTCTTTACAACTATTTATTACTGCAACACGGTCGGTTTCCACTGCTGTATACTGGCGATCCACGCTCAGCAGTATGGGTACTGGCTGTGGCGGGTGCATAAACTCTGAGGGGGAACTTCATGCGTTCAGCATTGAATTCTTTGGCGACTTCACAACGTATCTGGGCGATTTTCGCGACAATAAGCCTGCTCCTCTTTCAGTTAACTCCACTCATACCAATGCCTGCCGCGTTGGCGCAGCAAGCGGGCGGTCTACATGCACCGGTAGCGCCAATTCATGCTGTACGCAGCAATGGCGGCTCGGCATCCGGAATGTCGTCAGGCTTGACAGTTCTGAACAGCACGACGCAAGTGCTCAATCTAAGCGATTCGCCAATTCTCAATCTAGCTGGCAATCTCACCAACAACGGCACGCTTTACGTAGTTTCGACCAACCCTCTGTTCACTAATGCCACAATCAGCGCACGCAACATCTTCAACGCGCCGGGCGCACTGATCACAACAGTTCTGCCAGCTTCCGGTCTGCCAGGCTATACCAACGCCTTAACAAATCTCAGCCTGACTTTGGTGGCGATTACAAACATCGTCAATTTCGGGGCCATCACCAGCGCGGCAAATTTAACTACAATTGCCGGCGGCAGCATCACTAACATGACCGCTGCGGGCTCGCCGCTCGCCACTATGCAGGCTGCAAATAATTTGAATGTCCTTGCGTCGACGATCGTCAACCAGGGTGCATTGACATCGTTAGCCGGCAACATCAATCTGGCTTCGCCGAGCATGTATGCAACTGGTATCGCACCAGTGCAGCAGCTAGTAAATTCGCAGATGGCGAATAGTCTTGCCAGTAACATCAACATCGACAACACTTCCGGATTGATCCAGGCGCTGAACGGTGTGGTCAATATTGGCGGAAGCGATATTGCAAAATCCGGTGCGCTATCAGTACTGGGCGGCAGCATCGTTGCCAACACAATCAATATTGATGGCGGTTCAGGCGCAGTCCAAGTCAATGTCGATAATGCATCGGGCGTTGTAAATGTGTCGGCTTGTACAGCTCAAGTAGGAGCCAATTCAGGGTTATTGAATCTTGGCAAACTCAATCTTTCCGGCGACCCGACATTCTTCAACAACAATGGTGACATCGAAATCCAAAACGACATCAGCGTTACGCAAAACCTGGCAATTCTCGCATCGGGAAACATTTACGCTCTTAACCCATATCAGATTCTCACCACCGATCCGGGCACAGGACAGGGCTATAACGTCTACATGGTCGCTGGCGCCAAATTGATTATTGCTGGCGCGCCGCTGCCCACTCCAGTACAGCAACTACCTTCGAACAGCCCGCTAATTGTTGGTCAAACAGTTCGTGTAATCGGCGCATCTACGAGCGGTGGAACGATTACACTTGCTGGTTCAACAATCGATGCACGCTCGACAAGCGGCGATCTCAATGGTGGCAGAGTCAATCTTGTAGCTTATGGTGGTAATGCCACCGGTGGCATTAGCAATGTGAATATCTTCACCGGCGGATCCGGCAATGGGGTTAACGGCAGCGTTTCATTAATAGCTGGCGGCGTTGATGGCAATAGCAACAAAGCAATTTCCGGCGTGTACGTCGACGTGAGTGGTGGCATAACCCCGGCATCAGTTACGTTTTCAGCAGCTAAACCGGTAGGCGCGATTACATTCAACTTCAATGGATCGCCAACCGGACTGGGCGCGCTCACTCCCGGCACTCTGACCAATAACGATATTGTCATCGATGCACCAATCTACACCGATGGTGGCAACATCCTGGTCTCGACAGCAGGCGCGCTGTCTAATCCGGCTACAATCGACAGCAGCGGCGGATTTTTTAGCCGCAATGCCGGCAACATAACATTAGCCGGAAAAACGATCACAGTTCTCAACAGCATAGGCGCCCTTGGTGCCGATGGCGCAGACAAATTCCCGGCCGGCTTACTTAATGCCAACGGCAGCGCAGGCGGCATAGGCGGTAATGGTGGCACAATCAAACTGACCGCCAGCAACGCTATCGACGTACAGAATGACATCATCGCCGACGGTGGTCGCGGCGGTAATGGCGGTAATGGTGCCGGTGGCTCAGCTCAGCATATCGGCGGTAAAGGCGGCGATGGTGGCGGTGGTGGCACGGCCGGCTCGATTTCGCTAGCCGTTCTGCACGGCGCGATTACGCAGTCCGCCGGAAACACGCTGTCAGCGCTTGCCGGTAATGGCGGCAATGGCGGCAGTGGTGGACCAGGCGGCGCCGGTACAACGATCATGGGCGGACAGGGCGGTCGTGGTGGCAACGGCGGCGCAGCAGGCGCGGCCGGACTGATTATGACCAGCTCGGATACCTTCGACACCACCTTAAATGGTTATGTCAGCCTTTTTGGCGCTAAGGGCGGCGACGGTGGAGCAGGCGGCGATGGCGGCAGCGATTTAACGAAGACTGTTAATGGCGGCAACGGCGGCGACTCAGGTACAGGCGCCGGCGGTGCAATCGGTGGACAACTGAAAATATTGACGAGCAGCGGCAATGTCAGCGTAGACGCTGTAGATGCTTACGGCGGATTAGGTGGTAACACAACTTTCAGTGGTGTCGGCGGCGTCGGTAAAATAGGCGGCATCGGTGGCTTGGTGTCATCGGGCGGCAACGGCGGCGGCGGCGGTTCGGTATTTGTTACTTCAACCACCGGTACAGTGCGACTGAATAACAGCATCATTCTCTTTGGCGGCGCAGGCGCCGATCAAACAGCAAATGCCGGCGATGGCGCCGTGGGCAGCACTACCGGAGGGGACGGCGGACGAGTACTCAACGCTGGCAGCGGTGCCGCAGGCGGCATGCTGAACGTTTCCACGAAAGGTGCCGTTTCTGTTTTCGCAGCGGTTGATGCCACGGGCGGCATCGGCGGCAATATGACAGCAAATGGCGGTGCCGGTGGCACGGCACTGTTTGCTGGCGACGGCGGTAACATCGGCGACGCTGGCGACGGCGGCAAGGGCGGCAGCATATCAATCTCCGGCGGCAATATATTGATTCGAGCGCCGCTCACTGCCAATGGTGGCGTCGGCGGATTTACTTCGGGCGTCGGTGGCGACGGAGCGAACGCTACAGGCGGTCCTAACGCGATTGGTGCCGGCGGAAACGGCGGCAATGTTGGCAGCAGCGGAACCGGCGGCATGGGCAACAGCATCTCGCTGACAGAGACCAATGGTGCCAACGGTGTCATCATCAATGCTGATTTGACTGCTAAAGGCGGCGCAAGCGGCGACATGACCGTAAATAGTGCCAGCGGTCGCGGCGGCAATGGGCTGGGCATCGGCACCGCCGGATTTGCCGGTAGCGTTGCTCTAGCCGGCGACGGCGGCGACGGCGGCAAAGTCGACATCATGGCCGATCGCAATGTGACCATTGCACCGCTGGGAATTACTCCCCTACATATAGATGTATCTGGAACAGCGGGCGGCGCACAAGCCGGATTTGGCGGACGCGGCGGCGATTCAGCGAAAGGCGGCGCCGGCGGCTCGATTGCTGCAAGCGGTAAAGGCGGCGGCGGCGGCTCATTCACTATCAAAGGCTCGTTAACACAAAGCAATATCTCTTTCGACAACACTGTCGTAACTGCTCATGGCGGTACTGCTGGTGCCTACACAGCAACTGCCGGCAATGGCGGTAACGGTCTTACCGATGCAGGCGGCGCCGGCGGCGCAATCGGCAATCAGGGAGCAGGCGGCGGAGCCGGTAAAGTCGATTTGAGCGGACTTTCTTTAACCATGACCATAACGACGCAAGTTCTTGCCAATGGGGGCAGTACACCTGGTTTTTCACCGACATCAGGCAACGGCGGTAATGGTGGCACAGTCGACGGAACAGGAAACGGCGGCGTAAGCGGCATGGTAGGTGTAGCCGGTTCAGGCGGCAAAGGCGGCACAATCCTTATGTCTATGCCTGGCGCAATCACGATAGACGGTATCGGATTGATCGACACCCTGGCTGCACGCGGCGGCTGGGTGCTAAACGACAGCGCCGTCAGCGGCAAGGGCGGCAATGGCGGTGCAACAAGTGGTAATGGCGGCAACAGCGGCAAAATCCTCGATAACGGCAGCGCAGGCAAAGGCGGCATAATCACTCTGAAAGGAGACAGCGGAGCCATTTCCAACCATGTTGGCGTACCGCCGGTTATAGTCGCTGCCGGTGGACAAGTGATTGGCGTAACTGCTCGGACAGGAGACGGCGGTGATGCCGGACTGCAGGGCAACGGCGGCAGCAGCGGTTCATTCGGCAATAACGGAAATGCCGGCGATGGCGGTGACATCAAAGTCTCTACCTCTTCCGGACAGATTTCGATTAGCCCACTAATCGCCGCAGCGGGCGACGTTGGCTTATTTGGCACATTTGCTCCGCATACCGGTAATGGTGGTCATGGTGGCACCAGTACTTTGCCAAATTCAGGCAATGGCGGCAATAGTGGCAACATCGGCAATAACGGCTTCGGCGGCGCCGGCGGCACGGTAACTATCACTAGCGTCACTGGTGCACTTTCACCAAAGGGATCGACACCAGATGCACAAGGCAATAGCGTCTGCTTCCTGGCACCTGGCGGCATAGTCGGCGGTGCGGCAGCCGTCACAGGCGATGGCGGAGACACCACAAGCGGTGTTGGTGGCACTTCCGGCAGCATCGGCAACAATGGTGGCGGTGGCAAAGGCGGCAAAATCACCCTCGTCAGCCAGACAGGTGATATCGTTACGCCCAGAGGCAGCATGCTGGTAACCGGCGGTGACGGCGGAAACTTCTTCATCACTGCAGGAATTGGCGGTTATATGGCGGATACCACCGGCAAAGGTGGTTCCACTCAGAGCGGTCGCGGCGGCAATAGCGGTTCGATCGGTGCCAACTCCTCAGGAGCAGCAGCCGGCAGCGTCTACATAACTACACAAGGCGACGTCACCGTTGCCGGTGCTGTAGTCATTCGCGGCGGTTTCGCTGACGGCAGCGCCAACCATACAGGCAATGCTGGTAACTCGGCAGACGGCAACGGGGGCAATTCGGGCGATATCGGCAGGGGTGGTAATGGCGGCGACGCCGGCAGATTGGACATTATCTGCAACGGCAATATGATTAGCTCCGAACTGGTCACCCTGGATGGTGGCAATGCTGCCGCTCAGGATTACGCACCGGTAACAGGTAACGGTGGTAGTGGCAGCAGCTTCGGCGGCAACTCAGGCTCAATAGGCCCAGCCGGAAAGGCTGGTAATGGCGGCACGGCAATCATCGTCTCCCTGGCTGGCAATTTGAATCCAGATCGCATTCTGGTCAATGGTGGCATCGCCGGTGATACCGCAGGTATCTTTCCAATCCCTCACCTGAATTTTGATGGCAGCATGAACGGCAGGACTGGCGATGGCGGCGGCGGGCTCATTAGCGGCGGTAGCGCCGGACGCGTCGGCGAAGGCGTTCAGGGCGGTCAAGGCGGCAAAATTGTCGTCAAAGCCGGAGGCACGTTGCAGACATCTGTGCAATATATGTCCGACGGTGGACGCGGCGGCGCACAATACGGCATCGGCGGCAAAGGCGGCGACGGTATTCTTAACACCGGCGGTGCTGGTGGCACAGTAGCATCGGCAGGCGTTGGTGGCTGGGCCGGATCGATATCTATAGAATCGGCTACCGGACTGACCATCAAAGAGCTCGAAGCCAATGGCGGCGATGGTGGTGAAAACGCTGGCAGCGCAGGCTACGGCGGCAAGGGCGGTCTTCAAGGCGGCGCCGGGGGCGACCTGGGCTTCTCAGGAACAGGGGGCAATGGCGGCTCAGTCGAGATCAAAATCAGCAAGAGCGGCAACCTCGATATAGTCGGTAATAACGGCACCAACGCATTTGGTGGCAACGGCGGCAAACTCTGGGGCTCTGCAGGTAAAGGCGGCGATGGTGGCATCGGCGGAGCCGGCGGCAGCGTGGGCGATTCCGGTGGTGGCGGCGACGGCGGAATGATCAAGATTGACATTCCTGGCGACTTGCCTTTCCTCCAAGGAATGTTGGTGACCGGCGGTAACTCCGGTGCCGTTTATGCAGTTGGTGGCGATGGCGGACTGGGAACAGGACCGCGCGCAGGCGGTGCCGGCGGTGCTGTTAACGGACAGGGCGACGCTGGTGACGGCGGCTCGGTATCGATCAAGGCCGCTACTGTGGAATTGCCAGGCGCATTCTACATCGATGTCAGCGGCGGATCGGCATTAGAGTACAAAGGCGTCAGCGGCAACGGCGGTGATGGTGGCGGCGATGGAGGCGACGGCGGAGCTGCCGGACCTCCAGGTAAAGCTGGCGGCGGCGGCATGGTCAGCATAACGACAGCATTCGATATGGCAATCGCTGGAGCAATCTTCTCCAATGGCGGCGATCGCTTCGAAGTTGCACCAACCACAGGAAATGGCGGTAAGGCCGGTCTGTTCCTCGGCATCGGCAGCACCGGCGGTAACGGTGGCGATGGCGGATCCGTAGGTCCCTCCGGCAATGCTGGCGGCGGCGGTCGTGTCTTCCTGACCTCATTGCTTGGCTCGGTTCTCGGCAGCCTAACCGGCGTACCACCTAATACTGGCGCGATCGTGACCAATGGTGGCAGCGTATCGCCAACCACTCCCGGCGCCCTAGTAACAGGCAACGGTGGCGATGGTGCCGGCTTCGGCGGCGGCGGCAAAGGCGGCGTTGTCGAACTAGGTGCTAGCGGTGGCGACGGCGGCATGATTCGCATCAATGCCTATGGGAACATATATGTAGCGAATTACGGATCCAGTGGTGGCGACGTACAGGGACAATATGGTCCACATACCGGCAACGGCGGTACTGCCGGCAATGTGCGTGGCGGCGGTGGCAATGGCGGAGTTGTTACCGGAGCAGGCAGCGGCGGCGACGGCGGATCAGTAACGCTGAAGAGCCTTGTTGGCGAAATCGGCAACAACAGTATCACGGCCAGAGGCGGTTCGGTCGGCGACATGGTGGCAGTCGGCGGTAATGGCGGCAGCGCATCAGGACAAGGCGATGGTGGCGAAGGTGGCTCAATCGGCAACAATGGCAAAGGTGGTACCGGTGGCAGCATTTCAGTAACCACATTAGGCCTTGTTACCGTTGCCGGCAATTGGAATGTAACCGGTGGCGACGTAGGCGGCAATTCAGCTAAAGGTGGCGACGGCAATACAGCCGGACCACTCACCGCCGGTGGTGATGGCGGCGACGTCGGCGACAATGGTCTTGCCGGTAAAGGCGGCATGATTAGCGTAGGCGGCTATGACGGCGCACTGACTTTCAATGGCTCACTATTAGCCAACGGCGGCAGTGTTCTTGGCGCTCAGACCGGTAAAGGCGGCGATGGCTTCAACGGAGGAGCCGGCGGTGGTGGTGGAGGAAGAGTCGGCGACGCCGGTGAAGCCGGCGGTGGTGGTTCAATTGAACTTTCAACGCGGAACGGCATCATTACAGCCAACCTGATTTCGGCAGCAGGCGGTCTGACAACTCTTGCCCTGCAACAAGGACAAGCCGGCAAAGGTGGCAACAGCACCGGCACCGGACCCGACAACCATGGTGGCACAGGTGGTGATATCGGCAGCGGCGCTGAAGGCGGCTCCGGCGGCCGGTTGAGCATCAAAACCGGCTCTGGCGATATCAACATACTTGGTCTGATGTTGGCAAACGGTGCCGATGGCAACAGCAACAACGGACACGCCGGCGACGCTGGCACGGGCAATATAAAAGGTGGCACGGGCGGCTCGGTCGGTCTTGGCGGACTGGGCGGCGGTGGTGGCGCCATAAGTCTATTTACTGATAATGGGATCATCACGGTAGGCACTCTTAACGCCTCCGGTGGTAAAGGCGGAGACCAGAATGCAGTCGCTGGACTATCGCAGTCGGGCAATTCGGCCGGCGGCACTGGTGGCTCAGTTGGACAAGCTGGTGATGGTGGCGCCGGCGGATTAATCGCGGTCAACAATACTAATCGCGACACCTTTATTAATGGCGACTTGCTGGCCAATGGCGGAGCCGGCGGCAACAATGCGGGCACCGCACAAGACGGATCTACTGGCACGCAACTGAACGGTGGCGACGGCGGCACAGTCAATGTCGGCGGTGGCGGTGGCAAAGGTGGCAAGATCCTCCTCAACTCACCGTTCGGCGTCATAACAACCAATGGACAGATCAATGCTAACGGCGCCATCGGCGGCGATCAAACAGGACACGCCGGCAACGGCGGATCATCTGTTACTGGCAAGGGCGGTAATGGTGGAAGCTTGCTCAAAGCCGGTGACGGTGGCGCTGGTGGAACCATTACAATAAACGCACCATCAACTCCGGCACAGAACATTACTGTCGCACCAACAGCCAACGGAGCACTCGGTGGCACATTCACAGGCGCCGGCGGCACCGGCGGATCCGGGAATCCCAATGGTATAAACGGTAGAACCGGAACTAACGGCGCTCAAGGCCGCCAGGGCACCATCACAATAACGGTGGCATCGCTGTTTGACAATTTCGACGAGTCCAGTTCACCGCTGTCGAAGAGACGTAAGAATCAGCCTCAGATCGCTCTGAAGCGCTTGCCCTCCGACACACATATGGCGCTTATCACCAATAAGCTCCGCTGCGTTGCTCACAAAGTAATCATTGATGGGGATAGCGAACAATTGGCATCCACAGCCGATCCAGAGCTAGTCTCCGCAGAATATGTACAACGAGAAAATCAGAAAGACAGTTCTGCATTGCCAATCGCCATGATTCAACCGTCGTCTCCCGACGCGGCTTTCATTCAGGGTGTTGCAGTACCTGTAACCAATGAAGGTTCGGTGGCTAGCCTCGTGACGGAGTCGGCTTGTACCGACGAATTGATTGGTCGCCTGGCAGCTTGTCATAGTGTTGTGGTGCCTGGTAATTCGGAAAACTCCATCCAACTACAGAAAGGTGAGGCACTGTTCGCACCACGCAATAAGGATGTAACCATCAACTTACCGAATGGAATCGTTATGATTACTGCCGGCGCGGCCGCTATTGTCTCCGTTGATGCTGATGGCTGCACAGCAGTGCGCACCATTCACAACAAGAGCCAAAACGACGTTCGCTTCACATGGGGAACGAGCACAACTCCGGTAGAACTCGGCTGGCAAGTCGAAGTTTTCGGACAAGGCTCTGCGCAACACAGAAATAATGCCATCGCGACAAGAAACCGTACGACTAAAGTAGGATCGGACGGCTCGACTTTAACAGTAAGTGAGTTCTCTCTGCTGTCAGCCTTGAGCCATCACAACATCCTACAAGCCATGCAGCGCTCCTCACACAAAGCCGATCGTCAACAGATCGAGCGCGTAATGAAGAACGTCTCCATCCTCACCTATCTGACCGCGCACAAAGGGGCATTTCAGAATCGGTAGCCGTCGGCTAGCCTAAATCCATTTATCCTAGATTTAGGCCACCATCGGCGGTGATCGTTTGCCCGGTTATCCAGGCGCCGTCTGCCGATGCCAGGAAAGCCACGACGCTAGCAATATCCGCCGGTTGCCCGACGCGACCCAGCGCGGTCTTGCCGATAATTTCCTGTGCAATTTCTGGAGTCATCGCCTGATGATACATATCTGATTCGGTGGCGCCTGGCGCCACTGCATTCACAGTTATCTGCCTTTGACCAACCTCATGAGCCCAGACTCTGGTAAGCGCATCGAGTGCGGCTTTACTTGCCGAATAGATACTGTAGCCGGCAATAGCAGCCTTCGCTGCTACCGATGAGATGTTGATGATGCGTCCGCCGTCATTCAACTTGGGCAGCACAGCTACGGTGGTGGCAATTACACCTTTAACATTGACATCAAACACCGTCTCGTAATGTTGGATAGTGACATTCTCCAACGGTTGATATTCAAACACACCGGCGTTGTTCACCAAAATATCTACCTGACCAAAATCTTTGATCACGCTATCAATCAGTGACTGAGACTGCGACGGTACAGAAGCGTCCGCTGCATAAGCCTTAGCCTGTACGTTCTGAGCTTTAAGCTGCTCGACCACTTTGGCAGCCCCATCCTTGCTTTTCGCATAAGTAATGGCCACATTAGCTCCTTCAAGAGCCAGACGCAGGGCTATTCCTTCACCGATACCGCGTGAGCCGCCAGTAACCAGAGCCACTTTCCCTACCAAGCGCTTCGGTACCACTGTATTCTGTTTCTCTTGAAGAGCTGTCATTGCTGTCTCCTTCCAATCGTGAGGCAACAACATTAGACCGGTCGGTCTATTCCGTCAAGTCCCGGCTTAACCTGTTGATTACGTGTGCTTGTAACCTTACTACTGCCCAATCCCGTAGAATTTGACTGTCTGCGCCTGGAGTTGTCAGCAAATGCCTCACAAAGATTTCGACGAACTGCTTAACCAGTGGGAGCCTGATCGTGGCATTCAAGACAGCAGCGCACCGCCTTACACCTGGTACACAGATCCACGCTTCTTTGAAGAAGAGGTCGCCCGCATCTTCCAACGATCATGGCTGCCGGTAGGGCATCTTGATCAAGTAGCCGTACCAGGGCAATATTTCACCGGCGACATCGTCAGCAATCCATATGTAGTTGTCCGCAGCGTTGATGATGGCAAACTGTATGCCCATCACAATGTGTGCAGGCACAAGGGTTCGATTGTTGCCCAACAAGAAGATGATTCTCATCACCGCTGCGCATTCTTTCAGTGCCCCTTTCACGGCTGGGAGTACAAGCACGACGGCTCGCTGAAGAAAGCACCAATGTTTGGTCCACAAGCGAAGTTCAATCCGGAGCATCACGGTTTGCCACCAATATGCGTGGACACATGGGGTCCGTTGATTTTCCTTGATCTAGACGGTCCATTCGGCGGACTGTCCAATCCGCGCAATCTCCAAGAAGATGTGAAAGATCTGGATGCTGTGCTTGGTCCGACAAAATGGAGCGAGCTGAAATATTTCAAGCGCATCGTCTATGAAATGAACTGCAACTGGAAAGTATTCGTCGACAATGCCCTGGATGGTTGCTATCACTGCACTTATGCGCACGAACAACTAGCCGAGCACTTAGAACTAAACAAGTTTGGCGTCAAGGTCTTCAAACGCGGGTCAGTTCAATACGGCCCAACAAAGACTCACGATCCGCGACTGGGAGACAGCGTCGCGTATTGCTTCCTTTATCCCAATCTATTCATCAACCGCTATGGCAATATGATGGAATTCAACACAGTAGAGCCGCTTGCCGTCGATCGTTGCCGCGTTATTTTCGACTTCTTTTTTGACTTCGAGAGCCTCGAAGACTGGGATTCGCGCAAGCGAATTCGCGAAGACATTGCCAGCACGCATGTGGTGCAACAACAAGACATCGCAATATGCGAAGCAACTCAAAAGGGCATGCAATCAATGTCTTTCCGCAAAGGACGCTACTCTTCCATCCTCGAAGAAGCATGCTATGCATTCCACCAGTTGCACTGGTACGAGTTGCGTGGATTGATCCGCTAACGCAGACAGTAACCTGATTAGCGATAATTCGAGATCAACAATTCGGCGCCAATACGACTGTTACGTTGCAAATTGCAGTTATTCATACCGTATTGCAGCGACCAATTTTCGACCTGAGCCCATTTATACAACTTACGAATGTAATCGCAGTCATCATACGTAATCAAAAATCGATGATCAGATCGGCGCAGGCACCATGCCAGCCGATCGTGGTCAAAATCATGCAATGAGCCGCTTTTGCCGTACAGTCTGTTAGCTGTATAGTACGGAGGATCAAGAAAGACAAAAACATCTTTGCCTTTCTCAGCAATTACTTCTTCAAAGTCCACATTGGTGATCCGTGTACCGTGCAAAGCTTCAGAAAGTGGCGCCAGACGTTTTACCGATGAAGCTGTAAATCGCTTAAGCGCTGCTGCACTGGAGAATCCGCCAGCACACGTGGTGCCGGAAAAGGTCACGCGATTGAAAAAGAAGAGCAAGAATGCCTGATCATATTCTGACAATTGATGCCGAGATCTTTGTTCAAGAAAGTACTTTTTGATTTCCTCTACTGTAGTAAAACTGCATCGCAATTCTTCCAGTTCGCGCTCCAACCTGGCGCACAGCAAAGGATTCTGTACTGTTTTCCAAAATGAGATTAACTCACTGAATTTATCGTTGATCCAATACTTGTTAGCAAAACACAAAGAGCGAGCTTCGAAATAAACGCTGCCACCACCGACAAAAGGCTCGCGGTACTCCTCGGCGCTTTGTGGGAACGCCGCAAAAATCGTATCAATTGCCTTTTGTTTGCCACCGGGATAACGCAGCGGCGAACGATAACGGCGAAAGACCTGTTTGCTGGTCTCCCCTGAATCTAATAGCCCGGTGCGTAATTTTCTTGTCACGCTTCAATGATAAACATTTAGCCATCCAAATCAAGTAATTGCTCACCGGCAAAGAAAAACAAAGCAGCTAGCAGAGCCTCTCGCACACTATAACTCTTCGGCGGTACACAAGATGGGGCATAATAGAAGCAAATCCCCGCAAACTGGCACCGGCGCCAGAATTCAATGGAATCCATGATCGACAGCTTTCCCAATGACGGCAATCAGACTGGATCCGCTGCCGACACGACAGGGGCAGCCAGCTCGAACTCGCCTCAAAAACCAAAAGCCGCACGGAAGGACCTGCCGGTTGGCATCTATCTCGGCGTCACAATCCTTACCAGCTTGGCGGTTTGCATCGTATTCATACCGCAAAAAATTCTTCGTACAGCCTCCGACAATGACGCCTTAGAGAAAGCTCGATTGCGTCTGAATCGTTCGGTTCATGAAGTATTGTCAGCGGAAAATTTGCAAAATTCTGCCGAACTGGGACCACTGGTGGCTGACCCGCTAGAGAAATCCGCCAAAGATGCAGCAAAAGCACCATTCACGAGTGAGGATCTCCGATTCGGACGTTACCTGGTAGCGAAAGGGAACTATGCCGCGGCAATCCCACATTATCAAAGTCATCTGAAACAAGATCCCAACGCCGTAAAGGCGCGAATGGAGCTAATTGATCTTTACTTAGCGACGAAAAACTATCACGATGCCCGCGCACTCTGTATCAGCACGCTAAAGCGTCCTTTAGCATCGGAAGAAATTGGCTCGATTTGGCGGCAATTGAGCCAGTGCCAAGCTAAATGATGATAATACGGTTTGCCTTGTCCGCATTAGAAGATATAATGCTGTCGAGGTAGATCTCGATTTTTTCGTTCGCGATCGCAGTAGCAGTCGGATTTTAGATGCGCAGATATATCAATCGTCGAAAAGCCGGAGTCAGCTTGGTCGAGCTGTCAGCTGCGCTTGTGCTCGGCTTTCCGCTCGTATTCTCGATGATTTACGCTGCACTCGAAGCCAACCTGTATTTCACGATTAGAACAAATTTGGATGTCGCGACTCGTCGCGCCGCTCAGTTGTTGATCGACCACTATGTTACGACCGGCACGAAGGACGCTGACACAACTAACGGCAATTTGCCTTCAGGTCTGGCATTCGACGTCTACAACGGTCAGGGGAAATACTTCATCAACAAGTCGGCCAATCAGTTCACATGGACTTGGGATACATCGAGCAAGCCCACCACTGTTACTGTCACCACAAGCTATCCAACTTCGGGCAGCAGCACATACAGCCTTATGACCTTCCCCAGTCCAGACCCACTGAATTTGAAAAGCAAATTCACCATCTACACCTCAGCTACTTTCGCCGTACCGCCGTTCAACTAAAGCTATGCGAAGACGAAAAAGAAACACTTGCAGAAATCAACTTGGCGCCAATATCGCCGAGTTCGCCGGCGTCCTTATGATTGGCGGTCCGCTCGTGCTCTTACTCATTTATTTGGGCTTAGAATGTGGCCAGTTCTACACCATCAAATCGGCTATGGAAACAAGCGCTCGCAGTGCCGCACGTCAGCTGGTGGTCAAATACAACACAACCGGTAACAAGGTAACGACGGTTGACTGGATATCTGTTCCACACTTTATCGCCAACAGCAGTCAATTTTCGGTTACATGGGACAGTAGTTCACCGCCGACATATGTGACCGTTACTTGCAGCTATCCCAGCGGCGGGGCCTATGGACTGCCACAGTTTCCCGCTGGCCCCCTTAAGTATTTGAGCGACAATTCCAAGTTGTCGATGAGTTCACTAGCCCCTCAAGGCACCTTTACTTTGCCCGTACAATAGAGGACTGAAATGAAGATTCCAAACCATCGCCGAAGAAACAATGGAGCTACCGCCGCACTGGCATTCGTTGCAATAGTGCCACTGGTCGCTGCATTGGGCGGGTTTGCAGTTGACGCAATGCACTTCAACGACGCAGCAGGTGCTTTGCAGAGGGCCTGCGATGCTGCAGCACTTGCAGGCGCCCAGAATCTGGGTAGCTACTCGAGCGGCAAGGCTGTGTCCGGTACATCGGTTAGCACCGGCAATAACGATTCCGTGAACTATGCTCTCGAAGTTGCACAACTCAACGCCGTCGACGGTTCCATAGGTCTCTGGTCAAACGGCGATCGGTCGATAACGGCAACTATTCGCTACGACTCTTCCCTGTCGGGTCCGAACACCAACCCCAATCGCTGTGACGTTACAGCAAGCATCGGCATCAAAAGCCTTTTCACAAAAATATTCGGCAACTATAGCCAAACAGTCTCGACTTCAGCTTCGGCCGGACTAACACCGCTGAACAAGCTATACAGCTATCTGCCCATGATCGTCAGTTATGTGAACCCTGACGAAAACGGCAAAAAGCTTAACGGCTTATCGCTTGGCGATACCTTCGTTATAAACATAAAGAACAAGAGCGCTGGCAACACAGTCTGGCTCTATAACAATACTGGCGACAACATTGATGCCATTGAACACATTGTGGATCCGGTGACTTACCCAGGTAATAGCGAAGCTGCTCTTGCCATTGGTGACACAATCCAAAGCAACAATGGACAGAAATCAGTGGGCAAGATATTTGACCAGTTGTATGGAAAGGACGTTGCCCTGGCTGTCACCGAGGATAATGTCGATAAGGATTACTTATCAAAAGGGCAGCCATCGCACAAGATATCCTATTTCGTAGGCTTCCATATCACTGGCTACGATAATAATTCGAAGGGTGACGGTTACAGTTTAACGGGCACCATTATTTCGACGCCGAACGCTGGCGGATATGACCCAAGCGGCACCACTAATAACGTCACTGGTTCCGTTTACTTGGCGAAGCTCATTCAGTAGTTGCGACTACAGCACGTTGCCTTTCTGGGCTCTGTACGCAGTAGCTTGGTGTAATAACTCATCGTATCTCTTCTGTAGCGCAGGCGAGCGCTCGATGCCTTCATGAGCCAGGCGAGCAGCTTCAGCCGAATCACCCTTGCCTATCAATGTCTTGATCAAGTTGCAACGAGCCTTGTCGTTGTTGGGATCTTCGGACAGAAGGTCTCTGTACAAGCCAATGGCTTGGTCAAAATGTCCGCAGCGAGCCAAAGCATTGGCATAAATCAACTGGTCGAATGAAGTAAGGACATTCGCCGCTGCTAATGCCCGAAAATGGGGTATCGCCATGGCCGGGGCATCAGCCTGCACTTCTGCCTGGGCAAGCAGTCGGCGCGCATTCGTATTGGACGGCTCGACCTGCAGAGCCTTGGCAAAATATTTGCTAGCTACTTCCGGCTCATCAATCTGCATTAACTGAAGGCCGCGTCGCACAAGTGCCGGCACGGGTGCTGCTAAATCGATTTGCGAAGGCTGGCGCACCGGCTTGCGAGCGTCTGCTATCACGCTGGTTTTCGGTGCCAGCGCTTGTAAGAGCCGTTTCGCACGCTGGTACGATTTGGAAGTTTGAGTATCATCCGGGTCCATTGCCAAAACGTAGTCGTAATCCTCAAGGCTTCCCTCGTAATCCCGATCCGAAAGTCGCTGGTTCCCACGAATGCGATGAGTGTCTACCGTCGGATGGAGGCGAACCAGTTCATCGAGATCGGCTAGCGAATCTTCAGAACGCTCAAGAGCGGCTTCACAGACCGCCTGTACTTTGTAGATCACCGGATTGTCCGCTGCCAATTTCGCCGCGGCGTTAGAGTCGTCCAAACCCTTCTGCCAGTCTTTCAAGTGCATATAAATGATTGCCCGGCTCAAGTAAAGTGAACCATCATCGTCGTTCAACTTGATGGCGGCGCTGTAATCTCGCAACGCCGATTGATAATCCTGTTTACGATCATAGGCAAAGGCGCGCTTTGTTAGGGCATCAGCACGATGAAAGTCCGGCGTAGCGTCATTCGCCAGGTATTTTGTCGAATCGGCGATCGCCTCATCAAAGCGCAACAAATGATTATAGGCACTCGCTCTGATTCGATAGGCATCCATGTACAGTGGATCGACCTTCACTACATCATCACAGTCTTTCAGCGCCAACTGATACTCGTGCATCTTCATATAAAGCGTAGCGCGAGCAAGATAGACATCGAATTTCTTCGGATCAAGCTGGAGAGCCTTGCGAAAGTCAGCCAATGCTTCGTTATACTGCGCACACTGCGTTTCGCAAAGTCCTCTGTACAAGTGAGGCGCAGCAACACTCTTTTGTGCATCAATACATAAGCCAAACTGAATCTTCGCTTGCTCGGGATGCCCGGCTGCAAACTCTCGAAGCCCAGTGTTGAAATAGTTGCAATAGGCAAAAGCAAAGAAGCATTCGCGACCCAACAAGGCAATCAATACTAGGAAGATTGTGCCACCAACAAGATTGACAATACCCAAGTTCCGAAGCACGGATACAGTGCGGTCTTCTTGAGCTTTAGGCGTCCGGCGCGCAGCCAGAGCTTCTTCGACGCGCACCGCGTCTTTTGCATGTTCACCGGTGCGTAAAGTTTCGGCCTGCCGCTGGTTTACTACCCAGGCGCCACGCCGCAAAGCCTTGTCCCAATGCTGTTCTTGAACCACTGGTGATTTTCCACCGGCAGCTGAAGTGCTTTGATCTACGGAAATAGATTTATTAACGGTCTCGCCCACCGATTTGGCATCGCCAATCGGCTCGCAAGACGGATTGGCGGGTGTTTCCATCTGCATTTCTTGTTAGTTTCGGACTAAGTCATCTGATGATAAGACAATGGTCTGCGGTTAGCAAATTAGAATCGCTGTTTCTCGGCTTAAATAGCCGGTTCTCGCGAACTCGTTTCGTAATTCACGCAAGAAAAACTTGCTTGCCACACAATTGACACATTTTGGTGAAATTACGAAAAAGCATTTTTCGCAAAGCCAGACTGGGTGTGCGTCGACTAAATCGTTTGGTTATTCGATGCGCTGAAGCGAAAGTGAATTTTACCTAATTTGCAAGCAAAAGGCGCAGTAGATAACATACGAGCCAGGTTGCCAAGGGTCGATATTTTTCGTTTCCGTTCATCTGCGGCTTACCTGCAACAACAAATTTGCGCCACCAATTCAACAGGTGTTGCGCCCATTGGCTGAGGACATGATGCAAACGATTTCACTTGAAACAAGTTATATTCCGCTATTTGACATAAAATCAGAAATGAAGCGGCTGCGCAAAATGCGCGCCACGAAAAAACCAAGCGATCCCAATAAACTGCATGACTTATGGGTGCGATTGCGCTCAAGAAGTTATCGCTGGGAATGGGCTTTCGCTAAACAGCACTGGTTTAAACCAGTTGCGGTCACCAATGTAATCCAGCTGACAATGCATCAATCTTCCGACGTGCAACGCCAATATTCATCTGAATTCATCGAGTTCAAACAAGATGTCGAATTGATGAAAATGGATTGCTATAGCAAACAAGCAGAAATGAAATGCATCGAAGCTCGACCTGACGGCAACACGTCTGAGGAATCGAATGCAACCTTTGTTGCCGACTCTTCCGGACAGGTTACAAGCGTAGCCTAGAACTAGTAAAATCAATGCTGAACAGATACTGATGCCATGTGGATCAGTATCTGTTTGGATTTGGTGGAGAGTTCTTGTGCGCTATCAGAACAGATTATTATTTGCGACCATTTCGCTGGCATTGGCATGCCAGGCAGCAATTGCAGCCAACCCATACTTAAATTGCAGCAGTACAAAAGCACATACAGTCCTGGTGCGCGGCAAACAATGGGGCGATGGACGCGGCGGTGTTGATACCGGCAGCGCGGAAGTCGCATGTACGGCCAAGATGATCTCAGTGTGCGTTGCAAAGACTAGCTGGGGCGGCATCTATAAAATCTCGTTGACCGGCTTTGCACCGGATGCGCGTTCGGTCAAACCAGATTACTACGTCGTCACCGACGGAAACATCGCACTCCTTAACGAATCGGACATGAACAAAGCGGTCAAAACTATTGCCGAAGCAAAATCTCCGCCAAAGTTCAACAAAGAAGACTTGCGTGCAATCAATAGCGGCACTCTAAAGTTCGTCGACAGTCCTTGGACAACAACAATTCAAGTAAAAGGCGATCGCTGTACTTATTTGTGCTCGCACGAATCAGGTCACTCACAAACTTTAGTCTGGCAAAAAGGCCATGGCTTGATCTCCTGCGGCAGCAATTATGGAGCCATGGCGGATGGCTATTCAGTTTCGGTTAATACCAAGAAATAGGAAGGTCCGTCATGAACATCCTGATTACCGGTGCCCATGGACTGGTCGGATCACATCTGATCAAACTCCTCCAAGGACAAGGACACAAAACTGCTCGCCTCGTACGCACAAAACCCACCGCTGACGATATCTTCTGGAATCCCGAAGAAGGCACCATTGAAGCCGAAAAACTCGATGGATTCGACGCAGTTGTGCACCTGGCTGGTGACAATATTGCCTCGGGTAGATGGACAGAGCGCAAGAAACAGTCGATTCTCTCCAGTCGGGTGAAAGGCACTGACCTTCTCTGTCGAACACTTGCCGCCGTAAAGCAGCCACCGCGCGTGCTTGTCTCCGGTTCGGCGATCGGGTTTTATGGCGATCGCCAGAATGAGGTCCTGACAGAAGAAAGCGGTCCAGGAAAGGGGTTTTTAGCTGACGTCTGCCAACAATGGGAAGCCGCCACCAAGCCTGCCCAAGATGCCGGAATGCGCGTAGTTCTTTTGCGTACCGGTGTGGTGCTAAGCACCGATGGTGGTGCCTTGACTAAAATGTTGCCGCCGTTTCAAATGGGTGCCGGCGGTAAGCTTGGCTCGGGTAAACAGTACATGAGCTGGATTGCGCTGGACGATCTCGCAGGAGTAATCGCTTTTGCGCTGACACACGATCAGATCGCCGGACCGGTAAATGCTGTGGCACCGAATGCGGTGACCAACAATCAGTTTACCGCCGAGCTCGGATTCGCACTAAAGAAACCAACCATTCTGCCACTACCCGGATTCGCTGCCCATCTCATTCTCGGCGAGATGGCCGATGAACTATTATTGGCCAGCGCTCTGGTGCGTCCGACTAAATTGCTTCAGTATGGCTATGAGTTCAAGTCACCAGATCTAAAGACCACCTTGGTCAATCTTCTCGGAGCGGCATGACGTGCTTACATTCATTAGATCTCTCGTTCTTATCGCTTGCATACAGCTTCAGCCACCTTCAGATCCCGACGCGATCTATCAGTTCTCCACAATGCGAGCACTTGTCGAAGGACAACTCGACGGACAAATGACCATTGCGAATTTAGCAAAACACGGCGATTTCGGACTAGGTACATTCAATGGTCTCGATGGCGAATTAGTCGCTCGGGATGGACATTTCTTTCAGATCAAGTCTGACGGCAGCGTGCAGACCGCAGCTAAAGGAGACTTCTCGCCGCTCGCCACCGTAAAATTCTTTCGCACTGACGCACAGTTCCAAACCAACCAAAGCACGCTCAGCGAAATTGAAAAGCAAATAGACAGCCGCTGCAAGCGCAACTCGTTTGTCGCCATACGCATTAAGGGACGATTCTCGGCTGTACTAGTGCGAGCAGCAAAGAAACAGAGTACGCCCTACAAGCCACTTTCGCAGATAAAGGATTTTCAGAACGAGTTTAACCTCGGTGAAGTTGATGGCGAGTTGATCGGATTTCGCTGTCCGAAATTTACTACGCCTATTACCGTAGGTGGCTATCACTGGCACTTTCTTGCCGATGATTTACACGGAGGCGGTCATATATTGCAATGCACAATAGACAAAGCGACCGTGAGCCTCGACGAGACCAGCAGTTTCGACCTCAAACTACCGGATAGTGGAGCAGCTGCCGACGCACAGCTGGACGGCGACGCAGCCGATTCGATTAACCGCATCGAGCGCGGCACGAGCATTTTGAAACACTAGCTGCTTAGCGCAACTGTGAGATTTTGAACTTTATGTATGATTCAACATCCCCAAAGTTCTTTTGAATTAGGGCAGCCTTATGCAGGCGATAGGAATTGTTGCGACCGCCGTAGATACTGGCGAATAACTCCGCAAATGTCTCTTGCCGTCCCTGTTCGCCAGGTTGAGTAAAGTACGACAGCTCGCTCCTCTCACCATCGTCCATAATCTCAACATCTTTCTTGTATCTGGACACAAAATCAGAATTACCAGAAAGATCACCCATACAATCATCAACAGCATGTCCCATTTCATGCCACATCGATCCTAATGGGTCGTCGGTAGGGCGAAGTACCGTATCGCTACCGGGATAAAATGCATATTCGGCCACAACCAGTGTTCTCTTGCTTGGATCGTAATAAGCGGGGACATCTCGGAACGACTTGCCGTTCTCATAACCCCGTGGATGTTCATGCAATAGATCGGGATCGTTATCAACAGCAGTTGGCGTAAGACATACTTTCAGCCCTTTGCCCCGCAACAGATGCATGAGGGGTAGTGGAATATTCTTAAGTTGATTGGTGGCATCGTCGAGATAGCTCTGCGAACAGGGATCGCGTCCGTCTAGCGGTTTCACAACTTTGATCAAGCCAGTGGTATCACGACTGCTAAAATTTTGGTTTGACGCAGGTTGCGGCCGCGACGAGCCGGCAGATGAAGCAGTCGGTCTTTCACTGCCTTCACCTGCGCTAACAGCCTCTTCTCCGCCGGCGCCTGCACCGGCACCGCCGCTGTGTTGCATCGAACGAGCGGCAGCAAGTGCCCATTGTGTTCCAGCAAAATTCTTGGCCAAATATTGATAGAGCTGATTAGCTCGTTGTTGGTTGCCGGACATCTGATGACACAGCGCACAATAGTATGCGCATTGAGCAGTGTTGCCGTGCTGCATCGCTCGCTCAAAAGCCGCTGCCGCTGCTTTGAAATTACGCTGCGCATAGAGTTTGCTGCCGTCGCTAAAATCGTCGGCAGTTGCAAACGGCGCGCTACAGAGCAACACGCTTAGCAAAGCCGCACCAATGAACAGCCGCGATTTTCGGACAGTCGTCTGCATTTTTCACCCCACCGTTGACCAATCGCCAATAATGCGCCAACCGCTAGCCGCCAGGCGCCTTCGAAATTTAATCCCCGGTATCCTGTTCTTCCAATTTTCGTCTTACCTCAGGCGACTCGAACTGTCGCCAGTCTGAGGCCACTTTCTTAAGCAAAAGGGATAGAGCCGTGAGATCTGATGAGAGCCTGGCTGCGGCTTCGATGAATTTGTACTGGCGACTTGTAAATGCCGACTGTCCGGCTTTCGAGAGAGCGGAAAGTTGCTCGTTTACCTGCTCGAGAAAGTCATCGCAATTGTCGCTGAAATGCAAAGTATCACTATCCAGCTGGTTGTCGCAAGATAGATCGGATCGCTTTACGGACGCCTGCCTTGCCGAAAGTTTTTCCAGACGCAAATGCGTCGGATGCGATTCAAAAGCACTGTTGGACGACCTTCCATCCAGCAAGAAATCGTCTAAGAATTGTGCGCTGCCGTTGGCACGCAACACCGGATCAATCTGCCTTGTACTATTGTCAGCTGCGTGTTGAATGGGAATTGTCGGATCGGTTACCGGCAAAGTCTGGCTATCCTCTAAAGTTGCTGTAATCAGCCCGGAGAAAAGCGCCTTGGCTACGAACGGCATACTTTCAAGATCGATAACTTCCCCATTAATCGAATACTGCGGCTCGCCATCGGTATGAACGGGCGTCAGACGTAGATAGGGGTCAAAAACGTGCTCGCGGCCATGAAACGAAAGCAACTGCGAAGCCGGCAACATGAAACAGTCGATGCGTTCACTGTAGCCGCAGACCACACAGGCCCAGGTGCGGGTCGATATGCGCCCGCTGAAAATCTCGTGGTTAACATAAGTCCCGTCCTTGGACTTAATCGAGCGACTTACCTTATCGGGACGCTCGCTGCTGATCGCCAGACCGCGCGCCACATTTGAACGGTTGAAAGTTGCCGCATACACCTGCAAGAGATCGAACAATTTTTCGACCCACAAGATCATATCTTTGTGGCGGCGCTGTTTTAACTGTCCTGGCAGCACATGGTTTTGCTTCCACTGCATCATACTTTCGTCGCTAAGCGTTTGCAGCCAAGTTTCCGTGTCGCGACCGACGCCGGTCGGCGCGGCTTCGACAAACGTATTGCTCAGCTCCAAAGCATCGTCTTGTGCTTTCTTAGATTGCCTCGCCGACTTTCCGTCGGACTGTTTTCCTAACTGCGAAATTTTGCGCATGCGACCGTCCCTGCCTGAAAGCATCCTTGATGGTTATACCCACCGGTAGTTAGCGCAACCCAGCTACCCATTAAGCCGGCTCAACTACTTAAGGTTCACTGTTAGGCTCACAGTAGTGCCTTTACTTGGAAGCGACTGGACAGCAAACTCGACCGGATAGAAGGAACGTATGAGCTCAGCCCTCTCTTTCATTGATTCAATGCCCATGCCACCGTCAGTGTCACCAACATGATCGATAAGACGCTGCGCATCGAAGCCCACACCATCGTCGCTAATCGTGATACGCAACTCGTCCTTGCGATAGTCGATGGACACACGTATACGTTTGGATCCGGCATACTTACAAGCATTATTGAGAGCTTCTTGAACAATCCGATAGAGGTTCAATTCGACCATCTCGGGCAGGCGCGGTAGCGAATTGTCGCAAGCAAGCGCACATTGTACTCCTGAACGCTGCTCGAGCTGTTCAAGATCGGCTTCAATTGCCGTCTTAAGCCCCCAGTCGGTAAGGTGCCGCGGAGCAAAGCCCTGACAAATATCGCGCAACTTGTCGATTACGTCGTCTACATGATCAACTACCGCTGCAGTTGAAAGTTGGCGATCGCCCGATAAATAGCGCTTCAACTGCATTAAGTCGGCGATAACCGTGTCGTGCAACTCACGTGCAATATGCGATTTCAAAGCCTCTTGTTGATAAACCATGCGAAAAATGAGGTTTCGCTTCTCGAATTCGGCATCCGGCAGATTATTATTGCTGCTGCTTGAATTTTCGGCTTCGCTCACCGCTTGCGGACGATTGTCCTGCAGCAAGTCATCGAGCAGCTGCAAGAGAAACGCATTAAGTTCGCCGGGATACGCAGGAGCGCCGTTCAACAGCCAAACAGAGTTGCGATCGTTGAACTGCAATTCGAGCACAGCTTTGCAGCGAAAATTGTGCTCTACGAAGGACAAAAGCTTGCACTCGCTAACAGGAATGCGAAAAAACTCAATCATGCCATCTTTAGCTCGCACAGAAATCACATAGCGACGCCCAGAGATGCGAAATCGGTAATAGTTAACCGAAGAAACCGGTTTGTCAGAAGAGCTCGGCGAGCGAGACTCCTGCTGACTTAAGGGGTTAATGACAAAGTCGTCGACAGTTATACCGGCATAGCGATGACCGTTCTCCGAGTTGAGATATTCATCGAGCCTCTGACGCAGCGCATCCATCAGAGCCAACGTAGCTGCCGCCCGCCCGTTATGGCTCATTTGGAATCTGTTCCATAGCCGTTCTTAACAGACCAGGCTATCAGCTGCTCTCTGGTTTCCAATCCGAGTTTCAGCAGTAAAGTCTCACACTGCTTGCGCACCGTGGCGACGGTAGTGAAGCGCTCATCAGCGATATCTTGATACTTCATGCCTTTGCCGATCATTTCGAGCACCTCCTGCTCGGAGCGCGTAAATCGCTTAGAACCGGCAGTTAACTCATCTGAGAGTATCGGACGCTTGCCTTGCATAACCTGCCTTATGGTCTGCACCAACGTGCTCACAGGCTCCGACTTTAATAAATAGGCGGCCACACCAAGCGCCATCACCGCCTGCACATACGCCAGGCGATTTTCCGCCGAGAATACAATGATATTTAGAGTAGGAAAGCGACAGAACTCGGCAATCATCGATTTAGGCGCCAGCTTACCAGGCAAGTGCAAATCGAGCACAACAACGTCGGCATTCAACTCGCCAATACGCGCCAGCGCCTCATCGCTGTTGCTAAACGAGCCGACGACAGAAAAACCCGGCTCGCGACTCAGACCCAAGTTCAGCCCATCAAGTGTGGACTGGTGGTCTTCAACAATGACAATTTTGACCGGATCCATATAATCCCCTGGCACCGCAATTAATACCCTTTTCTCGATCATGCTAACCAGAGGCAAAAACTTTGCCGCACTGCCAATCATAAATACTGGCACAGGATGGGCTGTTTATGCCGGTTCCGACAGATTCATACACCTTTTAGCTAAGGTAGTTTAGCGAATTTACCGCGCCGTTGATGCAACTTAAGATGGTTGTGTTGAGGGAAGGGGAACGACCGCCATGCTATCCGCGCTAAAAGTTAAGTTTCAATCCAAATACAATCAGGAAGAAGTCAAACAAACCTTCTTCAATAAGAAGTGGGGCAGCAGCAGCGCTCTGGCTAAGCAGGTGAGTCGCGAAGATTACACTTTTGACGAAACTGTGTCGGCAAGCCCGCGCAAGATGCTCAACAAAGAAATTCTCATGCCGACTGCCAATAAGTATGGCGATGAAGTCACAGAATTCATTGACCAACTTTCCCAAGCTTCAATATGCTACCTAGCCGCTCGCCATGGCTTGCAAGTCCAGGAGTTGCAAGAAGAAGCGACTCGGCATGAGTCGATGGTTGGACTGATTAATGAAATGATGCACTTGCTACAAGGGCTCTCGCACTCGTTAAATGCCGCGGTCGGTTTCTCTGACCTGCGGACATCCTATACCGAGCCTACCTATGTTACCGAAGTAACCAGATTCTCCACCACGCGCAATCCATTGGAATCAATAACTTACTATCGCGCCCGTCTTAGCTCAAGTCAGATGACGCTCGTTGTCCGTGGCAGGAGTAACGCTATCGAATGGTTCCTGTTGCCCCCCGGTCAGGTAATGGGTTTGAGCAAAACCGAGAAATCGTACGAACCGATCATGAGACTCGAGGGCGTCAATGACCAGGAAGACGGCTTTGTGTGGTACCACCAAGGACGACCACAATCAGAGCGCGATCTGCAGCGCCTCTGTCTCGAGCTGTTCGCTCAGTTGATTAATCAAACCAGAATTACCCTGGAGTCCTAAATAACAAAGATTTCGCAGTGCTGGTTCTCGTGAATACTTCTTGCGCCGCCGACGACCTTCTTGGTCTCGGCGGTGGCCATTTTCTTAGCCTTGGTCTGCGTTGAGTAACGCCTTTTGGCCTCAGTCTGACTAGTTTCTTGCTGCTTTACCTGCTGGACTTTTGAAGCCATGTGAAATCCCCCGCCAAGCCAACCAAGCGATCGAAAACCCTCGTTTGTAGTTGTCAATATTCCCTGCCGGCAAAGTTGCTAACGGTTGTTATTTAACAGCGACTTTCTCATCTTCGTATCCGTTGGGAAATTGCGACTGCCACTGCCAGGCGTCAGCAATTATCTGCGCAAGTCCGTCGCGCTCAGGTACCCAGCCTAGATTGGCGCGAATTTTAGCGCTAGAGGCAACAAGCTTGACTGGATCACCAGCCCGCCGGGGTCCGATCTTCGTAGGCACCGCGTGTCCGGTTACCTTGCGCACCGCATTCACTACTTCTTTGACCGAATAGCCATGCTCGCTGCCCAAATTGTAAATCTGCACAGCATGGTCATCCAGCGCGTTCAAGGCAAGAATGTGTGCCTGCGCTAGATCGCTTACATGAATGTAATCACGAACACACGTACCATCAGGCGTGGCATAGTCGTCACCAAATATAGTGGCATGCTCCATCTTGTTCTGCGCAACATCAAGAAGCAAGGGAATTAGATGTGTTTCTCTTACATGATCTTCGCCTCTGGCATTTGTGGCACCGGCAGCGTTGAAGTAGCGTAGCGACGCGTAGCGCAAGCCATACGCCTTTGCATAGGCAGCGAGCATCCTTTCAAAAGCAAGTTTGGTATCGCCGTAAGCGCTCGTCGGCGCCAGAGGAAAATCTTCTAAAATGGGATTGTTCGGCGGCTCACCGTACACTGCCGCAGTCGACGAAAAGACGAACCGATTTACTTTATGCGCCAGTGACTGATCGAGCAGGCGCAGACCATTAACTACATTATTTTGATAGTAGATAGCCGGTTCCTTGACCGAATCGCCAACCAGACTGAGCGCAGCAAAATGCATAACTGCATCCGGCTGTTTAGCGAATGCTTTGGCAAGATCCGCATCACAGCCCATGTCGCCTTCGATGAACGCTGCTGAACTTGGCACCGCAGCCCGGTGTCCTGTGTGCAAATTATCCAAGACGACTACATCGTGCCCGGCTTCGATCAGGTGTTCAGAGACGACACTGCCAATATATCCCGCGCCACCGACTACTAAGACTCTCATGAACATACCGCCAAATAAAACCGAAAACCAAGATCAGCTTGCGCCGATTTCCATTCTCTCATAAGAGTCAACCAGCGATAATCATCTTCATTCACGCGGACTTCTGCTTCTTGAATTCAATACTCTGATTGAGGAGTTTATACGCCCGTTTCGGACCACGCCAGGCCAGCGGTTTGAAGAGTCGCCCCTTACAACGATTGTAGTTAACAAAAAATTCCTCGATCTCTTTGCGGACATTGGCTTCCAACTCTTGCCAATGGTTCAGATTGCCGTAGTCGACAGACTTGAGATGTACACCAATCAATCTGTCATTGCGAAAAGAATTGCCATTTTCGGTTTGTTCAGCTTCCAGAACACCGATTATCCGCACATGAACAAGACAACCGGCAAATGACGGCTCATCCATCAAGACAATAACATCTATAGGATCGCCATCGGCTGCACGCGTTGAAGGCACGAAGCCGAACTCGAAAGGAAAGGTCATTCCCGCTTGCAGAGCGGCACTGCATTCAAAAAGCCCTGACTGCGGATCATACTTATACTTATTACGACTGCCTTTTGGTGTCTCAACAATCGCTTTGACGTAGCCCTGTTTGTCCAATGCGGAGAGCATTTCAATCAATTCCATAACAGGACGGTCCGGCATCCACGACTCCAAATTGAGCACCCCTTGCAAATTCTTGTTTTGTTTATTGGGTTTGCCTTTGCGCGTTTGATCTCGACCATTCTTTTTCGGCATGGAAACACCTCCACCAGCACACAGTCACTTTCTGAACTCTAGTCCGGCAATCGACAACTAGAGTTCCAACGGCTGAGTTTCAATGAAAATGACTACGAATCAGCTCGCGGTCGTCTTTTGTTGTATCGCTATGCACAGCCGATGGCGTGCCACCGCCATTGAATGTATTGTCGATGCGAAAAACGATACTCGTCCGCCGTGAACCAGCGGGAAACCTTAACTCAGAGTTTTTAGCCAGCGACTGGTACGCACTACAAATAGCAGCATCGAATGCTTTGCTTTTTGATGGCTGAACAACCGTCACAGCCAGACTGTTCGATGAGTATACAGTGATCTCGACCGTATTATGTCCTGCCGGATTGTGCGCCTGCTCCATGTTTTTTAGCAGCGGTCCGCGGGCAAGATCCGCAAAATTTTGGTGCCAGGATTGCCAATCGATGGTTTCCTCCAAGTCGGCACTGATATTGGTATCGGCTTGTTTCGGCTCTGCCGGCATTATCTTGCCCAGTGTCGTCAAAATGGCGTTCATTTTCGGTTGCGCAAGCTGAGCGTTAACCTGTGCATCGCGCTGTTCCTTGTTGAGTATTCGCCCGTCAACATGAGGATCAATATTACTAGGATCAGCCTTGGCAAACGGGTCAACGGCTATCTTTGTCTTATTAGTGTCAAACGCCTGAGAGCTAACCGTTTTCGGTTTTTGCAATTGACCAAACACATCGCCATTGGCTGCAGGCACCTTTCCCTCCGGCATACGCAGATCGTCCGGTAATTTCGCACCTTCCATGTGCTGTGAAGAGACTTGCACAAGCGGAATGGGGAGTGAGGCAATTTTCACCGAACCGAGCACTTTGTTCATTTGATCGCCAAGATTGCTCACCCAATCTTGGATCGGCGCCGCTTTTGGCATTGCAGGATGCTGTGCCGCAGCGGCAATTTTTTCGTCTACAGCCTTGCCGGCTAGTGAGACATCTTTCTGTGGTGGCTCAAATGTCGACGGTGTCATCGCCCTTGCCGCAAGATCGCGTTTTCTGGCTCTATCCATCGCCGCCGACAATTGGTAGGAAAGATCCGGAGCCAACTTCGCAGTCATCGCTTGCAGATCAAGATGAAACTTGCCCCGCACTCCGTGCTCAACTGTATTCAGTGGTCCGGCGGCGGACTGCTGCACTCGTCCGCGCAGTATATTGCTATTGTCTTCGACATGCAGATCAATTACTCGCGCTTTGCCATGCAACATTTTTGCCGGATCCGGTGCATAGACGATGTCTGTATGTTTGATCTTCAACTCGAAGTGCGTAGGCTTCGGCAAAAAAGTGGTATCAAGCTTCGGCACTTGCTGAATAAAGTGTGGCGGTGGCAGTTTCTTCGTCTTCTTGGCATTAGCAAGCGGGCAGTTTGCGGCAAGAATCAGGGCGAGAAATATTGAAGCAGATCGATTCAGGCAAACTTTTCTCATAAGCTCAATTCGCCCACCTGCAAAGTTCACCTGACGGAATAATCGCGCGCCTTCTTATAGTCGCTTTCCGGACAAGAAAAACTGTCACGAGCCTCGACAAGGTCGGCAGAGCCAGCAATCTCATGGAAATCATCAACATTGAATTGCATGATCTTGAAACCGTCACGATCCAGAAGTTGCACTTCCCGTGAGTTTCGATTGACCGGTTTGTATAGGGTTAGTTTATATTTCAGAACCCCGCCTTTCCCGTCGGCTGCCCCGGCAGACTCATATTTCGTCCACAGACGGACAATGGAATCCGGCGAATCAGCTAACGGCTTAGGACGCCACTTTAAAGTGGGATACTCGTCGGACTCAAACGGTCCGTCTTTATCAGACTGCGACAACTTGCGAGCGATAGGCAACTCTGCCGCTTGCGATTCCACCCAACGACCAGGGGCAGTGTTTTTCAGCTGCGGAGCAAATGCAGTGCCGGCAACCAATCCCAGTCCGAAACAGACAAGTCCGACAAGAATAGTTAGTACTGCTTTCACCGTTTTGGTCTCGTTGGTTCAATCGACAAATGAAAGAATCTGTTGCCAATATACCCCTTGGATAGACTGCTGAAGCATTATGATTACGTTAAGAAGACTGGCTCCAGGCGGTCACTTTTGTGCCACCATTGACCATTGCTTGCATGCCTTCAGTAAAGAATAAATAGGGATGGACAGTTGGATCAGGACAACTTGCCTGATCTAACTTTTTGCGTACCTCGTCTGGTATCACAAAATCCAGTGCGGCAAAATTGTCGTTCAACTGATGCATTTTAGTCGCACCAATAATCGTTGAAGTGATGCCGGGCTGCGTGATGACCCAGTTTAACGCTACTTGCGCCGGCGTTTTGCCAAGATCGGCGGCAGCGGCAACCACAGCATCGACTATTTGCCAATTGCGTTCATTGAACAATTTGTCAAAACCCGGATGTCCCTTGTCTTTCATTACAGACAACCGACCTTGTCCATCTCCATTGAAATCGCGCTTGTATTTTCCACTCAAAAGACCGCTGGCTAAAGGACTCCAGGGACAAATCCCCAAGCCAAATTCTCGCGCAGCGGGAATGTGCTCGCGTTCGATGTTTCGCTCAATCAACGAGTACTCCAGCTGCAAGGCCGATAGTTGATGAAAACAATTCGCCTGGGCCAGTGTCTGCATTTTCGCCAGGTACCACGCCGGTACATCCGACAGCCCGAAATAACGGATCTTGCCTTCGCGAACGAGGTCGTTCAAAGTCAGCAGGACTTCCTCGGCCGGTGTCACCTTGTCCCAGGTATGCAACCAATAGAAGTCCACATAGTCTGTGTCCAGCCGTTTTAGCGAACCTTCCAGAGCGCGATAGATATTCTTGCGCCCATTGCCACCGGCGTTCGGATTTCCAGCTTCAGCGTTGAATGTGAACTTAGTGGCGATGACCAACTTATCGCGATTCTTGCTTGCTTTAACAAACTTGCCCAACAGTTTTTCGCTGGCGCCGTTTGTGTAACCATCGGCGGTATCAAGAAAATTACCGCCACGATCAATGTAGGCATCAAAAATTTCGCGTGCCGTACTTTCTGACGATCCCCATCCCCAGTCCTCGCCGAATGTCATGGTACCCAGGCAAAGCGCACTTACCTTCAGCCCGGAACGTCCGAGAGTTACATATTCAGAGATCATCTTCGTCTCCCCAGATGGCGTGAAAAGGCAATAGTATACAAAGCCCGGTAACGGCATGACTACTTAACATACTGCCCGTGGGAAAACTTGACATTCACAAGCAGCAACAAAGCGCGATCCACATTTATACTAGGATCAGTCACCTATGATGTATGCCGTGTCAAAACTTCTCACTGTAATTTCGCTTGTCGCTTTGCTTGCCGTTAACCCTGTGTTTGCGGCCAAGACTGCGCACAGTAAAACTAAGAGCAGTAAGCCTGCCCATAGCAGCACTGCACCAAGCAGGAGTGCCAACAACCGGTCAGCTGCCACTTCTGACGGCGAAGTTTTGCATGCCGGAACGACAACGGTTCTGCTCAATCAGAATCAGTCCAAAGGCGCACAGCCGCTGCAAGGAATCCTCGAACAGGCGCAAAAATACCGTGGTGCACAGCAAGCGCCGCCGGCAGCATATCGTGGCTGGCTGGAGAAATCTCATCCAGAATTCAGCCTTGGCACCAGCACCATGGCGCAAAATAAGTTGGTCGTTGTCTACGGAAAGTATGATGACACCGGAAGAACATTGACCAGCCTTGGTGTTCCCTTCACAACGATAAACGCCGGCGATGTCGATGCTTATGACTTCAGTAAGGCGCAGGTGCTCGTCGTCGACTGCCCCGGCAACCTGTCGCCATCGGCAATGATGCGTGTAAGAGACTTTGTCGCACGCGGCGGTTATCTTTTCACTACCGATTGGCTTCTTGATCGTCTCGATGCACGCATTTTTCCCGGCTTTGTAAGCTGGAGCGGCGCCATGAACAGAAAGAATCTATATGATGCCGAAACATACGGCGCCGATCCTGTGCTCCTACACAACACCGTCCCCAAAGCCACGTGGAAGATGGACATTCATTGCCACCTGATTCGCGTTCTTAATAAAGATGCCGTGAAGATTCTCGCTGTCAGTTCGGCATTGGCGGCAGACGATCCCGATCATCAGGGGATATTAGCGGTTATGTTTCCTTTCGAACGCGGCTACGTAATGCACATGACCGCGCACTTCGACCGCACACAAGGTAGCGGCTATTATTTGCCGGATCTAGCTCCGGATCTGGGTATCAGCTTGCGGCAGGCAATTGCGATCAATTTCGTAGTCGCCGGACTAACCGGTAAGCGTCTCTAAATCGACCGACATTAAGTCCAAGCAGCATTCACAATACTGCCACAACCATCGCTTATTCTCAATTTGGCGGTGGGAGGTTGTCTCTATGAACAACAGTAATGCTTTATTGGGCGAATCGATAACTGGCTCAGTTCAATTCGACGCGGAAAGGCTGGCAGTACGAAAGGAAGTATCGGCGGCATCGCAAAGCGCGCTGATGAGTTTAAAGAACGGTCGCTACGATCAATTTAACGACTTAATTCAAGACGCTCTGAAGAATGGCAAATACTCAGGCTTAGCACAGCTGGTTCAAGAAATGAACGAACTAGCCAAAGAACACGCCGGCGGCTCTTATGTTGGCTATCGTATGCCTAGTGCTGAGGTCATTGCCGAGCACGCCATTTACGACATGCCCTGGACGTTGGCCGATTTCAAGCCGCACAAGATTTCGCTATAGCTTGGAATCAACTGATGCGACCGATAATGCTAGAATGCTTTTCAGCTCTTGCGGTCAGTTTTGGTGATGGATACAGAAGCCCCAACGCCAACAATTATTCAATCAGCTCAAGTCTCAAACATTGACGGACTGCGTCATTTTTTGGAAACTGTAGTTTCTTCTGATGAAGTGAAACGCAGTGTCGTACGCGTCGAAGCAAGCGGTTTATCCGGCGAGATAGGCATATTCTGTTCGCGCTACATTGTCGGCGGACGCATACTCAAAAGTGAGCGAATTTCTGACCCGGAGCGACTGGCAAAGGTGACCGGCTTTGAGGCCGTGCGCCAGATCCTCAGCCTCCGCGATGGAACAGTCAGCTTGTCTGAAGCAACCTCAGACCAAATCGCGCTGCTGAGAGCTTCATTGGCAATAGAAATTTTCAGCTTGCTCAACTGGTCGGACAATTCACGGACCGGCGCTCCCCCTCTGGAAATTGCCCTTGACGGCGTCGTCGAAGCGTTCGCACACACCATGACGCCGATGGAAGCTGCGCTAGTGCAACCGCCACCATTGCCGATCAGTCTGCCTGCCACATTGAATTCAGGGGCCATATCCGCTGAACCGCCAACCGGACCGTTCGAGGGACAGTTGGAAGCCAGCGCCTGGGCACCGGAGGCGCTATCAGCGTTTACCTCCCCAGATGCGGCGACCTCGATAAGCGATAAAGTCCAAGACAGGGGTGGCGCTCAAATAAACTTTTTCCCGCCGCCTGAATTCGATTTCTCGGAACTGGATCAAATACCCACACCAAAAGACTTAATCGCAGAGCAACCGTCAGAAAAGGACAAGGGACTGCTGAGAAGGACGCAAAGCTCGATATCTGATAACGAGCGTTCGCAAGTGGGTCAGCTCTATCGCGAAAGGCAGCGCAGTCAAACCACGCGCGAATTCTTGAAAGTCCCTAAACAGCCGGGCACGGCCGCTCAGTTTCGTTCGAAGAAGTTTGAGTTTTACGTGACGCCGACGACAATTCTCAAGGCGGTCGGACTCTGGGGCTGTGCCGTGCTTGTGTTTTCGGTCGCAACTAATCTGTATGCCAGCGAACAAAATCGGCAAGCAAGCGCTCGCGGCGCTGCACGGCTTGAACACGGCGACGGCTTGGGCGCGCTGCTCGAATTTGATGCCGTAGTCAGACGCACACCGTCGGCCAAAGCTTATTTGGACAGAGCTAAGTCTTACATGCTTCTGGGCGAATTCGATAACGCTGCCGCCGATTATCGCAAAGCCAGCGAATTGAATCCGAAAGAGAGCTTGGCCTATCTGGGTCAGGCAACAGCGATAGCCAAGCGCTATGACTTTATCGGCGCCTTGAATCTCTTGAACCAGAGCATCAACTTAGAGCCGAACAATGCCGATGCCTATGTTCTGCGCTCGGACGTTGAATCCTCACTGGGCAAGTATCCACAAGCCATTGAAGACGCCAGCAAAGCCCTGAGTATGACACCTTCGCCGCCTAAGGATTTATATGAATCCAAAGCGTTAGCCGAGTGGAAGTCACAGAAATACAGTGATGGACTCGCCGATTACAACAAAGCTATTGATGCCACCACCCGCGATGCGCAGCTATATCTCGGACGGGGAGGCTGCTTGCTTGCACTGGGCAACTACGACAAAGCGCTGCAAGACTTAAACACAGCCATCAAATTCGACAAGAAGCTCGACCAAGCTTACGCATTGCGAGCCAAAGTATTTTCTGCCAAACAGCAATATGCCAACGCCTTGCAGGATCTGACTCACAATATCGATTCGGAGCCATCGGCTTCTGTATACATCGAAAGAGCAAAAGTTTATATGCGAGCCGGTCAGGACGGCAAAGCCATAGCCGACCTGGATCAAGCAATCACTCTGGAACCGAATCGTCCCGGCGTTGATGCCTTGCGCACCCAAGCCTACGCCCGTGTGCGTTCACAGAAACCGATCATCGCCGGCGATCGCGCCGAACCAGCCGAGGTTGTCGCCATTAAGCCAGTACAAGTAAATGCCGCCGGCAAGCCAAGAATCTCGGCGACGGCGACTGCCGCAGCCGACCCACTCAACTCAGTGCTTACCGATGCGTTGCGCAGCAGCCCCAACGACACTAAGTCCAGGCGCTACCTGGCTTATTCATTCTTACGCAACGGCAACTACAAAGCAGCCGCCGAACAGTTCCAAATGCTAGGCGGCGCAGGCACCCTCGGCGTTCAAGACCAGCTTTCCTACGCCGATACCTTAGCCCATCTAGGCAATACCGACGAGGCAATCAGCCTTTACAAGTCCGTCTTTGATGGCGATCCTTACAACCGCGTAGCGCGGTCAAATCTAATCAAGCTGTACATGCAACAAGGCAGATCTTTCGAAGCGGCAGCCCTGCGCTCCGGAATGGTCAGAGCTTCCAGCGGCAAACATTAAATGCAAGCGACCTGTACTGGCGGCGTTTTTTCGGCCAGAATCAAACATTAATCGCCTATAATTGTATACGTTAACCCACGGTTGTCCTTCTGCCTGCGGTAGCTTTTGACAGCGATGTACAAGGCAACAAAAATTCGCGACCAAAACGGTTCGGCAATGACCGAGCTGGGCCCTGCTTTACTGATCTTGCTGGTGGCAATTTTCTTTCCCCTGCTGAACCTTTCGACCATCGGACTGACATATTTTTGCTGCGGAACGCTAACTGACTTGCAGGCAAACAAAGCCGCTCTGTTGCCGGCGTCGCTGGCGACTAGCGACACTGGACCGGTGAAGAAAAGTGTGGTCGATGCCTGGAAGGCAACGGGATTGGGCGCTTTTGCCAACCTTGCCCAGCCGCCGATAACAACCGTTAGTTACACCATGATTGGCACCACGCCGTATGCGGAGGTCTCCACGCAATTCGCCGCCAATCCGCTGATGACCGTGCCGTTTATTCCGGGAGTTCCGGGAATCTCTGCGCCCGTGCAGTTCACATTCACCAGCAAGCGCGTCGTAGAAGATCCTATCGGACTTGGGCGGTAGAAAAATGACTAGCGCGGGCTCTACGATCAATATTCCAAGGCAGCGAAAGGGTCAAGCCCTGCTGGAAGTTGCGGCCGGAGCGATCGTTTTGATTCCGATTGTCCTATTTGGGCTGGATGCGATTGTGTATATCAATGCCAGCCATACAAACGAAGAGTTGACACAAACAATAGCCCGCGCCGCCGCCAATGTCAGAGAGCCGGATCAAGCCAGAGAAAGCGCCCAGGAAAGACTGCAGACATTCACAAAGTCGAACTTGATGGGCGAGATAAAAATTACCAAGTTCCTGTTCGATACCTCGCAAAAGATGGTCACAGTGACCGTCCAAATGCAGGTATACGTTCCTGTCCCGATACCGGGTATGGGCGACGTACAGACGACTGCCACATGCTCGGAACCAATAGTTGCTATTCCCCCAGCCGTTTGATTTATGGAGTGCCATGCAATTGAAAGTTGATGCAAGAACGCTGCCAAAGGCAGTAAGACGCTCGCCATATCGCAGTCGCCGGGGTGGTGCCGTAGTTATCGTCGCTGCCTGTGCGTTTGTTCTAGCGTTGGTCATAGTAGCCGTAATCCAGATATCATCGGCTTTGAGCTCATCGCAAGTAACGCGAAACACAGTCGACTCGGGCGTTCTCAACATCGCCATGCATGTTCCTGATCTGACAGCAACGCCAGGAAATTATTTCGCCGATTGCGTGGATAAGAATGGCGGCGTTGGTCTGACCAACATCAATCGCATCTGGGGTAAGGCTCTATTGATCAATGCCAATGCTGAGGAAATGCAAAAACTCGGACAGTCCGGCATGTCATCCGGCAGCGCCAGCAGTGCTTTTAGCGGTGCCGAGAGCGCCACTCAATCCTTGCAAAAGGAGCTCTCAGACCCCGAAAATTTCTTTCCAGCACATTGGGATCCTAAGCTTAGAATTCCACGTGGACAAGTTGTCGCG
>JADMIO010768765.1_pt1 | contig 51246 bp, 47 predicted proteins | sample 8958161 | NCBI WGS metagenome assembly JADMIO01 (sample SAMN16585339, study PRJNA669376) | soil metagenome | isolation source: Crop rotation soil | place: USA: Cullars Rotation, Alabama | collected 2011 | reverse complement strand
CGCGACAACTTGTCCACGTGGAATTCTAAGCTTAGGATCCCAATGTGCTGGAAAGTTCCGCTCGATTGACGCGGGCGCGACGTGGGTGAGGATTAACGACGACCAGCACCAGTGGGGCCGCGCCGGCGACACGGCCATCACCGGCGACCCGCGCATCTACGGCCGCGTCTACCTCGGCACCAACGGCCGCGGCATCATCTACGGCGACGGGCAGTGAAGTAGTAGACAACTGGCTGACGACTGACTCAACCCTGTGCGCCTTCGGTATTCTCTTAGCGCCTCCAGCGTGAGACGTTGCTGGTTCACGCTGGAGGCGCAGGAAAAGAAAAGCTAAAGGCGCACAGGGTTGAATTTTGTCATCGCATCTCGCCTTATTCGTGCTTCCGCGGGGCCGTATGTATAATGGCTCGACACGTTCAAGTCGAATCGGTTTTTCCCTGGAAGACGGCCAGACGCGAGATGCCCAAACGCACAGACCTACGCAAAATTCTCATCATCGGCTCCGGCCCGATTGTCATCGGGCAGGCTTGCGAGTTCGATTATTCCGGCACACAAGCGTGCCGCGCCCTGAAGCAGGAAGGCTACGAGATCGTGCTGGTGAACTCCAACCCGGCGACGATCATGACCGACCCTGAGACGGCCGATAAGACCTACGTCGAGCCGCTCAACGTCGAGACGGTCACGGCCATCATCAAGCGCGAGCGGCCGGACGCCTTGCTCCCGACCGTCGGCGGGCAGACGGCGCTCAACCTCGCCATCGCCCTCGCGGACGCGGGCGTGCTTGAGGAATACGGCGTCGAGATGATCGGGGCCAAGCGCGAGGCGATCAAGGTCGCGGAGGATAGAGAGCTTTTTAAGCAGGCGATGGAAGAGGCGGGACTGCCGATGCCGCGCGGCGGCTTCGCGCACTCCTGGGCCGAGGCCGAGCAGATGGTCGAAGAGACCGGATACCCGGCCATCATCAGGCCCAGTTTCACGCTCGGCGGGACGGGCGGCGGCACGGCCTTCAACCCGGAAGAGTTCGAGGAGATTGTGCGCGGCGGCCTCGCGGCCTCGCCCGTCAATCAAGTGTTGATTGAAGAATCCATCCTCGGCTGGAAGGAGTTCGAGCTTGAGGTGATGCGCGACCTCAAGGACAACGTCGTCATCATCTGCTCGATTGAGAACTTCGACCCGATGGGCGTGCACACCGGCGACTCGATCACGGTCGCACCCGCGCAGACGCTTTCCGACGTGGAGTATCAGCGCTTGCGCGACATGGCGATCACAGTCATCCGCAAGGTCGGCGTCGAGACGGGCGGCTCCAACATTCAGTTCGCGGTCAACCCGGCGGACGGCGAGATTCGCATCATCGAGATGAACCCGAGGGTTTCGCGCTCGTCCGCGCTCGCGTCGAAGGCGACGGGTTTCCCTATCGCGAAGATCGCGGCCAAGCTCGCCGTCGGCTACACGCTCGACGAGATTCCGAACGACATCACGAAGAAGACGCCCGCCAGCTTCGAGCCGACGATTGATTACGTCGTCGCGAAAATCCCCAAGTGGAATTTTGAGAAATTCCGCGAGGCCGAAGACGTTCTGGGGACGCAGATGAAGTCTGTCGGCGAGGTGATGGCAATCGGCCGGACCTTCAAGGAAGCGCTCTTCAAAGGCTTGCGCTCTCTGGAAGCCGTCAAGCCTTTGCGCCTGCGCGGCGTCTCCGACGACGAGTTGCAGCGCAAACTCGCCCGGCCCAATTCTCAAAGGTTCTCTTACATCACCTACGCCTTGCAGCACGGCTGGACCATTCCCGAAATCTACCGCCTCTCGCGCATAGACCCCTGGTTCCTCGAACAGCTTCAGGACGTGATGCGCATCCAGGACCGCATCGAAGACCGCCGCCTCGAAGACGTGCCGGCCGAAGTCATCCGCGCCGCCAAGGAGGCCGCACTTTCGGACCGCCGCATCGCCTACCTGACCGAGAGCAGCGAAGACGAAGTGCGCGCTTATCGGAAACGACTTGGGATTGTGCCAGTCTACAAGCGCGTGGACACCTGCGGCGCGGAGTTCGAGTCCTTCACGCCGTACCTCTACTCGACCTACGAGGAGGAGGACGAGGCCGCGCCGACCGACAACCGCAAGATTATGATCCTCGGCTCGGGGCCGAACCGCATCGGGCAGGGAATCGAGTTCGACTACTGCTGCTGCCACGCAAGTTTCGCCCTGCGCGACGCGGGTTTCGAGACCATCATGGTCAACTGCAACCCGGAGACGGTCTCGACCGACTACGACACCTCTGATCGTCTTTACTTCGAGCCGCTGACGTTCGAGGACGTGATGAACATCGTGGACGTGGAGCGGCCCGAGGGCGTCATCGTCCAGTTCGGCGGGCAGACGCCGCTCAACCTGGCGATGCGGCTCTCCGAAGCTGGTGTGCCAATTATCGGAACGTCGCCGGACTCGATTGACCTGGCGGAAGACCGCAAACGCTTCGGGGCGCTGCTCGCTGAGCTCGGCATCCCGCAGCCCGAAAATGGCACAGCCGTCTCGCCCGACGAGGCCAAAGAATGCGCCGCGCGTATCGGCTACCCCGTGCTCGTGCGCCCCTCTTACGTCCTCGGCGGGCGCGCGATGGCGATTGTCTACGACGAGGCTTCTTTGGACGAGTACATGCGGACGGCCGTCGACGCCTCGCCCGAGCGGCCCGTCCTGATTGACAAGTTCCTTGAGCGCGCGGCCGAGTTCGACGTGGACGCGCTGGCGGACGAGTCGGCTTGCGTCGTCGCCGGCATTCAGGAGCACATCGAGGAGGCGGGGATTCATTCGGGCGACTCCTCCTGCGTGCTGCCGCCCGTCCGCATAGACCCCGACCACCTTGAGACGATGCGCCACTACACGCGGGAGTTGGCGCGTGCCCTACAGGTGCGCGGCCTGATGAACATCCAGTTCGCCATCAAGGACGACCGCGTCTACGTGTTGGAAGTGAACCCGCGCGCGTCGCGGACTGTGCCATTTGTTTCGAAGGCGACGGGCGTCCCCCTGGCGCGCGTGGCCGCGCTCGTGATGGCGGGCCGCGCGCTCGAAAGTTTCAATCTGCCGGAAGACCTGACCGAGAACTTGAGAATCAACCAGCGCTTCTTCATCAAGTCGCCCGTCTTCCCGTTCGTCAAGTTCCCCGGCGTCGACCCCATCCTCAGTCCCGAGATGCACTCGACGGGCGAGGTGATGGGCATCGGCTCCTCCTTCGGCGAGGCTTACGCCAAGGCGATGATGGGGGCCGGGCTCGACCTCCCAGCCGAGGGCACGGCCTTTATCAGCGTCAACGAGGGCGACAAGGGCCAGGCGGCCCTGCTCGCGCGCCGCCTCGTGCGCCTCGGCTTCAAGGTCGTCGCGACCGAAGGGACCGCCCAGCGGCTGCGCGAAGTGGGCTTGCAGGTCGAGAGCGTCTTCAAGGTCAACGAGGGCCGCCCGAACATCGTCGACCACATCAAGCGCGGCGAGATCGCGCTCGTCATCAACACCCCTCTGGGCCAGACTTCGCACTTCGACGAGCAGGCGATTCGCCGCGCCGCCCTCCAGTACAACGTCCCCTGCGTCACGACCATGACCGGCGCGCAGGCCATCGTCGAGGCCATCGGCTCGCGCCAGCCCGGCGTGCCCGTCAGCGTTTACTCGCTACAGGAGCTGCACGCGGCAAAGGCAATGATGAACGCGGAATGATGAATGAAAAACCAGGTCTCTGCCTTTAATTCATCGTTCATCATTCCTAATCCCGCATTTTGATTATGGTGGAAATCAACAGCCGCGAGGCGATCAACCGAATCCTGCAAGAGTGCCGCACCATCGCCGTCGTCGGACTCTCTTCGAACCCCGGGCGCGCGTCGCACGGCGTGGCGGGCTACATGAGGCGGCAGGGCTACACGGTCATTCCAGTCAACCCGAATGAGACGGAGGTCTTCGGCGAGAAGTCTTACGCGACGCTCGCGGACGTGCCCGTCGCGGTTGACCTGGTGGACGTGTTCCGCAGGTCGGACGCCGCGGGCCAGATTGTGGATGAGGCCATACGCATCGGCGCGAAGGCCGTCTGGTTGCAGGAGGGCGTCATCGACCGCGCCGCGGCCGAGCGCGCTCGCGCCGCCGGGCTGCTCGTCGTCATGGACCGCTGCTGGCTCAAGGAACACGTCAGGAATAAATGACCGCGCACGCGCGGGCAGCACTCCGCGCGTGTTCGAGCATCAGACCTGATGTTCTCAAGAATTCTCTTCGGCCGGACAAACCGCCATGAACCAACAAAAAGATTTCCTGGACCGCATGCGCATCGCCTCTCCCTGCAACGTCGGCTGGGAGAACATGACGGGCGACGACCGCACGCGCTTCTGCGACCAGTGCAGCCTGCACGTCTACAACATCTCTGCGATGACCAGGGACGAGGTCGCGGTACTCGTCAAAAACACGGAGGGGCGAATTTGTGCCAGGCTCTACAGGCGCGCCGACGGGACCGTTCTGACGCGCGACTGCCCGGTCGGCCTGCGCGCTCTGAGGCGGCGCGTCGCTAAGGTGGCCGGCGCGGCGCTGACTGCCGTCCTGAGCCTGTGCGCAGTGGCCGCGGGCCAGAGCAAGTCACAGGAGGACAAGACCTGCACGGCCAAAATCGCCGTCAAGGTGAAGCGGGAGCCCGCGCAGGACGGCGAGGCGACCCTGTCCGGCACCGTCTTAGACCCGCAGGGCGCTCTCGTCCCAGGGGCCGAAATCACGCTGGTCAACGAGGGTACGAAAAAGAAGTTGACCGCCACCTCGACGGAAGACGGGGAGTTCCGATTCAACGGGCTGGCCGCCGGGAAATACTTCCTCGAAATCACACGCGCGGGTTTCAAGAACAGCAAAATAACGGGCATCGTCATTAACCCTAAGGAAGCCGCCCGGCTCGATGCGGCCCTGGAGATTTCGGAAGGCGACGTGTTGATCGGGGTGGTTTCCATCGAAGACACCATCGAACAAAGCGGCGGGACGACCACCATCAGGAACGATATCATTCAGAAGCTTCCCCTGCCGTGAGTCAACCGGGGCTGAGCGCATGCGGACTGTCCGGCACACGGCGGCCCGCCGAGGGCTTTTCATGCCGACTGAGATTCACGCGGTCATCATCACCGTCAGCGACCGCTCGGCGCGCGGCGAGCAGCGGGACGAGTCCGGCCCCGCGCTCGTTGAGCTTCTGCGCGAGGCGGGCGCGCACGTCGTCGCCACGGAAATCCTGCCGGACGATTTAGAGCCGCTGGCGGAAAAGCTGAGCACTTACGCCGACCGCGACGACGTGAACCTGATTGCGACCACCGGCGGCACGGGCTTCGGCCCGCGCGACAACACGCCGGAAGCGACCCGGTCCGTCATCGAAAAGGAAGCGACCGGCCTCGCCGAAGCCATGCGCGTGGAGACGCTCAAACAGACGCCGATGGCGATGCTCTCCCGCGGGGCGTGCGGCATCCGCAGCGGCGCGCTCATCGTCAACTTTCCGGGCTCGCCCAAAGGCGTGCGCGAGAGCTTCGCCGTCATCAAGCCCGTCCTCGCGCACGCCGTCGCGCTCGTCGCGGGCAAGCCCCACGCGGAGGCATGAGCGAACACGCGCCTCGGAATTTTTTGACAACGCGTGGCTGCGCGACATATATTTTTCTCAAGCTCGACGATTTGCCAGTGAGACGGCGCGCGTAGTTCTTTCAATCCCGCGCGGCCCCGGAGGCAGATGATGCTCGGCGCTATTCTTCTTCAAGCAGGCGACACAGCAGCAACGGCGACCAGCACGGCGCAGGCGGTCGGGCCGCCGGTGACGGCGTACTGGCCGGTGATGATCTTTTTCGTCTTCGCGGTCATCTTCCCCGTGCTGCCGATTGTGCTGGGGCGGTTCATCCGGCCGATGAAGTACAACAAGGCCAAGATGCGCCCCTACGAGTGCGGCATAGACCCGCAGACGGAGGCGCACGACCGCTTCACCGTGCGCTACTACATCGTCGCCATGCTCTTTCTAATTTTCGATGTCGAGACGATCTTCCTGCTCCCCTGGGCGATTATCTTCATGGGCAACGACTTCTCGTTCACCAAATTCGCGCTGCTGGAGATGTTCGTCTTCATAGGCATCCTCGTCGTCGGCTACTACTACGCCTGGCGCAAAGGCGCGCTGGAATGGGCGTGAAACAGTGGTCAGCAGTCAGTAGTCAGTGGTCAGTGAAAACCGCTGTCTTCAACTGGCCACCGACCACCGACAACTGACCACTGACCACTGAATTTTATGGCTGAACACGAAGAAGGATTCGTCTTAACGACGGTTGATTCGATTATCAACTCGGTGCGCCGGTCGGTCGGGGCGAAGGTGATGGACCTGGCCGCGAAGCCGGTCAACTGGGCGCGCAAGTCTGCGCTCTGGCCGATGACGTTCGGGCTGGCGTGCTGCGCCATCGAGATGATCGCGACCGGCGCGGGCCGCTTCGACATCGACCGCTTCGGCGCTGGCGTCTTTCGCCCGTCCCCGCGGCAGAGCGACCTGGTGATTATCGCAGGCACCGTGACGCTCAAGATGGGGCCGGTCGTGCGCCGCGTCTACGACCAGATGCCCGAGCCGAAATGGGCCATCGCGATGGGCGCGTGCGCCTCTACGGGCGGCCCCTTCGATTCCTACTCGACCATGCAGGGCGTTGACCGCGTCATCCCCGTCGACGTTTACATCCCCGGCTGCCCGCCGCGCCCCGAGGCGCTGCTCTACGGCCTGATGCGCCTGCAAGACATCATCATGCGCGAGGCTCCGTCGGCCTACATCTTCGAGTCGGACGGGACGGTGCGCCGCCGCCGCCAGTTGGAAGGCGACGAGTTGCAGGAGATCGCGCCGACCGACCGTGAGGCCGTCGAGGTCATCGAGGCGGCCACGAAGTGAGTCGATAAAAAATTAAGAATCGCGGAAGGCAAAGGGGTGAGGGTCAGGCTCTCACCCCTTGTTTTTTCTCCACGAGTCCTCGCCGGGGAAGGGGAAGCGGAAGGAGAAGGCCCACTTGCGCCCGTTGATGAGCAGGGCGTCGGCAGACTTGTCCTTGACGCTCTTCTTGAGCGCCTCGTACTGCGCGGGCGTCAGGTAGATGCTGTAGTTAATCTGGTCGTCGCTCGTGCCGCGCCGCCTCGTCTCGGGGCTCTTAGTGTCGGGCCAATTTTTCGGCCAGGGCAGCGCGCCGCCCGCGTTCTCGAAGGGCCAGATCATCACCTCGACCTTCTCGGGCAGCCAGCGAGCCGCGCCCGTAGGCTTGAAGCCCTTGAGCTTTTCGTAAATCTCGACGAAGGCCGCGGGCGCGCCTTCCTTCCTGTCGTTGTCCGTCCGCTTCAAGCCGCCGTACACCACAACCCTTTTTAAGCGGTCCCCGTCCCGTAGATTGATGACGGTCGTCGGCTGGTCGGTCGCCAGCGTGGTCTCGTAGCGCGGCTCAAGTTCGAAGAACTGCTTCGTCGGTAAAGACGCGACGAGGGCGTCGCGCTCCTGCTCGTTCAGCTTCAGGGAGGCGTACTCGTAGCCTCCCTCGCCGCCGGCGGGCCTGATGAAAATGACCAGCCCATCTTCGTAAAGCGCGAAAGACGGCGAGTCGGAACCGAGGACCATCGCCCAGGGATTAATCTCGTAAAGGAGTGCGATTGGCCTTACTCCCGTCGCCGAGTCGGTTTGAACGTCCGGCTGAGAGCGCTCTTTGCCCTGGTTGCCGCTGTGATGGTTGAGTGTGGCCGAATCGCTCATCGCCCGGCTGCTTGATTGCGGCTGGCATTGAATCGCCAGCAGCCCGACGAGGAGTAAGGCCCCCAGTGTCATCCAGAAGCTGGGCGCGAGCGTCTTCGGTGTTAGATTAGGCATCGTCACAATAACCTCTCAGGGCAAAAGAACGGGCGCGTGGGCTGTTCTTGCGTTGGCACAACACCGAAAGCTGCCGAGAAAATTTTTCGGCCACTTTCTAAAAAAATTGGAAGAAAACAGAAAATCCCTTCGTCTAAGGGTTTGAGAAGTGAAAACGAAGGGGGCGGCGGATGGAGCGGCGCGCTGAGGTGGTGGCGAGCGACAGAGAGACGAACGAGCGCGTGATCGAAGCCTGCCGGCGCGGCGACAGGGAGGCGTTCCGCCTGCTCTTCGAGACCTACAAGGACAGGGTCTACTCGATCTCGCTCTACTACTTCAAGGGCAACGAAGAATTGGCCCACGACGTGACGCAGCAGGTCTTTCTCAAGCTGATGACGAGGATGGAGCAGTTCCGGCGCGACGCGGAGTTCACGACCTGGCTCTACCGCATGGTGGTCAACGCGTGCACGGACGAGCAGAGGAAGCGACGCCGCTTCCTCCCCTTCGGGGACGGGTTCGGGATGCGAAGGAAGAGTCTGGAAGAGAGGTCCGAGGAGGAGCGCTACGCGCGCGTGGAGCTGGCCGACTCAGTGCAGGCGGCCATCGAGGACCTGCGGCCGAAGTTGAGGCTCCCCATCCTGCTCAAGTACGTGGAGGGGCTGTCGTACGACGAGATGGCGGAGGTGCTCTGCTGCTCGAAGGGCACCGTCGCCTCGCGGCTCAACCGCGGGCACAAGATTCTGGCGCGCCGTTTGGCACATTTGCGCGGCGCGCTCGCAAGTGAGTGAAAAAGATGTTCGGTAAGCATGTCAGTGGAGAGTTGTCCGCGTACTGCCACAATGAACTGGCGGAGGAAGAGTCGCGCCGCGTGGCGGAGCACTTGATGGGGTGCTCGCGCTGCCGCCGCGAGTACGAGGAGATCAAGCTCGGGGTGAAGCTCGCGGAGCAGTTGCCGCGCGCCACGGCCCCGGCCGCGCTGTGGGCCGAAATCGAAAAGGCGCTCGACGAGCGCCCTGGCACAGTTTCCCGGCCTCGTCGTCGTCGCGCCTCTTTCTTCCGGTGGCCGCAGGTGGCCGCGGCGGCCTGTGCCCTCTTGCTCCTGGCCCTGGCCGCGGGACTCGTCTGGTACTCGGCGCGCCAAACGGAAAGCATCCCGCAAGTCGCCGTAACGGGCGAAACGAAACAGGTGCCGCCGCAGCCCCCGCAGCAGCAAGAGCGGGCGCAGCCACAGCCGCCAGCCCCCAGTGTGGCCCGGAATCCGCCCGCGGCGAACAACACGCCGCAGCCGAACACGCCGCAGCCTAAACGGCCCGCCGCTAACGGCAAACACGCGGATGCAGCTCAGACGTGGGAGGTCGCGCGTCTGGCGGGTGCGCCGAAAGTCGAAGGCAAACAGTTCGGAGGGAGCGGTCGCCTCGCGGTCGGGGAGTGGTTGGAGACGGACGCGTCCTCGCGCGCCCGCGTCAACGTCGCCGACATTGGCGAGGTTGACGTTGGGCCGAACACGCGCGTGCGCCTCTTAAGGACGCGCTCGACCGAGCACCGTTTGGCGCTGGAGCGCGGGCGACTGCACGCGGTGATAGACGCGCCGCCGCGACTCTTCATCGTCGAGACGCCGTCGGCGACCGCCATCGATTTGGGCTGCTCCTACACGCTCGAAGTTGACGACGCCGGGCGCAGCCGCCTGCACGTCACTTCCGGCTGGGTCGCGCTCGAACTGAAGGGGCGCGGCGAGGCGATTGTGCCGGCCGGCGCGGTCTGCCTGACTGAGCCCGGCAAGGGGCCGGGCACGCCTTACTTCGACGACGCCTCGCCAAGCTTCCGCGCCGCGCTCACGCGGCTGGATTTTCAAGGGGGCGGCGCGAATGACCTGAACGTCGTGCTCACGGAGGCGCGCGAGTACGACACGCTGACGCTCTGGCACCTGCTCTTGAGCCTGCGCGGGCCGGAGCGCGAGCGCGTCTACGACCGCATGGCCGCTCTAATCCCCCCGCCGCAGGGCGTGACGCGCGAGGGCGTGCTCAGGCACAACCGCGCCATGCTCGACCTCTGGAAACAGGAACTCGAATGGGCCTGGTTCGACTTAACGAAATGATAAACGATGAATGAGGAATTAAAGACAAACGCTTCTTAATTCCGCATTCATCATTCCTCATTCATCGTTCAGAAAATCTCTCCCGCAAATCCTCGTTGTGCAGCAGACTTTCAACTCTCAAGGAGCAACGAACATGATGAAACGCATCACACCGAGAATCGTCGCGGGTTGTCTGGCATTCTTCGCGCTCGCCGCGCTGGTCGGGGCCAGGCTCGTGGCACAGAACGGGCCGGCGAAACGAGCCGGCACAAAAATGGCCGCGGCCGGAGACAAATTGGTCGTGCACGAGTGGGGGACGTTCACTTCGATTGCCGGGCGCGACGGCGTGGCGCTCGAATGGCGGCCCCTGAACGGCCCGAGCGATCTACCCAAGTTCGTCCACAGCATACAGGAGGGCGACGACGGCCTGCGCCGGCAAAAGGGGAAGGGCGACTTGCGCGCCTCGGTTCGCATGGAGACGCCCGTGCTCTACTTCTACTCGCCCGCGGAGATGAACGTCTCCGTCAAGGTCGATTTCCCGAAGGGCAGAATCACCGAGTGGTATCCGCAGGCGCGCGCCGTCGCGACGGGCATTGACTGGGGCCGGTTGAAGGTCATGCCGGGCGCGGCGCTGACCTTCCCGGTCGAGAGCGCGGAGAGCCACTACTACCCCGCGCGCGAGGTCGATGCCGCGCCCGTGCAGGTCTGCGGGACGCTCGGCAAGCAGGGGCAGCAGGAGAAGTTTCTCTTCTACCGCGGCGTAGGCACTTTCGATTTGCCGCTCTCGGTCAAGCTCGAAGGCGAGAACGTCGTCCTGAAGAATCTTGGCACAGAAGAGATCGCGCACCTCATCATCTTCGAGAACAAGGGCGGGCGCGTCGGCTACCGCGTGTGCGACGCGTTCAAGGGCGAGATGACTCACGAGCGCCCCGCGCTCGACAAGAGCATGGACGCGCTCCTCTCGGAGCTGAAGCAGGTGCTCGTCGCGGGCGGTCTCTACGAGCGCGAGGCCGCGGCGATGATTAAGACGTGGCGCGACAGCTGGTTCGAGGAGGGCTTGCGCGTCTTCTACCTGCTGCCGCGGCGCACGACCGACGAGATTCTCCCTGTGACCATCGAGCCGCGCCCGGCGGAGCTGGTCCGCGTGCTCGTGGGTCGCGCCGAAGTCATCACGCCCGAGATGGAGAGGCACGTTCAGCAGCAGGTCGGCCTGCTCCGCGACCCCTCGCCGCAGGCGCGCGAGCTTGCGAGAAACGCGATTCAGAAGTACGGTCGCTTCTCGGAGCCGATCCTCAAGCGCCTGCTGGCACAGGAGACGAGTGGGGAAATTCGTTCTGAGATTGCGAGACTAATCGAATCAAACAGGACGGAAGCTGAGATAGGGAAAAAGTAGATTGTAGGGGGCAGGGCGAGCCCTGCCCCCTACAAAAGATTTCGGGCACGCGCGACTCTCCGGTCATGAAAAAAGGGATTCTTCCAAAGACGCTGAAGTGGGCGGCGGTCGTGCTGGCAATCGCCTTCATTGTGCTCCAGTTCATACGCCCGGCGCGGACCAACCCGCCCGTTGACGAATCCAGGACGCTGCAAGCCCACGCGCGTGTCCCGGCGGCAGTCGCGAGCATCCTGGACCGCTCCTGCAACGACTGCCACTCGCACCAGACGCGCTGGCCCTGGTACAGCAACATCGCGCCCGTCTCGTGGTTCGTCGTCAGCCACGTCAACGAAGGCCGCCGCGAGATGAACTTCTCCGACTGGGCGCAGTACAGTGAGGACGACCGCCCGTTCATGCTGAAGAAGATTTGCGGGGAAGTCCAAAGCGGCGCGATGCCGCTCAAGTCCTACCTGCGGTTGCATCACGAAGCCGAACTCTCCGGCGAAGATGTCAAGACGCTCTGCGACTGGGCGAGCGCGGAGAGCGAGCGCCTCTCCCGCGCCTCGGAGTGAGCCCACGCCATTACAACCCTGCTAGATGTCTCGTGTCGTTGACGGCGAGGACGCGGACGAAGCCGTCTGTGCGGAGTTCAAAGCGAGTGATGCCGCAGTTGGCCGTGGCAATCCAGACGGGCTTGAGTTCGGGGGCGTCGAGCGCGCCCATCAGGTGCAGGGCGAGGATGCAGATGGTGCCTGTGTGGGAGAAGACGACGATGCGGCCCCCCGGGTGGTGCTCTATGGCGCGGTCGAGTTGGACGGAGGCGCGGTCGAGCATCTGGCGGTAGCTCTCGCCGCCCGAGAGGACGTGTTCGAAGTCGCGGCGAATCAGCGCGGCGTACTGTTCGGGGTGCCGCTCGGCCGCCTCCTCGAAGGTCAGCCCCTCCATCACGCCGACGCTGCGCTCACGAAAAGCTTCGGTCTGCTCTACGTCCAAGCCCGTGAGACGCGCCAGCGGCATCGCCGTCTCGACCGCGCGCGAGAGGTCGGACGAGTAGACGGCCGTAATCTTCTCCTCAAAAAGCGCGCGCGCGGTGGCCTCCGCCTGGCGGCGTCCGCGCGCGGAGAGCGGCGTCGCCGTGTGCCCGCCGAAGCGACCCTCCGCGTTCCCCTCTGATTGCCCGTGCCGCACGAGCAGCACTCGCGTCGAATCCATAAAACTCAAAGCCCAAAGTCCAGGGTCCAAAGTCAAAGACCGTCCGCCTGACTTTGGACTTCGGACCCTGGACTTTGGACTGATGTTAAGCCGCGACCGCTTCGGCCTTCAGCTTCTCGGCCTGGTAGTGTGTGACCAGCGCGTTGATGATTTCGTCGAGCGCGCCCTCCATGACCAGGTTGAGCTGGTGGATGGTCAGGCCGATGCGGTGGTCCGTGACGCGGTTCTCTTTGAAGTTGTAGGTGCGAATCTTTTCGGAGCGGTCGCCACTGCCGACCATCGCGCGACGCTCGGAGGCGACGGCCTCGTGCTGCTTCTGCTCCTCTACCTCTTGCAGGCGCGCGCGCAGGACGCGCATGGCCTTATCGCGGTTCTTGATCTGCGATTTCTCGTCCTGCATCGAGACCACGGTGTTCGTCGGGAGGTGCGTGATGCGGACGGCCGAGTAGGTCGTGTTGACACTCTGCCCGCCCGGGCCGGAAGAGCAGAAGGTGTCAATGCGTAAGTCCTTCGGGTCGATCTTAACATCGACCTCTTCGGCTTCGGGCAGCACGGCGACCGTGATGGCGGAGGTGTGAATGCGCCCGGAGGTCTCCGTCTGCGGGACGCGCTGGACGCGGTGGACGCCCGACTCGTGTTTCAGTTTCGAGTAGACCTTGTCGCCCTCAATCAGCGCGATGGCCTCCTTGACGCCGCCGATGCCGGACTCCGAGGCGTCGAGGATTTCCAGTCGCCAGCCCTGGCGCTCGGCGTAGCGCTGGTACATCCTGAGCATCTCGGCCGCGAAGAGCGTCGCCTCGTCGCCGCCCGTCCCGGCGCGGATTTCCACAATCACATTCTTCTCGTCGTTCGGGTCGGACGGGATCAAGAGGAACTTGAGGGCTTCTTCGGCCTGCTCGACGCGCGCCTGGAGTGATTCGGCCTCGACGCGCGCCAGCTCGCGCATCTCCTCGTCGTCGGCGGTCGCGAGCAATTCCTCAGCGCCCGCGAGTTCGTCTCGGAGGGATTTCAGCTCGCGATATTTGGCGACGATCTCGCCGAGACTCCGGTGCTGCTTGGCCGCTTTGATGTAAGCCGCCTGGTCCGACATGACGTCCGGCGAAGAAAGCTCCTGTGTCAGCTCTTCGTAACGCGCTTCGATCTGTTCCAGTTTCTCTAACATAAATTTTTAGGAGAGCGGCGCGGCCTCGGCCGTGGCGGGCTGCGGCTCCAGTTTCAAAGATTCCTTGAGGGCGATGAGCGCGACTTCGAGCTGCTTGTCGTCGGGCTCCTTGGTCGTGATGTTTTGGAGCCAGACGCCGGGCAGCGTGATGAGCTTGAAGATGATGCCGCCCTCTTTCTTCGCGGAGAGGCGTATGACTTCGTAGGAGAGCCCGGCGACGACCGGCATCAGCGCGATGCGCACGAGCAGGTTGTAAAGGAGCGAGTCGAACTTGACGACGGAGAAGAGGACGATGGAGACGAGCATCACGACCATCAAAAAGCTCGTCCCGCAGCGCGGGTGCTGGCGCGGCTGCGTGCGCGCGTTCTCGACCGTGAGCGGCAGGCCGTTCTCCCAGGTGAAGACGGTCTTGTGCTCCGCGCCGTGGTACTCGAAGACGCGCCGTATGTCCTTAATCAGCGAGAAGCTGAAAATCATGATGATGAAGAAGGCCATGCGGATGAGGCCGTCTATCAGGTTGAAGCCGACCGTCGGCGTCACCGGGTGCAGGTAAGACTTCACGCCGCGCCACGCGCGCGTGTACCAGGCTTCGTCCGTGGCGGGCGCTGTGGCGGCCGGGGCTGTGCCGGAAACCTGGCCCGGCGCGGCCTGCGTCTGCACGACTGCGGCGGGCGCGTTGGCCCAGCCGGCGGCGATGAAGAGCGCGTTCGTTAAGAGGAGCGGGGCGACGATGAAGAGCAGGATGTTGAAGATGATGGCGAAGACTATGGAGCCCGCGGCGGCTGCCGTTGTGCCTTTCTTCATCTCGTCCCTGGCGCGCTTCTGCGTCGGGACGGGGATGAGGCCGGGCAAGCCGCCTGTGATGCCGGCGAAGTCTCCCTCGCCTTCGATGACCGCGGGCTTCAGGGCGACTTCGACCTCGGCGGCCTCTTCGGCGTCCGTGAACGCCTGGCTCGCGGAGTAGTTCAGCGCCTTGATGCCGAGGCCCATCGACTGGACGAGGACCGCGCCGCCGCGCAGGACCGGGAGTTTGAGGAGCGGGTATTTGTCGCTCCACTTGGGGAGCTGTGCCGCCGTGTTGACAATCGTGCCGTCGGCGCGGCGCACGGCGATGGCGTAGGCGCTCGGCGTACGCATCATCACGCCCTCGATGACGGCCTGCCCGCCCACAATCAAGTCTCTCTCGTTTGCGCTCACTGTCTGATTCCCCCGGCCTTCGGAAAAGTTAAACAATAACGCCGACCCTTTTCGGCTTCGGCTGGCGCGGTCGCTTTCTTCGCGCGTCTCTCATGATACACGAAAAGCGACCGGCCGGACTCCGCGAGCGGGTCGGCGTCTCAGATTTTGATGGCTAATGCTGGCGGGCGTCCGATGCCCTTAAAACACGCATCTGGCGTTCGGCTCGAAACCTTTTTGTGGCTTACTGGGCCGTGGCGTTCTCGGCCTGCGGCTCGGCGGCTTCGGCCGGCTGCTTCTTGCCGTAGCGCTTGTTGAAGCGGTCGACGCGGCCGGCGGTGTCCACCAGCTTCTGCTTGCCGGTGAAGAACGGGTGGCACTCCGAGCAGATTTCGACGTGCAACTCGTCCTTGCGCGTCGAGCGCGTGGTGAACGTGTTGCCGCAGGCGCACTGGACTTTGATTTCGTTATACTCCGGGTGAATTCCTTGCTTCATTTCCTCTTCCTTCCCTATAGACGGCTACCCGAGCCTCTCTCAAAACACTCCATCATACGGTGGCCGCGCGGCGCGGGTCAAGCATCGGGGGCGGACCGATGAATGCGGGCGGATTTCGGATTGAGGATTAAACATCCGTTCTTAAATCCTCAATCCGATACCCGCATTCCGCAATTTACTTGAATGCCTCCGGGTGCAGGTAAGTGCCGCGCTCGCGCAGAGGTTTTTCCTCCTCCACTTGGATGCGGTGGAGGTTCGCGTAGGTGTCCTGGCGGACGCCCGTCACCTGCCAGGAGACCTCCACGCAAGGCTTATTCGTCCTGATGACGAAGGTGTTGCCCTCGATCTTGCGCGCGACGATGGCCTGGGCGAACTGGCCCATGACCGTCAGTTGGTAGCGGAAGTCGCGGTTGAGCGCCTGGAAGTAGGCCGGGAGGCGGACCACGGCCAGCCCGCGCGCGTTTGTCGTGACGTTGCCGTTGTAGATGTTCATCATGTCGGGGGATTCCACGAACGAGTGGTAGAGGTACTTGTTCAAGGGGTCGAGCGGGTGGTCTATGACGAACGAGCCGCTGCCCTTCGAGACGGAGCCCGCGACCATGAGCTTGCCGGGTATCTTGACCGTCACGGAGCTGGTGCCGAGCACCATCGTGTTGCTCTCGCTGACCTCGGCGAGCGCGCCGATGGCCGTGGCGTTGAAGAGTTCCGAGCCTAAAGACGAGCCGGACAGCCAGCCGATGTAAGTATTCCTCTGGCCGCCCTCGTTGTAGCCCGCCTCCGGGCCGACGAACGTGTTGAAGCTGCCCGTCGTGTTGAAGTAGCCGGCCCTCCGCCCGACGAAGACGTTATAGCCGCCGTCCGCGGTGTCGCGGCCCGCGTCGCGGCCGACGAAGGTGTTCCCGACGCCCGTCGTGTTGGCGTCGCCGGCGAAGGCCCCGAAGAAAGCGTTCTGGTCGCCGTCCGTGGTCTGCGTGCCGGCGTTCGTGCCAAAGAAGGTGTTGAAGCTGGCGGTCGTGACGTGCCGGCCCGCGTTGACGCCGTAAAAGGCGTTACCGCCGCCGGTCGTATTCAGCGCGCCCGCGCCGACGCCGAAGAAAGAGTTGTTGTTGCCCGTCGTGTTGGCGATGCCGGCGTCTTTGCCGAAGAAGGAGTTGCCGTGGCCGCTCGTCGTCACCTTGCCCGCGCCCCAGCCGAAGAACGAGTTGAAGTAGCTGGACGTGTTGCCCGAGCCGGTGTTAACGCCCGCGAACGTGTTCGTCATAGGGTAAGAGGAGCTGCCCGAGACGCCGAGCACGCGGCTGCCGTTGAAGTTGAACTGCGTCTTGGCGTTGACGACGTTGCCCGAGAGCGTCCCCGTCAAGCTAGTGGCGTTCGCGCCGAGAGTGAGGTTGCCCGTGATGTTCGCCGTGCCGGAGACGTGCAGCTTGGAGGTCGGCGTGATGCCGATGCCTATGTTGCCGCCGGACTCCGTGACGACCGAATCGCCGAGCGCCCCCGTCGGCCCATTCGTCCACTTGACGAGTTTCCCCGTTGTGCCAGTTCCGGAGACGGCCGGCGTCATCCCACCTTTAGGGGCGTCCGACCCCGCAGGCGTCGCCGCGTCGCTTCCCTCAGAGGCCGCTCGCGTCTGTGCGGCCGACGGCCCGGCTGCGATTGGCACAGTCTTGACGCCCGCATCCAGTGCGAGCGAGGCTTGCCCGCCCTCCACGTGGACGCCCGCCTGCCTGAACGTCAATCGCCCGGCCGATTCTCTGACCGCGATGACGCAGAGGTAGTCGCCGTCCGGGAGCCGCTTGCCGCGCGAGTTCTGGAGCGTCCAGTCGCGCACACTCCCCGGGTTGAAGCCCGTGTCGAGCACCGTTTCGCCCGCGGCGTCGAAGACTTCGAGGCGCATGCGCCCGACGGCCGCGCCCGAGGCGGTGAAGCGCACGCGCCCGCCCGCGGTCGCGACCGTGACGCGCGGGCCGGCCGGGGCCGCCTCCTGCGCGAAAGCGGCGGCGCAGGAAAGAAGCGCGATGAAGAGAGAGTGGCTCAGGCTTCGTCTGGTGAACATAAAGGGAATCTCCTTTCCGGGCGGTTGACAAGGGTCGTGCGGGACGTAGTGGCGCGCGGGCGCGGGCGAGGGTTGTTTCTGAACCTGTCTTCGGCTTACCTGTCGGGCGAGAAAGCCTGAAAGAGAAGCGGCGTTAAGACTCACAGGGGGAGCAAGAATTATATGTTGGTTGGGTGCGTTGTCAATCATTAAGTTGAGCGTCCGGCACGTCGGAAGCAGGTAGTGTCCTAAATCTGTGTGCATAGCAAATCCTTCAAACTCCAAACAGACTTAGTCAGCCCCGCCTCCATCGCTGGTGTGCAACGAATCGCGCTATGCACGCGGCAGAAATTATAGTACGCGAAATAGAACGCGAGCGCGGCTTTCAGGTTTTCCCATTTCTTACTGAAAGCATTAGTGAGCCGCGTAAAGCGTCGCATCGCCATTCTGATATTAAGATTCTGCCGCTCAACATGAGACGTGCAAATCTTTTCGGGGTCGGGGTTGCCAAAGACGGGAGTAGGAACGGCGGCTATCACTTTCGCCGGGGAGTATCTGTGCTCGTCGTCGTTTGCAACCCCGTATATTTTTATCAGTTGAGCATAATCAACGCGCGTCCCTAAACTGTAGGCGATGGCATCAGGGTAAGCCGCAAAGCCATCCGTAGAGACTTGAAAGCGCCCTTGCGTGCCGTCCACGGCAGCAAAGATTTTCTCTGTGAAGAGAAGCGTATCGCGCTCCGTGCGGCGGCCTAGATGCCATGCCAAGATTAGCTTGCTGTCGCGCTCGAAAGCCACGAACGTATAAGCATCGCCTAGTGTCGGGTCGTCTTTACCTTGACGCCTTTTTGTCTTTTCCTTCATTTCGACATAGGCCCAAATCTCGTCAAGCTGAAGGTCATTAACTTTCACTTTGCGAATCTTACTATCCATCAAAGCCTCACACCGCTCGCCTACTCTCACGAGCAAGTCAAGGATAGTGTCACGATGGACGCCAGTAATGCGCTCCGTGCTTCTGATAGACATTCCTTCGACTAGCAGATGCAAACACATCAGAGCTTTTTCGAGCGGCAGATACATACTGCCGAGCGGCTTTTCTTTAGGTTCTTGGAAGGTCTTTCGGCATTTGTTGCAGCGGAACCTCTGATTGCCTTTGCGGTCTTTACCGATTTTGACGGCTTGAATCTGGCAGTTGTGACAGGTCATCTTGAACCTTGCCTTTCGAGGGCGATTGGCTCACAATGACTTTGCTGGAATCAGGCGTGAGCAATCGCGTTTGATTTTCAAAAGGGCTTTGTCAGTTAGTAGCTGGCGAAGCCCTTAACTTTTCAATATAGGGATTTTAATGCTTGAGCAAATAAAAGTCAAGCAAAATCTCAAGCTAAACAGAAGATTTTTATGCTTTTAATGCTTGAGCAAGTGTGTTAGTATTGGCGCATGGAACGCCAGAAACTAACTAAGAAGTATGCGGGCAGACTTGGAGGGCTGAAGGGCGGGAAGGCCCGTGCGGAAAAGCTCTCAAGTGAAGAACGTAAAGCCATTGCCAAAAAAGCAGCGCAGAAACGCTGGGCAAACCACAAGCTACGCGGGGATTAACTCGCCCTGGGCTTCTTTTGCCTTCCCATTGCGCCTAGTTCGCGGGGCGACATCTATCGCTTTATTTAGTTCAATTACTAAGATTCCACCCACTAACTGAGGCTCAAAAGTGCGGGTCTTGGATGCGTCAACATCGTAGTGCTGGCAAAATGCAATAGCGCCTACAAGATACGACTTGCTGTTCTTCTGAGTCCGTACAGCGTATGCGTGACGGACTTCACCTTGTGCGGGCTTAAAGCCAATAGCCCGTTTCTGGCGGTCATACAGCAAGATAACGCTTTTAGGCTTTCCAAGTGCCTCGTATGCCGCTTGGCTAAGCGAAAAGTTGCCCTTACGGTGTAGAGATACACGCATTAACTTACTAGATGCGGGAGTATTTCGTTGTGTAAATTCTTCAAACTGGAAACTCATAGCATCCTCCATCCCATAAGACGTGCAACATTCGGGCGCACGACATACTACGCCAACGGAGCAATATACTACGCAAGCGTAGTACAACTGTCAATCTTTTTACTCCGTCCCGCACGTGCGTGCGTATATACAACCTATATACATTGTATATACGTATGCAATACGTATTTCGCACGTACAGCGGAAATGTACGTACAAGTTAACGCGGCGAGTTTTCGTAAACTTGGTATACTTAGTATACTTGGTATACCAAGTATACTTGTATATACATTTTACGGATGTGAGTACAAACGTGAGTACAAATGTAGCACGTTTGTAGTCACAACTTGTGTGCACAATGTGTACACACCGGCTGTACGGACAACGGCTACACCCTCTAGGCGGCCGTGCTCTGAGTGCTCTCTATACTTCCGGCTGTCTTTTTTCTATTGTTTTCGGAAAAGGTGTGCTAGTATTAAAGCGCTCAGGATGGCGTAAGCCATAGGCATCGTCTGAACTGACCAGCGCAACCGCTCGGACACCAAATCCGAGCGGGGGAAGGTTCAGCGTTGCTTCTCACGGTTACCAACCCGTGAGCCTGAGCGCTTTAATTTTTATACCAACTCAATACTTATTTAGTATTCGAGCGATACTAACTAAAAAGATAGTACCATAAAATGTAGAAGAGTTTCTATAATTGTAGGCGGTCGCCTAGAATTAACCCTCCCGCCTTACGCTCAAATACCTACGCGCAAGGATACACACAAATTTAGGACACTGTCCGGAAGCACGGTTAATTGACAACGCCGTAAATCGCGTGTTACAACCCACCTGACCGTCCTTAGCTGTACCCTTAGCATTAACACTGTGAGAGCGGAAGCTGATGTTTTGCGCTCTGTCGCGGCCGTAGCCGAGAGCGCAACCGTACAAGTCAGGGTGTAGGTTCGAGACGTGATGGCAGACGAGAACAAGCAGCCGGACGTTGACGAGACGGACGCCAGGGCCGAAGACCGCGGCGTCGCGCCATCGCCGCCGCGCACGGACGACAAAAGTCCCAGCCCCGGCTCCGAGATAGCTCAGGCCGGCGGCCTCCCGCCCCCGCCCGACAACCCGCGGCCAGACGTGCCCGTCACTCCCGAAAGCCAGGCCGCGCTCACGGGCAAAGCCCCTTCGGGCAGCTCCACCAGCGGCACGACCGTCCCCGCTTCGAGCGACACGCCGGCCGCTGCTACGCCTTTATCCGAAGCCACCGGCCCGCAGCCTCCGGGCGGCCAGTCGCCCGCGGCCGGCGACCCCTTGAAGGGCCCGGCGCAATCAGATTTAGAGAAGGCCGCGAAGGTCGCGGAAGCCAAGGCTCGTGCCGCAGCCGCGAAGCAAGCGGCCGGCGACAAGCCCGCGCCGCCGCAGCCCGCCGCCGCAGCAGCACCGGGCGCGCCCAAAGCCCCCGTCAAGAAGAAAGAGGAAGGGCCGAAGCCCTCGGACGCCTCGAACCACCCGCTCGTCAAAAAGCTGCGCGAAAAGTTAGACGGCGCGATCATGGAGGCGACAGAGTTTGTGGGCCAACTTTCCCTGCGCGTCGAGCGGGAGCGCATCGTTGAAGTCTGCCGACAGCTTCGCGACGACGCGGAGACGCCGTTCAACTTTCTGTCGGACCTGACCTGCGTCCATTTCCCGGACCGCACGGACGCCCCGCTTGAGGTCGTCTACAACCTTTACTCGATCAGCGCCAACGAGCGCGTGCGTTTGAAAGTGGGGACGGACGAGGAGACTTGCGTCGAGAGCGTGACGAGCGTCTGGCCGACCGCGAACTGGATGGAGCGCGAGGTCTACGACCTCTTCGGCGTGCACTTCAGCGACCACCCGGACCTGCGCCGCATCCTGCTGCCGCCCGACTGGGAGGGCCACCCGCTCCGCAAAGAGTACCCGCTCGAATTCATGGAGAACGAGTGGACGGCGCGCCACCTCCCCGAGTTCACGGAGGTGCAGCAGGAGCAACTTGAGCAGCGCCGCAACTACGGCCTGGAGATTCTCTCCATCCCGGCCGAGCGTCGCGTCCGCGAGATTTTCCGCGCGGGCAAAGAAGTGATGCCGAAGGATAAGTAGTCAGTGGTCAGTTAAGAGACGGCGGCACGCCGCTGTGCCAGAACTGACTTCCGGCTCTATAACGGTTTTTCTTTTAACTGAGCACCGACCACTGAGTTATGAGTCCCAAGGAACTGGCCGCGCATTACGGCGCGAAGACGTTCGACACGAAGGAGGCCGCGGAGGCGGCGGGCTTCGTGCTGACGGAGACGCAGAGCCCGCGCAACACCTGGAACAAGGCGAGCGCGGCGCAGGCCATCATGCACAAGCTGCTCAAGCTGCGTGCGAGCGGCGAGGCGAAAGAACTCGGCCTCGTGCTTGAGAACTACAGCGTGACGGGCTCCTATCTCCCGGCTCGGGCGGAAGAGAAGGCCGCGGAGCCGGGCGCTTGAAGCGGGCAGCCGTCTGGGAAGGCGGGCAAATTATGAAGCCCATGACGCGACCTAAACGGTTCTCGACCGCGGCGAAAATGTTAGCGGCGATGGCGTTCGGCGTCCTCGTCGTGCTGATGACGCCGCTTGAGGAGTACCCGACCGCGAGGCAGGCTCTGGCGGCAGTGGCCTTCGTCCTCTTCGTCTTGCAGTGGCCGAAATTGCGCCGCGTGTTCGTCCGCCGGAAGGTTCGGCGAGTGAGAGGCGCGCGCCGGCTCTCGAAAGTTTACCGGCGGAGTCGCCACCACGGGACGCCACCCAGTTTCTCATCATCGGCGCAGTGATTTTGTGATATGCACCAGGTAGAAATCGCGACAACCAGAGAGACGCTGCTCGACAGCCCCGAGATGATCTTGAACATGGGGCCGCAGCACCCTTCGACGCACGGCGTCTTGCGCGTCGTCCTCAAGCTCGACGGCGAGACCGTGATTGACCTCGATTGCGACATAGGCTTCCTGCACCGCGGGATGGAGAAGATCGCGGAGAACCGCCAGTACCCCATGATCGCGCCCTACTGGGACCGGCTCGATTACCTGGCCGCCGTCTCGAACGGCCTCGTCTGGGTCGAGACGGTCGAGCAGATGATGGGCCTGGACGTGCCCCGGCGCGCGCACTACATACGCACCATCCTGACGGAGTTCAACCGCATCGCGTCGCACCTTTTGTGGCTCGCCACGCACGCGCTCGACATCGGCGCGGTCACGGTGCTGCTCTGGTGCCTGCGCGAGCGCGAGGAGATTCTGAAGATTTTCGAGCGCCAGTTCGGCGCGCGGCTGACCTGCCACGCCTGGCGCATAGGGGGCATGCCGAACGACGCCTACGACGATTTTGAAAAAGACGTGCGCCAGTTCATTGCCAACTTCCCGAAGCGCATGGACGAGTACGAGACCGTGCTCTCGGAGAATCGCATCTGGCTCAGCCGCACGGTCGGCATCGGCGTCATCACGGCGGAGGACGCCGTCGCCATAGGGCTTTCCGGCCCGGCGCTGCGCGGCTCGGGCGTCGCGTGGGACATACGCAAGGCGCGGCCTTACGCCGCGTACGCGGACATGGACTTCGACGTGCCCCTGGGCGAGAACGGCGACACTTACGACCGCTACCTCGTCCGCCTCGAAGAGATGCGCCAGTCGCGCCGCATCATCCAGCAGGCGATTGACAATCTGCCGGACGGCCCCGTCAACGCGAAGGTGCCGAAGATTATCAAGCCGCCCGCGGGCGATTACTACCACTCGATTGAAGGGCCGAAGGGCGAGATCGGCTGCTACCTGGTGGCCGACGGGACATCGAGCCCGTGGCGCGTCCGCGTGCGCCCGCCCTCCTTCATCAACTTGCAGGCGCTCCGCCAGATGTGCATCGGACACCTCGTCGCGGACGTGGTCGCCATCATCGGCACGCTCGACATCGTGCTCGGGGAGATAGACAGGTAAGGATGAAACGCCTCGGCTTAAACTTGACCGTAGCGACCCTGTGCTTCGCCGTCGGCCTGCTGGCCGCCGCGAGTTGGGATACCGGCACGACGTGTCGGAGAGGCTACTTCCGCCGGGCCGACACTCGCCAACGCGCTTTGCCGGCCGAGGGCCGGACTGAATGGCCTCGCGGCTCAATCCGTAGCGTTGATTTCATGAACTTCACTTACCCGAACGACAAAGGGCCGCTTTACCCGGAGGCTCTGAAGAAGTTTAGGTTGACTGACGGGAAGTTTCGATATTTCGGCCATTGGCTCATCACGGGGCAGTTGAGAGACATCACGTACGCGGACCTGACCGGCGACGGCGAGGAGGAGGCCGTCATCAAGCTGCTCGGCGTTAGCCAACCTTCGGGCGCGGGGCAGTTCGTCTACGTCTACACGATGGAACGCGGCGAGCCGAAGTTCCTCTGGTTCTTTCAAACTTACGGGCCGACCGCGGCCGACGTTGGTGGTGTCACGGAGTTGTGCGCGGTCGGCGGCGACCTCGCCCTGGTGCTTTACGGCAAAAATAGGATGAGGGCCGACGGCTCGACGTTTGATCTGCTTGAGCGGTGCGGCGAATGCCTGGAGGATTTCACGCTGGCGCGCTTCCGCTGGGACGGGGAGCGGTTCAAGCCTGTGAAGATCGAAGTCCATTCCTCACGCGGCACGAATGATTGATGGAAGTCGTTCGCCTAAAGGTCAGGCCGATGACGCGCGAGGCGTTCGCGCCGTTCGGGGTGTTAATTGACAGCCGCGGGTCCGTGGAGATTGACCTGGGCGAAGGGAGGCCGTCGTTGACCGGGGCGACCTCGGAGTGGCGTCCCTTCAGCTTCGATTTCATGGCGCGGCACAAGAGGACGATGCAGGTCTTCAGCCCGATGGTCTCGTCGCAGTCCGTCATCGCGGTCGCGCCGCCGAACGACTCGGACGCCCCCGACGTTGACCGCGTCGTCGCATTCTTAGTTGACGGGCGACTGCCTTACGCCTATCACAAGGGGACCTGGCACACGCCGCCGTTCCCCATCAAGGAGTGGGCTTCGTACCTCGTCGTTGACCGCGCCGGCACACTCGACGACGACTGGGAACTGGTTGATTTGAAAGTCACGCGTCAGACGGTTTTTGAGATTGACCTGTGAAGGGCAGTGGTCAGTAGTCGGTGGTCAGTGGTCAGTTAAGAGACGGCGGCACGCGGCCGTGCCGGACCTGACCGCCGAAGCTAAAAAGGATTTTCTTTTAACCGACCACTGACCACCGACCACTAAATTTTATGCTTGCGTACTTAGCGCCGCCGAATTTTATAGACAACCTGCTCCTGAGGTTCTTCGAGCCGGAGACGGTCAACTACGTCGTGTGGCCGTTCATACAGATCGGCGCGGTCGTGACGGCGGTCGCCGTCTACGCGCTCTACGCGACCTACGCCGAGCGCAAGATTTCCGCCTTCATGCAGGCGCGCCTCGGCCCCATGCGCGTCGGCCCCTGGGGACTCTTGCAGCCCATCGCCGACGCCATCAAGCTCCTGACGAAAGAGGACCTCGCGCCGGACAAGGCCGACGCGTACATCTTCCGCTTCGCGCCCTACATCTCGGTGGCCGCCGCCTTCATCGTCTTCGCCGTCATCCCGTTCGCGCCCGACTGGGGCGTCATCACGGACGTGAACATCGGCCTCCTCTTCGTCCTCTCGATTTCGAGCGTCGGCGTCCTGGCGTTGATTCTCGCGGGGTGGTCCTCCAACTCGAAGTACGCGCTCATGGGCGCGCTGCGCTCGTCTGCGCAGATGGTCTCCTACGAGGTTTCGATGGGGCTGGCGATTGTCGGCGCGCTGATGTTCTCGCGCACGCTCTCGCTCTCGGGCGTGGTCGAGGCGCAGGGGGCGGACGCCATCTGGTACGTGCTCTACCAGCCGCTCGGCTTCCTGACTTTTCTCGTCGCAGGCATCGCCGAAAACAACCGCGCGCCGTTCGACCTGCCGGAGGCCGAGTCGGAACTGGTCGCGGGCTTTCACACGGAATACTCCGGCATGCGCTGGTCGCTCTTCTTCATGGCCGAGTACGCGGCGATGGTCGTGGTCTCGGCCGTGGCGACGACGCTCTACCTCGGCGGCTGGTATTTCCCAGGCGTGCACGGGCTCGTCGTCAACACACTGGGCCTGCCCTGGCTCTTCCCCATCGTGTGCCTGCTCGTCTTCCTTCTGAAACTGACCGTCCTGCTCTACCTCTATTTCTGGCTGCGCTGGACGCTGCCGCGCTTCCGCTACGACCAACTGATGGACATTGGTTGGAAGTGGCTGATTCCGACGGCGCTGATTAACATCGTGCTGACGGCCGTCGCCGTCTTCACCGTGCAGGCGCTCGACCGCTGGAACGGGTTAGAGACGATTGAGAAAACGAAGCAGGGTCTCGTCGACCTTAGCCAGGGGCTCAACCTGACGGCGACCGGGAAGGGAATCGTGATCGGGTTCGCCGTCGCAGGCGTCTTCATCTCGGCGGGCCTGCTCTCGATGATTAACTGGCGCGCGCGCGACTTTAACTTGAAGAAGCAGCGCCGCAACATTCGCCTCGTCAACTTGCCGAAGGGCAAGCCGGCGGTCGCGCCCGCGGCGACGACAGAACAAGGATAGATAGTTTCGAGTTACGGGGTACAAGTTAAAAGCTACGAACTCGTAACCCGAAACCCGAAACTCAAGGAGTTGTTTATGCCAGAAGTACCTGTCCCGCAGCCGACGTTCATGGAGAAGCTGAAGCGCTTCTTCATGGTTGATTTGTTGAAGGGGCTCGGGCTGACTTTGAAGTACAACGTCGGGGCGCTCGTGGACAAGGACGCGGTGGCCGGCAAGGGGATTTACACGGAGCAGTACCCGAAGGTGCGGCCCGATGTCGCGCCCAGGTTCCACGGCGCGCCGCGGCTCAACATGGACCCGGAGACGCACGAGACGCTCTGCATCGCCTGCAACCTCTGCGCGCTCGCCTGCCCCGAGGACTGCATCGACGTGCTCGCGATGGACATCGAGATCACGGTCGCCGGCAAGCCGCGCAAGAAGAAGGTGCTCGACGAGTTCATCTTCGACACCTCGCGCTGCATGTTCTGCGCGCTGTGCCAGGAAGCCTGCCCGACGAACTGCCTGGAACTGACGCAGGACTTCGAACTCGCCACCTACTCTCGCGCCGGCTTCGTCTGGAACCGCGAGATGCTGGAGCAGGGGCGCGAAACGGTCAAGTACGAATCTTAAAAACAGTTTCGAGTTTCGGGTTTCGAGTTAGAACGAAATTCGAGACCTTCAACTCGGAACCCGAAACTCGAAACTATGATTCTCAGCGGTTGGGAAGCGGTCTTCTTCTGGGTGTTCGCGGTGGCGGCGCTCGTGGCGGGGCTGCTGACGATCATGGCGCGCAACGCCGTGCACTGCGCGCTCTTCTTGATCTCGTCTCTGGTCTCGATAGCGGCGCTGTTCATCCTGCTCGGCGCGGAGTTCATCGCGGGCGTGCAGATTCTGGTCTACGTCGGCGGCGTGATGGTGCTCTTCCTCTTCGTCATCATGCTCGTCAACGTCGGGGCCGAGGAGCGCGGGCGCGAGCGCATCTTCAACAGCCAGCCGCAGGTCGTCGCGACGACCGTCTTCGCCGTCCTGCTCGCGCTCGGACTGGTCGTCGCGCTCAACCAGGGCTACAACGGGCTCAAGAAGAGGGACAAGGTTGGGGACGCCGCGGACGCGCGCGCCCCCGCCGCCGCGCCGCAGCAGACGCCGTCGGAGACCGCCGCGACGGGCACGTTCAGCATCAGCAAGGACACGGAGCGCGTCGGCTCAAGCCTCTACCGCTACGCCTCGCTGCCCTTCGAGATCGCGAGCGTACTGCTCCTGGTCGCCATCATCGGCTCCGTCATGCTCGCGCGCACGGTCAAGCAGGAGGTCGCCGCGGACGACGTTGACCCGGAAGAACTGAAAAGCAGTGACGAGTGACGAGTGACGAGTGACGAGAAAAAGAAAGAAGGGTTTTACCTGTCACCCGTCACCCCTGGAGAATTTATGAGCAGCTTGTTAACCCCGGCGCTCCTCTTCCTCTTGCAGGACGAGACGCGCGGCAGTTGGTCGCAGTCGGTCGCGGAGGGGCTCAGGCACCCGGACCTCTCGAAGTTTCTGGTCATCGGCGCGCTGCTCTTCATCATCGGCGTGGCGGGCGTGCTCACCAGGCGCAACATCATCGTCATCTTCATGTCCATCGAGCTGATCCTGAACGCCGCTAACCTGAACTTCATAGCCTTCTCGCGTTACCTGCAAGACACCGGCGCGATCAACGCCGTCGCCGGCCAGGTGTTCACGGTCTTCATCATCGTCGTCGCCGCCGCCGAGGCGGCCATCGGGCTGGGCATTGTCATCGCGCTCTACCGCAATAAAGAGACAATCTGGGTTGACGAGATTGATCTGCTGAAATGGTGAGCGAGCCAGGGTTGCGTTTTGACGCTCCACCCAAATTTTGGTTAGTGAGGTAAACCCCCAGTGCCCGAACAAACCAATATGATTCGACGGCAGGGGCCAACGCCCCGCCAGCACCAGTCGCTCGCGCTCACACTGCTTTTGGTCTTAGCAGTGGCCGGCGGCTGCTCCAAGACGACGACGAATACGAACCAGGCCAACTCGCAGGTTCAAGGAAAGACGACCAGCGCGAATTCCCCCGCCGCCCCCTCGACGCAAGGGAGTTCCCCGGCGGCCGACGACAAGGGTGACTTCAAGCTCGCTTACGTCCCGGTCAAGAACGAGCAGCACGAGCACCTGGAGAAAATGCTCACGGACTCGAAAATATTCGACCGCTTCGTCGACGACTTGAACAAGCACCTGGCGCTGCCCGTTGACGTCAATATCAGATTCACGGAGTGCGCGGATTTGCCGGAGGCGCAGCAGATGGGCGCGGCGAACGCCTGGTACAACCCAGAGGACAATACGGTCACGATGTGCTACGAGCTGATGGCTAAGTCCGAGGAGCTGTTCCGGGACGACGAGAAGACCCCGGAGGATTTGGCGGAGGCCGTCAAGGGCTCGACCGCCTGGACTTTCTACCACGAACTCGGCCACGCCATGATAGACATCTACAAGCCGCCTCTGACCGGGAAGAACGAGGACGCGGCGGACCAGATTTCGACTTACATCCTCTTGGACGGCAGCGACGAGGGGGAGAAGTTCGCCCTCAGCGGGGCGGAGGACTTCGGACGTGAGGCCGGCCAGGACAACGACCTTAACGAAATGGCATTCGCCGACACGCACTCGCTCGGCCAGCAGCGGTTCTACAACATCGTCTGCTGGGTCTACGGCCAGAACGAGGAGAAGTACAGCAACCTGGTCGAGCAGGGGAGTCTGCCGGAGAACCGCGCCCCGAACTGCAAGGAAGAGTACGACACGATGGCGCGCAGCTGGCAGACGCTACTCGCGCCGCACATGAAGAGCTGAGAATCTATGTACCAGTACATCTGGCTCGTCCCGCTCCTGCCGCTCCTGGGCGCGGCCGTCAACGGCCTGCTCGGGCGCAAGTTCCGCTTCTCCGAGAGACTCGTCGGCGGCATCGCCGTCGGCTCGGTGGCGCTCGCCTTTCTCCTCAGCGTGCTCGCAGTCTGGTCCTACGGCTTCGGCGGCGACACCCGCTGGCCCGAGCCGTACATCGCGCGCCAGTTCAGCTACACCTGGATTCCGGGCGGCGCGACTGAAATTACGCAGGGCGCGCCCGAGCGCGCGGCGTCGTTCAAAAATGCGGGGGCGTTCCAGATACGGGGGACGACGGAACGCGCGGGCAACGCGGACGCGGAAGGCCGGCCCACAGTCACCGCCCTGACGGCGCCCGACATGCAGAAGCAGTTAGCCTTGGGCCAGAGCGCGGCGACGGACGACCGCGTCAACGAGCGCTCGGGGATCGGCAGCTCGCTCAACGTCGAGTGGAGTTACCAGCTCGACCCGCTCTCGGCCATCTTCATGCTCGTCGTCACGGGCGTCGGCCTCTGCATCTTCGTCTTCGCCACGGGCTACATGCACGGCGACACGGGCTTCTACCGCTTCTTCGCCTACCTCGGCCTCTTCATGTTCTCGATGCTCGTCCTCGTGATGGGCTCGAATTTCCTGATGATGTTCGTCGGGTGGGAGGGCGTCGGGCTCTGCTCCTATCTTTTAATCGGCTACTACTTCGACCGCCAGGAGGCGGGCGACGCCTCGCGGAAGGCTTTCATCACGAACCGCATCGGCGACTTCGGCTTCACGCTCGCCATCTTCGGCATCATCGCGACCTTCGGCTCTGTGGACTACACGGACGTGATGGTGAAGGCGTCTTTTTACCCCGTCGAATTATTGGGCCAGTGGCACCTGATGTCGTGGCTCGCGCTCGGCCTCTTCGTCGGCGCGATAGGAAAGAGCGCGCAGATTCCGCTCTACGTCTGGCTGCCGGACGCGATGGCGGGGCCGACGCCCGTCTCCGCCCTGATTCACGCGGCGACGATGGTCACCGCCGGCCTCTACATGCTGACGCGCACGAACGTCATCTTCCAGCACTCGCAGACGATGATGCTGGTCGTGGCGGCCGTCGGCGCTCTGACCGCCATCTTCGCCGCGACCATCGCCATCACGCAGAACGACATCAAGAAGGTTCTGGCCTACTCGACCGTCTCGCAACTCGGCTTCATGTTCCTCGCCTGCGGCGTCGGCGCGTTCGTCATCGGCATCTTCCACGTCGTCACACACGCCTTCTTCAAGGCGCTGATGTTCCTCGGCGCGGGCTCCGTCATACACGGCATGCACCACGAGCAGGACATGCGGCGGATGGGCGGGCTTCGGAAGTACATGCCGAAGACATACTGGACGTTCCTCGCGGGCTGGCTCGCCATCTGCGGCATCCCCATTTGGGCCGGCTTCTGGTCGAAGGACGAAATCCTGTGGCAGACGGCCTCGACCAACTACGTCCCCGGCGGCTGGCTGCTCTGGGCCGTCGCGACGATTGCCGCTACCATGACGGCCTTCTACATGACGCGGCTCGTCGCCATGACCTTCTGGGGCAAGGAGAGGTTCCGCGAGGTGGCCGCGGGCGGGCAGGCCGACGAGGCGCACGCCCACGGCTACGACGAGGGGCTTGAGGCCCACGACGCCGTCACGGACTCGGCCGGCGACCGCCACCACCACGACGCGGAGGAGCACGTCGGCGTCGCGCACGACGTGCTGGCTACGCACGGCGGCGTCCACGTCCACGACGCGCACGAGCACGGCTCGCACACGCCGCACGAGTCGCCCCCTTCGATGTGGGTCCCGCTCGCGGTGCTCGCGGTGCTCGCGACTGTCGGCGGCTTCATCGGCATCGGCCCCGCGTTCACCGGCGGCACGCACGCCGGCGGGCGCGTCAACATCGTCAACTGGCTGGAGCCCGTCATCTGGAACCCGCAGACGCGCGGCTTCGGCCGTGAGCACGAGGCGGCGGGCGCGGCCCCGAGCGCCGAGAGCCGGGAAGCCCCGCTCGCCTCGGACGCGCCGCATGGGACGGCCGAGGCGGCGCGCGAACGCGCGGGCGGCGAAGAGGCCGCCTCGCCTTACGGCAACACCGGATTCAATCTGGCCCACGCGGCCGAGAACTCGCTCGGCAGTCACGGGGCCGCCGAGTGGCTCTTCATCGCCATCTCGATTGTCGCCGCCGTGCTGGGCATCGGCTTAGGATTACTCTTCTACGTCAAGCAGCCCGACCTGCCCGGTGTCTGGGCCAAAAAGTTGCGCCCGCTCTACCGCGCGAGCTTCAACAAGTACTGGGTGGACGAGCTCTACGCCAAGCTTTTCACGCGGCGCACGATGGACCTGTCGCGCGGCGTCTACACGGTGGACTCGCGCGGGATAGACGGCGCGGTCAACGGCGCGGCGTGGCTGACGCGCGGGGCGAGCCGGGTGGCGGGCGCGTTCGACCGCTACGTCGTGGACGGACTGGTCAACGGCGTGGCGGGCTTCATCGGCAAGCTGATGTCGCGGCTCCTGCGCGCGGCGCAGACCGGCTTCGCGCAGAACTACGCGCTCGTCATGGTGCTCGGCCTCGTCCTCGCCGTCGCCCTCTTTTTCGGCGGGGACTTATTTTCGGCAATTAAGCACTGGGTGGCGGGGGGTTAAAAGAAAACCGCTTCTGTTCTTAACGGACCGCTGCCAACTTCTTCCGAGGAAACATGAGATACATTCTCTCCATCGTCACGTGGCTGCCCGCGCTGGGCGCGATCATCATTCTCGCGGCGTTCAAGAAGGGCCAGGGCAACTGGGTCAAGAAGTTCGCGACCGCGTGGTTCGGGCTCACCTTCGTCATCTCGCTCTTCCTCTTCACCTACGACAAGGCGAAGGGCGGGATGCAGTTTCTCGAAGACTTCCAGTGGATTCCCGTCATCGGCGCGCGCTACCAGATGGGCGCGGACGGCGTGGCCGTGCTGCTGATAGTCCTGACCACGCTCCTCGGCGTCATCGCCTCGCTCTCGTCGTGGAAGTACATCGAGAAGCGCGAGAAGGAGTACTACGTCCTGCTGCTGCTGTTGCAGACGGCCGTGGTCGGCGTCTTCGCCTCGATGGACATGTTCCTCTTCTACCTCTTCTTCGAGGTCTCGCTCGTCCCGATGTACTTCCTGATAGGCATCTGGGGAGGCGAGCGCCGCCTCTACGCGGCGATAAAATTCTTCCTCTACACGCTGGTCGGCTCGGTCGTCATGCTGCTCGGCGTCATCAAGATGTACTTCCTGACGCAGGACGCGGCGCTGGCCGCGAGGATTACGCAGGCCACGGTCAACAACCTCGCGGGCAATTCCGAGGCGGCGAATCTTGTCTCGGCCACGCTGGAGACGGCGGTGAGAAACGGCACGGGCACTTTCAACATCATCTGGATGCAGGCCATCGGGTCCGTGATGGAGATGGGCACGATGCAGGTCCTGCTCTTCTTCGCCTTCGCCCTGGGCTTCGCGATTAAAGTCCCGATGTGGCCGTTCCACACGTGGCTGCCCGACGCGCACGTCGAAGCGCCGACCGCGGGCTCCGTCATCCTCGCGGGCATCCTGCTCAAGCTCGGGACCTACGGCTTCTTCCGCTTCAATCTGCCGATGTTCCCGTCGGCCTCCGCAGACGAGAGCTACTTCGGGAGCTTCGGCGTCCGCAGCGTCATGATTCTGCTCGCCATCATCGGCATCATCTACGGCGCGCTCGCCGCGATGTATTTCGTCGTCAAGAAGGACGGCGACGTGAAGAAGCTTGTGGCTTACTCGTCCGTCTCCTCGATGGGCATAGTTATCCTGGGACTCTTCGCCCTGAACCCGAACGGCGTGAACGGCGCGGTGCTCCACATGATTAACCACGGCATCTACTCGGGCGCGCTCTTCCTGCTCGTCGGCATCATCTACGAGCGGCGGCACACGCGCAAAGTCTCCGAGTTCGGCGGGCTCTCGCACGTCATGCCCGGCTACGCGGCCGTCTTCCTGGCGATGGCGATGACGGCCATAGGCTTGCCGCTCCTGTGCGTCTTCATCTCGGAATTCTTAGCGATGCGCGGCGCGTTCGAGGCCAACCCGTGGTGGGCCGGCTGGGCCGCGCTCGGCATCATCCTGAACGCGGGCTACATGCTCTGGCTCTACCAGCGCATGTTCTTCGGCAAGATCGACAACCCGAAGAACGAGAAGTTGAAAGATTTGACGGGCCGCGAGTGGGCCTACATGCTGCCGCTCGTCGTCCTCTCGCTCTGGATAGGCGTCTACCCGAAGACGTTCGTGGACTACATACAGCAGCCCGTGGCGGCGGTCGTGCGCCACATCAGGCCCGACTACCCGATGCCCGGCCCGCGGCCCGCGCCGCCGACGGCCGAGCAGCCGCAGCGCGCGGCGAAGTGAGAGGTTCTTAGCGTCTTTGCGTCTTTGCGTGAAAAATAAAAATCACTCACGCCAAGGCGCAAAGGCTTGACTAAATCCATTGCCTGAGTTTTGAAATCTTCCCTCGCTGTTCAGAAGTCGGATGAGTGAGCGTGACAGGAGACGGAAGAGGCGGCGGTTGATTAAAGGAATACTGGGGCCGCGTTTTTCTCAGCCGCGGCAGCCTCCGACGAAGCTACAGATTTTGGGCCGGCAGGCGCTCCTGGGCGGCGTCCTGTGGACCATGGGGGTGGCGCTCTTGGGCTCCATCTTCGGGCACTCGCCGCTCTCGATCATCGCGGGCGTCTTCGCCGTCGGCGGCTGGTTCGCGCTGCTCTGGCTCAACGTGCGTTACTTCTATTACTTCGTCTACCGAAACGACGACCGGGACTTGAAACGACAGTAAGCTATCGACAGAGGCCGATTACGAAATGCTCCTGCTCCAAGCCAACAGCACCGGGCTCTTCAACCTGAGCGACCTGCAACTCATCGCGCCGGAGATGATCCTGACCGTCTGCGCCTGCGTCGCGCTCGTGATGGAGGTCATCCTGCCCTACAGGAAGAGCAAGTGGACGGCCTACTTCGCGCTCGCGGGGGTAGCGCTGGCGCTCCTCTCGCTCGTCGCGCTCTTCTACGGCATGGGCGGCTTCGAGAACTTCGGTGCCCTGAAGGCGCGCGACGGCTTCTACGGCATGATCCGCATAGACGGCTTCAGCTTCGTCTTCAAGCTCATCTTCCTGCTGGCCGCCGCGCTCTCAATCGCCATCTCGACCCGCTTCCTGGACATTGAGGGCGAGCAGCACGGCGAGTATTACGCGCTCGTGCTCTTCGCCACCGTGGGCATGATGCTGCTGGCCTGCGGCTACGATTTGATTACGCTCTACATCAGCTTGGAGCTGATGGCCCTGACCTTCTACGTCCTCGTCGCCTTCACCAAGCGGCAGAAGCGCTCGAACGAGGCGGCCATGAAATACTTCCTCCTCGGCGCGTTCTCCTCCGGCATCCTGCTTTACGGCATGTCGCTCGTCTACGGCGTCGCCGGCTCGACGAACCTGGGCGACATCGCGGGCGCGGTCACGGCCGCGCTGACCGGCACGGTGCCGGGGGATGTCGCGGGGCTGCCGCTCCGGCCGTTGCTGCTGCTCGGCATGATCGCGATGGCCGCCGGGCTCTTCTTCAAGATCGCCGCCGTCCCCTTCCACATGTGGGCGCCGGACGCCTACGAGGGCGCGCCGACTTCCGTCACGGCCTTCCTCTCGACGGGCTCGAAGGCCGCGAGCTTCGCGCTCTTCGCGCGCATCTTCATGGAGGCGCTGCCGGCGATGCGCGCCGACTGGGCGCCGCTGCTCGGCCTCGTCGCCGCCATCACCATCCTCGTCGGCAACTGGGCCGCCGTCACGCAGGAGAACTCCAAAAGGCTCCTCGCCTACTCGTCAATCTCCAACGCGGGCTACCTGCTGCTCGGGCTGATCGCGATGAACCAGTACGGCTACCTGGGGCTCGTCATCTACCTGCTCGTCTACGCGCTGATGAACCTCGGCGCGTTCGGCGTCATCATCAGTCTCCGCCGGCGCGGCATCATCGGCGATAACGTGGACGACCTGACGGGACTGGCACAAAAAGCGCCGTGGATGGCGATCATGATGACGGTCTTCATGCTCTCGCTCGGGGGCCTGCCGATCACCGGCGGCTTCATCGGCAAGTTCTTCCTGTTTTACGGGGTGTACCAGCGGGGTGACGCGGAGTACGCGGCGACGGGCAAGACCTGGTACTACTGGCTGCTCGGCTGGGCCGTCATCAACACGGTCGTCTCCTTCTACTACTACGTGCGCTTCATCCGCGCCATGTACCTCTCGGACCGCGTGGCCGACGACCGCCCGCTCTCGCTCTCGCCCGCGCTGATAACGGCGCTCGTCGTCTCGCTCGTCGGCATCATCTTCATCGGCATCTACCCGCAGCCGTTCATCAAGGTGGCGCAGGGGTTGTTGCCGCATTGAGGCGCGCGGCCGGGCTTCAGTCGGCTATAACTTCATAACCCGAGTGGCGGTAGGGTATGTTCCATTTGGGGTTTCTTCGGAAAAACAGAACGGTTATTTCCGCGTTCAACTTTCTGCCGTCCACCCAGTCGTCTCTTTGGACCTCCGCCGTCCCGATCAAAGCGAAGCCCTTCTCCGGGTAAAAAAGATAAGAGATTGAGCACGTCTTTGAACGCAATGTGACGGCCGTGACGCGCGCCACGGCCGGCTGCCCGTACACCACGAGCCGGCGATAAATGAGCGGCTTCACGAAGCCCTCCCACGCCATCCCGAGCGCGACGGCGTTCCAGATGAGGGTGACGATGAGTAAAGGCAGCGCGTCGGTCAGCGGCTTCGGGGACGGCCCGCCCCGGCTGGACATTACCTCCGACACCAGCTTGATTAGCCTGTAGAAAAGAGAGAGGCCGAAAAGCGTCGGGGCCAGGAACAGGAAGGACAGGGGCGTCTGAAGGTTGATCACCACGCCCGCAACGCCCGAGAGCGCTGCCGACCGTAGGGCGCTGGGCGCGCGCCTGCGAACTTTGCGCGGCGGCGGCGTGCGCAGCTCAGGCTCTATCTTGTCCGAGATGGTGTCGGCCCTTCGCGACATCGCAGGCAATTATATAACAGCCGGGCGGGACGCTTAACGCTCAAAAGCCCGCGCCGCTTAACAAGCGTCTGCTTCCGTGCGTAGAATCACCGACTCGAACCTTTATGTGGGTCTTCTACGTCTTCGCCTCGCTGCTCGTCATACAGGCCGCCGTCTCCTTGCGCGGCGGCGTGCGCTATCTCTCTTACGTCCGGCGCGAGCTGGCGAAAGGGAAGTCAGATTTTACGCCTTACGCCTCCGTCATCGCGCCCTGCCGCGGCGTGGATCAGGGACTGCGCGAGAACCTCGCCGCGCTCTTCCGCCAGGATTACACGGCCTACGAGATCATCTTCGTCACGGACTCGGCCGCGGACCCCGCGCTCGCCGTCATCGAAGACGTGCGCCGCGAGTTCGGCGCTCGCGTTGCGTCACGCGTCTGCATCGCGGGCGAGGCCGAGAGCGGCGGGCAAAAGGTCCTGCGGGCCGCCGTGCGCGAGGCGGATGCGAAGAGCGAGGTTTTCGTCTTCGTCGATTCGGACGCGCGGCCCGGCGAGAATTGGCTGCGTCAGCTTGTCGCGCCGCTCGCGGACGAGCACATGGGCGCGGCCACGGGTTACCGCTGGTTCATCCCAGTCAAGGGCGGGCTCAGTTCCACTCTGCGCGCCGTCTGGAACGCGTCAATCGCCTCCGCCCTGGGCGAGCAGTCGGGGCGAAACTTCTGCTGGGGCGGCTCGACGGCGATTCGCCGCGCGACGTTCGAGAGGGCGCGCGTGATGGAGGAGTGGGAAGGCGCGGCCTCGGACGACTTCGCGATGATGCGCGCACTCCGCCGCGAGCGGCTGCCCATTCATTTCGCGCCGGCCTGCCTGACCGCCTCGCACGAAGACTGCGATTTGCGCGAGCTGCTGGAATTCACCACGCGCCAACTGAAAATCACGCGCGTCTACGCGCCGCACCTCTGGCAAGTCGTCCTCCTCAGCAACCTGCTCTTCGTCCTGGTCTTCTACGGCGGCATCGCGCTCACGCTCGCGCGCGCCGCACTCGGCCTTTCGGCCGCGGCCACGCTCCCCTACGTCGTGGCCCTCTACGCGCTCGGCACGCTGAAAGCCTTCCTGCGCTGGCGGGCCGTCCGTCTCGCGCTGGCACAATTCCGCGCCGAGCTGCGGCGCGACGCCCCCGCGCACCTCTTCCTCTGGCCGCTCGCCTCCGCGCTCTACCTCTACAACGCGCTCGCGGCCCTCTTCTCCCGCCGCATCGTCTGGCGCGGCATCACCTACGAATTGAAATCGCCGCACGAAACTGTCATCATTGCCCCCGCCCGACGACACTGATTCGGGAAAGCCATTCAACCCCTTTGCGTCTTTGCGCCTTGGCGTGAGTGATTTAGATTTCTCACGCCAAGGCGCAAAGACGCGAAGAAAAACTTTCAGCGTAAGGCGCTTCGTGACCAATAAAGCGGTCCAGTTCGTTCAACTCCTGCGCTCGACGAGACGCGAGAAGCGGCTCGGGACGGTGATTCTCTTCGTCACCTCGCGCTGCAACGCCTTCTGCAAGACCTGCTTCTACCACGAAGAATTGAACCGCCCCGGCGACATGACCCTCGCCCAGATCGAGAAGGTCTCGCGGACGATGCCGCCCATCACCGACCTCTGGCTCTCCGGCGGCGAGCCCATGCTCAGGCGCGACCTGACGAGCGTCATAGACACCTTCACCCATAACAACGGTGTCAGCCGCCTCATCATCCCGACCAACGCGCTCGTCCAGAAGCGCACCGTCGAGGTCGTGGGCCACTCGCTCTCGCGCCACCCCGCGCTCGACCTCTACCTGAACGTCGCGCTCGACGGCTACGGCGCGACGCACGATGCAATCAGGGGCGTGCCCGGCAACTGGGAGAAGACGCTCGACTGCATCCGCGCGCTCTACCCTTTGAAAGAAAAGTACGCCGACCGCTTCCGCCTGAACGTCAACACGGTCGTCTGCGCCGACAACTACACGGAAGTTGAGAAGCTCTCCGACTACCTCTGGCACAATTTCCGATTGGACGGCCACTACTTCAACATCATCCGCGGCGAGACGCCCGACGGCGGAGAGATCAAGCGCGTGCCGCCCGAGGTCCTGCCCGCGATGTACGCCCGCGCCGCCGCGCTCACGAAGCGTTACGGCGACCGCATGTTCGCCGGGGACGCGCCCGACAAGCGTTTCGTCAAGAACGCGGCCTACGTCGGCACGATCACGACGCACTACCGCACGCAGCACGCCAACTTCACAGGCCCCTCGGCCTGGCCCTTCCCCTGCACGGCCGGCGAGACGACGGCCGTCATCGACTACAACGGCGACGTGCGCGCCTGCGAGCTGCGCGAAAAGTTCGCCACGCTTTCGGACTACGACTACGATTTCCAGAAACTCTGGGCGGCCGAAGAGCGGCGACAGGAACTCGGCGCGATTGACGGGGGCAGCAGTTGCTGGTGCACGCACGTCTGCTTCATACACGACTCCCTGCGCCACTCGCGCCGCGCCTTACTTTATGAAGTCCCGAAGAACTACCTGACGCGGAAACGATGGTAAGAGCAGAATTCAGGAGCCGGAATCCAGAAGCCAGAATGAAGAGGCTGAGTGCCGCTTCCGGTTTTTCTTTTATTCTGACTCCTGGATTCTGGATTCTGGCTCCTGCCTTTCGTGATGCCCGAACGTGAAGACGACAACACCGTGACGCGCAAGAGCGGGCTGGTCTACGCCGCCGTGCTCTCGTTCGTCCTCTCGACGGTGGCGATGCTCGGGCTCGGCTGGCTACTCGACCGCTGGCTCGGCACCGGGCCGTGGCTCGTCGTCGCCGGGATAGTCACCGGCGCGGGCGTCGGCTTCTACCAGTTCGTCCGTCTGCTTTCGAGGATTTCCTGAACCACTCGCCGCAGTAGGCTAATTCGCGTCCCGGTTCTTGGCCCCGTCGCTTTCGAATTTATAACTGACGTAGAGCATCATGCACGGGAGGAGGTGAGCGACCATCCAGTGGCCCGAGGTCCTTCGAGCCTGTTGTATCTCGGCCACGGCGTACTCTTCTTCCATTAACTTCCGCGGCGTCTGCCCGTGCTCCAGGATCAAAACGTGTTGTCCGTCAACCTCGCCGGGATACCCCTCTTCTAAGCTACTTCACTAAACGAAGAGATTTTTTAGAATAAAGATTGCCAGTGCGACCACACCCGATATAAAGCCGAGCCAAGTTAACCATATTGTCCAAAAGACCATCTCTCCTTCCCATCTCTTGCTTCTGATTCCGGGCCTGGGAAAATTAAAGACCATTAGGCTATATGCAAACACGGATGCTATGACAGTTATTAAAAACCCGATGATAGAAACTCCTACCAGCGGTTTCCACCTGGGTTGGGCGAAAATCTTTTCGAGGAAAGCCGCCAATAATACAATCGAGCCCGTCGAAATTGTCGACAAATGCTTCAGGTACTCATAAAACGCTTTGTGAAATTCCAAATGGCTTGCAGGGGGGTCTGAATCCTGCTCCCGGGCCCCGCCTAGAGTGGCCTGATTATTTTGGCTGGACATATCTCTTGACCTGTTTTCAGAAAATCGCGCGCATGTCGAGGTCGCCTCTTTTATTCCCGTTCGAGGAAGAAGCGAAATATATAAATGCCATGACTATCATGGATCCAACAGTCAACGTAAGCTTCCTGACCGTCTGATAAATCAAACCTGTTGCCGAGTTGATCGCTAAACTCTCCCAGCCTCTTCGCGATAGTTTGGTGACCCGATACTAAGGGGAACAACCCCTGGTATGAATCACCGTAATTCCATTGGTTTCGCTCTGTGGCCGTCCTGAAGAGGCCGATATGCACGTCGCGCAACGCGTCGTCGCCAAGATTTTCTAACGTGAACGATTCCCTAGATACGGCAACGGACAAGTGGATTTTATGAGACTTCATAGCCGCGGGCGTGAGTGAGAGCAAAGGTCGTGCATCAACTATCAAGTCTATTACGGCAAGCATCTGAGGGGGCGGTAGTTGTTGCAGCGTAGCGGCCACGTTCGGGGTGTTCGTGTTTTGAGCAACTTGGTAGATGTTATTTCTGACCTCCTCATTTATTTCAAAGTTTAATCTTTGTAGCATTTTTCTTTTCAGGTTAGTAAATCCTTCCGCGATACTTGATAGGTCGGCAACACTTCGAAGCGCAGAGTAAGCCCTCCCCATCGTCCCTCTCATCACGACGGCAGCTTCCATAACCCAGGAGCCACGGTACGTTTCACCGTGCTGAATAAATGGCATGAACTCAGCAGAAAGACCAAGGCTACGAAAATAATCACGAACTTCTTGATTAACGATTCGATCGAATGTCTGAGTCCATGTACCTCCCAGCTCCTTCAAAAATGCATTCCCGCCTTCTCTGGCGAACCATGCATCCTGAAAGTTACTTAGCCAAGCAATCATTTCCTTGGAAAATTCAATTGTGAAGCGTAGCCGGAATAGGACAGTAGTCTTTTCCACCTTTAGAACTCCTTTCTAAATGGATAAATTATCGCTCCCGGCAGTCTAGATGGCTCGGAGTCGATTTTTACCGCTGGAGCGGGCATGAGGCCAACGAGAGAGCGCTCATTGGCGAGGCGCACGAGATCGGACCGCGGGCCAAGATATTCCCGCCTGAGATAGATGTCAATAGTCATCCGTTCACGTCGTTAAAGCTCCGAATGTCCCGCCGGACGCTGCTCTTTTAACTGAACTAGCTGACGCGCAACGCGCCGGCTCTGGCTCGACAGTGGGTGCCCGCGTGTGTAAAATCTTCTGCTTCGAAGATGAGTGAAATCGTGGACAGTGTGGGGAGCGGTAGTGCTCTGCAAAGCGCTACGGACCCGGTGGCGATGGAGCGCCGTCTCGCGCGCGGGATGCGCGCCAGTATCGCGCTCGCCGTCTTGGTCAGCCTGCCGCTCGCGCCGTGGCGCGTGACGGCGGGGCTGTTGCTGGGCGGCGCGCTGTCGCTGCTCAATCACCACTGGCTGCGGTCTTCGCTCGCGGCGATGTTTAGCACAGCCGAGAGCGGGAGGCGCGTGAAGTTCAGTGCGGCGCGTTACGTGCTGCGCTATCTCGTCATCGCGGCGGTGGTCGCCGCGGCGTACTCGTTCAACCTGGTCTCAATCGTCGCGACGCTCGCCGGCCTCTGCTCGTTCGTGCCGGCGGCGATGATGGAAGCGTTCATGCAAATCTATTTCGCAATCGTCAATCGAGAGGAAACGTAAATGTTTTTCTGGTTACTGAGCGAGCCCGAGGTCGCAGGTGCCGTCGCCGAGCACGGGGAGAAGGTCGTGGAGAAGGCCACCGAGGCCGCACACCACACACCCTGGATCGTCGAGAAGGTAAACGACGTGATAGGCGAGCCCCTCTACCATCTTCAGCTGAAGTACACCAAGCCGTACTGGGACAAACTGCTCGGCACGGACGCGAGCCACGTCATCGGCGAGTACTCGCCGCAAACGGCCGTCCCCTGGTACACCGTGATGTTCATCATCGCGTGCATCCTGAGCATCGTCGTCATCTGGCTTCTCAAGCGCAAGCTCTCGGAGGACGAGCCCTCGGGCGGGCAGCAGACGTTGGAGGTCGGCGTGCTCGCCGTGCGCAACCTGATCGTGGACGTGATAGGGCCGCACGGCGTCAAATACTTCCCGGTCGTGGCGACCTTCGGCGTGCTGATTCTGGTCTCTAACCTGATGGGGTTCATCCCCGGCATGATGGCCCCGACTTCCGCGACGAGCGTGACGTTCGCGCTCGGCATCTCGTCATTCGCCTATTACAACTACATAGGCATTAAAGAGAACGGAATATGGGGCCACCTCAGACACTTCGCCGGGCCTGTGCTGATGATCGCGCCGTTGCTCTTCCTGATAGAACTGATTAGCAACCTGATTCGCCCGTTGTCGCTCGGCATACGCCTCTTCGGCAACATGTTCGCGGACGAAAAGGTGGCGGAGAACATCGCGAACCTCGCGCCGGGGAAGACTTACTGGATCGTGCCGGTGCTCATCATGCCGCTCGGCCTCTTCGTCGCGTTCATACAGACTTTCATCTTCATGTTTCTTTCGATGGTCTACATCAGCGAGGTCTCGCACCCGCCGCATTCGGAGCACGGCGAGCACGCGCACGAGCACGTCGACGGCGACGAGATCATCGCGCCAGTACTGACGTAGATGTCAGATGTTAGTGAAAACCAAAACCAGCATCTGGCGTCTGACATCTATTATCTGCTTTTCACGCTTCGAGCGGCGAGGGCACGCGCGCCCGCGCACGTTGATGCGTCCGGTAATTAAACTTTCAAGGCGAGTGGGGGGGAAGCGAAAGGGAAGGGAAGGACGCGGAGGGCGCTCGGTCATAGCTTTCGAGAGTTGAAAGCAAAGAGGCTCTGCATCGCTGGCGCGCCGTTGTACGAGGGGCGGCGAATACCGGAGGCGGGCGAAATTATTTTGAGAAGCGTTCCCCGGTCCTCAGTCCTTTTCCGATTCGATTTTCGGCCGACGCCTTTTTGAAATTACAACTTCTTTCGAGGAGGAATCGAGATGAGAAAACTGAGAATGCTTTACTACACGGTCTTCTGCATTCTGCTGTCGGCGGTGACGGCGTTCGCGCAGGACGCCGCCGACAACGCGGAGAGCGTGAACAAGTACAAGGCGCTCGCCGCGGGCTTCGGCTTCGCCCTCGCGGCGGGCCTGGGCGCGCTCGGCCAGTCGCGCATCGCCGCGTCGGCGGTCGAGGGCGCGGCGCGCAATCCCGGCGCGGCGGGCCGCATCCAGATCATGATGATTATCGGTCTGGCGCTGATCGAGTCGCTGGTGCTCTTCGCGCTCGTGATCGTGTTCGCGAGGCTCTAGTTTAATCTGAAGCGACAGTCGTGCGGGCGGGGCCGAAAACGTCGGCTTCGCCCGCATTCTCTGTACGTTTTCGTCGATTCGGCGTATCGCGCCGATACGGCGCGATACGCCGCGCGAGCCCCTTGCGCCCTTCAATCCCAATTTATTTACAAATAAATTGCATCCCCGGTTTGCCGCCTCATCTGGCATAATGCTTGCCAACTCGCACGAACGGTGAAATCTCTCCTTGCTCGATAAGGCAAAATTTGTCTCTGGCCGGCTGAAGGCCGAGGGAGGATTAGAATGATGAGAAAATTAATTCTCGCTTTCGTTGTTACCATTATGGCCGCGTCGCTCGCGGCGGCCGACACCATCACGCTGCGCGACGGCCGGACCGTCCAGGGAGTCGTGCTCGGCTTCGTCAACGGGCGCTTCGCCGTCCGCCTGACGGCGGACCTGGGCCCGCCGACCACCATGCAGACCGAATCGCAGAGCAACCGCACCGGGTTCACCGGCTCGGGCGAAGCCGGCGACATCATCTTCATCCACCCGCGCAGCATTCAGCGCCTGGAGATTGAGGGTCGCAACCTGGCCGACGCCCGCTACGTGATGCGCACCGTGAGGGTCGAACTCGGGCCGAACTGGGTAGACACGGGCGTAGACTTGCAGCGCGGCGAGACCGTGCGCATCCGCGCCGGCAACTACATCACGATAACAACCAGCAACACGCGCATCACGCCCGCCGGGATCAGCCCGACCACGCGGAATCTGCCGCTCCCTGGCGCACCCGAAGGCGCGCTGATCGGCACCATCGGTGAGGACTCGAACTCGCCTCTCTTCTTGATCGGGGAGGACAAGGAGTTCACGGCCGACCGCGCCGGGAGACTCTACCTGACGGCCAACCGTCAGAACTACAACGACGCGAGCCGCGCTTTCACGGCGCGCATTTACCGCGACATCAGAGCCATCGAGCGGGCCGGGGGCAACCGGAACGACGACAACTTCTACGACAACGTGTTTGAGCCTGACTCCACGCCGAACCAAACGGGCCGCGTGCGGCGGCGGGAGCGCACGACGGACGGCCAGCCCCCGCCGCCCGACAACCAGACCACTACCGGGGCGGCGCGCGAAGTCAACATCACCATCCCCGGCACGTCGCGCGGGACCGACACCGGGCTCGACGTTTACACAGGCAACCAGGTGACCATCTCGGCCACCGGAACGGTCACGGCCGGACGCCGCATCGGCGACGTGACGCCCGACGGCGGGCGCGTCGGCTTCGGCTCCATCGTGGGGACTTATCCCGTCTCCGGCCTGGGCGCGGGCGCGCTGATAGGCTACATACGCACGCCGAACGGCCAGGTCTCGCAGCCCTTCGCCGTCGGCAGTCAGCGGTCGTTCAGCGCGCCGGTCGAGGGACGCCTCTTCCTGCTCATCAACGACAACGACTACAGCGATAATAGTGGGCAGTTCAACGTGAAAATCGTGAGCGTCACCTCGGCGACGCCGCCGGGTACAGACGCCACCGGCGGCCTCTCGGGCACGCAGGGTTACGACAAGTACGTGCAAGTCGACGCCAACGCGCGCGAGACGGACACGGGCATAGACCTGCGCGCCGGTGATCGCGTTAGTTTTAGCGCCGGCGGCTCTATCTACTCGCGCGGGACGGACGCCATCTCGCCCGAGGGCAACCGCTATTACGACAAGCGCGGCGAGAACTACCCTATGTCCGACACCGCTTTCGGCGCGCTCGTCGGCTACATCCGAACCCGCTACGGGCAAACGAGGCCCTTCTACATCGGGAACTCGCAGACCATCACTGTGCCGGAAAGCGGGAGGCTCATCCTGACGGTCAACGACAACGACTATAGCAACAACAACGGCTTCTTCCGGGTGAGGGTTTTTTACTAAACTCGCCCGGTCCTCGTCCCGTATATGAAGGGGAGACGGCGCGCTGTGTCGTCTCCCTTTCTTTGACGCGGGCCGCCAATCCATTGTCATTGCGCGCGGCGGAAACTGTATGGTACGCTCGGATTCAAACTCATTCAGGGGCGGCTGCGAGGCGTAAACGAATTGATGAAAAAGTGTCCGAAGTGTGGCAGGGAGTTCGAGAACGCGAACACTTTGTGTCCGGCTGACGGCACGGTGCTCCAGAAGACCGAAGACCCGCTCCTCGGGCAGACGCTCGCCGGCAAATACCGCATCGAGGAACTAATCAACGAAGGCGGGATGGGAGCGGTCTACCGCGCGACGCACGTCCTGATGGACAAGATCGTCGCCATCAAGGTGTTGCACCCCGCGCTCGCCGCCGACGACAAGATCGTCGCCCGCTTCACGCGCGAGGCCAAGGCCGCCTCGCGCATCTCGCACCCGCACGCGCTCACGGTCACGGACTTCGGCGAAGACGAGAGCGGAGTCGTCTTCCTCGTCATGGAGTACCTCAAGGGCCGCACGCTCAAGGAGGTCATTCACAGCGACGAGGCGATGCCCATGCCGCGCGTCGTCGAGATCATACGCCAGGTCTGCGGCGCGCTCGAAGCCGCGCACGCCGTGGGCGTCGTCCACCGCGACCTCAAGAGCGACAACATCATGCTCATCGACGTGGGCGGGGGCGACTGGGCCAAAGTGCTCGACTTCGGCATCGCCAAGATCACGGAGAAAGTGGGCCAGGACCCGGCGCTGACCGCGCCGAACCTGATTATCGGCACACCGCAGTACATGTCGCCCGAGCAATGCTCGCAGGCTGCGGAGATTGACTCGCGCTCTGACATTTACAGCCTCGGCGTCATCCTTTACGAGATGCTCGTCGGCCACGTGCCCTTCACGGGCGAGTCGCCGACGGCAATCATGATGAAACACTTGCAGGAGCCGCCGCCCTCCGTGCTCGAAGAGCGCAAGGACCTGCCCGTGGCCGTCGGGCGCGTCGTCACGCGGGCGATGGCGAAGCGCCCCGAGGACCGCTTCCAGACTGTCTCGGAGCTTTCCGAAGAGTTGGCCGCGGCGGCCGAGGAGCAGCCGGCCGCGAAGGCCGCGACCACCGCCGGCACGCCCGAGCGCGCGACCAACCGCATCATCGTCACGACGGGCTCGAACGAAGCACCGCGCGACACGCGCAACGAGGACCATGACGAGGAGACCGTCGTCCGGGCCAGGGAAGTAGCGAAGCCCGCGGCGGCCGTCATCGAGTCCGACATCATAAGCATCGCGCCGGACGATCCCGCCCTGGCGGCAGCCGCGCCGCCAGCGGACTTCAACCCGTGGCGCATCATGATTCCGGCCGTCGTCGGCCTGCTCGTCATCTTCGCCGTCGTCTTCGCTCTGACGCGCAACTCCGCCTCGTCCGAACCCACGACGAATGACAACACGCAGCCGCTGACGGTTGACCCGGCGGGCCAGCCCGTGCAGCCCGCGGGGACGCCCACGGGCGAGGACGAGCGCAACATCGCGCCCAACGCCACGCCTACTCCCGGCGTGGATGCGAACACGCAGCCAGGCGCGAACGTCAACACGAACGTCGGCCCAGTCGCCGGCGGCGAGACCGAGAATCGCAACGCCAAGCCCGCGAACGAAAACACTGAAGAGACGCCGGAGCCCAGCCCGTCCCCGACCAAGAACAGTAACGAGCGGCAAGACCTGCCGCCGCCGCGCAACACGCCCACGCCCGAGAAGAAGGACGACGAGCCGCCGCCCCCGCCGCCGACTCCGAAAGCGACGCCCAAGCCGACCCTGCCGCCGCCGACCACCACGAAACCGTCGGGCGCGGCGGCCGGCGCGCCCGTGCTCCCTTGAGTCAACTGCGGCTCATCGCTTCGCGGAGCATGCCCGTCAACTTGTCTTCGTCGTCGAACGTGAGTTCGATGTCCAGCACGTAACACGGCAACTCGAAACTGAGCGAGTGCAGCTTGACGGCGTCCTTCGCCGTCGTCACGAGCGCACCCGCGCCGCGCCCTTTCGCCTCGGCGGCGAGCGCGTCAACGTCCGCCTGCTTGTAAACGTAGTGGTCCGGGAAAGCTTTAGTGTGATTAAGAACGAATCCGTCCGCGCGCAGGTGTGCGAAGAACGCCTCCGGGTTCCCTATGGCACAGAAAGCCGCGACCGCCCGCGACAACGCAGTGTGAGAGGCAGCTTCCAGAGCGTTACCTCTCGCCGTCGCTTCTCCGAGCGGGCGGACTGCCCTTGTGCGCGTGCGGGAAAGGATGACTGGACGCCCGCCGCTCAGGCGTTCGGCCTGTTTGCGCAGCGAGTCAACGTCTGCCGCCTGCTCGGCGCGCGTGAGGATGAGGAGGTCCGCGCGCCTGAGTCCCTTGAGCGGTTCGCGTAGGCGGCCCGTCGGGAGTAGCCTCCCGCCGCCCCAGGGGTTCGTCGCGTCAACGGCGACGAGGTCCAGGTCGCGCGCGAGGCGCAGGTGTTGGAATCCGTCGTCGAGGATGAAAAGGTCGCTCTTCAGATTCTCCGCGGCCCAGCGCGCGGCGCTCACGCGGTCCGCGTCGCTCACGACCGCCGCGATTCCCCTTAAAGCCTCCGCCAGCAGTCGCGGCTCATCGCCGCCTTCTCTGGCGTCCGCGAGCACGCGCTCGCCGTCCGAGACCAGCACACGCCGCCGCGCGTCTTCGCGCCCGTAGCCGCGCGTCAGGACACAAGGGTTGCGCCCCTCGCGCGCGGCCGTGCGCGCGACCCACTCGACGAGCGGCGTCTTGCCCGTGCCGCCCGTCGTGATGTTGCCGACGCTGATAACGGGCTGGCTGATTTTATGAACGCGGAGCGCGCCGCGGCGGTAGAGCGCGAGTCGCGCGCGGGTGACGGCGCTGTAGAGCGCGCCGAGCGGCGCGAGGATGATGCCGGGAGCGCCTTTCATGCGGAGGCGCGCGTCGCGGCCTCGCGCGCGCCTTTCGTCTGGGCCAGGGCCGCCGGGTCCGAAGGGGCCGCGAAAAGCTTGGCGAGCAGCTCGACCGTGCGCGCGGTCGCGCCGCGATTCTGCTCAAGCACCGCGCGCGCTTGCCGGCCCAGAATTCTCCTGCGCCCGTCGTCCGCGAGCAGTTCTCGCAGGACGTTCATGAGCGCGTCCGGCGCTTCGCCTTCTGAAAGAGCGGGAAGCTGCACGAGCGCGCCGGCCTCAAGGAAGGCTTCCACGACGGCCTTGAAGTTGAAGGTGTGTGCGCCGGTCACGGTGCAGACGCCGGCCGCGGCCGGCTCAAGAATATTGTGCCCGCCGTTCGGCGCGATGCTCCCGCCGACGAAGACGATCTCGGCGAGCGAGTAGACGGCGCGCAGTTCCCCAATCGAGTCCAGAAGCAGCACGTCGCAGTCCGCGTCAGCCGGCGACGGCGCGGCCGAGCGGCGCGACCATCGAAGACCGGACGCGTCCAGCAGAGCCGCCACTTCACTGAAACGCTCCGGGTGTCGCGGCGCGATGAGCAGTCGGACTTGACCGTCCCCCGGCGTCGCCCGCAGTTGTTTGAAGGCGTCGAGGATTATGCGCTCTTCGGGCGCGTGCGTGCTGGCGGCGGCGACGAGGGGCCACGCGCCGTCGAAACGAAAACGCGCGCGCAGTTCTTCCGTCAGTTGACGGCCGTCCCCATCATTGTCGCCGCCGTCGAACTTCACGTTACCCGAGACGAAGACGTGGTCGGGCGCGAGGCCGAGGCCGCGCATGCGTTCGGCGTCCGCGTCCGTCTGCATGAGTGCCAATGCAAGGTCGTTGACGATACGTTTGGTGAAGCGCCGGACGAGGCGGTAGCGGCGGAAGGATTTTTCAGACAGCCTGCCGTTGACGACGGCCGCGGGGACGGCACGCCGGCGGCACTCACGCAGGAAATTGGGCCACAGCTCAGTCTCCATGATGAGCACGGCCGCGGGGTTGACCTTGCGGAGCGAGCGGCGGACGGTCCAGGCCCAGTCGAAGGGGAAGTAGATGACGGCCGCCGCGTCGTCGCGGAAGGCTTCGCGCGCGACGCGCTGGCCCGTGGCGGTGGTGGTCGAGACGACGAGGGCGTGCGAGGGAAAGCGTTCGAGGATGGCGCGGGCTAAGGGGCGCGCGGCCTGCGTCTCGCCGACGGAGACGCAGTGTAGCCAGACGACGGGGCGGCCCCCGGTCTCGACTGCGGGCAAGCCCCCCAAACGTTCCCGCAGACCCGTCACGTATTTGCCGTGGCGAAAAGCGTCAACTATGAATCGCGGCAGCAGCGCGACGACGCCGAGGGTGAGAAGGAAGCTGTAGAGAAAGTACATAAGTGATGAGTGATGAGTGATGAGTGATGAGTAAAAGAAAGAAGGTTTTTACTTATCACTCATCACTCATTACTCATCACTTGAGTCTTATTTGGCCCGCTCGATGTAGCGCCCTTCGGAGGGGGAGACGCGGATGCGGTCGCCTTCGTTGACGAAGGGCGGGACTTGTATGGTGACGCCGTTTTCGAGCGTCGCGGGCTTGTTGACGTTCGAGATGGTCGCGCCCTTCAAGGACGGCTCCGTCGAGGTCACGGTCAGCTCGACCGAGTCGGGCAGGTCTATGCCGATGGGCGCGCCCTCGTAGAACTCGACCTGAATCTTGAGCCCGGGCATCAGCCACTGGGCAGCGTCGCCGAGGTCGTCCTCGCCGAGGCCGATCTGTTCGTAGTTCTCCGTGTTCATGAAGTGGTGCTGCGAGCCGTCCGAGTAGAGGTACTCCATCTCGTGCTGTTCGAGCGAGGCGCGCTCGACGGTGTCCGCGGAGCGGAAGCGGTGCTCGAAGCTGGAGCCCGTGCGGATGTTGCGTAGCTTGGTCTGCACCATCGCGCGCAGGTTGCCGGGCGTGTGGTGGCGGAACTCGACGACCTTGCAGGGCTGGCCCTCGAAGACGATGACCATGCCGCGCCGAATCTGTGTTGCGGGAATTGCCATAAAGGAAGATTAATCTCCGTCTTAAAGAATATCGCTTGGGCTAGGACGCGCCGGGCGCGCTGTAGATAGAGGGCGCCGGGGCGTCGTCAGCAAACTGCGTAGTCTAGCGGGCGCTCAAGGGGTTTGTCCAGTGCGCCTAGTCCGCGCCGCCCTCGCCAGCCGTGTCGGTTTTCTCGGCGTTGTCGAGCTTGAAGTAAACGCGCAACGTGACCTGGTATTCGAGGCGGCCCTGCTGTAACCCGCCGCGCTGTTCGGTGACGACGAACCAGGAGAGGTTGTGCAGCGTCTGGCGCGCGCGCTTGACGGCGATCTCTATGGCGTGCGTGAAGCTCTGGTCGGAAGTCCCTACGATCTCGACCCCTTTGAAAACGTTGTCGGTCATCTGGCTGCTCTCCTACTTCAGAGAAATGTTAAAAGCAGTATGGGGACGCCATAGTGACACAACGCATGGAAAATTGTAAGTGAAGCGATAACCCGTATTCCCGAGCCCCTAAAACCCACGAGCGGGCCGGGCACGTCCGGTCAACGTCGGAGGGATTGACGTTGGCCTTGATGCCCGGCCCGCTCTCTCTTGGAGCCTACCTACCTGCCTGGTTATTACGCTTAATCGCTCGCGAAGTTCCCGAAAATCTCAGGCGGCGCGGGCGCGCGGGACGTGGCGCTTGAGGGCGACCATTTCGAGCCAGCGCTGGGCCTCTTCGTAGTGTGGGAAGCGCTGCTCCTCGGCGCGGAAGGCGTTGGTGTGGTAGCGGCGGCGGCCCTTGATGAGCCGCGCCGGGTGCTTGATGTGGAGCATCTCGTGGTAGAGCACGTATTCGACGAACCACTCGGGGACTTCGCGGTCGTCCAAGGTCTTGCTGATGACGATGGTGTCGTGCGCGGCGTCGTGGTGGCCCAGAATTCTGCGCGTCCGGCGCTGCGACCAGGTCAGGACGGGCTTCTCTATCTCGTCGTCGAAGTAGCGGCGGTTGAGCCTCTGAAAGAGCTTGTCGAGGTCATAGACGCGGCCCCGCGCGGAGGAGACCATCTTTCGGCCGCGCTGGCGGCGCGCGAGGTCCAGGGCGCGCAAGACCTGCGGCGAATAGGCGTGAGCGCGGTAAACGCGCTCGTGAGTCTCGGGCGTGCGCTTGCCGAGCAGGCGCGCGACGAGGATGTAGGCGAGGGCGCGGTGGACCTCGGCCGGGGCCTTCTCGAAGATGTCTGAGATGCGGACGTAAACGCGGCCCGAGCGGAGGCGAATCTTGTGGCTGATCCCGGCGTAGGGGTAGAAGCGGACTTCGATTTCCGGCACAGGGCGGTTCCGGCCGAGCTGTCGAAAAGCCTCGGTGAAAAGGGCGCTGAGATGGCTCTGAGATGATGACATCGCCGAAACTTTAGACCTACCGACGTGCGGCCGCGGCGCGTGTTCGCCGGAGAGCAGAAGCCGCCGCGAGACGTGTGGAAGCATCTTGCCTGCGGGGAAGCTCGACTCGGCTTGATATTACGGGCGGGCGGACGGGCGCGTCAACGGGGACGTTTGGGCGCGCGGCTAAGCTGTTGAAAACTCATGGCCTGACCCGGCGGCCCGGCCGGAGGCCGCCGGGCGCGGAAATTTTGGCCCAGCTTAACTCTACAGGTGAGAACAGCTTAAGTTGAAAAACAGGAACGACCCTTTCGCCGGGCCGGGCTAAACGCAAGGAGGGCGACGGATTAGACCGGGCGGGCGCGCCCGCGCTTGCGGCCGGCGCGGCCGGAAAGAGTATTGTTTGC
>JADMIO011631537.1_pt1 | contig 51249 bp, 35 predicted proteins | sample 8958161 | NCBI WGS metagenome assembly JADMIO01 (sample SAMN16585339, study PRJNA669376) | soil metagenome | isolation source: Crop rotation soil | place: USA: Cullars Rotation, Alabama | collected 2011 | reverse complement strand
GTATCGACGCGCCGATCCTGCCGATCGCCACCGAGACTCCGGCGGCGATCTTCGCGCTCGGCAGCTATGCGGCGGCAGGCGTGGCGCTCGCCGGGATCACGTGGGGAGCGGAGGATCTGCCCGCCGCGATCGGCGCCGCGACCAGCCGCGAGGACGACGGCCGCTACACGCCGCCCTATGAGATGGCGCGGTCGCTGACGCTGTTCGCGGCACATGCCGCCGGGGTGGCGGCGATCGACACCGTCTATCCCGCCTTCCGCGACCTCGACGGCCTCGCCGCTTATGCGCGGCGCGCGGCGCGCGACGGCTTCACCGGGATGATGGCGATCCATCCGACGCAGGTCGCCGCGATCAACGCCGCCTTCACCCCCAGCGCCGAACAGGTCGAGGCGGCGCAGCGCATCGTCGCCGCCTTCGCCGCGGCGCCCGACGCGGGGGCGTTGCAGGTCGACGGCCGGATGGTCGATGCGCCGCATCTCAAACAGGCGCGCCGCCTGCTCGACCGCGCCGAGCCGCCGCGATAGCCGCTTACCAGGCCGCCGACACGCCGAGACGCACGTTGCGCGGCCGCAGCGGCGTCACCTGATTGCGCGCGGCGAGGCCGAAGGGATTGCCGAACGCGAAGCGATTGGCCGCCGCATCGGTGAGATTGTCGAGGCCGAGCGTCAGGTCTAGGTTACGCCAGCGCACGCCGGCCGAGGCACCGAAGGTGGTGTAATCGCCCTGGCTGACGTCGAGCAGATCGCCGGTGCCGAGCACCGACCGCCCGACATAGTCGACCGTCGCGCCGACCCGCGGCGCGACGCTTCGCCCCTGCCCCCAGGCGTAGCTCAGCGCGGCATGACCCGCGAACGGCGGTGTCTCGGGCAGGCGGCGATTGTCCTCGCGCGACTGGTCGGCGACCGGTCCGCGCACCCGATTGTAGGTGTAGAGCGCCGCCGCATCGAGGCGCAGCCCGGCGAGCGGCACCCAGTCGAGCGATGCCTCCAGCGTCTGGATATTAGCATTGCCGAGATTGGTGGTGAATGGCTGGCCGCGCCGGTTGAGCAGATCGGCCTGGATGCCGCGCCACCGTGCGGTCGACGCGCTCACCGACAGGCCGAGGCCGGTCGTGCCGCGCCGCAGCCGGCGCATGCCGAGTTCGCCGACCGCGATCGAATCGGCCTGATAATTGGCGACGCGGCCGATCCCCTGCGCGACCGCCAGCCCGCCGGTGCGGAACCCCGTCTGGTAGCGCGCGAACAGCGCGAGATCGGGCGCGAGCCGGTAGGACAGAGCGAGCGTCGGATCGGCGCGCTGCGTCGAGCGGCCGCGGATATAGGCGCCCGGTCGCCGCGTCGCCGACGGCTCGCCGTCGATCCGCGCGCTGGTGAAGCGTCCGCCGAGCGTGACCGACAGGTCCGGGGTCACCGCCAGCGTCGTCTCGCCGAAGGCGGAGGCGGCGCGGGTGACGTTGGTGACGCCGACGATGTCCATCTGGTTGCCAGCCAGGCCGAGCGCGCGCGACAGTGCCGATCGGTCGCTGACCAGGGTGAAGCCGGCGAGCCAGGAATTGCCCGCCGCGGTCGAACGCGACAGCCGCATCTCGTGCGACAGCAGCAATTTGGCATTGTCGACATTATAGGCGACCGGTCGTCCGACGCCGCGCGGCGTCGCATCGAACACCTCGCCGGTGTGATAATCCGCCACCCCGGTCGCCGAGACGAGGCGCAGGCCGCTGTCCCAGTCCTTGGCGACGACGACGCGGCCGAACAGGAAGCGGTCCGCAAACGGCTGCGCGATCCGGCTGCTGCGTCGATAGCTGCCGTCGCTGACCTCCGCATATTGGCCGTCGGTGGCGCGGATGCGCTGGACGACGCCGCTGGTGTCGATCCGCCAGCCGCCGCCGGGCTCGACGCGCAGCGCGAGGCGCGCACCGACGGTGCCGACGCGGTTGACGTCGCGACCGCGTGCCGGATCGTCGATATAGCCGCCGTCGCGCACCACATAGGCGACGCTGCGCAGCGCCAGCCGCTCGTCGAGCAGCGGCACGTTGACCATCGCCGACAGATCGTAGCCCGCCGCGCCGCCATGCGTGGCGACGACGCCGCCGCTCATCGCCGCGGCGACCCGGTCGAGCAGGGGCGCGTTCGAGGTCAGCCGCAGCACGCCACCGATCGCGCCCGCCCCGTACAAGGTCCCCTGTGGCCCCTCCATCACCTCGACCGCCTGCATGTCGTAGAGGCGCAGGCCGGGATCGGGACCGGAGGCGTTGAGCTGGACGTCGTCGAGATAGACGCTGGCGGTCGATTGGGTGGTGCCGTTGAAGCTGCTGTCGGCGATGCCGCGGATGAACACCTTGTTGCGTCCCGGCCCGAGCTGCGTGCTCTGCAGCACCGGCACCGCATTGGTGAGGTCGCTGATCGCCCCGGTCGCGCCATTGGGCTGCGCCGTCGTGCCGACCAGGGTCAGGCTGCCGGGATAGCGCAGCAAGGGCACGCGCTGCTTGCTCGCGGTGACGACGATGTCGGCGGGCACGTCGGCCGGCGGGACGGGGCGAGGCGGCGTCGGCCGTGGCGGCCGCACGCGACGCGGCGCGGCGACGATGCGATAGATACCGCCCGGCCCGGGCACCGCGCGATAGCCGGTGTCGGCGAGCAGCCGCGCGAGCGCCCGCGCGACGGGCATCGTTCCGCGCAGGGCACGGCAACGGATGGCGTGGAGCCCCGGCTCGGTACTGACGATCTCGACGCCGCTGCTCCGCGCCAGCGTCAACACCGCCGCGTCGAGCGTCGTCGCCGGGATGGCGACGGTGATCGCCGCATCGCGCGCGCGCGCGATCGACGGCAGGCAAGCGGCGGCCGCGAAGGCGGCGGAAACGAGCTTAACGTGTCGCGGTAGCGCGGTCCGCCAATACCCAGCCTTCGCCATTACGCCGCCATGTCGCCCCGATCAGTTCGGCCAGATGCGGTACGTCGCGATCGGCAGCGCCTGTGACGTGGATCATGCCGGTAAACGGGCGGCGCGACAAGTCGCCGACGATACGCAGGTCGACGCCGAGCTGCCGGCGCAGGCTCGCCACGACCTCGCCGACCGGTATCCCCTCGAAACTGAGATCGCCGCTGCGCCAGCCGCCGACCGCGGCGGTCGGCAGCGTGCCGCGGACGATGCGGCGGTCGGCGGCCATCGTCACGGTGTCGCCGGCACCGAGCCGCAGCCCGGCGCCGTCGGGCTGGAACAGCACCGACCCTTCCGCCACCGCGACCGACAGGCGCTCGCCGGTGTGCAGCACGTCGAAGGTGGTGCCGAGATCGCGGATCAGCTGATCGCCGGCGCGCAGCTCGAACGGATGCGCGGCATCGTGGACGACGTGGAGCGTCGCCTCGCCGCGATCGAGCGCGACGCTGCGCGGATCGGCGCCACTCACCCGCAGCAGGCTGCCGCCGTTGAGCGCGATCTGCGTCCCGTCGGCCAGGCGGACGTCGCGCCGCTCGCCGTCGCTTGTGGCATAGACGGTTTCGGCCACGTGCGAGCCGAACGTCGTCGGCACCAGCCAAAGGGCGAGTGCCGCGGCGATCGCGCCGCCGCCCGCCAACCGCCACCAGCCGCGCGAGGCCGGCTGGTCGTCGTTCGCCGCGATCGGCATCGCATCGGGTTCGGGAAACGCTGCCGCGGCGACCAGCCGGTCGCGCATCGCCACCGCGTCATAGGCGCGCGCATGGGCCGGGGTCTCGAGCCAGGCGACGAAGCCTTCCCAATCCTCCGCCGCCATATGCTCCTGGCGCAGATGCCAGGCGATCGCCTGGTCGATGATGTTCGGTGCGTCACGGCTCACAGGCGCTGCCCCCTTCCATCATCATGACGATGCGCCACGGGCATATCCGCAGCATTCTGTTCGGCGCGGGCATGAATAATCCGATACGCCCGCTGCAACAGCTTCTCGACCCCGCTGACGCTGATCCCCAATTGCTCGGCGATGGCGCGTTGCGGCCTGTTTTCAACGCGATAGAGGCGCAGTGCGGTGGCCATCCGTTCGGGCATGTCGGCGATCGCCGCCTCGATCGCGCGCAGCTCGTCGCGCATCACCAGCGTCCGTTCCGCATCGGGCAGGTCGTCGGCGGTCGGCTGCTCCTCCAGCCACGCCGCCTCGCGCGCGCCGCGGCGCGCGGCGGCGATCCGCCGGTCGGTCGCCAGGTTGCTGGCGACGCGATACAGGAAGGCGGCCGGCTGCGCGATCGGCTGATCGGCGAGCTGGTCGATCCGCAACCACATGTCCTGCAGCGCATCCTCCGCATCGTCGCGGTTCCCGAGCCGCGCCGTCAACAGTCGCGACAACATCGCGCGTTGTTCGAGGAAGATGGCGCGAAGTCCGCCGTCGGCCAATCTGCGTCCGCGCTCCCGTCAGGCTGGAAACGCCAGCCCTTCCGCCGCCGCCATGTCCGCTATCGGCCATTTCCGCAAGACGTCCGCTTCGCGCGGCCGCGCCTCGGCGATCGCGTCGCCGGCGCGCTTGCCCGCCCCCGGATGACACATGACGAGATGCATACCCGCCGCCCGCCGCAGGAAGCGCGGGAACAACCGCTTGTAATCCATCGAGAAATCATAGTGGCCGGCGAAACTGTCGTTGCAGCGCAAGCGATAGCGCGCCGCCGCCCGGCGCAGCCCGCGCGAATGGAAGGCGCTGCCGATCGCCTTGCCGACGAACGGCCGCGCCAGCATCGCATCGACCCGATCGGTGCAGTCGCGCACCCAGGCTTCGGGCGCGCGGCTCGCCGTCTCGAACAGCACGATGTCGCGGATGCCCGGCAAGGCGTGCGAATGCTGGTGGCCGTCGACGAAATCGGGCGCGCGGCCCATCGCCGCGGTGAAGGCGTCGAACTGCGCGGCGATCTCGGCCGCGATCTCCTCCAGCGGCAATTGCCGGCGTGCGGCGCGGCCGGCGAGCGGATCGATCTCGGGCAATCTGCCGTCGGGTGCGAACAGCGGCATGTCGGTCAGCGGCCGTTCCTGCGTCAGCGTCAGGTGCAGCCCGATCGAGACGTGCGCCGGCAGGTCGCGAAGCAATGCGGCATCGTCCATCCACCCCGGCATCAGCGTCATGCAGCTAGTCGCGTTGAGCTTGCCGTTCGCCGCCAGCTCGGCGATCGTCTCGCTCACGCCGCGGGAATAAGCGAAATCGTCGGCGCACAGGACCAGGTTACGCAACGGCCGCACCCTCCACACATTGATGCGCGCGCTCGCGGATCTGGACGCTGAGCAGCTTGCGGCGCTGCAGCCGGCGCGCGAGGAAGCGATAGAAGAACCAGCTGCCCGCCCACGGCGCGGTCGCCGAATAGACCAGCCGTTCGAACAGCGTCCAGCGGATCGAATCGCGGTCGCGCTCGCGTGGCGAGGGCATGCACCACAGATCCTGCGAATAGAGCATCCGGCCCCGCGCCATCGTGCGGTGGATGACCTCGTGATCCTCGAGGATATAGCCCCAGATCGCGGCATCGAAGCCGCCGACCGCGCGCAGCGTCTCGACGTCGAAGCACTGGCCGGCGCCGCCGGCATGACATTGCCGCGGCAGCAGCTTCGCCGCCGACAGGATCTTGCGCGCCTCGGCATCGAGCGCCGCCTGATCGGCGCCGGGGTCGACGAAATAGGCGCCGGCGACGACGCAGCGGTCGCGCTGCAACAGCCGCTCCGCCTCGGCGAGATAGTGCGGCGGGTAGAGCGTGTCGGCGTCGCAGGTCGCGACATAGCGCGTCCGGACCCAGCCGAGCCCCGTGCGCAGCGCCGCGACCTTGCCCGGCGTCGTCTCGGTGATGACGAGGGCATCGAGCCCGTGCGCGCGGACCGCGGCGCGTGCCACCTCGGCGCTGCCGTCGGTCGACCCGTTATCGACCAGGATCAGGATCGCGCGCACGCTCTGCGCGGCGAGGCTGGCGATCGTCGCGGCGAGATAGTCGCGTTCGTTGAAGAACGGGATCAGCACCGTCCACAGCGGTGTCGGCCGGCGATCCAGCCGCCGCGCGGCGATCGACGACCCCGCCGCGCTGCGGGACATCGGATCGTGGTCGTTGATCAGAAACATGATGCCCCCGGCAGACGGTCCTGGCGGCATCGCGGACTGCGACGCATGCCGACATGGTCTACCCCCCGGAAGGCCATGTCGGCGCCGCGCGTCAGTCGCTGCGATGCCCCGAATGACAGACGATGCCGATCTGGACATTCCACACCTGCCCCCGAAAAAAATGCTGCATGACGGTAGGGATCGCCGGATTTATGGGGGCGCCATGATCTCCATGGCGCGTTCCCCGGCCGCAGCGACGAGCGTCCCCGCCAGCCGGCCCGGCGCCGTGGCGACCTTCCTGCTGCTGCTCGGCTGGGCGCTGCTGCTGCGCGGTCGCGACTTCGGCAATCCGATCATCCACGTCGACGAGCAATATTATCTGCTCGTCGGCGACCGCCTGCTCCACGGCGCCTTGCCCTATGTCGATCTATGGGACCGCAAGCCGCTGGGGCTGTTCCTGATCTTCGCGGCGATGCGGCTGCTGCCCGGCGACGGCATCCTCGCCTATCAGCTCGTCGCGACGCTGTTCGCCGCGGCGACCGCCTGGCTGGTCACGCGCGGCAGCCGGCGGCTCGGCGCGACGCCGCGCGGGGCGCTGGTCGCCGGCCTCGCCTATGTGCTGTGGCTGTCGTTGCTCAGCGGGCGCGGCGGGCAGTCGCCGGTCTTCTACAATCTGTTCGTCGCCGCCGCTGCGGTGCTGACGCTGCGCCTGCCGCAGCTCGCCGCGCGTGGTGCCGGCGGCGCGATCGTCGCCAATGGCTGCGCCGCCTGCCTGCTTGCGGGACTGGCGATCCAGACCAAATATACGCCGGTGGTCGAAGGCGCGTTCTTCGGGCTCGTCCACCTCTGGTATCTCCGCCGCGCCGGCACTTCGCTCGCGCCGCTCTCGGCAGCGGCGTTGGTGTGGGCGGTGCTCGGCATCGTGCCGACCGCAGCGGTTGTGCTGTTCTACCGGTCACAGGGGCCGGCGGCGTTCGACGCCTTCTGGTTCGCCAATTTCGCCTCGGTGTCGCTGCGCAAGGGCTATCCCGCCGCCAAGATCGCCGCACGGCTCGCGGGCACCACCGCGCAATTGCTGCCGTTCATCGCTTGCGCAGCGCTCGCGTGGCGCGTGCGGCCGCGCCGGCCCGAGATGGGGATCGCCTTCAGCTGGCTCGCTGCGGCGCTCGTCGCCTTCGCGATGATTGGCGCCTTCTTCGATCATTATGCGCTGCCGCTGATGGTGCCGCTGGCGATGATCGCCGGCGTGGCGCTCGGCCGTTACCGGGCGGCACCCGTGGCACTGCTCGGCTACGGCCTGCTGCTGTTCGTCGTACGGGTGGCGCTGGTGCCGACCGAGGCCGCATCGGCGCGCGCGGTGGCGCGGGTGATGGCCGCGAACGACCGCGGCGGCTGTCCCTATGTCTTTGCCGGCGACGCCATCCTCTACCATCTCGCCGACGCCTGCATCCCGACCGCCTACGCCTTCCCCTCGACGCTGGCCTATGAAGCCGAACGGGGCGCCACCGGCATCGACGAGGCCGCCGAGGTCCGCCGCATTCTCGCCGGGCGGCCGCCGGTGATCGTGACGATGGACGCGCCGATGGCGCCGTGGAACCGCGACAGCCAGGCGGCGATGACGCAGGCGGTCGCCGCCAGCTATCGCCGCGTGTTGACCGTCCCGCGCGAGGACGCGCATCTGCTCGTCTATCTGCGCGACGATCTGCCGCTGCGGCGCTGATCGCAGGCCCCTTGGCGCGGACGCCTCCGCCGGGCTAGAGCGCCCGCATGACGCCGCTGACGCTCCACAACAGCCTGACCCGCATGGCGGAGCTGTTCCAGCCCGCCGACCCCGCCGACGTCCGCATCTATTCGTGCGGGCCGACGGTCTATCATTATGCGCATATCGGCAATCTGCGCGCCTATCTGTTCACCGACACGCTCGGGCGGGTGCTGACGTGGAAGGGCTATGGCCTCACCCATGTCATCAACATCACCGACGTCGGCCATCTGACCAGCGACGCCGACGCCGGCGAAGACAAGATGGAGGCGGCGGCGCGCGCCAGCGGCCGCGACATCTGGGCGGTCGCCGAGCATTATACGCAGGCGTTCAAGGCTAACCTCAAGGACCTCAACGTCCGCGATCCCGCCCGCTTCCCGCTTGCCACCGATCACGTCGCCGGCATGATCGCCTTCGGCGAGGCGATCGCCGAGAAACATTGCTACCGGCTTCCCGACGGCCTCTATTTCGACACCTCGACCGTCCCCGATTACGGCCGGCTCGCCGGGACGCGCGACGACGGCCCCGCCGAGGGCCGGATCGAGACGGTGGCGGGCAAGCGGCACGCCGCCGACTTCGCGATCTGGCGGACGAGCGCACCGGGCGAGCACCGCCAGATGGAATGGGACAGCCCGTGGGGCCGCGGCGCGCCCGGCTGGCATCTCGAATGTTCGGTGATGAGCCGCCAGTATCTCGGCGCGCATTTCGACATCCATACCGGTGGCATCGACCATCGCGAGATCCACCACCCCAACGAGATCGCGCAGAATCAGGCGTTCAGCGGCACCGCCGACACCGGCGCGACGCTATGGATGCACAACAACTTCCTCGTCGATCGCACCGGCAAGATGTCAAAGTCGTCGGGCGAGTTCCTCACCCTGCCGACGCTGGTCGAGCGTGGCTTCCACCCCCTCGCCTATCGCCTGATGTGCCTGCAGGCGCATTATCGCAGCGAGCTGGAATTCTCGTGGGAGAATCTCGCCGCGGCGCAGACGCGGCTGAAACGCTACGTGCAGACCGTCGCGGCGCTCCGCGCGCGCGGCGAGGGCAAGGGCGCCGCGTCCGCCGCGCCCTATATCGAGCGGCTCGATGCGGCGGTGTCCGATGATCTCAATACGCCCAAGGCGTTGCCGGTGCTCGACGAACTGCTCGCCGACAAGACGATCAGCCCCGCCGGCAGGCTGGCTGCGCTCGGCGATTTCGATGCGGTGCTCGGCCTCGGCCTGACGACGCTGTCGCGCGAGGACCTGCGCGTCCGCCCGGCGAGCGCCGGCATCGACGAAGCGGGCATCGCGGCACGGCTCGCCGATCGTCGCGAGGCGCGCGCGGCCAAGGACTTCCCGCGCTCCGACGCGATCCGCGACGAACTCGCCGCGCTGGGGGTCGAGGTGATGGACGGCGATCCGCTCGGCTGGGACTGGAAGGTGGCGCCGTAACCGGAGACGGTTCGCGTCCGCTTATTCCAGCGGCTGATCCACCGTCGCGATGATCGGCGGCACGTACGGCTTCGGGGCATTCGCCGGGATGCGCGCGATCTCCGCCTCCAGCGCCTTGGCGCGTGCCGCCGAGGACGGATGCGTGCGGCTGCGGAACAGCCCGCCATCGACGTCCCCGCCATGGTCGCGCCAGAAGCGCACCGCGATCCGTGGGTCGTAACCGGCGTTGCGCAGCAGATACATGCCGAGCAGATCGGCCTGATCCTCGGTCAGGCGGAACAGCCGGCCGTTACGGCCGACCTCCGACAGCAAGCCGCGCTTCACCCCGGCGGCATCGAGCCGCGTGGCGTGATGGAGGATGTTGTGCGCCAGTTCGTGCGCGACGACCACCGCGACCTCGTCGTCGGTATAGCGTTCGAAGAAGCGCACCGCGATCTGCACGATCCGCCCGTCGGCCGATGCGTCCATCCCCGGCCCGAGCAGCACCTCGAACGCGCTGCGACACCCCGGCGACGCGGCGATGGCGACGCTGCGCGGCTTGCCGTCGCGCAACAGGTCGACGCGCAGCGGCCGGTCGGCGGGCAAGGCGGCGATCGTCGCGGTCACCGCGTCGCGCGCGGCACTGGTCGCGGTCTTGCCCGGCGCCGCGCCATCGACCCGCTTGCCGTCGATCGCGACGATCGAATCGCCCTCGCGCACTCCCGCGGCGGCCGCGGGCGAGCCCGGCACCACCGCCTCGACCGCGATCGGCGTCTCGAACCCGAAGCTGCGGCGCGCCTGGTCACGCAGCGGCGCGTCATATTGGTCGATCGCATGGATCGCCCAGCCCGGCGTCGGCGCCGTCTCGCGGCACAGCGCGACATTGGCGGTGGTCAGCCGATAGGCGATCCCCGCCATCCGCCCGTCCACCGCGCGCAACGCCGCGAAGGTCGCGGCGCTATCCTGCGCCCGGGCCGGCGACGGGCTGCCGATTCCGAGCAATATGGGCGCGATGCACAGCAGAGCCTTGTTCATCCCGCCGCCCTAGAACAGCGCGTTCGCCTGCGAAACCTTCGATACGCTTCGTCTACCGAAGAGCCTTGGCATCGATGGTCACCCGATTGCCCTTCGACACGCCGGTGCGCTTGCCGCTGGCGACCAGCTCCCACACCTGTCTGGGGGTCGGCAATCCGTCGAAGGACGGGAAGCTCGACACCGTGCCGTCGACGTCGGTCAGCGCCACCGTATAGGTTCCGCTCTTGTCGATCTGGCCCATCAGCGACGGATAGACGCTGACCGTCCGGCCCGCATCGTACAACGCCATCTCATAGCCCGCCCCATTGGCGCGATAGACGCCATATTCGAGGCGCGCCTCGCCTTCGCGGCACCACACGATGCGCGGGTCGGGCGGCGTTTTGGGATCGGCCTTCGCCTTCGCCGCGATCCCCCCGGCGAGCAACGCCATCAGCATGTCGCCGCCCGCGGCTTTGATCGGCTTGGCGTGCGCGAAGACCAGCGGCGTGGCGCACGCTTTGATCGGCGTTGCCGCCCGCGCCACGGGACCGGCCGGCCGTGGCCAATGGATCGTCGCGATCGCCTGCTGCAATTGCGCATCGAGCTGCTCGGCGGTCAGCGCCTTGGCGCTCATCCGGATACTGACGATCCACTCACCCACCGGGACGACCGCGAGCGCGGTGCTGCGATAGCCCTTGCCGGCATTGGCATACACCTGCCGCAGGGACGACGCGGCGGTCGCACCCGGCGCGGCGAAGGCGATCGGGTCCGCAGACGCCGGCGCCGCATTGCGGAACAGGTCGCGGCTCTCGATCGCGGTACGCGACCGGTCGAACCACAGCGCGACGTCGGCAACCGCCGGATGGAAGAGGTAGACCGTCGCGCTGACGCTGCCATCCGGCGCTTCGAATTGCGCGGCGACATCGTGTTCGCTCTGCGTGGCGTCGGTCAGCGCGCCGCGCGGCAGGCCGGCGAGCTGAGGCCGCAGGATCAATCCGGTCTCCGCATGTTGCCAGCTCTTGTCCGGCGGCACCGGCAAATCGCGCGCGGCAATCGGCGAAGCGGTCGCCAGCGCCAGGATCATCATCGCCCGTCTCATCGCCCGTCCCCCATGGCCCCACACCGGATCAGCCTGCTAGCAGACCGGTGGTCGACTCCGCCAGCATCCGTCGCCGCGGACGGCACCGACAAAGCCCCCGCCATGCGACGCCAAAGCCTTCCTTCATTGCGTCAAGGCCGTTTTGGGCGCATGTCGCGACGCGTTTAGACCCGAAGGACGACAGATCATGGCCGCGAACTGGGCCCCCGACAGCTGGACCAAGGCAGAGGCCCGCCAGCTTCCCGACTATCCCGACGCCGCGGCGCTGGCCCGCGCGACCGACACGCTGGCGACCTTTCCGCCGCTGGTCTTCGCGGGCGAGGCGCGCAACCTCACCGCAGAGCTGGCCGATGTCGCCGCCGGCAAGGCGTTCCTGCTGCAGGGCGGCGATTGCGCCGAATCCTTCGCCGAGCACAGCGCCAACAACATCCGCGACACCTTCCGCGTCATCCTGCAGATGGCGGTGGTGCTGACCTATGCATCGAAGCTGCCGGTGGTGAAGCTCGGCCGCATGGCCGGCCAGTTCGCCAAGCCGCGCTCCGCCCCGAACGAGATGATCGATGGCGTCGAGCTGCCGAGCTATCGCGGCGACAACGTCAACGACATCGCCTTCACCCCCGAAAGCCGCATCCCCGATCCGCAGCGGATGATCCGCGCCTATTCGCAGTCCGCGGCGACGCTCAACCTGCTCCGCGCCTTCGCGCAGGGCGGCTATGCCAACCTGCATCAGGTGCATCGCTGGACGCATGACTTCATGGGCCGCAGCCCGTGGTCGAAGAAATATGCCGAGACCGCCGACCGCATCGGCGAGGCGCTCGAGTTCATGGCCGCCTGCGGCATCGATCCCGAGACGGTGCCGCAGCTCGCACAGACGCATTTCTACACCAGCCACGAAGCGCTCTTGCTGCCGTTCGAAGAGGCGCTGACCCGGCAGGATTCGCTGACCGGCGACTGGTACGACACCAGCGCGCACTTCCTGTGGATCGGCGACCGCACCCGCTTCGAGGGCTCGGCGCACGTCGAGTTCCTGCGCGGCATCGGCAATCCGATCGGCGTGAAGTGCGGGCCGAGCCTCGACCCCGACGCGCTGCTCCGCATGCTCGACACGCTCAATCCCGGCCGCGTGCCGGGCCGCATGACGCTCATCACCCGCTACGGCTACGACAAGATCGAGGCATCGTTGCCGAAGCTGGTCCGCGCGGTAACGCGTGAAGGCCATCCGGTGGTGTGGAGCTGCGATCCGATGCACGGCAACACCGTCAAGGCGGTGACCGGCTACAAGACGCGGCCGTTCGACCGGATCCTCGCCGAGGTACGCGGCTTCTTCGCGGTGCATCGCGCCGAGGGCACGCACGCCGGCGGCATCCACGCCGAGATGACCGGCCAGAACGTCACCGAATGCACCGGCGGCGCGATCGACGTCACCGAGCAGAGCCTCGCCGATCGCTACCACACGCATTGCGACCCGCGGCTCAACGCCGGCCAGAGCCTGGAGCTCGCCTTCCTGCTCGCCGAGATGCTCAACGAGGAAATGGCCGAACGCCGCAAGGCCGCGGCCTAAGCCGGTTGAATATGGGGGCGTCGGCGATTGCCGCTTGACGCCCCCGCCCCCGCGGCCTAGAGGCGCTCGCTCACCGCACACGGCCCCTTCGTCTAGCGGTTAGGACGTCGCCCTCTCACGGCGAAAGCACGAGTTCGATTCTCGTAGGGGTCACCAGCGATCGTTATCGCTCTGCGTCACTTGCTCCAGCATCTTTCAACAGGCCGCGTCAACGCTGCCAGCTTTGCTGCCGTAAAGGCAATCTAGCTTTATCTCCTACCTGTGTGGAGGACATTCTCGTCGATGACGCCATGGGGGGCGTTGTGAGGGGGAATGGCCATGCGGGCAACGGGGTGGCTGATCGGCGTGGCGGCGGTGGCCGCGACACCGGTCGTCGGACAGACGCGTGATCGGACAGCCGATCTGCCCGGCGAAACCGCAACGTCCGATATCGTGGTGACCGGCAGCCGCGTCGGCGAGCGCACCGTCACCACCGCACCGGTGCCGATCGACGTGCTGCACGGCGAGACATTGCGCGCGTCGACCTATCAGGAGACGACGGAAATCCTGCGCCAGCTGGTGCCGAGCTTCGCCTTCGCGACTCCGACGACGCCCGACGGCAACACCCACATCCATTCCGCCTCCTTGCGGGGATTGTCACCGGACGAGACGCTGGTGCTGGTCAACGGCAAGCGGCTGCACACCGCCGCCTGGGTCAATACCGGGGGCACGATCGGCAAGGGCGCGGTGCCGACCGATCTCAACCAGATCGCGCCGGCGGGGATCGGCCGGATCGAAATCCTGCGCGACGGCGCCTCTGCGCAATATGGATCGGATGCGATCGCCGGCGTGGTCAATATACGCCTGCGGACCGACACCAGCCTGCATGCCGATGCGAGCGCCGGCAGCACCTATGACGGCGGTGGCGACACCTACACCGTCTCGCTGGGCAGCGGCGTGCGACTCGGCGCAACCGGTTTCGTCAATCTGACCGGCTATTACCGCGATCATACCGCGGCGAACCGCGCGCTGCCCGATACACGCCAATTCTATTTCGGCCTTTCGCCTGCAGGCACGCCGCAGCCGTTGTCGGCACGCTATGGCGCCGGCCTCGGCCTCAATCCGCCGGGCGGCCCGAGCGGCACCCGCCTCGACCCGCGCGAAGCGACCGTCGACCGCAACGTCTGGCGCTTCGCCGACGAAGGCGATCTGCACGACGCCTCGGCGATCGCGAACCTGGAGGTGCCGGTCGGCAGCGCCGCCACGCTTTACGGCTTCGGCGGCTATCGCGTGAGCAAGGCGCGCTCCAACGCCTCGTTCCGCCGCCCCGGTCAGGACGAGACCGTGCGTGCGCTATATCCCGATGGCTTCCTGCCGTTCGTCGATACCGACAGCCGCGACTATTCGGCGGCACTGGGCGTACGCGGCGACCTTGGCGGATGGCGGTGGGACCTGTCGAGCATCTATGGCGGCAACGCCATCGCCTATCGCACCCGCAACACCGTCAATGCGACGCTCGGCACCGCCAGCCCGCGGCGCTTCTACGACGGCCGTTACCGCAGCGATCAATGGACCAGCGACCTGACGCTGTCGCGCGGCGTCGATGTGGGACTGGCGGCACCGCTCGAGCTGGCGATCGGCGCGGAATATCGGCGGGACGGCTATGCGATCGGCGCCGGCGAACCGGCGAGCTACGCCTTCGGCAGCGCACGGGTGCTCGACGGTCCGAATGCCGGAGCGATTCCGACGATCGGATCGCAAGGCTTCGCCGGCATCCAGCCCGGCGACGTGATCGACACCCACCGGCGTGCGATCGGCGGCTTCGTCGAGGCCGCCAGCGAGGTCGTCCGGGGCTGGCAGGTCGATCTCGCCGGCCGCTACGAAAGATACAGCGATTTCGGCAGCACCTGGAACGGCCAGGCCTCGACCCGGATCGCGCTGCCCGCGGGGTTCGCCCTGCGCGGTTCGGCGGGAACCGGCTTCCATGCGCCGGCGCTGGCGCAGCAATATTTCAGTTCGACGAGCAGCCGGACGATCGTCAACGCCACCACCGGCTTTCCCGAATTCGTGCTCGTCCGCACCGCGCCGGTCGGGTCCGCACTGGCGCGGGCGCTGGGGGCGCAGCCGCTCAGGCCGGAACGTTCGACCAGCTTCGGTGGCGGGCTGACCTATGCCGGCGGCAGCCTCACCGGGTCGGTCGACTATTACGACATCGCGGTCGACGATCGCATCTTCCTGTCGTCCAATTACGTCGACGCCGCCGGCAGCCGGCGCTTGCGCGATTATCTGAGCGGCATCGGCATTCCCGGCGTGACCAGCGTCCGCTATTTCACCAACGCCGCAGCGACCCGCACCCGGGGCGTCGACGTCATCGTCACCTGGGCAACGCCGCTGGCGGGTTGGGGCGACCTCAAGCTGACCGCCGGTTACAACCACAACCAGACGCGACTCAGGCGCATCGCTGCGACGCCGCCGCAGATCGGCACGCTCGGCATCACCACACCTTTGTTCGACGTGATCGAGCGCACCCGCGTGGAACGCGGCCAGCCGCGCGACAAGATCGCGCTCGGCGCGACATGGCGCAGCGGCCCGATCACCCTCGACGCGCGCACCACACGCTACGGGACGGTCGAACAGGTCGCGCTGACCAACCAATCGCCCGCCGCCGTCGCTCTGATCGCGGCACAGGCACTCCCTTTCCGGACACGGCCGACCGAGGCGGGATCGGCCGGCAACCTCGACGTGATCCAGCGGCTCGAAGCGAAATGGGTCACCGACGTCAGCTTCACCGGACAGGTCAACCGCGGCCTCAGCGTGACGGTCGGAGCGAGCAACCTGTTCAACGTCTATCCGACCCGCACGATCGCCTCGACCCCGACGCTGACCGGGGCCGATACCTTCGGTGTCTTTCCGTACAGTGAATTCTCGCCGTTCGGGTTCAGCGGCGCGGCCTATTACGTCCGTGCGGGCGTGCGACTGTGACGCGCGGGCCGATCGTCACCCGGCGTGGCTGGCTGGGCGGCGCGATGATCGCCGGGGTTGCCGCACCGGTCCTTGCCGAGGCGGCGTCGACACCCGTACGCGCCTCACTCAACGAAAATGCCTTCGGCCCCTCGCCTGCGGTCGGTCCGGCGATCGCGCGCGCGATCCCCGGGATCGAGCGCTACGTCGATCAACGCGAGGTTGCGGCGTTGACCCGGCAGATCGCCGCCTTGGAGCAGGTCTCGCCCAATCAGGTCGTGCTCGGCGAGGTGCTGGAGCCGCTCGGGCTGTATCTCGCGCGCCAGCGGCCAGGCGGCGGAAGCATCGTCTATTCGGCGCCGGGCTATACCGCGCTGGTCGACGCGGCTGCGCCCCTTGGCGGACGTGGCGTGGCGGTGCCGCTCGACGCCGCGCTCGCCAACGACTTGCCGGCGCTAGCCCGGGCGGTCGACGCGCGGACGCTGGCGGTGTCGCTGGTCAATCCGCACAATCCCTCCGGTACGGTCAACGATGCCGTCGCCTTTCACGCCTTCATACGCGAAACCGCCCGGCGTACGCTGGTCGTGGTCGACGAGGCGTATCTGGAATATGACGACATGCCGGCGCGCAGCGCGATCCGCCACGTCCGCGACGGCGCCAATGTCCTCGTCTTCCGCACGCTCGCCAAGATCTACGGTCTCGCGGGGCTGTCGATCGGCTATGCGGTGACCGGCAAGCCGCTCGCCGCCGGATTGCGCGCGGCCGGGATCGGCGCGCCGCACAGCCTCAGCCGGCTCGCGCTGGCGGGCGCCGCCGCGGCGCTAGCCGATCAGCGTCATGTCGCCACGGTCCGCGCCGCGGTCGCGACCGAACGGCAGCGGCTGTCGGCGACACTCGCCCGGCTTGGCTTGCGGCATACCGACGCGCGCGGCAATTTCGTGTTCTTCCAGTCCGCGCAGGCCGATGGTCTGCGCGCGGCGCTGGCGCGCGCCGGTATCGAAGTCGCCCGCCCCTTCCCGCCGCTGGACGATTGGATCCGGATCACCATCGGCCGGCCAGTGGATAACGACCGCGTCATTGCCGCACTCGTCGCCGCCCACCCCGGCCGCTGATCAGAGGTCCGTCGCGTACAGCGTGTGGTGCGTCAGGATGAACAGCGTCTTGCGGTCGGTGCCGCCGATCACCAATTGCAGCGGGCGTTCGGGCACGTCGATCCGCCGCTGCAACGCGCCGTCGGCGCCGTAGACGAACACCTGTCCGTTGGCGACGTAGAGGTTGCCCGCATCATCCCGTGCGACGCTCTCGCCGCCGCGGTCGGCGACGACCTTGAGGTCGGTGACCTGCCCGCCCTCGCCGACCAGACCGCTGTAGGTGCGGTTCTCCGACCCGTTGGTCAGCGTCACCCGGCTGCCCGGCGCCGCCGCGACGAAGCCGTAGGAATCGAGCGTGTCGGACCAGCGCCAGCCCTGGTGATCGTCCGGCCCCTGGTTCCAGACGCGGAACGCGGGCAGCGCGAGCGATCCGTCGGGCGAGACATATTCCTGCGCCTTGGCCTCGCCCATCTTGCCGGTGAAGAAGTCGGCGATCGTCGGATAGGTATAGGTCGTGGGATCGATGCGATCGGCGAATTCGCCGTTCGCCCAGACGTTGACCGGCAGCAGCGTCGCCGCCTTGCGGCCGGCGCGCACCGGCGTCGGCGCGATGACGCGGACCTCGGCGGGCGTGGCGGGATCGATGCTGTAGACGCTGCCGTCGCGCCCCGCAGACGACTGGACGAGCAGCGACCCCGATCGGTCGACCGCGAGATTGACCGCGTCGAGCGGCGCGTCGGCCAGCGTCGTCAGTCCTTCCGCCTGCGACCAGCCATGGATGCGCTGGAAGAAGCGGTCGATGAAATAGAGCTTGCCGGCCTTGTCGGTCGCCGCGCCGGCGATCGAATAGAAGCCGTCGGCCAGCTTGCGCACGCCTGGTGAGACCGGGATGGCCGAGGCGGTGGCCGCGGTCGCCGGCGCGGCCGGCACGTCGAGCTTGGCGAACTCGCGCTCGCGCACTTCCTGCTGGCGCGTCATGTCCTTGATCGCATTTTCGAACGGATATTTGCTCGCGCGCAAATAGGTGCCGCAGCCCTTGGCGTCGCAGCTCGCGAAGCCGCTCTCGGCGTTCACATGGACGTTGCGGAAGCGGATGTCGCCCGAATCGTAGAGCCGCACCGCGGTGTCCATCGGCTTGATCGAGCGGGTGACGCGGTAGGCATGGTAATTGGCGAAGAGGATGTTGCGCGAGTTGCGGAATTCGGTCGAGATCGCGTTGACGCCGTCGCGGACTTCCTGCTCGGTTTGCGGCGCGAGGAACTCCCAATTCTCGACATGGTCGAGGACGATCTCGTGGCGGTAGTGGTGCTCCGCCGACAGCTGGTAGACATGGCCGGGCGTCTTGGTGTCGGAGACGTAGAAGCCCGCCGAGGCCAAGGTGTTGGGCGACCAGAGCGCCGAGAAGGTGCCGCCGCCGCCGTCGGTCACCCAGATGCTGGGATATTGGCCGTCGAAGCGCGCGCGCGGATCGCCGAAGCCGATCGCACTGCCTTTGGTCAGCAGCGTGCCGCCGCCGCCCTGGATCTTGACGTCGTTGACCATCGACGCCTCGCCCGCCTTCCACAGCAAGGCGGTCGCGCGCGGATTGACCCCGCCGGTCCACAGGCCGAGGCCATGGACAATGGCGTTGCCGCCCTTCGCGCTCTCGATCAGCGCCTTGGCGCCGCCGACGCCCATGAAGGCGGGCGTCTCGTCGGGCAGATAGACGTGGGTGAGGCTCGGGTGGAGCGCGATCAGCACGCTGTCGGGGCGCAGCTTCAGCGTGTCGGTGACGCGATACCGGCCCATCGGCAGATAGAGTACGCGATGCGTGTCGATCGCGCGTTGCAGCGCGGCGGTGTCGTCGGTGGTGTCATCGCCCTTGACGCCAAGATCGTGGACGTTCGCCCACGCCTTGACCGGCGGCAGCGCGGCGATCGCCGGCCGCGGTCGCGCCGGCACGCGGGCGAGCGGCGCTATCGTCACGTCGGTGGCATAATCGCCGATCGTTCCCAGCCCCGCCAGCTTGAGGCCGTAGGAGAAATCGCTGACGCGGTAGCGCGCGCCTTTGCCCGCGACGGTTGTGCCGCTGTCGCGGAAGCGCGCGAAGGTCGGCGTGTCGATGCCGATCGCATTGTCGAAGCCGATCTGCGTGAAGACGCTCTTCTCCTGCGAGATCAGCACCGCCGATTGCGATACGTTCTCGAAGCGGACGTCCTTGCCCCACAGCGAATCAGAATAGCCGCGGTCGATCTCGATGCCGACCGGGGTGTCGCGGATCGCGACGTTGACCAGCGTCAGGTCGACCTCATGTTCGCGGATCGCCGCATCCCGCTGGCCCTGAAACTCGGAATCGATCAGCGTGAACTGCCACGCCGGCGAGGTCTTTTCCGACATGATGCCGTAGCGGCCGCCGAAGAAGCGCAGGTCCTCGCACTCGTTGCCCGCCTGATAGATGCCGGCGAGGCCCGAGCCGATGTGGAAGTCGGCATGGCGGATATAGCCGTGCTGCGCGACGCGGAAGCGCACCGCCACCGCGCCGGCATTGCCCTCGCCGATGCGGAAATCGACGTTGGCGAGCGCCGAATAGAAGGTGCTGGACGTGGCGTCGAAGATGGCGGGATCGAACGGTACGCTGGTGCGCGGCGGCACCGGCGCCTTGCCGACGCGATATTGATCCTCGCCGGTGAAGGCGAGCATCGCCGCCACGCCCGCGCCGAAGCCCTCGGTATTGTCGCCGAGCACGATCTCCGGCCGGGTCGCGCCGATGCCGAAGATACGCACCGCGGACCGCACGAAGATCGTCCGGCTGATCCGGTAGCGGCCCGAAGGCAGGAAGACGATCCCGCCCTTACCGCCCTGCGCCGCGGCATCGATCGCCTGCTGGAGCGCGACGCTGTCGTCGGCGCGGCCGTCGCCGACGCCGCGGACGGTGATCGCCCGCACGTCCTTGGGCGCGGTCAGGTAGACGGACGTCGTCGCCGCCAGAGCGGGCGCAGGCGCGACGAGCGCCGCTGCGCCGAGCAGCCAGATATGCTTCAATGAAGGTCTCCCCGGGATCGGTCGTGCCGCACGGTCCGCCGGACCGGCGGAAGAGGCTCAGGAGGCGCGGCGGCCCAAAGTCTGTGCGGCCAGCGCAACCTGCGTGCGGTTGCGCACGTTGAGCTTGCGCATCAGCGCGGTCATGTGCGCCTTCACCGTCGCCTCGGCGATGCCGAGATCGTAGGCGATCTGCTTGTTGAGCAAGCCGGAGTGGACACCGCGCAGCACCTTCATCTGCGTCGGCGTCAACTGGTCGAGCGCACAGGCCGCAACCGGCGCCGCAGCGGCGTTGATCGCGGGCTGGCGGGCGATCGGGGAAGTCCCTTCCATCGTCATCCTCCTCTGGTGGCCATAAGCCGGCGGTCGCCCGTATCGGACGCTCCATATTGGTCGATCGATCCGGTGTTTGGGCGGATTCGGTTAGACAGATTTCCTGTATGATCTCGACAACCTGCGGGGATCAAGCCTTTTTTCTTGGCGGACGGCAAAAACCTGTCCTACAGATAGCAGGAGAACGGCAGACGAAGGCGTCGCCGAAACGGAGGGAGGGTGTCGATGCGGCACAGGCAGGCCAGCGCCGAAGCGCGCATGTCGCCGAAGCAGGTTCGTGGTACGCAGACGCTGTCTCCACGCAAGTCGTCCCTCCGGGCGTGTCGGAGATCCCTGCGGACGTCCACTCGGTCTCTGCCGCTGTGCAGTGTTCCTGCGAACGCAGGAACCCAGGGCCAAGCAGAACAACGCCTTACGGTGCCCGGTACTCCTGGGCTCCTGCGTTCGCAGGAGCACTGGTGGCGATCGGCAGGAGTTCCTAGCCGATCCGAGGTGACGGGGTGGATGGGGACATGCCACGAGTCGAACCGCCCCCCCGCCGCGGCGGTGTCGCGATGACCGGCGCGGACATCCGGCTCGTCGTTGCGGCGCTGGCCGGCATCCTGCTCGCGGTGCTGATGATCGTGCGCGGGCGGCTGCATCCCTTCATCGGGCTGTTGTGCGGCGCCTTCGCGGTTGGGCTGTTCGCTGGGCTGCCGTTGCCCGATATCGCCAAGGCGGTGCAGAAGGGCGTCGGCGACATCATCGGCGGCACCGGGCTGGTCGTCGCGCTCGGCCTGTCGCTCGGCGCGATGCTGCACCTGTCGGGCGCCGCCGCGGCGCTGGCGCAGAGCGCACTGCGGCTGACCGGCGCGCGCGCCGCGCCATGGGCGACGTTGGGCATCGCGATCGTCATCGGCCTGCCGCTGTTCTTCGAGACCGGGCTCGTGCTGCTGCTGCCGATCGTCGTCGCCGCCGCCGAGGCGATGGCCGGCGCGGACGATGCCGATCGCGACGCCGCCAAGCTGCGGCTGATCATGCCCGCGCTCGCCGGACTCGGCGTCGTCCACGCTTTGGTGCCGCCCCATCCCGGCCCACTGCTCGCGGTCGAGGCGCTCGGCGCCAATCTCGGCAAGACGATGCTGTACGGCATCCTGATCGCGATCCCGACCGCGATCCTCGCCGGGCCGGTGCTCGCGCGCTTCGTCACCCCGGGGGTCCGCCTCGCGCCGCCGCTGCTCCACGACCACCGGCTCGATCTCGCGACACCGGGGCGGCTGGCGTCGCTCGCGATCGTGCTGCTGCCGGTGCTGCTCATCGCCACCGGCGAACTCGGCCAGATGGCGCCGGGGCTGAAGGGCACCGGCTGGCTGGTCGCGGCGAGCAACCCGGTGATCGCGCTGCTCGTCACCAACCTGCTGGCGCTCCCCCTGCTGTTCGGCCGGCGGCTGCGCGAGGCGAAGATCCAGGATGCGGTGTGGCACGAGACGATGGCGGCCGCCGGCGCGATCCTGCTGGCGATCGGCGCCGGCGGCGCGTTGAAGCAGGTGCTGGTCAGCGCCGGCCTGTCCGATCTGCTCGCGCGGCTGGTGCTGATGTATGCGGTGTCGCCGTTGCTGCTCGGCTGGCTGGTCGCGGTCGGCATCCGCCTCGCCGCCGGGTCGGCGACGGTGGCGACGATCACCGCGGTCGGCATCATGCCGGGCGTCGTCGCCGGATCGGGCGTCTCGCCGGAGCTGGTGGTGCTGGCGATCGGCGCGGGCTCGGTGTTCTTCAGCCACGTCAACGATCCCGGCTTCTGGCTGGTGAAAAGCTATGTCGGCACCAGCACCGCGGACACGTTCAGGACCTGGTCGCTGCTCGAGACGACGATTTCGGTGGTCGGGCTCGCGCTGGTGGTCGCACTCAGTTATGTCGTCTGACACGTGCGGGGGAAGACAGCCATGAGCGAAGTCCGGCTGGTCGATCGCGCGTACACCGCGATCGTCGCCATCATCAACGACGAGCGGCTCGCGATCGGCGACCGCCTGCCCTCCGAATCGCGGCTCGCCGCGTCGTTCGGCGTGTCGCGGACGATCGTACGCGAGGCGCTGGCGCGGCTCGCCTCGGACGGGATCACCGCGTCGCGGCGCGGCGCCGGCTCCTACGTGCAGCGGCGGCCGTCGGAGCGGCTCAGCACGCACATGCCGATGGATGCGCTCGCCAAGACGCTCGGCACCTACGAGGTCCGCTTCGTGCTCGAATCGGAGGCGGCGCGGCTCGCGGCGCAGCGCCGCTCGCCGCAGCAGCTCGACGAGATCGAACGCACGCTGGCGGCGTTGCGCAGTGCCCTGCTGTCGAACGCGCCGGCGCATGACGAGGACTGGCTGCTCCATCGCGCGATCGTCGAGGCGACGGGCAATTCCGCCTTCGTGCCGGTGTTCGACCATCTGCAGGACGAGGTGATGCGCATCCTGCGCGCCGGCGTCGACATCTCGCGCTCGCGACCGCCCGAGGTGATCGGCGCGATGATGGCGGAGCATGACGCGATCGTCGATGCGATCCGCACCCGCGATGCCGACGGCGCCGCGCTGGCGATGCGCTGGCATCTGTCGCAGGGGCGCAAGCGGCTGATGCCGTGAGGCAGGCCGGATTTCCTCAGTCGCCGAGCGTTTCCCTATCCTCGCCGTTCGCCTTCAGCCGGTATAGGGGCCTGAGACTCACCTGCCCTTCGACAGGCTCAGGGCGAACGGTGGGATATCCGGTGGTTCGAACCTGCGACCGCGGGTTGCCGGTCGCCGATCCACGCCAGTGCCTCCGCGGCCAGCACCTCCACCGGCCGGGCGGCGTCGAGCGTCACCGCAGGTTCGTCCGCCGCCGGGCGTTCGAGCGTGGCGAGCTGGCTGCCGAGCAGGCTGGGCGGCATATAATGGCCCGAGCGCGTTTCCATCCGGCGGGCGATCTCGGCCGCGCCGGTGTCGAGCAGCACGAACAGCAGCGGCACCGCCGAGGCGGCGGACAGCCGCTCGCGATAGCTGCGCTTGAGCGCCGAACAGGCGGCGACCGCGACGTGGCCGGGCGCCGCCAGCGCCGCCTCGCCGAGCGCCGTGCCGAGCCGGTCGAGCCACGGCCAGCGATCCTCGTCGGTGAGCGGATGCCCCGCCTGCATCTTGGCGACATTGGCCCGCGAGTGAAATGCGTCGCCCTCCAGCACCGGACAGGCGAGCGCCGCGCCGAGCCGCGTCGACAGCGTCGACTTGCCGCTGCCGCTCACGCCCATGACGACGACGGCATATGCGCGATCGGTCCCTGCTTGTCCCTGCACGCGCTACCCTTGCGTTCGAGGCCGGCCGAGCTGCCGGCGTGACGATAACGCCGCTATCCCGCGTCCGTGCCCGGCTGACCATTACGACCTTTGTCGCAATCGTCGCGTCGCGCGCGCGATCCTACTCCCGTTCGATAGCCGGATGCCCCACGACTTCTTCAAGGATAACGCCGTGATGACAGCCAAATCCCGCGCGGCACGCCGCCTCCGCCCCCTCGCGGCGTTGCTGCTCGCCGGCGCCGCGACGCCGTCGCTCGCCGCGACGCCGTCGGTCTCCACCTTCGCGACCGCACCGGCCGACCCGCGTGCGGTGACGGTCGCGGGCAAGGGCGACGGTACGGCCGACGACAGCGCCGCGATCCAGCGCGCGATCGATTCGGTCGCGGCGCAGGGCGGCGGCGGGCTCGTCTTCCTGCCGACCGGCCGCTATCGCATCACCCGCACGCTGTTCATGCGGCCCGGCGTGCGGCTGTTCGGGGTCGGCAAGCGCCGCCCGGTCATCCTCCTCGCGCCGCAGACGCCCGGTTTCCAGCGCGGTGTCGGCAGCATGGTGTTCTTCACCGGCACGCTGCCCGTCCGCCCCGGCGAGCCGCCGCGTCCGCCGGTGCCGGTGCCGCCGCCGACCAGCGTACCGTTCGATCCGGGCATCGCCGACGCCAATTCGGGCACCTTCTATTCGGCGATGGCCAACGTCGATTTCGAGATCGGCGACGGCAATCCGGCGGCGACCGCGGTGCGCTTCCACGCCGCGCAGCACGCCTATCTCAGCCATATCGACTTCCATCTCGGCTCGGGCCTCGCCGGCATCTATCAGGTCGGCAACATCGGCCAGGATCTGCGCTTCTTCGGCGGCCGCTACGGCATCCTCACCGAAAAGCCCTCGCCGGCGTGGCAATATACGCTGCTCGATGCGACCTTCGAGGGCCAGCGCGACGCCGCGATCCGCGAGCATGAGGCGGGGCTGACCCTGGTCAACACCGTGTTCCGCAACGTGCCCGTCGGCGTCGAGATCGACCGCGGCTATGGCGACTGGCTGTGGGGCAAGCAGGTTCGGTTCGAGAATGTCTCGCAGGCCGGCGTCGTCATCAGCAACGAAGGCAATGCCTATACGCAGATCGGCTTCGAGGATGCGACAGCGGTCGGCACGCCGGTGTTCGCGCGCTTCCGCGACAGCGGCAGGACGGTGGCGGGATCGGGTGCCCGCTATCGCGTCCGCGCCTTCAACTACGGGCTCACCGTACCGGCGCTCGGCGCGACGGGCAGCTTCGCGACCCGGATGGACGCCGCCCCCCTCGCGCGCGATCCGAAACGCCCCGCCCCGGCGATCCGCGCGCTGCCGCCGGTCGCGGCCTGGACCAACGTGCGCGACCTCGGCGTCACCGGCGACGGCAGCACCGACGATACCGCGGCGCTGCAACGCGCGATCGCCAGCCGGCGCGTGCTCTATTTCCCCGCTGGCTTCTACCGGGTCAGCGACACGCTGACATTGCGCGCCGACAGCGTGCTGATCGGCCTCCACCCCAGCCTGACCCAGATCGTCCTCGCCGACGACAGCCCCGCCTTCCGCGGCGTCGGCAGCCCGCGCGCGCTGCTCGCCAGCGCCAAGGGTGGCGACGCGATCGTCTCCGGCCTCGGTCTCGCCACCGGCGGCCGCAACCCGCGCGCCACCGCCTTGCTGTGGCGCGCCGGCGAGCAGTCGCTGGTCGACGACGTCAAGTTCCAGGGCGGTCACGGCACCTTCCGCGCCGACGGCAGCCGCTTCGATCCCTATAATGCCGATCACAGCGGCGATGCCGATCCCAAGCAGCGCTGGGACGGCCAATATGCCAGCCTGTGGGTGACCGACGGCGGCGGCGGCACGTTCAACGGCCTGTGGACGCCGAGCACCTATGCCGCCGCCGGGCTGCTCGTCTCCGACACCGATACGCCGGGCCACGTCTACCAGATGTCCGCCGAGCATCACCGCCGCGCCGAGATCGTGCTCGACCGGGTGCGCAACTGGGAGTTCCTCGCGCCGCAGACCGAGGAGGAGGCGGGCGAAAGCCACGACACGGTGGCGTTCGAGATCCGCAACTCGCGCGACATCCTGTTCGCCAACCTCCACGCCTATCGCGTCACCCGCTCGCTGCAGGGCGCGCCGGCGGCGATCACGCTGACCGGCTCGACCGGCATCCGCTTCCGCAACGTGCACGTGAATGCGGAGAGCGGCTTCTCCACCTGCGACGCCGCCGGCTGCGGCACCTATCTGCGCGCGAGCAAATATCCGTATGAAAACGCGATCCGCGACATCACGCGCGGCGCCGAGGTGCGCGAGCGCGAATTCGCGGTGCTCGACGTCACCGACACGCCCGTCGTCGCCCCCTCCACCGCGATCCCGGTGACGCGGGTCGCGGGCGGCTTTCACGCGCTCGGCGGCGGCGCGGTCGACCGGGCCGGCAAGCTCTATTTCGTCGACCGGCCGATGCAACGCATCCACGGCTGGAGCGCCGGCGAGGGCCTGTCGGTGGTGTCCGACGCGCCGCTCGACGCGGTCAATCTCGCGGTCGACGGGTCGGACCGGCTGATGGTGCTGTCCTCCGCCGGAGCCGCCGCGACCGTCTACAGCCTCGATCCCAGGCGCCCCGCCGCGGTCGACGTGCTGGCCGCCCGTCCGGCCGCAGCCCACCCGCGGATCGTCCTGCCGGGCAGCCTGTGGAACAACGGCGAGTTCCGCGACCAATATGATCCGGCGACCGACCGCTTCACCACGCTCGCCGAAATGTTCGCGCGCGACATGGCGATCGCCAAGCCCCGCGAATACGTCTCGCCCGACGGCAGCCTCGCCCTCCCCGCCTTCCGCGTCTGGCAGCAGGGGCCGGCGGATCACCGCGGCTGGCGCTTCTCGGATACGCTCGACACCTATGGCCTGATCACGGCAAGCCCGGGGACGCGCGTCTATCTCGCCAATGGCTCGGAGGATCGCACCTACAGCGGTCTGGTCGGTGCCGGCGGTGCGGTGACCGATCTCAAGCCGTTCGCGGCGCGCGGCGGCGAGAGCGTCGTCGCCGGTTCCGACGGGCGCGTCTACGTCGCCAACGGGCAGGTGTTCGTCTATGCCGCCGATGGCAGCGAGCAGGGCCGCATCGACGTGCCCGACCGGCCGCTGCAACTGCTGTTCGGTGGCGCCGACGGTCGCACGCTGTTCATCCTGACCCACCACGCGCTCTACACGGCACGCCCCTGACGTCCTGCCGAAGCGGTACGAATCGACTTTGGTCGTAGATGCCGCGGCGCCCGTCTTTGGCTAGAATGATCGCGGTATCAGGGAATCAGACCGGTGGAGCCCGGCGCGGACCCTGCGGAAAAAGGGGATGGATGATGAAGATGGTCACGCGCGATCGGCGACGGCTTGCAGGCATTTCAGGTAACGTTACCAGCGTCGCGGCACTTGCGGTGATGCTGGTGTCGGTGCCGGCCTTCGCGCGGCCGCTGCTGCAGCAGGACCAGTCGGCGGTGCCCGATTCAACCCGCTCGGCCGACCCCGCCGCGCCCGATCAGCTGACCAAGCCGACCACCACCACCGACGGCACCGCCGACGCGCCGCAGGCCGAGGCGCCGGCGAGCGACATCGTCGTGACCGGCACGCGCATCACCGCCAACGGCTTCAACGCGCCGACCCCGACGACGGTGATCGGCGAACAGCAGATCCAGCAGAATGCCCAGGCGAACATCTTCAACACCGTCGTGCAATTGCCCTCGCTGCAGGGATCGACCGGTGCGACGACGGGCACGTTCAGCACGTCGAGCGGCCAGCAGGGGCTGAGCTCGCTGTCGCTGCGCGGCCTCGGCACGATCCGCACCCTGACTTTGCTAGACGGACAGCGCGTCATCGGCGCCAACGTCACCGGCGTCACCGACATCAGCCAGTTCCCGCAATTGCTCATCAAGCGCGTCGACATCGTCACCGGCGGCGCCTCCGCCTCCTACGGATCGGATGCGGTCGGCGGCGTCGTCAACTTCATCACCGATACCCGCTTCACCGGCGTCAAGGGCAACCTTCAGACCGGCGTCACCACGTATGGCGACGACGGTCAGGTGCTGGCGCAGCTCGCGGTCGGCAAGGCGTTCGCGGGCGACAAGCTGCACGTCATCCTCAGCGGCGAATATGCCAAGGATCAGGGCGTCGGCCCCGGCAATTTCGGCGAGGATCTCGCCGGCAGCCGCGACTGGTATCGCGCCTCGACGCTGGTCGACACCGGCAACCGCGCCGGCGGCACGCCGCAATTCCTCTACCGCGACCATGCCCAGGCCTATCAATATACGAAGTACGGCCTGATCAGCAGCGGCCCGCTGCAGGGCACGGCATTCGACTTCAACGGCAACCCCTTCCCGTTCCAGTACGGATCGAACGGCGTGCCGTCGAAGACCGCGGGCGGCAACGTCATCGGCTGCTACGTCGGCTTCTGCGTCGGCGGCGATCAGTCGGGCCATGTCGGATCGGGCACGTCGCTGCAATCGGCGCTGGAGCGGATCAACGGCTACACCCGCGTCGGCTATGACATCGCGCCGGATACGGAGCTGTACGTCACCGCCAATATCGCGCAGGTCAAGACCAGCAACCAGCCCAACCCCGGTGCCTCGAAGACCGGCCTGACCATCCAGTGTTCGAACCCCTATCTGCCCGCGTCGGTCAGCGCCGCCTGCGCCGCCAACGGCATCACCACCTTCGGCTACGGCCTCAGCAACGCGATCCTGCCGAACATCAAGGTCAATACCGATCGCCGCCAGTACCGCTTCGTCGGCGGACTGAAGGGCAAGGCCGATGTGCTCGGGTCCAACTGGACCTATGACATCTATTACGAACACGGCATCAACATCACCGACATCAATGTCGACAACATCAGCCTGAACGGCCGGTACAATCAGGCGATCAACGCGACGACGCTCAACGGCCAGATCGTCTGCGCCAATGCGACCGCGCGTGCCAACGGCTGCCAGCCGATCAACATCTTCGGCGGCGCGGCGCCGTCCGCCGCGGCGCTCGCCTATGTCGTGCCCGAAAACGGCCCGTTCCAGCATACCCGCCAGACGCAGGATGCCGCCGCGGCCAGCATCTCGGGCACGCCGTTCGATTTGTGGGCGGGTCCGCTCGCGATCGCGATGGGCGTCGAATACCGGCGCGAGGCCTATCGCGTGAACGCCGATCCGTACGGCGCCGGGGTATCGGCGATCAGCCCCAATTCGGCCGACTATCCGGCCGATCCGATCCTCAACTCGACGATCGGCAGCAACTGGTACGCCGGGAACTACAAGAACGGTTCGGGCAAATATCACGTCTACGAAAGCTTCCTCGAACTCAACCTGCCGATTCTCGACTCGGCGGCGCTGGGCAAGGCCAGCATCAACGGCGCGGGCCGCGCGACCAAATATTCGACCTCGGGCGTCATCTACGCCTGGAAGGTCGGCGGCACCTGGGAAACCCCGCTCGACGGCCTGCGCCTGCGCGCCGTCACGTCACGCGACGTACGTGCGCCGAACCTGTCCGAGCTGTTCGCCGCACCGACCACGACCACCGTCCCCAACTTCACCGATCCGCGCACGACGGCGGCCAATCCCAACGGGCGCCAGCTGCTCATCATCCAGAACACGATCGGCAATCCCAATCTGCGCCCCGAGACCGCGCGCAGCACCGAAGCCGGCATCGTCTATGCGCGCCCGTCCTGGCTGCCGGGGCTCAGCCTGTCGTTCGACTATTACAAGATCAAGGTCAGCGACGTCGTCTCCAGCCTGTCGGCGCAGCAGATCGTCAATCTGTGCTATATCTCGAACCTGCCGGACACCTGCGGCGCATTCAATCTCGACATCGCGCCCGGCAGCAACCAGACCGCGTTCGTCAACGTCCAGTCGTTCAACCTCGCCTCGATCAAGACCGAGGGCTTCGACATCGAGGCGAGCTACCAGTGGCGCAATCCGCTGGGCCTCGGCGGCAATTTCACCCTGCGCGGCCTCGGCACCCACGTCATCAACTTCATCACCGATCCCGGCCTGCCCGGTACCATCCCGGTCGACAGCGCCGGCGCCAATTCGGGCGCGACGCCGAGCTGGAAGTGGCTGGCGATCCAAAGCTACGACAATGACCAGTTCAGCCTGCTGCTGCAGGAGCGCTGGTTCAGCGACGGCGTGTTCGGCAATCAATACGTCGTCTGCTCGACCGCCTGCCCGGTCTCGACCGCCAACAATCCGACGATCGACTATAACAAGATGAAGGGCGCCTTCTACTTCGACATCGGCGGCTCGCTCAACGTCACCAAGCAGGTCAGCATGTTCTTCAAGGTCGACAATCTGTTCGATCACGATCCCGAGGCCTCGCCGCAGACCAACACCGGCCTCGACGTCAATCCGGCGCTGTATGACACGCTGGGCCGCTTCTACCGTTTGGGTGTCCGCGCGCGGTTCTGACCCGGACTAAGCTTTAAAGGCGTCCCCCACCTCCCCCGTCATGGCGGACATGATCCGGCATGACGGGGCGTTTTTGAACGCCAGCGTCCTGCGGCCGGAGGAACGACGCGACGCCCGAGCCATTGAGGGGGAATGACACCCCCCATTCCCGCTACCGGCGTCACCGTCTGGCACGACGGCAAATGTCCGCTATGCCGGCGGGAGATCGCGTTGATGCGCCGGCTCGACCGTCGCGGCGCGATCACCTTCGTCGATGCGGCCGACACCGACAGCATCTGCCCGATCGACCGCGGCGCGCTGCTCGACCAGTTCCACGCCAGCGAGAACGGCACATTGCTTTCCGGCGCAGCCGCTTTCGCCGCAATGTGGCGCGCGATCCCGCTCCTGCGCCCGCTCGGCCTGCTCGCCCGCCGGCCGCTGGCGTTGCGGGTCATGGAACGGGGGTATCGCCGCTTCCTGCGTCTCCGCCCCCGCCTCCAGCGCCTGCTCCGGTGATCCGACGGGCGCCGTCAGGCGCCCATCGCATATTGCCGGCAATGGTTGAGATAGCCCGCCTCGTGCAGCCCGGACAGCGCGACGACGCTCTCCCATAGCCAGCCCGGCGCGTCGATCGCGCCGCGCCGGTCGGCATCGAGCACCCGCGTCCAATCGGCGCGCTCGTCGCGGCTGAGCTGCCGCGCATGCGCCTTGCCGACGACGAAGGCGAGATAATGCGCCGCCTTCACCGCCTGGCCGGCGCTGAACTGCTCGACCTCGAGCTTCAGATCCTGCGGCGAGAGTTCGCGCACGAACAGCGACCGGTCGAGCATCCGCGCCGCGACCATCCGGCTGCCGAGATGCGGCGACAGCGCACGTGCCGCGGTCACCACCCGCACCGCCTGATCGGCCGGCATCGTCGCGCCCCGCGCCGCCGGTGCGATCGGCGCGGTCGCTTCCTTGAGGTCGATCAGCGCGTAATCCGATCGGCCCTTGGCGTTCTTCAATCCAGCAATCGCCGCGAAGCGCAACAGCCCGAGCGAGCTGCACCCCTTCATCCAATAGGCCGCATCGACCAGCCGGACCGCGCGATCGCGATCCTTGTCGTCGAGCGCGAGGACCAGCGCGGTGACGTCGGGCTCGGCGAGCACCGCCGCGAGCGCGCCGCGCTCCTCGCCGTCGAGCGGCCAGAATTTGTCGCCGAGCGGGATCGTCGGCTCGGCGGTGCGCAGCCGCTCCTTCGCGAGATGGCGCCAGCGCCGACCGAGCGCGCGGCGCCTGACGCTGCGCACCACCTCGGGCTCGGGGCCGCTGTCGTCGCCGCCGGGATCGCGCATCGCCCGCGCATAGCCGGTCACCATCTCCTCGATCATATGCGCGGTCGTGACGCCGGGCAGGTCGGAGCCGCGCGCCGCGGTCGCCAGCGACAGGCCGAGGCGGATGAGGTCGTGCGCGGGATTGCCGATCACCGCCTGGTCGAGGTCGCGGATCTGGATCGCGATCCGTCCATCGCCGTCGTTGATCGGCCCGAGGTTGCCGAGGTGGCAATCGCCGCAGATCCAGATCGCCGGTCCTTCGGGCACGTGCCGCGATGCCCGCGACTCCGCCAGCCATTCGTAGAATTTGACCGTGTTACCCCGGACATAGGCATGGGTCGAACGCGCCATCTTCAACTTGCGCTTGGCTTCGAGGATGGCGCCGCGTTCGGCGGGACGGGGTGTCGGCATCGATGTCCTTCGGATCAGCAATACTATGTAACGCGCGCTGACCCGCATGGGTTACATCGGACCGGCGAATTTCAGGCGGTCGGGTTACCGGCGCCGAGCGGTGACGCCGCATAATCGGCCAGCAACGCGGCGGCATCGTCGTAGATCGCCACCGCACCGGCGCGCGTCAGCACCGCATCGGGGAAGCCGCCGGAGCGCACCGCGACCGCGGCCATGCCGCATTTCGCCGCCGCCTCGATGTCATAGGGGGTGTCGCCGACGACGATCACCTCGTCGGGAGCCAGCCCGTCGAGCTTGGCGAGCGCGGTGGCGAAGATGTCCGGCGCCGGCTTGGTCTGTTCGACGTCGTCGCCGCTGGTCGCCTCGCCGACCAACGCGCGGGCATCGAGCAGCCCGAGATAATGGTCGAGCTCTTCGCCCGATGCGGATGAGGCGAGCACGACCTGCTGGCCGTTGCCATGAGCGTGCGCGAGCAGCGCCCGCGCATCGGCGAAGGGTTTGGCGCGATCGAGATACTTGGTCTTGAACGCCGCGCCGTGGGCGTCGCCGAGCTTCTCGACCGCGTCGTCGTCGAGATCGGGAAGCAGCGTCGGCACCAAATTGTCCGTGCCCTTGCCGATCTGGTCGTGGATCGTCTGCCGGTCGAAGCGGGCGCCGATCCCGGCGAAGGCCTCTTCCCAGGCGAGCACGTGGTAATCATTGCTGTCGACCAGCGTGCCGTCGATGTCGAAGAGGATGGCCTTGATCTGCTTGGGCATGAAGCGTCCGATGATTGGGAGGAAATCGGCGGCGCGATCGGCCACCTCGTCCCACCGCCAACCAGCGATCGAGCGCTAACGTTCCTTTTCAGGGGCTTGTCCCCTTTTCTCGGTGCCGCGCGTTGGCCGGCATCTGAAGAGGAGACGTCCATGTTTCGTTATGTGATCGCGGCAACCGCCATGACCCTGTTCGCCAGCGGTGCCGTCGCGCAGACCGCCCAGACCGGCTCGCACAACCCCGCCGTCAAGAATGGCGCGCCGCACACGATCGCCGCCCCCGCGAAGGGCGCGAACTCCTTCACCGAGGATCAGGCACGCGGCCGTCTCGCCAAAGCCGGCTATACCGGCATCACCAAGCTGACCAAGCGCGACGGCCTGTGGCAGGGCACCGCGATGAAGGCCGGCAAGCGCGCGACCGTCATGCTCGACTACAAGGGCAACGTCACCAGCCGCTGATCGAGCCCATTGTTTTTAGGAGAGATTTCATGACCCAGACCATCACGCGCCTGTTCGACGATTATGCCGACGCGACCAATGCGATCCGCGAGCTCGAGACGATCGGCGTCCCCCACGACCATCTCAGCATCGTCGCCAGCAATGCCGACAAGCGCCACGGCGAGCACGTCGACCAGGACGATGACAGCATCAACGATCATGGCGACGTCAGCCGCGGCGTATCGACCGGCGCCGTGCTCGGCGGTGCGGGCGGTCTGCTCGCCGGTCTCGGCCTGCTCGCCATCCCCGGCCTCGGCCCGATCGTCGCGGCCGGCTGGCTCGCGGCGACCGCAGCCGGTGCCGGCATCGGCGCGGCAGGCGGCGCGGCGACCGGCAGCATCGTCGGCGCGCTCAAGAACGCCGGCCATGACGAGAATGACGCGCACGTCTATGCCGAGGGCGTCCGTCGCGGCGGTTCGCTGGTCAGCGCCAAGGTGCCGGACGAGCTGGTGAGCGAAGCGGAAGCCGTGCTCGAGCGCAATCGCTCGGTCGACGCGCAGAGCCGCGGCGCGAGCTATCGCGAGTCCGGCTGGACCAGCTTCGACGACACCGCCCCGGCCTATACCGCCGACCAAGTGCATGAGGAGCGCGCGCGCTACACGACCGGCTCGCGCCTCTAATAACCCCGCCGCTCCCGCCGACAACGGGCGGGAGCGGTACTTTTTGCGCAGATCGTCACGCGCCCTGGCGCTTCTTGGTGGCTTGTTAAGTCCGGCTGTGGTTGATCGTCCTTCGTCCGCCTACAATTGTCGAAAGCGGCTGATGGGGTGGTATGCTGAGCCTAGTGTTGTGGACGACGGTATCGGCACTGGCCCCTGCGCCCGTGATGCAGGACGTCGCCCTCCCCGCTGATCCCGTCGCGGCCCCGCTGATCGCGCCCCTGCCCGTCCAGACCGCGGTGCCGGCACCCGAGCCCGCGCAGGACACCCGCCGCGTCGAGCCGACGATCACCGATTCCGCCGACATCGTCGTCACCGCACGGGAGAATTCCGCCAAGATCGACCCGCTGCGCGCGCTTAACGAGCGATCGTTCGAGGCGACGCAGGCCGTCGACAAGGCGCTCGTCGCGCCGATCGCGCGCGCCTATAAGAAGACCGCGCCCAAGCCGTTCCGCGACGGCGTCCACAACGTGCTGTACAATCTGCGCGAGCCGGTCGTGTTCATCAATTTCCTGCTGCAGCACAAGATCGGCAAGGCGGTCGAGACGGTCGGCCGCTTCGGCATCAACACGACGATCGGCCTGCTCGGCGCCTTCGACATCGCCAAGCGCAAGCCCTTCAAACTTCCCCGCCGCGGCAACGGCTTCGCCGATACGCTCGGCTTTTACGGCGTGCCGCCGGGTCCGTTCATGTTCCTGCCGCTGGTCGGCCCGACGACGGTGCGCGACCTGATCGGCGGCGGCGTCGACCGGCTCGTCCTGCCGATCGCCGCGGGCCGCCGCGTGACCAGACCCGCCTTCGTCATCCCCGCCGCGGTGCTCGGCGTGCTCGATCACCGGTCGGAGTTCGACGACACGCTGCGCACGCTGCATGAAGACGCCGCCGATCCCTACGCCAACACCCGCACCTTCTATCTGCAGCGCCGTCAGGCCGAGATCGATCATCTCCGCGGCCGCGGTACCGGCAGTTCGAGCCCGATGTCCGAAGCGCCCAAGGCCCCGATCGACGAGCGCGGCCGCGAGGTGAAGACGGCGCCGTGAGGCGGTCACCCTTGCTTTAGCGCGACGATGACGACGCCGCGCAGCCGCCCTTCGCAGGCATCGTGCAGGGCTTGCGGCGCAGCGTCCAGGCCCGCCACCATCGTCCGGGCGAAGTGGAGCCCGGCGTCGCGCTGCCACGCGATCCATTCGGCGAAGGCGGCGATGTCGCGATCGGCACTATAGCCGCGCAGCGTGATGTCCTTGAGGATGAGCTGGAACGAGTCGAGCGCCGCGGGGGCGACGATGCTGGCGCCCTGCCGGTCCAGTTCCGCGGTCAACGCACCGAGCAGCACGAAGCGCGCGCCCTCACGCGCGGCGCCGACCGCGGCGACGAGGTGGTCGCCGCCCACCATGTCGACGAAGACATCGATGCCGTCGGGCGCCGCGGCCGCCAGCTGGTCGGCGAGCGGGCCGCCGTTGCGCAGCACCGCCGCATCGTAGCCGAGGTCGGTGCGCATCCAGTCCGCCTTGTCGCGGCTCCCGGTACTGCCGATCACCCGCGCCGCGCCGAGCCGCCGCGCGACCTGGCCGGCCATCGATCCGATCGCGCCGGCGGCGCTCGACACGAAGACGGTGTCGCCGGGGCGGATCCGGATACCGCGGGTCAGCGCCGCATAAGCCGTCCAGCCATGGCCGAGATAGGCCGCGGGTTCGATCGGCCCGCGTCCCAGCGCCACGCACTGCTCGACCGGCACGACGGCATGGTCCCGCCAGCCGAACGGATGCGAGACGAAATCGCCGACCATAAAACCGCTCTCGGGCGGACAGGCGAGCACCTCACCGATCGCACGGTCCGCCAGCGTATCGCCGGGGCTGAGCGCCGGGAAAGGTATCCCCTCGACCGCCTGCGCGTCGCGATCGGCCATCAGCCGCGTCGAGATCGAAATCCGGAACCAGCGATTGCGCACGACGACGTCCGTCGGCCCCGGTGCCGGCAATTGCGTCTCCGCGATCACGAGATCGGACGGCTGGATCATCGCCTCCGGGTGGCGCGCAAGGCGTACCTGACGGCATTTCGGCATGCTGGTCATTCGCGGCTCCTCGATAAGCGGCGCGATCAAACACGCGCCCGAGGAATCGAATTACCGGTGTGACTGTCGGTCAGTCAATATGCTGAGCTCTTCTCTTGCTGTCGGTTTCGCGGCAGGGATCATCGCCTGCACCATCATGGGAGCCGACGTGGCGAGCAAACCCCGCACCAAGCCTGCCGATCAACGGCGTGACGATCTGATGAACGCTGCCGAGCGCCTGTTCCTCGACCGGGGCGTCGCCGCGACGACGATTGAGCAGATCACGTCCGGGGCGGGGGTGGCGAAAGGCAGCTTCTATCTGCATTTCACTGCCAAGGAGGATGTCGTCGCGGCGCTACGCCTGCGCTTCGCCGAGCGCGTCGGCGGCATCATCACCAGTGCGGTCGATCGCGTCGCCACGGGTGACTTCAGCGAACGGCTGGCCGCTTGGCTGACCGCTTGCGCGGAGGGCTATGCGACGTTCGCCTCGCTGCATGACATGGTGTTCCGCGATGTCCCGCCGCCGACAAACGCCGGTCTGGCCGACAATCCGTTGATCGACGGTCTCACGCAACTGCTCGCCGCCGGCGACGCTGCGGGAGCATGGCGGCTCGAAGACCCGCGGTTCACCGCCATCTTCCTGTTCAACGCGCTGCATGGCGTGATCCTCGACGCCGGCCGATATGGCGGCAGCGACGCGCTCGCCCGTCGTATCGTCGATCACGGTTTCCGGCTCATCGGTCTGTCGGCGGAATAGCCCGTCGCTGGTCAGCCGCGCTTGATGCGCGGGAGCTGCCACCACGGGGTCTGCGGGCTGAGGTGATGCTCGTGGTGATAGGCGCCGAAGTGGAAGCAGGTCGCCAGCGAGGCGAGCGGCGACAGCGAATTGCTGCGCGCGTTGTGCGTGTCGGCGAACGGCGTCTCGCCGTGACGGTGGGGCAGATAGGTGCCGAACAGGAACAATTGCGCCAGCGCTAGCAGCGCCGGCACCGCCCAGAACAGCACGATGTTGAGCAGCGACGCGCCGAGCAGCATGTAGACGACCGCCGCCAGCGTGATCCGCAGGATCTGGCCGTGGGTGTAATAGCCGCGGAAGAAATGGACGAACCACGGCAGCGCGCGGCGCGGCGCGGCGGCGTGGAAATCGGGATCGTGCTCGGTGCCGGGCGCGGCGTGATGCGCGTGGTGCATCGGGTAGAGCGCGCGATAGGACAGGCCGGCATAGGCGCCGAGGCACAGGGTGCCGACGACGACGTTCCACGCCCGGCGTCCGGGTGCGAACGAGCCGTGCATGCAATCGTGCGCGACGATGAAGAGGCCGGTGCTCAGCCACGCCTGCACCACGATCAGCAGCAATGCGACCGGCACCGTGGCGGCGCGCCACTGCCAGAAGAAGATGCCGCCGATATGGATGGCGAGCCACGCCGCGCCGATCGCGGCGGCGAGCAGCAGGCTGTGGCGCGTATTGCCCCGATCGGGGCTCATCGCCCGACGCGATCGGCGAGCTTGCGCTTCAGCTTCGCCGGATCGGGTGCGAACAGGAAGCCGAAGCTGACGCCGCCCTCCTTGCCCTTCACCGCATGGTGCAGCCGGTGCGCCTGCAACAGCCGCTTGGAATAGCCGCGCCGCGGCACCCAGCGCATGCCGAATCGCTGGTGGACCATCATGTCGTGGACGAAGGCGTAGATACCGCCATAGACGGTGATGCCCAACGCCGCCCACCACAAGGGCTCCCAGCGCAGGCCGACGACGAACAAGGTGACGACGATCACCGCGAAGGTGATCGCATAGAGATCGTTCTTCTCGAACGCGCCCTCGTGCGGCTCGTGATGCGACCGGTGCCAGCCCCAGCCCCAGCCGTGCATGACATATTTGTGCGTCGCCCAGGCGAAACACTCCATGAACAGCACCATGCCGACAACCACGGCCAGCTTCTCGTACCAGGCCACCGCCTACTCCTATCGCGTCCGAGCCATCACTCGGGGAGGACGACGTCTTCAGTATCTATGCCATAACCGCGGTCAAACAAGGCCGTAGTGGCCGGTCGCCGCCGCCCTGCCGTCACCGCGCGGTCATCGAGAAGGGCCGTGCCGCCCGCCCGGTCGCCCAGCCTTTGTTCGGGGTCGCCGCCATCGTGAAGCGCAATTCGCCGCCCGCCCGCAGCTCCGCGTCGCGCAGATAGCTGCGCGCCAGCGGCACGCCGTTCAGCGTCACCGCAGCGATATAGCGGTTGGTCGCCGACAGGCCGTCGGCGACGACGACGAAGCTTTTGCCGTCGGGCAGGTTGAGCGTCGCGCGATCGACGAACGGCCGGCCGATGACATATTCGTTCGATCCCGGCGCGACCGGATAGAAGCCGAGCGCGGTGAAGACGAGCCACGCCGACATCTGACCGAGATCGTCGTTGCCCGCCAGACCGTCCGGCGTCGGCTTGTATTGCGACGCGACGATCTGCGCGAGCCGCTCCTGGGTCCGCCACGGCGCCCCAGCGAAATCGTAGAGATAGGCGACGTGGTGGCTGGGTTCGTTGCCGTGGATATATTGGCCGATCAGCCCGGCGATATCCTCGGCATGGCTATAGTCGAGCTTCGAATTGTCATAGTCGAACATCGCATCGAGCTTGGCGATCGCCTTGGCGTCGCCGCCGAGCAGGCGGAACAGCCCGGCCTGATCCTGCGGCATGAACCAGCTATATTGCCAGGCATTGCCCTCGGTATAATCCGAGCCGTAGTTGATCGCGGTGGGATCGAAGGGCGTGCGGAACGCGCCGCTCGACAGGCGCGCGCGCAGCCAGCCGCTCTTGGTGTCGAAGCTGTTGCGCCAATTGGCGGCGCGTTTCTCGAACCGCGCGGCGATCGCGTCGCGCCCCATCGCCCGCGCCATTCGTGCGATCGTCCAGTCGTCATAGGCATATTCGACCGTCTTCGACGCGGCCTCGGGCTCCTTGTCGATCGGCACGTAGCCACGCGCCATATAGTCGCCGAGCCCGCCATAGGGGGCATAGTCTGCACTCGCGACCATCGCGTCGAGCGCCGCATCGGCGTCGAAGCCGCGGATGCCCTTGAGATAGGCGTCGGCGATCACCGGCGCGGCATGATAGCCGATCATCGTCCAGGTCTCGCGCCCGGCGAATTGCCATACCGGCAGGATGCCGTCGGGACTGAACCGGCGGCTGGCGACGAGCGAGCGCACGACGTCGACCGTGGTCTGCGTCGGCTGGACCAGCGTCAGCAGCGGATGCTCGGCACGGAACGTATCCCACAGCGAGAAGGTCGAGCGGAAGGTGAAGCCGTCGGCGCGATGCACCTGATCGTCCGGCCCGCGATAGCGGCCGTCGGCATCGCTCCATACGCTCGGCGCGAGCAGGGCATGGTAGAGCGCGGTATAGACGGTGCGGCGCATCGGCGCGGGGGCGGCAATCTCGACCGCGCCGAGCGCCTGCGTCCACGCGGCGGCGGTGCGCGCGCGGATCGCGTCGAAGCCGCCCGCCTCGGCCTCGAGATTGCCGACGGCGCCGGCTTCGTCGACGCCGGACAGCGCCACCTTCACCTCCAGCGGGGCGGCCAGCGTACCGAAATCGAGCCGCGCCTCCAGTGCCTTGCCGAGTTTCTCGGCGACCGCCTCGCTGCCCCGGCCCGGCCCCTGAAAGCCCTTGTAGGTCACCGCGGCGTCGCGATCGACGAAGCCATGGCCGGTCAGCGGTGCGGAGAAGCGCATCGCGAAATAGAGCTTGCGGCCCGGCGCCCAGCCGCGCGTCTCGCGAAAGCCGGTCAGCGTGCCGTCGGGGCGCAGGTGCAGCCCCGACCACAGGATCTTGCCGGGATAATTGTAGAGCGACGAGCGCAGGTCGATGACCAGATGCGCGGGCGTGCCGGCGGGGAAAGTGTAGCGGTGGACGCCGGTGCGGGTGCCGGCGGTCAGTTCGGCACGGATGCCGCCGTCGGCGAGCGTCACCGCATAATAGCCGGGTCGCGCCGTCTCGCTGGCGTGGTCGAAGCGCGAGCGATAGCCCGAGCCGGGCTTCGCCGGATCGCCCGGATCGAGCCGTACCGTCCCCGCCTGTGGCGCGACCAGCACGTCGCCGAGGTCGGAATGGCCGGCACCGGAGAAATGGGTGTGGCTGAAGCCCTGGATCGTCTGGTCCTCGTAGCGATAGCCGGCGGCATGGCCGTAGCAGGCGCGGATCTCGCAGCCGGTATCGGTGTCGGGGGACAGCTGGACCATGCCGAACGGTGCGGTCGCGCCGGGGAAGGTATGGCCCTCCCCCGCCGTGCCGATCATCGGATCGACCGCGTCGATCGGCGCCCCCGCGCTCTGCGCGAAGGCTGGGCCGGGAAGGAGCAGGGCGAAAAAGAAAGCGTAGCGCATGCAGCGAGTTAAGCAGGTGTCGCGCAACGGGGAAAGGCCGCGGATGCAGTTACGTCGCCGGGGCTGCGGGCTGAGCGCGATGGGCTTCGCACCGACCGATCGCAAAACACCCCGTCACCCCGGACTCGTTCCGGGGTCCACGGTTCCGCAGGAGCAACGCCTTCCGCTCCTGAGGGCCAGTGGATGCCGGAACGAGTCCGGCATGACGGGTGGATGGACGGGCGCCGCCCGCCCCGCTTACGCCGACTGCGGGATGATGCTGATCATCTCGTCCTCGCCCGGCTCCTTGGCGGGCTTGAGCTTGATCGCCTGGTCGGGCTCGACGTGGCGGCTGCGCGTCATCGGCTCCAGCCTCACCGTCTCGCCGGTTTCGAGCGAGCGCTCGACAGCGGCCAGCACACGCATGTCGAGCAGGCCTTCCTCGCCATCCGCCTCGGGATGCGCGTCGTTGAGGATGCAGTCCGAGAAATACTGCGTCTCGTTGCCGAATTGCTCGACGGGATCGAACTTATGCTCCTTGCTGCCCTCGCTGGTCTTCTCGACGTAGCGGATGCCGATCTTCGGGCCGAACATGAAGCTCGGCGAGGCATGGATGCTCGCCTTGGTGCCGACCAGTTCGAAGAATTCCGACGAGGCGGTGGCGTAGCTTACCGTGAATTGCGCGACACGTTCGCCGGGGAAGCGCAGCGTGACCGCGACCGTGTCGTGGAAGTTGAAGCCGCGGTCGGGCGTCTTGGTGCCGACGGCGTGGACCGCGATCGGCTCCAGCCCGAACAGGTTGCGCACCGCGTTGAGCGGATAGGTGCCCATGTCCGGCACCGGCCCGCCCCAATAGCCGTTGTGGCCGCGCGAATTGGCCTCGGCGACGTTCTGCGCGAAGGCCGAGACGAAGCTGCGCAGTTCGCCGAATTCGTTGTTGCGTGCGCGGGTGATCATCTCGACCGTGCCGGGTTCGTGGTGCAGGCGATAGGCAATCATCAGCTTCGCACCGCGGGTCTTCTGCGCGGCGAGGATCTGCTCGGCCTCCGCGACGCTCGACGCCATCGGCTTTTCGAGCAGGACGTGGATGCCCGCCTCGAGCGCCGGCACCGCATATTGCATGTGGAGGAAATTGGGCGTCGCGATGTACACCGCATCGATCTCGCCCGAGGCGAGCAGTTCGGCATATTGCTCGTAGGTCCACGCCTTGATGCCGTAGAGTTTGGCGAGCTTGTCGGCCTTTACCGGATCGCCGGTGACCAGCGCCACCAGTTCCGAATTGTTCGTGCGCGCGACGCCCGGCATGAACGCCTGCTGCGAGATCTGGCCGCCGCCGACGACGGCGTAGCGCACCTTCTTGGTGTGTCCGAACATGTTTCGGCCTTTCTGATCGATGACTGGGGATGCCGGGACGAACGAAGCGCATTCGCGATCGTTGCACCGCACCATCCCTTCGCCGGCCGCGCGATCAGGGACGCCGCGGCTCGGCCTGCACCCCGCTGTCGGCGATTACCTTGCGCGCCGCCTCCGGCCAGGCATCGCCGGCGACAGCGACGTTCTGCTCGGCGACGTTGTTCAGATAGTCGGTCCAATTCCCCTGCAGCCGGCCGGAATTGTACCAATTGCCGATCGCGCGATTGTCCATCGCGGTGCGCTTGGGCGCGATATGATCCTGCGTGTTGAGGTTGAGCCAGACGCCGCCGACCCGGTCGACGACGTTGCCGCGCACCGTGACGTAGCGCGATCCCTCGTCCAGGTAGATGGCGATCCCGCCCGAACCGGCGATGTCGGACACGTAATTGCCCGCGATCAGCGCGCCGGGATCAGCGGAGAGATGATAGATCGCGCCGCCGTCGGGAAACCATTGCTTCACTCGCGACACGCGGTTGCCGACGATCACCGTGTCGCGCAGCGTCGTCGGCGTATCGTAGATGCGGTTGCCGGGCGCGTCGTAATAGCCGCGCTGCGCGCGCCAATATTCGGCGCTGCCGCCCGGATCGTTGATCCCCCAGCCCCAGCCGACGTCGATCCCGTCATAGGGCGCATCGGACACGTCGTTGTTCATGATGACGGTGCCCGAGGCGTAGGTGACGAGGATCGCCGATTGCTCCTTATAGTCGCGCGAGACGCCGCTGATCCGGTTGTTGCGGATCAGGATGTCGCGCAGCCCCATCTCGGGCCGGGCGGGATGATGCGCGTCGGGCTGGACGCCGCCGACCATGATCGCACCGCCGGCGAGATCGGTGAAGCGGCTGCGCGTCACCTCGATCGCGCTGGTACCGAGACCGACCCCGGCGGAATTGGCGTCGGCGTTGTTGCCGATGCCGAGCGCGACCTGCCCGAGCTGTGCGAACCGGTCGTCGTCGAAGACGATGCGGCTCGCCGCGGCGACCTGCACCGCGGCGGGCTGCTGGTGGAAGCGGTTGCGCACCGCCTCGAACGGGCGGCAGCCCCAACTGCAATCGCGGATGGGATCGGCGGGATAATCGGGCAGTTCGCCAGCGAGATAGGAGCCGCTCTGCTGGCTGGCATAGCCCTCCGGCCCGGCGGGCTGCCGCCAGCTCGTGTCGCGGAAGTCCAGCCCGCGGAACTGAAGGTCGCGCACCGGCCGGTCGTAGCTGCCGGCGATCGACAGCAGATGGTCGAGCCGCGGCAGCACCACCGCGACCCGGTCCATCGCTTCGCCGGCGCGGGGTTTGTAATAGAGGCGCCCGGCAGCGGGATCGGCGTAGAACTGGCCCGGCTCCCGCAGGAAGGCGAGCGCATTGACGAGGAACATGCGCGCCACCTCCGCGGAGACCGGACGCGCGAACGTGTCGTAGCCGACCAGATTGTTGCGCCAGCCGGGCTGCTGCATCACGATCCGGTCGCCCTCGATCCGCTCGACCATCGCGTGGCGGTGAGTGAACCAGCTCATCCCTTCCACCGCGATGCGTCGCTGGTCGGGCAGTTGCGCGAGCGTCCGCCACGCCGGGTCGGTGATCGTCAGTCCCCACGGCGCGAACGTCACCGCCGCCCGCGGGATCTCGATCGCCGCGCGTTGCGCGAGCCGGCCGCCGACGCTGAGTTGCAAGGGATCGCTGCCCGGCGGGATCGGTGCCGCCCAGATGCCACGCTTGCGATCCGCCAGCCGCCAGCCCTCGACCGGCACGCCGCCCGACAGCGTCGGATAGGCGCCCGCCGCCCCCTCCCAGCGGACGGTGAAGCCGTTCTCCCCGCCGTCGTCGGCGGTAAAGCGCAGCGGCGCCGCCAGCCGATAGGTGCCGGCGGCGATCCGCACGGTGACGTCATGGTCTTTGTTGCGCTGCTGCACCGCCGCCTGCGCCCGCGTCAGGCTGGCGAACGGCCGCGCGGCCGACCCGTCGCCGTCGTCCGACCCCTCGGGCGCGACGTGGAGGACGATCGGCACCGGATCGGGCCGGTTGGGGATGACGATCCGGTGCGGCCCGGTTTGGGTCGCCGGCGGCGCGACCCGCGGCAGCAACGGGCCGGCGGGCAGCTGCGCGCCCGCCGGCATGGCCGTAAGGATGACGGCCGCGACCGTCAGCGCCCGATACTGCCGCATCTCGTCTCCTCACCGCGCCACGTTGCTTGCCCCTGCCCTCACTGCGTCTCGGCGGCGACCGCCATCGCCGCGCGCGCGGCGAGGATGTAGGCGGAGGTGGTGCTGACGGTATATTCGTTCTCGAACCACAGGAACGGCCAGTCGACCTTCGCCTCGGGATAGTCGGGTTTGACGATCAGCACGCCGGGCACCATCCCGCCGGGGATGAAGCTATAGTCGGCGCGATTGTGGCCATAGCCGATCAGCTTCGACGCGGTGCCGACGGTCGATACCAGCGACAGGTTGTTGGCCGGATGCCGCCCGAGCACGTAATCGATCGCATTCAGCGTGTAGGCGGTGCCGACGATCTCGGGGAACGCCTTGTGCAACAGGTACATGGTCGTGCCGAAGCTGACCACCTGGTTGGAACCCGCCCAGGTGCCGTCGGCAATCGGCACGCCGAACGGATTGTTGGTCATGCCGCCGTCCGCCTTGGCCTTCATGTCCTGCACCAGCGGCACGAGGGCGGCGCGATAGTCCGCGCCCATCAGCGGAATGGCGCGCACCGCGGCACCGGCGAGCCACGGGAAGTTCTGCCGGATCACCGGCTGCAACTGGCGCAGCCGGTCGGCATAGACGCGATCGCCGCGGCTGGTCAGCAGCAGCTCGACGGTTGCGACGACGTTCGCGGCCTCGGCCGAACGCGGCGACGACGAATCGTCGCGCCCGTCGCCGGCCTTGACCACCCCGCCCTGCTGCTTGCTCCACAACGCCTTGGCCGCGGCGAGCGCCTCCGCCGCCATCTTCGGGTCGCTCGCGGCGAGCGCCCGGCTGGCAGCGGCGAGCGCGCCGGCCACCGCGAGGTTGTTGGCAGGCAGATCGGTGGTGAACGCCCAGCGATCGTCGGGCGTCCCCGACGCACCGCCCTTGATCTCCTCCGCGCCGAGCCTGGCGTCGTAGAGGTGATTGTCGGTCTGCGATCCGGCATCGCCGAGATGCGCATATTGGCGCAGCGCCGGATCGACGATGCCGACGATCGCGTGGCCGAACACCTTGTATTGCGCGAGCAATTGCAGCGTGCCGTGACGGATCTGCTGCACCGCGTCCTCGACGCCGTCGGGCTTGCGGATCTCGACCTTGCGGGCCGCCTCGTCGATGCTCGTCTCGTCCCAGTCGAGCCCGAACAATTCGCGGGCCCAGACGAGGTCGCGCGTCACCGCCGCATTCTCCGGCGTCTGGATGTCGTAATCGCCGGCATCCTGCCAGCCGCCGACCGCGAGGCCGGGGATGTGTTGACCGGCCTTGAACGGCGAATCGAGGTTCGGCCCCATCTTGTAGCCGTCGAAATGGGTGATGTTCGGCGGCGCCTGCCGTGCGTCGTCGAGATGCGAGGGCGCCGACCAGACGCGATATTGCTCGCGGATGCCGACGTGATCCATCTGCTCGGCGATGAACGTGTCGAGCGAGGTCTGCCAGATCCGCTGATAGGCGTCGGCGGCGATACGGAACGGGTTGGTCGTCTGCCCGGCATAGCTGATCGCATACAGGCCCGGCTCGCGCACCGACGAGAAGTCGAAGGCGGCATAATCGTAGCGCGTCCAGTGGCCGCGCGACTGCACCTTGGCGCGGAACACTGATTGCTTGCCACCGTCCGCGGTGAGCCGGACCAGTTCCGCCTCGCCCGGCGCCTTGAAATTGGGATCGAGCTCGATCAGCGCGACCTTGGGCCGCCCCGGCGTGTAGCCGGCCTGGTTAAACGAGACGACCGGCTGGCGCGTCCAGTTCTTCACCACGTTCGGCCGGACGTGCCAGACGATCGCATTCTCCTTCGCGCCGGCGGCGATCAGCGAACGGACGACGAACCAGCCGTTCTGCGCGCGCGCGCGGGCGTCATAGAGGTCGATGGGTCCGGTGTCGGAGGTGATGCTGACTCGCGTCAGCGGATCCTCGGGTGCCAGCGTGATCGTCTTGGTAGCGCTCCCGAGCGGCAGCGGATCGCCTGATCCGTCCTTGGCCATCGGCCCCGTCGGATGGCGCGGGAACAGCCCCGGCGCGGCATCGACGAGATAGGTCTTGCCGAAATAGGCGGTCGGCAGGAAATCGAGATTGAACCCCGCCTTGCCGGCGAGACTGGCCGGCAGTGGCTGGTCGAGATCGACGGCGATGCGGAAGCCGCCGGGTTCGGCGGTGACCTTGACGCTATAGGACAGCTTCTGCTGCGTGTAGGCGGAGCGCACGACCAACTGATTGGGTTCGCTGCCGCGCGTCCGGCCGACGAAGGCGGGGACCGGCGCCCATTGCTCGGGCGTACGGTCGAGCCGCACGGCGCCGTCGGTGGCGATCCGCTCGCCATGCAGCACCATCTGGATGCCGGCGTTCTTTTCGTCGAAGAAGATCGGACTGAAGTGGTTCTGGTCGACGATGACCGTCAGCCCCTGCGTCTCCAGCGTTTCCGACGGCGTGACGGTGAGCGATTGCGCGTGGACCGCGCCGGCGATGACGCCGATGCTCACCGAGCCGAGCAAGGCGTTCCAGATCATTCGTGCCACAAGCATCCCTCCAGGTGTCGAGCCGGTCTTGCGCCGGCGGATCGTTATGTCTTTGTTTTCAGACACGTATCGATAGCGCTACCATCCGGCAATGCAGCGATTGAGAAAAATACCAGTGCGTTTCGGTTAGCGTGGACGGGCAGCGGTGGACTTTCACGACGCCGCGCGTGATGACCGTCGCCACGATGACGAACCCGATGATTACGCTAGCCGAATGGCGGACCCGGGCAGCCTTGGCGCTGCGTGACGGGCGGATCGAAGACGGCATCACCGCCTATCGCGCCGTAGTCGAAGCGGAACAGGCGGACGCGGAAACGTGGTACAATCTCGGTTATCTGCTCCGCTGCGACCGCCGGTTCGACGAGGCGCTGGCGGCCTATGCCGCGGCGCTCGCCGCCGGGATCGACCGGCCCGAGGAGGTGCATCTCAACCGCGCGGTGATCCTGTCGGAATATTGCGGGCGGATCGACGATGCGGTGATCGAATTGCACGCCGCCCTCGCCTTGGCGCCCACATTCGTCGCGGCGTGGCTGAATCTCGGCAACCTCCACGAGGACGCCGGCGATGCGGCTGCGGCACGCGAGGCTTATGCGCAGGTGCTCGCGCTCGATCCCGGCAATGGCCGCGGGCATGCCCGGATCGCGACGATCGACATTTTCGAAGGACGCGCCGGCGTCACAATTCCCGCACTGCGGCAGTCGCTCGCCCGTCCCGGCCTCTCCCCAGCCGACGCGGCCGAAGCCGGGTTCGCGCTCGGCGCGGCGCTCGATGCGCAAGGCCGGTACGAGGAAGCCTTCGCGGCGTTTGCTGCGGCGAACCGGGCGGCGCTGCAAGCCGCGCATCCCGGCTATCGTTACGATCCGCGGCGACAGGAAGCGTCGATCGAGGCGACGATCGCGGCGACGCCCCGCCCCACTCCGGCCGGCACCGACGATGCAGAACCGCCGATCTTCATCTGCGGCATGTTCCGATCGGGCTCGACGCTGATCGAACAGATGCTCTCGCGTCATCCGCGCATCACCAAGGGCGGCGAACTGGAGATCATCCCCGCCTTCGCCGCCGCGCTGGGGTCACCCGAGGCGCTGCGGGATCTGCCCGCCGCGGCGCTTGCGACGATGCGCGCGCAATATCGGGACGAAGTGTGCCGACAATTCGGCGACGTCCATCGTCTCACCGACAAGCGACCCGATAATTTCCTGCACATCGGCCTGATCAAGCGTCTGTTTCCGAACGCAAAGATCATCAACACGACGCGCAATCCGCTCGACATGGCGCTGTCGATCTACTTCCTCTATTTCGACGACAGTATCAGCTACGGCCACGACCTGCGCCATATCGCGCATTGGGTGGGACAATATCGCCGGCTGATGGCGCATTGGCGCCGCCTGTATCCGGACGACATATTGGACGTGTCCTACGATCGGCTGGTCGCCGATCCTGCACCGGTGATGGCCGAGGTCCTCGCCTTCTGCGACCTGCCGTGGGACGACGCCGTGCTGCACCCCGAGCAGGCCGCCGGCCCGGTAAGGACCGCCAGCGTCTGGCAGGTTCGCCAGCGGCTGCATCAGCGTTCGTCCGGGCGCTGGCGGCATTACGAACGCCACCTCGAACCGCTGATCGCGGCGCTGGGCAGCGAGGCTTAGGGTGCGACGCCACCCTGGCCGGTGATATGGAAGACCTGACGGAGCATCGCCTGCTCCGCCGTGGTCAGATGCGGGTTCCAGACGTCGAAGATCAGCACGATGCGCGGCGCGTCGCTATCGTTCCACGCTTCATGCTCGATCGTATCGTCGAAGGCGAACGCCTCGCCCTCGCGCCACGCGCGCGTCTCGCCGCCGACACGAAAGCGGCACCGCTCCGGCACGACCAGCGGCAGATGCACGATCGCCCGCGTATTGGTGACGCCGGTATGCGCCGGGATATGCGCGTGCGGGCGCAGGATCGAGAAGAAGGCGGTCGGCGCCTTGCCGGGAATGTCACTTTGCGGCACCGCGGCGAGCGCCGCGGCGGTCTCGGGGCAGCGCGCGCAGACGGCATCGTTGCGCACGCCATATTCCCATAGGAAGCAGGCGCTCCAGTCGGCGTTGCCGTCGAGGCCCGACCAGCGATTGGCCGGCGTGCCCGCCGCCTGACGCACATAGGGGCGGATCGCATCGCTGCCGTCGCGCAGCAGCGCCAGCGCCTCGCCGCGGATCGCCTCCGTGCGCGCTTCAAGTTCTGCGAACCAGGGGAAGAGCGAGCGCTCGAAATATTCGTCGGCGGGCAGGAACGGAAAGTGCACGCCCGCGCATTGATTGGTGTAGATTGCCCGGCGGCCCAGCATGTGATCGACGCATGCCGCCATCCGCCGCGACACCCCGTCACCGAGCGCGCCGTTGATCTCGCGCCCGAGCCGGGCGGTATGATCGGCGAGAAAGGCACGACCGCGGGCGAGCGCGTCGTCGATCGCCGGCGGACGATCGGGCATCGCCGCCGCCATCTGCACGATGCCCGACCAGCCCTGCGCCGCCTCGACCTCGCGGCCACAGCGTTGATGCAATTCGGTCATGCGCAGTTGCGCGGTGAAGTTGCGCCGGTCGATCGCCAAGGCGGCCTCCAGCGCGCGTTGCTCGTCCTCGTCCTGCCCCATCATGCGATAGACCGTCGCCTGATTGACGTGCAGCACGGGTTCGCCGGGATCGGCGGCAGCGGCCGCGGCGAAGCCGGCCAGCGCGTCGTGCAGGTCACCATCCGCCATCGCCCGCATGGCCCGCGCGTTGAGCAGTTGCGGATGCTCCGGTGCGAGGCCGAGCGCCTGATCGAGCAGCAGGCGCTCCGCGGCGGCATCGCCGCGCTGGCGGGCGGTCATCGCCTGGGTGGCGAGCGCATGGGCGCGTTGCGGTAGGTCGGTCATCGCGTCAGGCTCGATCCAACAAGAAGGCAAGTCCAGATAAAAAAAGGGGCCGCCCGAAGGCCGCCCCTTGAGTTCGTTCGACGGACGGCGGCGCTTAGAAGCGCAGCTTGCCCGAAACGGTGAACAGGCGACCCAGCACGTCATAGGTCGACGGATAGGTGTTGCCGCTGTTGTAGGCGGTCGACCCGGCGGCCGAGCCGACGAGCGGCGGCTTCTTGTCGAGCAGGTTGCGTACGCCCGCGGTGAAGGTCAGGTGATCGTTCACCTCGATCTGCGCGGTCAGATCCAGGTAGTTGTACGCCTTGATCTGGTTGAAGTTGTAGGTGCCGCCGGCAAGCGGGGTCGGCCCGGTGACCACACCGCTGAACAGCGGCGTCGTGACCTGACGCTGCACCGCGTCGGGTGCCAGCGCCTCGTAGCGGACCTTGCCGATGTGGCGCCACAGCAGCGACAGCGTCGCCGGACCGAAGGTCAGGCTGGTGCGCTGGTTCCACTGGAACTCCGGCTGGATCGACGAACAGCTCGTGCTGTAATAGCCGACGCAGTCGCGATCATAGGCGGTTGACGAGGCGCGGAAGTAGCTGTGCGCCGTCCACGTGCCCTGGAAGCCGAGGTTGAGGCCGACATCGCCGAAATCACGCGCGTAATTGGCGGTGAGATCGATGCCGTCGGTACGCAGGCGCCCCCGGTTGGTGAGCGGCTGCGGCAGACCCGCCACCGTCGCGCTGGAGCCGCTGAGACCGCCATTGGTCGCGTTGCGGCGAATCCCGGTGCACGATGCCGAGGCGGCCTGCGCCGCGGTGATCGCCGAGGGGTTGGTCCCGAAGCATTCCGACAGGATGTCCGCCGGCGTGGCCGAGGTGATCGCGTTCTTCACCTTGATGTTGAAATAGTCGACCGCGATGCTCAGCCCCGGCACGACCCCGCGCGGCTGCACCACGACGCCGAGCGTGTAGGTGTCGGCCTTTTCGGGCAGGATGGTGGGGCTGCCGCCGCCGGTGACGTTCGGCTGGCCCGCCGAAGGCTCGGGGATCGTGCCGATCGCCGACACCGGCGCACCCTGCGCGACGCAGGCGGCGGCCAGGTTGGCGCTGGCGAGCGGACGCGCGCCGACGCAGGGGTCGAGCCCCGGCGACAGATTGTCGAGCCCCGTCGACACCGGCGAGAACAGTTCGGCGATGTTCGGCGCACGGACCGCACGCTGGTAGACGCCGCGGAACTTGATTTCCTTGACCGGCTCGAAGCTGCCGCCCGCCTTGTAGGTGGTCGCATTGAAGCTGGGGTTGTTTGCCGCCTGCACCTTATAGTCGGAATAGCGGATACCCGCTTCCAGCGTCAGCGAGTGGAAGAACGGCTTGTCGGCGACGAGCGGCGCGATCAATTCGCCGAACACCTCGCGCACGTCGTAGCTGCCCGCGAACGGCAGCACCGCACCGCCGGCACCACCCAGCTCACCCGGCGACAGCGCATAGGCGTCGGGATCGCGGCGATAGCTGTACTTGCGATATTCGGCACCGGCCGCGAAGGCGATCGGCTCGCTGGCGAACGGCGAGGTCGTGCCGAAGTCGCCGTTGAACACCGCCTTGGCCTGCGACAGCGCGGTGTGGATCTGGATCGTGCTCTGGCCGTTCAGGAAGCCGGCCTGATCGGAGGTGATCGAACCCTGGGCGCCGAACAGGTTGAGCGGCACGCAGTTGTTGGTGGTGACGAGGCAGCTCGTCGTATTGTTCGCGTTCAGCGCCTGCTGGACGCGGCTGCGCAGGACATAGCCCGACTGGGTCTGGTTGAGATCGCTCTCACCATATGCACCGAACACGTCGAGCTTGAGGTGATCGGAGAAGCGCAGGCGCAGCCCCGCCTTATAGTCGAACATCGTCGTCGTGTAGGTCGAGACGCGCGGGCCGAGCTCGGTCGACCGGCGATACACCGCCGGCAGCGTCAACGCGGCGTTGGTGTTGCAGGCGGCGCCGAGCGCAACGTTGTTGATCAGGCAGAGCTGATCGCGCAGGCCCGACGGCAGATACGGATTGTACCCCGGCACGGTCAGCGCCTCGCCGAAGATACCCGACGGCGCGATGATCTGCTGGATCGTGTTCTTCGAGAACATGCCGCGCGTGTAGACTTCGAGATTGTCGTTGATCTCGTAGTTCGCCTGGCCGAAGATATTGTAGCGTTTGAACGGCGTCGCGAAGATGTTGTACGGGTTGAAGTTGAAGCCGCTGTAGAACGGCACCAGCGCGGTGCCGGCGGGATTGACCTGGACGAC